>Ga0066793_10000577_pt1 | contig 14851 bp, 13 predicted proteins | sample PersoiDNA2013189_FD_83876 | JGI IMG/M metagenome (GOLD analysis project Ga0066793, IMG submission 83876) | Permafrost soil microbial communities from the Arctic, to analyse light accelerated degradation of dissolved organic matter (DOM) -... | ecosystem: Environmental > Terrestrial > Soil >... | reverse complement strand
CTTTTTGGTGAAGGTCTGGCCTTCGTCGCGGCCGCGCTGGCGCTGTCCTTCGACCCGATGGCCGAGCACTTCATGAAAGAAAACCGCGGCCGCACGGCCGGAGAGCAACGCGGGACCACTGTAGGGTTCGGCGAGTGGAGCCGCGCGCAACGCGCTCAAGTCGTTGGCCATTTTTTGCGCGCTCGCTGCCACTTCCGCTTCGGAGGGAAACTTTGCCGGGTCGGAAAACTGGAAGGTTTCGACGCGCATCAGTTGCATGCCGTCGTCGGCACGGGTTTCGGCCTGGATCATGATGCGGAAGATGGCGTCGGCGGTGACGATCTTAGTGCCTTCGGTCGAGACCAGATAACTGTAGCTCCTGACGGCAGTAAGAATAACCACGGATTCTTCGACCTGTGGGTATCGGCGGAAGTAAGCGGAATAGCGGCGGGCGAGTTCTTCCCAGGCCTTTTGCTCGGGAAACGCAGCCGATGGAGTTTTCTCGATGTAAGTCGAGGGCTTCTCCTGGGAGAAGTCGGGTGAATCGTCTTCGTCCTTGGCGCGGACGGCGGTCTTGGTCTTAACGTTGGTATAGGCTTGGCGCGCCTTGCGGTACTGCTCGTAGGTCAGCCTCCAGAGGACGCGGGCGATGGCGTCGGGGTCGTCCCGCTGCGGAAGTTGGCCGGAAGTAATGCCGGAGAAGCGTTCCTGGTCGTGGGTGTTATCGAGAGCGGGGGCGCCGATGCGCATGCTGACGTCGGCGGCGCGGTGGCGGGCGCGCGTTGAGGTGAGGATGCCACCCTGGGCACTGAGGATGACCAGCGATTCGCCGTCGGTCACGTTGTAGCTGGCGAAGTAGGGGGCGGGATCCTGCTTGGCGAGCTCGGACTGACCGCGATGCAACTCCTTTTCCATGGTGGCGAGCAGGAGATCGTCGGTTGCGGTGAGAGGCTTTTGGGCGCTCAGCGGTTTCTGCCCAAGCAGAGCAACCACTAACAGAAGAATGCGGAGAGAAACGGCTTTTTCGGATTTCGCTTTTTCGGATCTCATGGAAACCGCGAGTGTACAGGACCGGGAAAAACAAAAAAAGCGGCCCCTTTCGGGGCCACCCTTTTCAAAGAGGCTAAGTGGCGGGAATCAGAGGAAACTTAATTGACGCCGCTCCGGCGACAGGAACGGACAGAGTGAAATGTCGAGAACATCGAGAGTGAAGTTGTTCCAACGGGTGCGACCTCTTCAGTTGCTATGGAAATGAGCATTTGCGGAACCAAAATGGTAACTGGGGGCGAGGGCGAGGACCCATTTTAGGAACCTGTTCAAAATCAATATTTTAGGGTGAATCCCTTAGGCGCAGAACGGGTGGCGGATCATCGGACAATGAGAGGCCGGATGCATAAAGCTGCACATTTGGCAGAAGTTGCGGGCAGAAGTTGCGGGCGGAAGTTCCACGTTCCCCGGAAAAAGCAAAGCCCCCTCGAAAGGGGGCTTGGGACAAATCGGCACAGGTTTCTAGCTGTCGCTGGCGACGGTGCGCACCTTCCCGGGCAGGAAATGGTAGGGCGGCCAGGGACCGGTCACGACCAGTTGGCAATTCTTGAGTTGCTTGGCGGCCGTGTTGTAACGGTTCTGATATTTTTCGATCGACTTGGTGTCGATGAGGTGAGCGATATCGAGCAGCATTCCGTCGGCATCGACTTTCTTGCAGCTGACTTCTTCCTCGAGGGGGTTGAAGAGCTTGTGCACCTGGACGGAGAGGGCGCGGGCTTTGGTCTGGCGTTCGCGGTCACGGGACGCCTTCTCGCGGAGCTTGGTAAGGTACTCGCGGCCCACGGTATCGGGCAGGACAATCTCTTCCATGGCGCCGCGGAGAGAACCGTCGCGGACCACCAGCTTGATGCGCATTTCGGACTTGCCACGGAGCCGGGCCACGCTCTCACAGAAAGTGCGGCGATTGGCTCGAACGGCCTGGCGGATGGCGTCTTCGGTGTCAAAAATCGTTCCGAAGCGGAAGGGTAAGACGGTGGCGGTTCGGAAGCTTTGGCTGACCACGCGGGCATGCTCAAGCACGGACTTTTCGTCGAGTTTGGAGGTCGCGCGGTCATATTCACTGACGATAACCGCGAATTCTCCGCTCGGGTAGCTCATGACGGGAGCGGAGTTCACACCCTGAATTCCATCTAGAACGAAGGGACGACGGGAGCGAACACCGTTAGCAAGGGTCTGGTGTTCCGTGAGGCAGTACGCGTACCACGACATGCATTCTCTCCGAATTGCACCGGGGCCTTGGGCACCCCTTTAGATTTTCATTTAAAGCCAGGGCTGCGTTTCTACCTGGAAGATTTGGTTTTTTGGACAAGGTGAACGCGAAATGCCGCGTCCAAAGCCATATTACTTCGGGCACAGGTTATTTGCAACCTTTCTCGCGATGGCTGCATCGCAGATCGTCTCAATTTGCTACGGCCATCCTGTGGCGGCCAGCAGGCTGCCGAAAAAATCAGTCACTCTGCCTCGGTGGCTAAAGAAATTGCGGAAAAACTGCACTCCCATAACTCGTCCGCGGCTCCGGTGCCAGTAAAACTTCAGGATTTCTGCTGCTTTTGGGCAGCGGCGCGGTCCTGCAGAGCGATCGTAACCGCGCGCAGCATATCGCCGGCGGGAGCGGGCTTGCCGGTCCAGATTTCAAACTGCCGGGCGGCCTGTTGAACAAACATTTCGACTCCGGGGATGACGGCGATTCCCTTGGCGCGCGCGACCTGCAGCAGGTGCGTCTCGACCGGGTCGTACACCATGTCGAAGACGACGCGGGCTTGAATCTCCTCGTCCTTGAGCGGACAATCGCGTGGGTTCCCCATGCCTACGGAAGTGGCGTTGATGATGACGTCGAAGGCGATCTTGCGCAGGTCGGCGCGTTTGAGGGTGCGCGCTTTGGCTTGGCGTGCGAGCTTCTGGGCCTTGAGGGAAGTGCGATTGAGTATCCAGACTTCAGCGCCGCGCTCTTTGAGGCCGAAGACTGCGGCCCGGGCCGCGCCTCCGGCGCCGAGCACGAGAACTTTCGCGCTCGCGATGGAGAGGCGCTGCTCGAGGGGACGAATTATGCCGGCGATATCGGTATTGAAACCGTAAAGCTTGCCGTCCTGTCCGCGGACGACGGTATTGCAGGCGCCGATCTTGGTAGTGTGCGCGTCGGTGTTATCGAGATGCGGAAGGATCGCCTGCTTGTACGGCATGGTGATGCTGAGGCCGTGGAGGGGAATTTCGCGCACGCAGTGGATGAGATCCTTGAGCGTTTTGGCGTGGAGAGGAAGATAGACGCCGTTCACGTTCTCGCGGCGCAGGGCGGCGTTCATGATGACGGGCGAGAGCGTATGTTCGATGGGATCGCCGGCGACTCCGTAGATGCGAGTGGCGGCGTCAACTTGATCGATGCGGTAGATGCTGCGCAGGTCGCTCGCACTGACCTGACCGGGTGCGGTTTTGAGATCGGCGCTGACTGCGCCAAAGGTGAAAGCGCTGCCGGCGCGCACGCTGAGTACTCGGCTGATGATGCCTTGCTCTCCCATGCACAACCCGATCAGCGCGTGCTTGTCGCTCTGGGTCTGCAGAAACTTCATCATGGCCACGTTGTCGGAGATCGTGGTGGCGGTGGTGACGACCTTGTAGAAGTCGGCCGGGACTTTTAGCATTTTCTCCAGCGTCTCATCGAGGTTGCGGGTGGCGCGGAAATCATGGAACGACAGGATAAGTCCGGCGCGGCTGCGCAGGCGCGCAATCGCTTCGGGTTTCGATTTCAGCGCGCTCTGGAGTTCCAGGTCGACAATCTGACAGCCTGCGGCATGGGCCTTGGTGAGCACATCCAATTGAGAAGCCAGCGATCCCTTGAACTTGCCGCCATTGTCGGCACGGCGGCAGGTACCGATGGCGGTGACGTACTGGTGGGTTTCAAGAAAACGATGGATTTTGGGGAGCGCGGCCAGGGGCTGCTTCAGGTAGTCCAAACGGAACTCGATGAAGGGGTTATCCTGGGCCATGGACTCGGCGGTAGCGAGCATGTCTTCGACAGTGTCGGCGCTCAGCGCAAGGCAGACCTTGGGCAGGCGCAAAGGCAAGAAACGGGGCGCGAGAGTGGAAGACAAAGCCAAGGCCATTTGTTTTCAACAACGGCGCGATATTACAGGGGTGCAAGCGCAGATGCAACATAAGGATTGCCGAACGGCTCGGGAAGCACTTTGGGAGCAAGGGGGCTAAACACCCTCGTAACCTTGACCCTTCCCCAATCGCTTGTTACTTTTCGGCTGTAACCCTTGTCTTCCGAGAGAGATAGCTGGGGCAGCCCCGGAGCGTTTTGGAGTTGGAGGTAACATGAAGAAAACAGGATTGTTATTGCTACTGATGGTGACGGCGACCTTGGCGGTGGCCCAGCAGTCGACGACGGCGAGCACGCCGGATGCGTCCGGTATCGTCAACACGTCGGTCAACATGCCATTCGTGCGTTTCCAGACGCCTACCGCGGCAGACATTTACTGCGCAGGATTTCTTACCAAGGACCGGGTTCCCGACGCGAACTACGTGAACGGGGGCCTCGAGACACCGAGCTCAACCAAGTTCGAGATCGGGGAACTAGTTTACCTGGCGGGAAGCGGCTACCAGGCGGGACAACTGTATTCGATCGTCCGCGAACTGCGGGACATCAACGAGTACGAAATCTATCCGGGGCAGAGAAAAATACTGGCTGCCGCGGGACGCCCTTACGGGGAAATTGGGAGGGTGCGGATAGTCGATACGCGCAGTCACAGCGCCATCGCCCAGGTGGAATTCAGTTGTGATCCCATCAACCCGGGGGATGTCGTCATGCCTTTCGTGGAAAAACCGCCGGTTACGTTCCACGTGCCCGGGCATTTCGACCGGTTCGCGCCCCCGAATGGGAAGCTGAGCGGACGGATCGTGCTCGGGAAAGACTTTGACGGCGTGCTCGGCACGGGCATGAAACTTTATATGAACATGGGTTCGAATCAGGGCGTAAAAGTGGGGGACTATTTCCGCGTAATACGTTCCTACACAACCACCTTGCAAGATCCGGTGGACTCCCTCTCCTTCAAAGCCCGGACTTCAGAAGACACGCAGATGCGTCCGCCGACTTTTGAGGCCAAGGGCTTCACAAAAACCAAAGGGCCGAACATTCATGTGGGCGATCTGCCGCGGCGCGCCGTGGGCGAAGTAGTAGTTCTGAACGTAACCCCGACCGCATCGTCAGCCATGATCGTCTTCGCGCTGGAAGATGTGTACGCGGGCGACACGGTGGAACTGGACGCGCAGGAGTAAGAGAACGAAAGCATTTGGTCGGAACGAGGGGAGAGCGAATCTCCCCTTTTTCTTGTCCGGAGTACGCGTAACGGAGCCGGGGAGAAGAACGACTAGCAGGCTTTGGACCTGGCTTCAGCGGAAGAAACGGATTTTCGGATTCCCAGGCATCATCGCAGCAGCGACGACCCGGGCGACGATCACAATACGGGGGAGAAGCAGATTCAGCAGGGAACTTCGGCATCGGCGTCGGCAAAGATCTCGGCGGTGAAAGCCTCGATGGTTGCCGACTTGCGCCAGGCATCCAGAGGCAGGCCAGCTTTACGGCAGGTTTGCTCTAGAAAAGTTTTTCGGTCCCAACCATTTTCGACGGAAACCTGGGGCAGCAGCAGGCCGCGGCGATCGCCATCCGAGATGAGCAGGCCGTGGCGCCCGACTTCCACTTCCTCGGGGTGAATCGGGAACAGGCGGGAGAGCACGCTCAAAGAAACCTCCAGCTTAAGAGCTTCTTCTCTCGTCACCGGCAAGAAACGGGAATCTTCGAAAGCGGCGGCGCGGGCCGTTTCGGCCACGGCGCGATACAGAGGCGCGATGGGCACGGCATAGCCGACGCATCCCCGAAGTTCGCGGTGGAAATCGCCGTGCAGATCGCCAGGTAGATAAAGAGTGGTGAAGACGCCTCGGGGATCCGACAGCCCGGCCAGAGAAGGCGGCGCTTCCGGAAGGTGCTGACGCTCCAGAGCGGAAACAATCGCCTGGTGCGCGATGCGGAGCAGAGTCCGGCGTTGATCGGGAGAAAATTCCGGGGATAGCGGGGCGGGGCGAGCCACTTCGCGCGCGGTCAGATTTTCCGACGGCTTTTCAGACAGCTTGGACATCGCGCTTTCTCCGCCGTGCGAGGACGAAGGCCCGGCGTCGCCGCTTTTCCGATTTGCGGTCGATCCGCGACCAGAAGGCAACGAAGTAGTCGAGCGCAGAAACCAGCGAAAGCAGAACCATGAACCAGATGGCGACCCAGGCAATCCAGTAAACCGGAAAAATGTAAATGCCGAACACGGGCCACTGGTGCCAGCGGCGAGCGAGAATTACGGCCACCACGGAAATGATCTGCACCAGCATCTTGAACTTGCCCAATTCGCTCGCTTGAATCGTAAAACCTTCGGAAGCGGCAATGGAGCGCAGCCCGCTTACCAGAAACTCGCGGCCGATGATAACCACGGCCATCCAGGCCGGCACCAGTGCGGGATTGAACTGCACCAGCGTGATGAAGGCGGCGGCGATCAGCAACTTGTCGGCCAGGGGATCGAGCAGCATGCCCATGGTGGTGATCTGGCCGCGTTTGCGCGCGAGATAGCCGTCAATGCCGTCGGTGATCGAAGCCAGGATGAAAACCGCCGAAGCCAGCATTTCTCGTTCGCCCTGCGCGCTCGAGAAGCGCGGGCTGCAAAGAATCCAGATGAGCAGCGGGATCGCGGCGATGCGGGTGAGCGTGATGTAGTTAGGGAGATTCACGCGATGACTGAGCCAGGGCCGCGGGGGCGGTAATGTGATTATCCTCTACATCGGAGGCCAAGGCAACGGACAGACATTCTCGCAGTTCCTGATCTACCATCACCAGAATTTCCACCACGGCTCTTTGACAGGAGCCGCTGCTGGAAATATTGACACCGTCTTGATCAGTTTAGTCCGATGAATTGGAGTGTTGATCTTTTCCGAGGTTATGAATTCCTCAGCGCCAGCAAAGACGGCGCACGCGATGTGGACTGCATCAAGCCCTTGGATGCCTGTCTTGCAGGCTTCCTCCAACGCGTATTTCAAAAGCGCTTCGCTTGTGGGGATTGATCGGGTGGTGGTTGTGAAAAACAGGTCGTAAAACGCGACCTCTGCCGTCCGTTTGTGAAAAGTAGCCTTCGGCAAAACTTCCAAACGGACGTAGTCGCTGGTGACGTACTCCCGGCTTGGATCCGCTAGAAAGGGAAGAGCGAGAGCAGCGAAGGCAGTTGTTCCCTGTGCCGCGAAGATAAGGACGCCTGAATCAATGTACGTCAGCGTCGCAGCCAAAACTAGCGCCTACCCCTCATCTCATCGATTTCCCTCGTCAAATCTTCTGCGCTCTTCAAGGGAGCGCCAGATTCTTCTATCTGACGGCGCGCCGACATTAAGCGCTCTCTTGTTCCCGCCGTGACGAGCACAGGAGCAGAGTATACTGCCCCAGAAACTTCCGAAGTCGATGGATACACGGGGCCGCAATTCTCCACCATTGGCACATCAGAGGTGGAAACGACGTATCCGTTGCCGCTGGATTTCAACAATTCTGCGACCTTGTCTTCATTTACATTTATCGACAACGACATGGAATGGCTCCTTATTCAACGGTTGGTCGTAATAGTGTTTCCGGCTGATCCACTTGAAACTCTCGTGTTTTGTGATTGCAGCAATTTCAATAGGCCCACCGACAACATTCGGCCCCGGCAAGAAGCGAGCATACATGATCGCCGAATGTACTAAGAACCGGGCCAGATCAATAACATCCTGAATCGGCATTGGCGCAGAGATTAGCGGCGCTTGCAGTCGTGCAGTCAACACTGGTGCAAGCTGGCTAGCAAGGACCGTAGGGTTTTGTGGCGGCTGAGTGACTTGCGCTAGGATTGGGAAGAGCGCTGGACTGAAACCAAGAATCATACGCTGCAACACTTCTGTCATACCGCCCCAGCTAAGTCCCGGTTCATGATTCGCCCTCAATCTTCTTGGCGGTTGAGGAATTCCCTTCTCTATTCCTACTGACCACGATTCACCAAGGTCACCCGGCTTGGAATAACCGCCTAACAAAAGTCCTATGGTCGTGTTGAGCTTTGCTGATGGCTCCAGCTTTTCACACTCATTCCCCAAGAACTCCATTAGGATATTCGCGACATTCTCCATCGTGTACACATCGGCACTGAAGTTCATCTCTTCAGGGCTTTCTGTCAACTTTTTTCGAAGGTCCTTTATCAATGTACCGATCGAAGCGCTGCCGATATTGCCGCTTCCGAAAGTGATACAACCGATGGGCAAGCCCTTCACTAAATTGAAAATCTTGTTTGCGTTGTCGTACACATTGGCGACAAAGCTGCTCGACACTCCAGGTGGAAGCACCATGCCCGGAGGCGCAGGCAGGGTCAGAGTTGACGCGCTGTCTGCCGCCAGCACTACGCCGTCATGAACACCGATCAGGACTGCCACACTCATGTTGTAGTGACCTCGGCAAGGATTCCGTTACAGCTCTAGCGTACGCTCGCTGTTGCCCGCCCGAGATTCGACCCGATCTTCACTCAGCCCTCTTCATGAGCGCCAGCACTCTCCTTGATTGTAGCGAAAGGTCTGCTCATCCAAAGTATCGTGGCAAATGGAACGGTTCAACACTTACTTAAGTACCATGCAGCCAACATCTTAGACAGCGCCCAAGGGTATTCCACGTTGTGGACAGTCCCCTGGGAGTATCCGCCTGACTGATAACGGCGTGAGTATAACCCGGATCCAGGCCGGCACAGCTGTTTATTCATTTGTCCCTATTCCCTTATTCCTTCTGAGCTCCTTTGTAGCCGGCAGCCTTCGCTTCGGATTCGGTCATGAATTTTCCGGCCTTGGTCTTGCCATACCAGCGGCCGCTCTTGTGGTAGACGCCGCTCTCGGTGTTGACCCAGACCTTGCCGCTGGCTTGAGCGGCGGCGATCTCCGGACTGGAAGCCGTGCCGGCAGCTGCCTTGGCCGTCGTCTTCTTGGGCGCCGTCAGGTTGCCGGAGGAAGCCGGAGCGGCGGGCGCAGCTGCTGCGCTGGAACTAGCCGGAGCTGCAGGAGCCGCCGCGGTGGGCGCGCTGCTGGCGGGCGCGGCACTCGCTGCGGCTGCTTTGGTCTTCTTGCTGCTCTTCTTGCCGGTCGATGCGGCGGGTGCAGTGGTGTCGCCAGCAGCCGTTTTCGAGGCGCTGTCGTCCGCTGCCGCCTTCTTGCTTTTCCGCGACTTCTTCGCGGCCATCGTATCGCTGGCAGCAGACTTATCCGCGGCAGCAGCAGACTTATGCGCGGCAGCAGCAGACTTGTCCGCAACCGCGGCAGACTTGTCCGCGGCAGCAGCGGTCTTGTCCGCGGCGGCGGCCTTTTTGTCGGCAGCGGCCTTTTCCTTCTTGGCTTTCTTCGCGGCCTTCTTAGTGGCGGTGGTGTCCGAGCTGGTGTCGCTCGAACTCGCCTGCGCCTTTGCCAAAGCAGGCGAAATGGCGACCGTGAGCATCAGACAGAAAGCGAGCATCCACAGAGTAAGTTTCTTTTGGGAGTGATTCATTTTTCCTCGCGAGATTAAGAGGCATCAAGCCTCGTTTTTTGCGAATCAATACTTTGGTCAACCGGAACTACGGGGGGCCTCCTGCTGGAAGCCCCTCGGCTTGCCGGTGGAGAGCCGGGCGTCCCCGCCCGGCCGGACGGGCGAGACGCCCGTCCCTCCACCGTATGACCCATCACGCGGTCGCGGCACTAGGCATAGATTCCGCGCTGGCGGATAGTGTACGCCACGCGGTCGATCGCCAGCATGTAGGCGGCGATCCGGTTGTTTACGCCATGAGTTTCAGCGTACCGGACAACATCATCGAACGCCGCATCCATGATCTCTTCCAGATTCTGGTTGACGACCGATTCCTTCCAGAAGTAGCCCTGGCGATCCTGCACCCACTCGAAGTAGGAAGTCGTGACACCGCCGGCGTTCGCCAGGATATCGGGAATCACGAAGACCTTTTTCTCGGAGAGGATATCGTCGGCGGCCGCGGTCGTGGGACCATTCGCGCCTTCGGCCAGGATCTTGCATTTCACGCGGTCCGCATTTTGGCTGGTGATCTGGTTTTCGGTCGCCGCCGGGATCAAGATGTCGCAATCGACCAGCAAAAGCTCGGCCGGATCGTACTTCTCGGCGCCCGTGAAGCCATGAATGGTGCCGTTGCGCTGGCGGAATTCCCACAGCGATTCCACGTCGATGCCGTCCTTTTTGTACAGGCCGCCGCCAACCTCGACGATGCCGATGACTTTGTATCCGGCTTCCGCCATGAGGCGGGCCGCGTTCGACCCGACGTTGCCGAAGCCCTGCACGATGACGCGGGTAGTGTCGCGATTCAGGCGCAGTTTCTTGATCGCCTGTTCGCAGACCATGAGCACGCCGCGCCCAGTAGCCTCGCGGCGCCCACGCGATCCTCCGATGTTGATCGGCTTGCCGGTAACGACCGCGGTGACGGTCTGGCGCGCGTGCATGGAATAGGTGTCCATGATCCAGGCCATAGTCTGCTCGTTGGTGTTCACGTCGGGGGCGGGGACGTCCTTCTCGGGCCCGATGAAATCGAACAGCTCGGCGGTGTAGCGGCGGGTCATGCGCTCCAACTCACCCTGCGACATTTTGTGCGGATCGCAGATGATGCCGCCCTTGGCGCCGCCGAACGGAATGTTCACCACCGCGCACTTCCACGTCATCCAACTGGCCAGCGCGCGGACTTCGTCGAGGTTCACGTCGGGCGAGTAGCGCAGTCCGCCCTTGGCCGGGCCGCGCGCAATGGAGTGCTGCACCCGGAATCCCGTGAAGACTTCCAGGTGCCCATCGTCCATCTGCACCGGGATATGAACAATAATTTCGCGGCTTGGACTCCGCAGAACCTTCCACAGGCCTTCATCAAGATTCAGCTTTTGCGCGGCCAGGTCGAAGCGGGCGGCTTGCGCCTGCCAGGGATTAGTTTCCTGTTCGAGGTCCACTGCTGTCGTCATAAGAGTCTCCGAATAATTTCCCGTGGAGAGCCGGGCGTCCCCGTCCGGCTGGACGGGCGAGACGCCCGTCCCTCCACCGTATGATTCATCACGCGGTCACAGTAACAGTGCTAACCCAGGTTAGCGGTCAAGCCTCGCAAAGTATATTGCCGGCCCGCAGGCTAGGCAAGCGAAGGGGTGACGGACGGGGAACGTGGGTGCAAAGATCATCTTCCTTATAATGAGATTTTGGGAGAAGCATGATCCGTCCTGACTACAAAGAATTCGCCCGATTGTCACGCGGCACTACTCTGGTTCCGGTCGCGAAGTCCATCTCTGCCGACCTGCTGACGCCGGTTTCCGCCTTTCTTGCCGTGGCTGAGGGAGAGCCGGATGCGTTCCTGCTCGAGTCGGTCGAAGGTGGAGAAAAGATTGGACGGTACACGTTTCTTGGCGTGCGTCCGTTTCTGCGGCTGGAGTCGCGCGGCGCCGAGATCAAGATCGAACGTGGCCGCACTAACAAAGTCGAGCGGCGCACGGGAAATGTTTTCGAAGTCATCAAGGAACTCTTGCAGCAGCATCGTCCAGCGACGATGGAAGGTTTGCCGCCGTTCACCGCCGGCGCGGTCGGTTATTGCGCTTATGACATTGTGCGCCGGCTGGAAAACATCGGAGAGCACGCATCGGATGACCTGGACGTCCCCGACTGTGTGCTGATGTTTTTCGACCGCGTGCTCGCCTTCGATCACCTGCGGCACCAGATCCATATTGTGGCGTCGGCGGACGTGACGCGGGAAGCGCCCAGAGTTGCCTACGAGCGGGCCGTGAAGGACATCGCGCGCATCGAGAAAAAGCTCGCTGCGGGGTGGAAGCCAGCGCACTGGCGCAAAGCCGCCACGAAGTCAAAGCTGGCGAAGTTAAAGCCGAAGCTGCGGGCGCGCACTCCGAAGGCCAAGTTTCTGGAAAGCGTCAGGCGCGCCAAGGAGTACATCGCTGCCGGGGATATTTTCCAGGTCGTGCTCTCGCAGCGCTGGGATTTCGAGCCGGGAGTCGCTCCGCTCGATCTCTACCGCGCGCTGCGCACGGTGAATCCGTCGCCCTATATGTATTTTTTGCGATTCCGGGGTGAACAGAAGAACGCTGGGCGGAAGAACGCGAGGCGGAAAGATACGGGAGGAATGCACGTGCTGGGCTCGTCTCCCGAGATGCTGGTGCGCGCCGCCGGGCGCAAGCTCGAATACCGTCCAATTGCGGGAACGCATCCGCGTGGTCGCGACGAAGCCGAAGACGCAGCTCTCGAAAAGAAAATGCTCGCCGACGAGAAAGAACGCGCTGAACACGTGATGCTCGTCGACCTCGGCCGTAATGATCTGGGGCGCGTCAGTGAGTATGGATCGGTGAAGGTGCGCGATCTGATGTACGTGGAACGCTACTCGCACGTGATGCACCTGGTTTCGGCGCTCGAAGGGCGACTGCGTCCTGAACTGGATGCGATGGATGCGTTTGCCGCGTGCTTTCCCGCGGGAACACTGAGCGGCGCGCCCAAAGTGCGAGCCATGCAGATCATCGAAGAACTGGAGCCGACGCGGCGCGGCGTGTATGGCGGGGCGGTTCTGTATGCCGATTTCGCGGGGAATTTGGATTCGTGCATCGTGATCCGGACACTCCTGATGAAGGGCAAGAAGGCCTATTTGCAGGCAGGCGCCGGCATCGTCGCAGACTCCGACCCGCAGCGCGAGTTCGAAGAGACGGAGAACAAGGCGCGGGCGGTGCTGCGGGCAGTGGAGATGGCTAGGGGCAGTGGATAGCGGTCCGTGGACCAGGCGGCCCGACCCTGGCTCGCTTGCCAGTTTGACATCCTTACGCAATATACGTAACAATATACGCAATATGCGTAGCTCTGCCGTGTTGAACGCACTGTTCCCACAAGTGCGGCAAGGTGTGCTCGCGGCCACCTTCACGCAGCCAGACAAGTGGTGGTACCTATCCGAGCTTGCCGGCCGGTTGGGGACAAGTCCGTCGAGCCTTCAGCGGGAGCTGTCATCCTTGGTGGCAAGCGGAATACTGGTACATCGTCGTGAAGGCACAAGGGCTTATTTCAAAGCGGAGACCAAGTCTCGGGTGTTCCGAGACCTGCAGCAGCTTTTCGAAAAAACTGCTGGACTGGCCCCGATCTTGGAGCAGATGGTAAAGCCGTTTGGGAACAAGATTCAGTGTGCTTTTATATATGGTTCCGTGGCACGAAGCCGGGAACATGCGATGAGTGACGTGGATATGGTGGTCATTGGCAGGGCAGGTCTCGCTGACCTGTCTCCAGCGCTCCGTAAGGCGGAGGAGCGGCTGGGAAGAGAGGTCAACGTCGCAGTCTATTCCCCGGAGGAATTCCGTGAGAAGGTCAAGTCGCGCGATCACTTCCTTACTGCCGTTTTGCGGGGGCGCAAGCAGTTTGTGAGAGGAGGCCAGAGTGACTTGGACGAAATTGTTGGCGAGTAGGGACGCCCAAAGACACAAGACCTCCAAGAAAGAATTGGACAATATGCGCGCCTTGATCGTGCGCGACCTCGCAGACGCGGCCATTGTAGGCCTTTCGGCAGACCGGAGATTTGCGACTGCTTACAACGCTGCCCTCCAGGCGGCGAACATGGCAATTGCGTGTGCCGGGTATCGGATCGTGAGCAAGGTCGGACACCACCGGGTGTCGCTGGAAAGCACGAAACTTGTGCTTGCTAAGCCAGGTCACAAGTACGCCGACTATTTCGAGATCTGTCGGCGGAAGCGAAATACTATCGATTACACCTTCTCCAACGTCGCGACTGAGACCGAAGCGAAGGAGGTCCTCGTCCAGGCCGCCGAATTTTACAACCAGGTCGAAGAATGGATTACCAAGAACCATCCCGCACTCAAGAAGTGAGATTGTCCACGATCCACGATTCACTTCCCACTATCCACCTTTGAGAAAGTTCTTCACAAGCTTTTTCCCGTCTTCCGTCAGCACGCTCTCGGGATGGAACTGCACACCCTCAACGGGGAAATTCCTATGTCGCAGGCCCATGATGACTCGTGTTCCGTCTTTGTCCAAAGTCCATGCGCTGACTTCTAGATCGTGGGGCAGGCCGTCTTCGGCGACGATCAGCGAGTGGTAGCGGGTCGCGGTCATCGGCGAAGACAGGCCACGAAAGATGGTCTTGCCATCGTGCTCGACCTGGCTGGTTTTGCCGTGCATCAGGTGCTTCGCGCGAACCACTTGGCCGCCGAAGGCCGCGCCGATCGCCTGGTGTCCGAGGCAGACTCCGAGCACCGGCACCTTGCCCGCGAAATGGCGGATCAGTTCAATGCTGATGCCCGCTTCCTGCGGAGTGCGGGGTCCGGGAGAAACGACGATGCGCTCGGGGTGCATCGCCCCGACCTCTCTGACGGTCACTTCGTCGTTGCGGCGAACCTCGACCTTGGCACCCAGTTCACCCAGGTACTGGACGAGGTTGTAAGTGAACGAATCGTAGTTATCGAGGACGAAGACCACGAGTTCATTGTAGCTGGTGAAAGGCCAGGTTTCAGAGTTTCAAGGTTTCAAGGTTTCAAGGTTTCAATGAAACCAGCAAGTGCTGTGCGATCCGAACCGTGGCGAATCTCTGAAACCTTGAAACTTTGAAACCTTGCTTTTGCTTGACAGGCTGGCCGCTAATTGCCATGCTTACAGGCGATTCCCGGAGGTTCAATGGCCGAGACGCAGCAGGACAATGATAAACGGGCCACCCGGCGGTTCGCGCTTCGTCTGCCAGTAAGCGTCCGTTACGGCGAAAATGAGCCGGAGCACGAGGCGCAG
>Ga0066793_10000575_pt1 | contig 14855 bp, 12 predicted proteins | sample PersoiDNA2013189_FD_83876 | JGI IMG/M metagenome (GOLD analysis project Ga0066793, IMG submission 83876) | Permafrost soil microbial communities from the Arctic, to analyse light accelerated degradation of dissolved organic matter (DOM) -... | ecosystem: Environmental > Terrestrial > Soil >... | reverse complement strand
GCGGGCAAGGAATGGCGATGATCGTGGAGCGCCTGAACTAAGTGCTGCTCACAAAGCACTACTCCGGGGTCCCCGCGAAATCGAAGATTTCGTGGGGTGGAGGATGATCGTGGAGCGCCTGAACTAGACATCGCGACCAGGGCCGCGGCCGCGAGCACCGGGGGACTGTCCGCCGAGCGGCTGCGCCGCATGCACGGCGTCCTTGACGGCTACGTCGAGCGCGGCGAGGTGCCCGGCCTGGTGGCACTCGTCGCCCGCAGGGGCGGGCTGCACGTGCACGTCGCAGGCAGCACGTCGGTCGGCGGTCGTCCCGTCGTGGTGGTGCTGCGGGCGCCGCGCGCCGCTCGCGCGCAGCAGGAGTTCGCGTCTGGCGATCTGGAGACGGCGCAGGCGGCCTGAACGCCGGCAATCTGGGAGGGCGCCGCACTCGCGCGGCGTCCCCTCAGCTCCCCTTGGTTTTGTAGAAGCGGCACGGCGGCGATTCCGCCGTGGTGTGGAAGTTCCAGTGCCGGCACCATGCCGTGCCGTCGAACATCCGGCACGTGCGGCAGGTCACCGTGGGGTGCTCGACATGTGTCTTCTTCATGTGGTGTTCCGGACGTTCGCCCTCGAATCCATCGTGCTCTTTGGTCAAAGCGGCTTCTCAATCAAAAACAGAACCCAAAGTGGAGCTTGAGGTAGGTGTCATAGGAGAGCTGGCGACCTTCCTCGCCGAAACGCGAGCCCATCAGTGCTTGAAGTGGCGCCGGCCGGTGACGACCATGGCGATACCGGCGGCGTCGGCCGCGGCGACGACGTCGGCGTCCTTCATCGACCCCCCAGGCTGGATGACCGCGGTCACGCCTGCGCGTATGCCTTCCTCTAGGCCATCCGGAAAGGGGAAGAATGCGTCGGACGCCATGACCGATCCGCGCGCCCGCTCTCCGGCACGCCGGACGGCGATCTGCACCGCCTCGACGCGCGACATCTGGCCCGCTCCAACACCCACCGCGGCTCCTTCCTTGAAAAGCACGATGGCATTCGACTTCACGTGCTTGACCGCGATCCACGCCCATCCGAGCTGCTCCCACTCATCCTCGGTTGGTGCGCGGCGGGTCACCACGGCACTGCTCGCGCGGTCGAACCCGGCCCGGTCCCACTCCTGCACGAGAAAGCCTCCAGGGACCGATCGCACATCGAAGTCGAATGGATTTGCGTGTGGTGGTGTCGCCGCCAGGACGATCATCCCCTTCCGCCGGGCAAGCACGTCCCTGGCCTCGTCGAGCACCTCGGGCGCGATCACGACGTGGGTGACGATCTGCACGATCTGCTCGGCGGTCGAGCGGTCGAGGGGCCTGTTGACCGACACGATTCCGCCAAACGCGGAGACGGTGTCGCATTCGTAGGCGAGCCGGTACGCCTTGGCGATATCGTCCGCGACCGCAAGCCCGCATGGGTTCATGTGCTTCACGATCGCGGCCGCCGGCCGCTCGAAATCACGCACCAGCTGATACGCGGCCGACGCGTCCTGGATGTTGTTGAATCCAAGCTCTTTGCCCTGCACCTGCATGGCGCCGCCGATGCCCCCGGGGTTTGGTCCGAACCGGTAGAAGCCGGCCTTCTGGTGTTCGTTCTCGCCGTACTTCAGCGGCTGGGTGAGGAGTCCCGCGAACGAGATCTCGGGCGGAAAGCCGTCGGGCGCGACGCCCCGCATGTACGCGGCGATCCATGCGTCGTAGGCGGATGTATGCGCGAACGCTTCCGCCGCCAAGCGCCGCCGCATCGCGGCGTCGACGGTTCCCTCATTGAGTGCGGCGAGCAGGTCTGAGTAGCGCTCGGGCCTCACGACCACGAGCACCGCCTCGTGGTTCTTCGCCGCGGCGCGAATCATAGCCGGCCCGCCGATGTCGATCTGCTCGATCGCCTCTTCGAAGCTGACCTCGGGTCGCGTGACCGTCTCGACAAACGGGTAGAGGTTGCAGCACACGAGGTCGATCTCGCGAAGGTTGTGCTGACGCAGCGACTCGATGTGCTCCGGCCGGTCGCGCCGCGCCAGGATCCCGGCGTGCACGCCCGGATGGAGGGTCTTGATGCGCCCATCCATCATCTCGGGGAAGCCGGTCAGGTCGCTCACCGGCCGGGCATCGAGAGCGGCGTCCTGGATCGCATGGAGGGTGCTGCCGGTGGCGAAGAGCTCGTAGCCCAGTCGTTGCAGGCCACGCGCGAACGCGGCAAGCCCGGTCTTGTCGCTAACCGAGAGAAGAGCTGATTTTTTAATCATTGCGCCCTGCGCGCGCCCGGCCAACCCTCGCCTCCATCAACTGGATCGCCTGCGGCAGGATCCGGTACTCGGCCTCGTGCACTCGCTGCCTCAGGGCTTCCACGGTATCCCCTTCCAGGATCGGTACGGCCTCCTGGACCAGGATCGGCCCCGCATCGAGGTCTGCAGTTACGACGTGGACCGTCGCCCCGGTTTCCGTGGCCCCGCTTTCGAGGGCTCGCTCCACGGCGTCCATGCCGCCTCCGAACTCCGGCAAAAGCGAGGGATGGACGTTGATGATCCGGTTGCCAAAGGCTTCGAGGAACGCGTGTGAGTGGACTCGGTCGTAGCCCGCATCCACGACGAGCTCCACGCCATGCTCCTTGAAGAAGTCGCGCATCGCCGCGTCGCGTTTCTCCGTCGAGGCGAAGGATTTCTGCGACAGCTCCCCGAGCGGTATGCCCTGCTCGCGAGCAAATGCCGCGCCTCCACACGAGGGCCGGTTGGTCGCGACCGCCACCACATTGAACCGCCGCTCGACGAGGTTGCGCAGGTTCGAACCCGTACCGGAGACGCAGACGCCCAACCTGAGGGTCAGCGGACGACCACGCGATCAGGGCCTGAGTGGGGGACCACCTCGCCCACCACCATCGCCCCCGATGGGACATCGCCCGGGTCAGCGACGACGATCATGCCGAGGCCCATGTTGAAGGTGCCGTACATTTCGTCGTCGGCGATGCGCCCCCGCTTTCGGACGAGCTCGAAGATCGGCGGCACCTTCCACGCTTTTCGGTCGAGGCGCGCGCCCAGCCCGTCCGGCAGGCAGCGAGGGACGTTTCCGTAGAGCCCGCCGCCGGTGATGTGTGCCGCGCCTTTCCAGCGCATGCTCGCAAGGTCGGCGAGATATGAGATGTGCGGCTCGAGCAGCACATCGCTCAGCGGGCGACCCAGCTCCGGAAACACGCGGCTCAAGGGCACGTCGTCGAAGACCTTGCGCACCAGCGAGTAGCCATTCGTGTGCAGGCCGCTCGACGGCAGGCCGATCAGGATGTCCCCGGCTTTGATGAGCGACGGGTCGGGATTCCGGCCGGCCTCCACGAGGCCGATGATGAACCCGGCGAGGTCGTAGTCCCCGAGCGCGTAGGCGCCTGGCATCTCGGCGGTCTCCCCGCCCAGCAGGGCGCAGCCGGCGCCGCGGCATGCCTGCGTCATGCCCTCGATCAGCTGGGTGAAGACTTCCGGGTCAAGTTTGCCCGTGGCGAAATAGTCGAGAAAGAACAGCGGCCGCGCATCGGCTGTGGCGATGTCGTTGACGCAGTGGTTGACGATGTCGACGCCGATGCCGCGGTGCGATCCCGCCGCAATCGCGATCTTGATCTTGGTCCCGACCCCGTCCGCGCTCGCCGCGAGGTGGCCTCCACCGGGCAGCGCGTACAGCCCTGCGAATGGGCCGACGCCGACGGCCACGTCCTTGCCGTGAGTGGCGGCGATCAGGGGCTTCACCCGCTCCAGCGCGCGCTCGTAAGCCTCGATGTCGACGCCGGCCGCGGCGTAGGAGAGCCCCTCCGCGCCCATCAGCCGACGAGTGAAGGCGACGGGGGACCGGGGACGTGAGCCGACTTCATCGGAAGCTCGAACTGCATCTTGTCCATCTCGAGCTGCTGCGGCACGGGCACCGGGTAGGAGCCGTCGAAGCAGGCTCGGCAGAACTCCTGCGACGTGCCGCGGCCGATGGCGCGCATGAGCCCTGGGATGGACAGGTACTGCAGGCTGTCCGCGCCGATGCGTTCGCGCACCTGTTCCACCGTGCGTCCCGACGCGATCAGCTCTTTGGTCGAACCGATGTCGACGCCCATGAAGCAGGGGAAGCGCATCGGCGGGCTCGAGATCCGCATATGGATCTCGCGCGCGCCGGCTGTCCGAAGGCGTTCGATGATCCGCCGCGAGGTCGTGCCGCGGACGATCGAGTCGTCGACGGCGATGATCCGCTTGCCCTTGATCGACCGAGGCAGCGCGTTGAGCTTGAGCATCACGCCGGCCTCGCGCAGCGACTGGTCCGGCTGGATGAACGTGCGGTTGATGTAGCGGCTCTTAATGAGCGCCTCGCGGAACGGGATGCCGGCCGCTTCGGCGTAACCGATCGCCGCCGGCGTTCCGGAGTCGGGGAACGCGACCACCATGTCCGCGTCGACCGGCGCTTCTTTGGCCAGCTCGTGTCCCATCCGGATGCGCGCGTCCTCGAGCTCGCAGTTCTTGAGGATGGAGTCTGGCCGCGCGAAATAGATGAACTCGAACACGCACATCGCGTGCTTGCTCGACGTCTGGAACGTGACGCTGTGCACGCCATGCTCGTCCATGACCACCATCTCGCCCGGCTGGACCTCGCGCACGAAGGTGGCGTTGACCGTGTCGAGCGCGCAGGTCTCCGATGCGATGACATGTGCCGGTTGGCCGGCGAGGGGAATGAACCCGATGCACAGGGGTCGGAACCCATACGGGTCGCGAAGCGCGATGAGCTGGGTCGGCGTGATGATTCCGCACGAGTAGGCGCCGACGACGCGCGCAAATGTCCGGCGAATCACGTCTTCCCATGTCTTGCCGTGCGTGTGCTCGATCAAGCGAGCCATCACCTCGGTATCTAGCCCCGAATCGAACGTCGCTCCTTCTTCCTCGAGCTGGGCGCGCAGGGATTCCGCGTTCAAGAGGTTGCCGTTGTGTGCAATCGCGCCTGGACCGAGCGTCGGGTGATGGAAGGGCAGCGGATGCGCGTTCTCAGCGCGGCTGGAGCCTGTCGTGGAGTAGCGAGTGTGGCCGAGGGCGAGCATCGAGCCTTCGCCCATGTCCTTGATTTGCTCCGGCGAGAACACCTGCGCCACGAGGCCCATCGCCCGATGCACGCGCACGTTCGTGCCATCCGACACGGCGATGCCCGCGGACTCCTGGCCCCGATGCTGCAGCGAGAAGAGCCCGAAGTAGGTGAGGTTCGCGACGTCAATCCCTTGCTTCGCGCAGATCCCGAACACTCCACACATTAGAGGTGCGGCCAGAGGGCCGGTCGAGAGATTCGGTGCCCAGTTGGTGCAGTTGCTAGGAGCGGCCGAGCAGCGGAGCGAGCGCATCCGTGGATGCGTGAGCGAGCAGCGGAGGTCGCGACAAGGCAGATGCGCCGCATGGGCGCCGAAGATCCGGCCGGCATCTCTGGTCGCACCTCTTTAAACCAAGGCTCCTTCCCAAGCTTGACGGATCTCGGCTAGCGGGAGCCGGAACTGGCCCTCGAACTCGATTGTGTCGCCGCCGGCAAGCCCGAGGAGCGCGATCTCGACGTGGTGGCGGCGCGCGAGAGACTGCAGCGCCGGCATCGCGCGCGACGGCAGGCTGACGACGAAGCGGCTGGGAGATTCGCCGAAGAGCGCGGCATCCATGCGCAGCGGGGCTTCGGGCCTGATCGCGGGGCAGCGCACGCCCATGCCTCCGAGGAGGCAGCACTCCGCGAGCGCGACGAGCATGCCTCCTTCCGCGCAATCGTGGGCCGAGTGCAGCAGCCCGTTTTCCGCAGCCGCCAGCACGAGGCGTTGCACGGAGCGCTCGCGCGAGAGGTCGAGTGCCGGGGGCCGTCCGGCGACGACGCCATGTTCGACCTTCAGGTACTCGCTGCCCCCGAGGTCGTTGTGACTCGACCCGATCAGGAGCACGAAGTCGCCTTCGGAGCGCAGACCGGCGGCAAGCCGCTTTCCGTAGTCACTGATCAGGCCCACCATGCCCACGACTGGTGTCGGATAGATAGCCGACTCACCGGACGAGTCGTTGTACAGGCTGACGTTGCCGCTGACGATCGGGAGCTCCAGGGCGCGGCATGCGTGCGCGAGACCGGCGATCGTCTCCTCCATCTCCCAGAACACCTCAGGCCGGTCTGGATTCGCGAAGTTCAGGCAGTCGGTGACCGCCAGCGGGTGCGCGCCTGTGGCGACGATGTTGCGCGCCGCCTCGGCGACCGCGAGCTGAGCGCCAAGGTGCGGGTCGAGGTGGCAGTAGCGCGAGTTGCAGTCTGTGGTGACGGCCAGGCCCAGGCGCGTGCCCTTGACGCGCAGCATCGCGGCGTCGCCTCCCGGCGGGACGACGGTCGCATCTCCGACCATGTGGTCATAGCGGCGGAAGATGCCGCGCCGGCTGCTCAGGTTTGGGCTTGCGAGCAGGCGGAGCAGCGTCGCGCCGGGGTCGACCAGCGGAGGAAGAGCGTCCACGTCGAGGCCAGGCGGCTGTTCGGCCGCGACTCCGACGAGACGGCGCGGCGGCGCGCCCTCGGTGAGCAGGCCGATCGGGAGGCGGGCCACGAGGGCCGGCCCGTCGACGACGGTCAGGTAGCCGTCGTCGGTGACGTGACCGATGACCGCCGAGGTCAGATCCCAGGCCTGGAAGATCGCCTCGACCTCGGCCTCGCGCCCGCGCTCGACGACAACGAGCATCCTTTCCTGCGACTCGGAGAGCATCACGTGGTAGGGGGTCATCCCTCGCTCGCGCCGCGGCACACGCGCCACGTCGATCTGCGCTCCGGCGCCGCTCACCCGTCCCGCGCACTCCGCCACCGATGACGTGAGGCCGGCGGCGCCGAGATCCTGGATGGCGACCACCGCATCGGTGTGGGCGAGGTCCATGCACGCCTCGAGCAGGCACTTCTCGAGAAACGGGTTGCCCACCTGAACGGCAGGTCGTCGCTCGGAGCTGGTCTCGTCGAGCTCAACCGAAGCGAACGACGCTCCGTGGATTCCATCACGGCCCGTGTCCGCGCCGACGAGCATCAGGCTGTTGCCGGTGCCCTCGGCCCGCGCCCGCATCAGGCGATCGACGCGCACCAGGCCCACGCACATCGCGTTGACCAGCGGGTTGTTGGCGTAGCACTCCTCGAAATAGACCTCGCCACCGACGGTCGGGATGCCGATGCAGTTGCCGTAGCCCCCGATTCCCGCGACAACTCCCTCGACGTGGTGGTTCGAGGCGGGCTGCGGTCCGAAGCGCAGCGAGTCGAGAAGGGCGATGGGCCGCGCGCCCATGGCGATGACGTCACGGATGATGCCGCCCACTCCGGTCGCGGCTCCCTGGTAGGGCTCGATCGCCGAGGGATGGTTGTGGGATTCGATCTTGAACACCGCGGCCCAGCCTTCTCCGATGTTCACCGCGCCGGCGTTCTCGCCCGGCCCCTGGATCACCGCGGGGCTTGTTGACGGCAGCCGTCGCAACAGCGCTTTCGAGCTTTTGTACGAGCAGTGCTCCGACCACAGCACCCCGAGCATTCCGAGCTCGACCTCGTTAGGCGCTCGCTTGAGCGCCTCGACGATGGCCCGGTACTCCTCGGGGGTGAGCGCGACCTCCCGGAGGCGCCGCTCGTCGACTACAGCCACGGGCGGAGCCCTCGGCGAGAGATTCGGTGACCAGGTGGTCCAGACGCTAGGCGCGGCCGAGCACCGGAGCGAGCGCAGCCGTTGCTGCGTGAGCGAGGAGCGGAGGTCGCAACGACGCAGATGGGCCACACGGTCGCCGAAGATCCGTCGAGGGTCTCCGCCCGGGGCTGTGTACCTAAGCTCAAGAAACCAGGACCTGCATCGCACTCGCGGCAACCGAGCGGAAGAGTTTGAGCCCATCGGTGCCACCAAGCTCGGCCTCGGAACAGCGCTCCGGATGCGGCATCATGCCCAGCACGTTGCCGCGTGCGTTGACGATGCCGGCGATGTTATGAGTCGACCCGTTTGGGTTGGCGCCGTTCGTCACGCGGCCGCTCGCGTCACAGTAGCGAAAGACCACCTGTCCGCGCTGCTCGAGTCGCGAAAGCGTCGCGGGATCGGCGAAGTAGTTGCCCTCGCCATGGCTGATAGGGATGCTCAGCACCTCACGCTCGGCGCACTGCGAGGTGAACGGAAGGTCGGTGCGCTCGACGACGAGGTTCGTCCACTGGCAGCGGTACTCCAGCGAGGCGTTGCGGATGAGCGCGCCGGGCAGCAGACCGGCCTCACACAGGACCTGGAACCCGTTGCAGATGCCCCACACCAGTCCGCCACGATCGGCGAAGTCGCCGATCTTTTTCATCACGGGCGCAAACCTGGCGATCGCTCCCGTGCGAAGGTAGTCGCCGTAGGCGAAGCCGCCCGGAATGATGATGCAGTCGCAACCCTTGAGGTCCGCGTCCTTGTGCCACAGGTACTGAAGCTCGGCTCCGAGCACCTGGTCGATCACCCACCCGCAGTCGCGATCCGACCACGTACCGGGGAAGACCACGACCCCGAATTTCACGAGTGGCCCGCCCTCGAGGTCCGCCGCAGATTTGCGGCATCGGCGGCCGGAGCCAAGGAGCCGACGAGCACGCGACGGAGCGCATCGCGTAGATGCGTGACCGAGCGCGCGCAGGAGGCGACGCCGGCTTCAGCGCCCGCCCTGGCCCCCGCGAAAACGAAGATTTCGTGGGGTGGGCCGGCGCCCGGCCGCCTAGGCCGCGAAGATGCAAGGACCTCCGGGGGTGGGCCACTCATCGGCGTTTGTGGCCTTCGGTTTCGATCTCGAACCGGTAATCCTCGATCACGTGGTTGGCGAGAAGCTGCTTGCACATGGCCTCGACGCGCTGGCGTGCCTCGTGCTCGTTGTCCGCCTCGAGGTTCACCTCGATGTACTTGCCGACGCGAACGTCGGAGACCTCTCGAAAGCCGAGGGTCGCGAGTCCCTGCTTGACCGTGATGCCCTGAGGGTCGTTGACCACGGGCTTGGGAGTAACAACGATTCGAGCGATCACGGCCGGAGGCCTCGGCGAGAGATTCGGGGCCCTGGTGGTCCAGCTGCTAGGCGCGGCCGAGCACCGGAGCGAGCGCATCCGTCGATGCCTGAGCGAGGAGCGGAGGCGGCAACGACGCAGATGGGCCGCATGGGCCCCGAAGATCCGTCGAGGGCCTTCGGCCGGGATCGCCAGATCAACGTTCGTATCTCGGCTTCGGTGGAAACAGCGGCTTGCCGACTAAGCGTTGATACGCCGTCAAATAGCGTTCCCGGGTCTGCGCGACCACGTCGTCGGGCAACCGTGGGGGTTCGGACTCCTTGTCCCACCCGGCCTTCGTCAGCCAGTCGCGCACGAGCTGCTTGTCGTACGAATCCGGCGAAGTGCCGACCTGGTAGGTCGCGGAATCCCAGAAGCGCGAGCTGTCAGGGGTGAGCGCCTCGTCGATGAGGATGAGATTGTCGTCTATGAGGCCGAACTCGAATTTCGTGTCGGCGAGGATCAGGCCGCGCCGGCCGGCGAGATCAGAAGCGAACTTGTACAGCTCGAGACTTGCGTCGCGGAGCTTGGTGGCGAGCTCGTCACCGAGCTCCTTCTTCAGCTGTGCAAAGGTGATGTTCTCGTCGTGGCCGCTCTCGGCCTTGGTCGCAGGCGAGAAGATCGGATACGCGAGGCGCTCGCTCTGCCGGAGGCCCGGAGGCATCTCCTCGCCCGCGAGCGTGTACGAGTCCTGGTACTCCTTCCACGCGCTCCCGGCGAGGAATCCCCGGACCACACATTCGAAATCGATGCGCTTGGCCTTGCGGACGATCATGAAGCGGCCCGCCAGGCGATCGCGATGATCCTTCAGCGCAGCGGGTAGGTCAGGGACCATCCCGGAGATGAGGTGGTTCTCCTGGAACGTATCGGTTTGTGAGAACCAGAAGATGGACAGCTGGGTCAGGACTTTGCCGCGGTCAGGGATGCCGTTGGGCATTTTGTGGTCGAAAGCCGAGATGCGGTCGGTGGCCACCATGAGGAGCTGGTCGGGTCCCAGCTCATACGTGTCGCGGACCTTGCCGCGCGAGAACAGCTTGAGCGGAAGCTCGGTGTCCATGACCGCCGGCCCGGCGATCATTTCGTCTTCACTCCCAACCCCAATCGCTCGTACGCCAGGTCGGCGTGCTCCAACCCGGCCCATGGATCGAACACCTCATCGAGCTTCGAGCCTACTCGCGACATCACTTCACTGTCCTGCTCCAACAGCTTGCGAAAGCCGACTTCGTCTCCGTCCATCGCGCGCATCGCCGCCTTCTGCACGATGAGGTACGCATCCTCGCGCGACATTCCGCTATCGACCAGGGCCAGGAGCACCCGCTGCGAGAACACCACGCCGCCACCTATGTCCAGGTTGCGCAGCATCCTGTCCGGGCGAACCTCCAGGCCGCGTAGGACCTTCGCCATCTCCTGGGACATGTAGTCCACCAGGGAGCACGCGTCCGGGAAGATGATCCGCTCAGCGGATGAGTGGCTGATGTCTCGCTCATGCCATAGCGCTGTGTTCTCGAGTGCCGTCACGAGCTGTCCGCGGACCACGCGCGCCAATCCGCACACCCGCTCGGTGAGGACGGGATTGCGCTTATGGGGCATCGCCGAGCTGCCCTTCTGTTCCTTTCCAAAGGGCTCGAAGGCTTCGCCGACCTCGCTTCGCTGAAGGTGACGGATCTCGGTCGCGATCCGCTCGAGCGTTCCGGCCACCAGGGCGAGCGCCGCCATGAAGCTCGCGTGCCTGTCGCGCGCGACCACCTGGGTCGAGACGTCGTCGGGACGCAAGCCGAGCTCGCGGCAGACATGCTCCTCCACCTTCGGATCGACGGTGGCGTGCGTGCCGACAGCGCCGCTCACCCGCCCGACCGCCACCTCGTCCGCGGCGCGCGCCAGCCGCTCTTGCGCACGGTCCAGCTCCGCCACCCAGCCCGCGACCTTGAAACCGAACGTGATGGGCTCGGCCACCACACCGTGAGTGCGTCCGGCCATCAGCGTGCGGCGATGGCGGATCGCCAGGTCGGCCGCGGCCTCGCGCACGGACGCGAGATCGTTCGCGATGATGCGCGCCGACTCGACCAGCTGCACCGCACTCGCGGTGTCGTTCAGGTCCTGGCTCGTCATCCCGATGTGCACGTAGCGGGCCTCCGGCTGGCCGATCGATTCGTTGAGGACGGTGAGAAAGGCGATCACGTCGTGACCGACGCGAGCTTCGACCTCGGCGATCTTCTCGGCGTCGAAGGTCCCCTTGCGGATCTTTGGCAGCGCCGAGGGCGGAATTCGGCCGAGGGTCGCCCAGGCCTCGCACGCGAGAACCTCGATGCGGAGCCACAGCTCGAGTCGGTGCTGGTCAGACCAGACCGCCCGAATCGCAGGCGGAGAGTATCGCTCGATCAAGAAAATCGCCGGCTCCCAATGATCACCGGGTGGACGGGACGATTATACGGGCGACGGGGCGGAGCAGATCTTGTAGACCTGGCTCTGGTGGGCCCAAGATGCTGTGGGAATGGCCTCCGCGCCGGTCGACCGAGGCCCTCGGCTCGATAATCAAGCCCTTTATGACCGAACCTCGTAACCACCTCGCAAAGGCGCCCGTTTGAACCGGCGCAGGCTGAACGGCCAGTGAGCGACACGTCCCGTGACGACGAGCGGGAGCTCGTCGAGCGAGCCGTGCGGGACCCCCGTCAGTTCGGGGCGCTCTATGACCGGCATTTTCAGCAGATCTACCGGTTTGTGTATTCAAGAGTGAGGGAACAAACTGCGGCAGAAGACGTCACTTCGGAGATCTTCATGAAGGCTCTGAAGGCCATGCCCCGATACCAGGACACGGGGCGACCTTTTGCTGCCTGGCTGTACCAGATCGCCGTCAACGCCATCGCGGATCGCTACCGGACCCTGCGGCCTTCGCAGCCGCTCGACGACTTCCATGACCTGTCCGTGGCCGGCCCCGCGCTCGAGGACCTGGCCGCCCACCGAGACGAGCTTCGCCGCATCTGGAGTTTGGTCGAGTCGCTGCCCCACCAACAGCGCACCGCGCTGGTGCTCAAGTTCCAGGAGGACATGAAGATCGAGGACATCGCGGTCGCGATGGGCAAGTCGCCTGGCGCGGTCAAGCTCCTGATCCATCGTGGCGTCAGCCGCCTCCGCGATGAGGCCGACGAGCTGAGGCCGGTGGAATGAGCGCGCGCCATGATCCGGACCTCGACGACGTCCTTCAGGACGAGGAGCTGCGGCGTCTCGCTGGAGTCCTGAGCTCGGCTCAGCGTGCGGAGCCGCCTCTCGACGACGCGTTCCGCTCCGGCCTGCGCCGGCAGCTCATGCAGCAGGCCTGGGAGATGGGCGAAGGCCGTCCGTCGCTGTGGCGCCGGTTGTTCGCGCCCCCGGGGCTGGCCTGGGCCGGCGCGGCTGTGGGACTGGTCCTCATCGCCAGCCTCGTCGTCTTCTATTCGACGCAGTCCCCTGCCAGCCTGAACCAGGTCACGATCAGCAGCTCGATGGACGGCAGCAAGGCCGTTGCTCTGCAGCAGCCGATCCTGGTCTCCTTCAACCAGCCGATGGATCACCCGTCTACCGAGGCGGCGGTCCAGATCATGCCCGCGACCAACGTGACGTTTGCGTGGTCAGCGTCGTCCAACACTCTCTCCGTCCAGCCGGCCAGCGGCAACCTCGCTCCGAACACCCAGTACCAGGTCACGATCGGGACGGGCGCGTTGACGGCCGCGAAGCAGCCGCTCACCACCGCGCAGACCATCACGTTCGTCACCCAACCGCCCGCTCCCCCGGCCCCTTCGCCCTCGCCTACGCCGCGGGCGCCGGCGACCCCTTCGTCCCTGCTCACCGGCGAGCACCAGCTCGCGCCGCTGGGAGGGACCATCGCCATCTCGACGGTGCTGTGGTCGGCAGACTCGACGACGGTCTACTTCATCAATTCGAAGGGCGCGCTCGAAGCGATGCCGGCGAAAGGCGGCGATGCGAGCGTCGTCGCGGCTGATGGGGTGTCGTCCCCGGCGATCGCTCCGGCCGGCGACCAGCTGGCCTACATCCGAGGCGGCAAGATCGACGTGCTCACATTCGCGACGGGCACGACCGTTGAGCTGAAGGTGGCGCCAGCCCCGACCCTGGTGGCGTGGGCGAAGGACAAGATCGAGTGGGCGGCTTCAGACGGCGTTTACACGCAGGGCCCCGGCGGTTCGGCTCAGCTCGCGGCACTCCCGAACAGCGGGGTCGTGAGCATCGTCTCAATCGCCCCCGACGGGGGCCACGCCGCCTACCGCCAGGACCAGAACCTCTTCCTTCTCGACCTTTCAACCGGCAATTCAACCGGTAAGAGCCGCCAGCTCGGACAGGCCGGTGCCCTGTTCGACGGCTGGTCACCAGGCGGCGCCCAGCTCATGTACACGAGCTCCGACGGCAACATCACCGCCGCGGATTCCCAGGGCAACATCGTGGGCACGGTTCCCGGCGGGGAGGCGAGCTGGTCGAGCCAGGACGCGATCCTCCTGGGAAGCGAGACTGACCTCTACCAGGCCCGACCCGACGGGACGAACCTGACCAGGCTCGCCAACGGCACCTACCGCATGCCGGTGTGGGCGCCCAACGGCACGGCGTTTTCCTTCTTCCGTGGAGGCGCCGTCTGGACGGCGTCCGCGCCCGCCCTGCCGCCTGTGCCGAGCGTCCTGGACCAGGCGACCGCCGTGGTCAACTCGTTCATGCAGGCGCGCCAGAAGGGCCAATCAGACCAGGCGACCGCGCTGCTCGACAGCAGCGGCAAGCAGGCCTACACGAGCGGCGGGCTGAACCTGGTCGTCACCGGCGATCCCTCCTTTTCGCGTTTCTACATTCTCACCCAGGCTGTCACCGGAACTCAGCCCGAGACGGCGACCTTTGTCGTCCGGCTCGTGTTGACGCACGGAAAGCTCGACGTCGCCGACTACGAGGAGACGCTCACCGTCGTCCGGGACGCGCTGACCCGGCAGTTCCTGATCGACCAGGCGACGGCCGGCGCGCATCGAGACCTGGGCAAGGGAGCAGAGGTCGTCAGCGTTGTCGTGGCCGCCGACAGCGTCCAGATCACGTTCGACAGCGACCTCGACCCCGCTACGGTGGCGGACGCCGTTCACGTGCTCGACGCCAAAGGCAGGCAGCTCGACGCGACCACCACCTACGCGAATCGCACCGTGACGATCGCCGGCCTTGGCTTGAAGCCGGGCGCCCAGTACAGGCTGGTGGTCCTGACCACGCTGCGCGACTTTCTCGGCCACAACATCGCCGCGGAGTACGACCTCCAGCTGGTGGGCCCGGTCGCGAAGAACAAGGCCGAGCAGAAAAGCGGAGGCGTCACGGCCTCGCCCGCGCCGATCGCGTCGCCAAGCCCGAGCGCGACCCCAAGCCCGAGCGCGAGCTAGAGCTAGATCAGCTTCAGGGATCGAGCCGCGCGGCTCAGCGCGGTGACCGAGCCAGAGTGCGCGATCTGGCCGCTCAGCCCCGCCTCGAATGCCTCGGTGAACGGAAGGCGAAGCACCTCCATGTCCTGCTCGTAGCTCTCGGGATTGCGCGCAGCCTCGGTGATCGATTCGGCGAGGAACATGTGCGCTCGGCCCGTCAGAAACGCCGCGCCGTGCACCGTGCCCAGCGGCGTGTATCGAGAGGCGATCAGTCCGGTCTCTTCCGCCAGCTCCCGCTTCGCGCATTCGAGCGGATCCTCACCCTCGTTGAAGGTGCCGGCCGGCACCTCCCATGAAGACTCGTCCCAGGCGTGCCGCCACTGGCGGACCAGGACCGTGTCGCCGTTGTCGAAGTACGGGACGACGAAGGCCGAGTCGGGATTGGCCAGCACCG
>Ga0066793_10000574_pt1 | contig 14859 bp, 12 predicted proteins | sample PersoiDNA2013189_FD_83876 | JGI IMG/M metagenome (GOLD analysis project Ga0066793, IMG submission 83876) | Permafrost soil microbial communities from the Arctic, to analyse light accelerated degradation of dissolved organic matter (DOM) -... | ecosystem: Environmental > Terrestrial > Soil >... | reverse complement strand
GGGCTATCGCGTGCTCGGTGATGCGCCCGGAGACTATGTCCGCGAAAAGTGACGGCGAAGCGCTGCGGCAGCGCGGCGCCGCTCGCGCAGTTGACGCGCGGCGGCGTCTGGACTTGAGCCGATCGGAGCCGACTCGTCACCCTGAGCATGGGTCGCCAAAGGCAGCCTGTACATCCTTGACGCCGGAGCCATCAAACGCTGGCGCGGCGACCGACACGTGCGTGGCAGTAACCGCGTCCAACTCGCCGGCGATCATGGCAGGATCGACGCGAAGTATCGCGTAGCCAGCGACAGCTCCGGCGCCAAATACGGGCGCGAATATCCGGCAGGGTTCTCTGGTGACAGCCTCCGTGAGCGCATCGATGATTGCGATAGGAACGCTCACCGAGGAGGTATTGCCAACCGTGGCAATGTTGAAATACAGCTTCACCGGCGGGCGAGCCGCGGCAGTCGCCAACTTCACCATCATCGTCCCATTGGCTGGTGCGGTACGACGAGATCAATAGTCTCAAGAGGAACCGCGCAATCTCCTCCCACACAAGATCGAGCCATATTTTGTCTCCATGGATCTTTGGTCCCAAATCCAAAGCCACTCGATATCGTCGAGCGCTGCGGGGCACGGTCGCGCACATCGGCGGCGCCGATCAAGACCTATAAGCGAGGGCTCTCGCGACCGCCGGTGGCCGAACTCACCTTTCAGCTGTTGGCTTATGAGCTTGCTGACCGCCACCGACTGGATGGATGTGCAGGGCGCAGGCAAGCCCGATACGTTCATAAGAAAAAGACTGTCCTCAACACCTGCCAAAAAGCGATGCGGCAAATCGGGGCGACGACTTTCAGGCGTGACGGCCCACCGGCATGAGAGGCACTGGGCGCGTTCTCATGAGCTGCTGATCGCTGTCGCTAACAGGAAGGCGGCACTCTGAACGCTCGCCGACGGGACTCTTCATCACCAGATTGGCGCAGCTCTTAGAGACTTTGTGCACAATGCCTTCAAAGAGCTGACTCTCGCAAGTGACATCCGAGGACAGTCGCATGTCAGATCTTTCATGCTCACCCCTTAAGAACGCCGGGTTCGAGTCATGCCGTTGGCGTTTCGCGACTCAACCACGCCGCCCGATGAGAACTCCCATGAGGAGCGCTGCCGCTGCGACGGTAGCGAGCGACTTCCAGGCGTTGTCGTGCACGTACCGATCCGCGGCTCGAGCGCTTCGCTGGACATCGTGCTTGACCGTCTTCTCGAGGTCAGCAAGCCGATCCCGCGTGCGGGTCAGAATCGCTTGCAGCCCCTGCGTGGCACCGCTCGCGCCGTCACCAGCCGCCGCCGCCGTTTCTTTCACGAGCCCTTCGATCTCGACTATCACCCCTTGGAGATCTTTAAGTACGCGTTCAACACTGCTCGCCATGACTAATCCTCCATCTCACCGACGTTGAATGCAGTGTAGGCCGCTGCCGCGCAAGCCTCACTCCGTCTGGGGTGCGCGGACGCGATCGGCTCGCTCGGCAGTCCGCGCTTGCGGGCTCCCGCTATCGGAGAGCAACTGCGCTCCGCAATGGCGCGAGTGATCAGCGGCGCGGGCGGCGACGGTTGCGATTGCCAGCAGCACGAGCGCGATGATCACCGCAATCGCCAGGTGGCGAGATTGTGGCCTCATGTGCACCTCTAATTGCGGCAAGCATCGCGCGCGCCGCAGAGGCTGGCTATAGGGAGTTGCGACGGGCCACTAAGGGAATCTCCGTATAGGAAATGGAGCGGCGCCGCGCGAGGGTAGTCTCCAACCAATCATCGTGACCCTTGGCGATGCCTCTCTACAGCCCGCACTTCAAGCTCATCGTTGCGCGCGCCGGCGCGCGCCGGCTTACGAACCTCGGCGCGCATCTCAAGAAGTTCATAGACCGCAACTCGTCCGTGAAAGCCGGTTCCGGAGCATTTGCCACACACGACGCAATCCATTTTGGCGCATGTCGGCCCTTTGCTGAAATGTCGTACTTTGGTAAATTGGGCTACCCTGCGGGTTCAGGGAACTGGACCGGCCGGTTATCTGGGAAATGTCGGTGTAGTCGTTTAGCATGTGTATGCGGGTGAGGACAGCCAACCGAGATCGCCGAAATGCTAATCCATGATATGACTCGGCAAGCAAGTATCGACCTGCTGGCGCGTATGCCGTTGTGCAGATTGGCCTGTGCTCACGAAGGGCAACCCTACGTCACCCCAATCCATTGTGTATATCACGACAACTACCTCTACAGTTTCTCGAGACTCGGGCAAAAGGTCGCCTGGATGCGCACAAATCCGCTGGTTTGCGTGGAGGCTGACGAATTGGTTAGCCTACAGGATTGGGCCACAGTGATTGTCTTGGGCAAATATGAAGAGCTACCCAATACGCCTCAGCACAAGGTGCATAGGAAGCGCGCGTACGACCTACTGCAAAGTCGGCCCGTCTGGTGGGAGCCCGCGTACGTTAGAACCGTGGACCATGAGAAATCAATGGAGTTAATGTATTTTCGCATTCACATCGATCAGATCAGCGGTCAGCGCGGCGTACCCGTCAGGATCTCGGATCGGGAGTTTTCCGCAGCACGCGAACGACCTTTGGGCTGGGTGCTGAGAATTCTCGGACGTCGCGAGCATCAAAAAAGTCACCACTAACCTCTGCGCGCGACCTAAGCCTCGACCTGCTCGCGATTGGTTACATCCGTTACGACCGTAGTTGCCTCGCCTCCCTCAGTTTCGCTGTCGGCGACGATTTTCTTGAGCCGATCCGCGCGGCGCGCAGCGAACACCCGCTTCGCTCCGTGACGCGCCAGCTGGCGCGCCGTGGCTTCGCCGAGGCCGCTGCTGGCCCCCGGTGTTCGCGACCATCTGATTCAAGGCTCCTGAGTTACTCATAGTATTTCTCTCCCGTCCGGTAGTCGGCTATCTTGATGTCCAACCGGACAGTCGACTATTTGGGTTATCCTGAATGAGCCACTGAATACGCCTCAGCATTGACCAACGAATATTCCGAAGTGCTGGACTTTCTGGCGATCGCGAGGCACTCACGCTCTGAACGCTTGCTGAACCCGGCCATTTTCCCCTATGTTCGATATCGCACAGACGTCGGCGCGGTCGGCTGCAAGCGTGCGGCGCTGTGGGCCGAAGCGCCAAATTCTTGGACCAGGAGGCCCGCGTGGCAATACGAACGGACGGTGGCGCGTCAGCTGTCGTATCGCCTCCCACGTCACCTTCCGCGTGGCCGGCGTTCAAGAGCAAGGTATCCTCGATCAGCATAAAAAAAGCCCTGGTCGTGGGAGTGCTTTTCTTGGCTGCCCTCGCGATTGGCTTCGGCCTAGGGCGGTGTGGCGGAAACTCAAAGGCCGCAAACCAGTTGTCGGTGTATGGCAATGTCGATCTACGCCAAGTTGAGCTCGCCTTCAACAATAGTGAGCGCATCGCTGAGGTGCTGGTCCAGGAGGGCGACAAGATCAAGCGTGGACAGATCCTAGCCCGGCTGGACACCAGCCGGTTGAAGCCGCAAGCAACGGCGGCGGAGGCTGAAGTGGATGCTCAACGAGCGATCGTGCAAAAGCTGCACCACGGCAGCCGCCCGGAGGAGATCGCACAGGCACAAGCCACTGTCGCGTCGGCCAAAGCGGACTTCATCAATGCCGAGCAGCAATGGCAACGTCTGACGGCGCTTGCAAAGCTCACAACGGGCCGCGCCGTCAGCCAGCAAGACCTCGATAGCGCCAAAGCCGCCTTGAACACGGCACAGGCGCGCTTAGAAGGAGCGGAAAAGGCCCTCGATCTGTTCTTGCTCGGCCCTAGGAAGGAGGACATCGCGCAAGGTGAGGCGCAACTGCGTGCCAATCTGGCACAACTCGAACTCCTACGCCGGCAACTGGCCGACGCAGAACTCGTTTCCCCGCGCGATGCCATAGTGCGCTCCAGGCTCTTGGAGCCCGGTGAGATGGTGTCTCCTCAAAAGCCGGTCTTCAACCTGGCCATCACGGATCCCAAGTGGATTAGGACTTATATTTCCGAGCCCGATCTGGGAAGGATTCACGCGGGGATGAGCGCGTCCATCAGCGCGGACAGTTTTCCCGGTCGGACGTTTCCGGGCTGGATCGGTTTCATTTCCTCGGTCGCTGAATTCACGCCGAAGGCCGTCCAGACGGAGGAGTTGCGGCCCGGGTTGGTCTATGAAATTCGTGTTTTTGTGAAGGACCCCCGCGACGAAATGCGCCTCGGCATGCCGGCGACCGTGCACCTGAGGTTAGATCCGGCCGCCCAGCACCAGCCCTAGGATAAGGTGTCGGGCGAATGTCTTGGACAAAAATTCTCGGAATACTCGCGGCAGTCGGCATTGTCGGCGCCGGCGGCTGCGTCGTCGGGCCGGACTACCATCCATCCTCTCCCCATGTTCCGGCCACCTGGAGCTCGCCGCCGGCAAACGGGCTGACCGACATCGCGCCCGCAGCCTCGACCTGGTGGACCTCGTTTAACGACGTCGAACTTGACTCCCTAATTCAGCGGGCAGCGCAATCGAATCCGGATTTGCGCGTGGCGGAAGCTCGACTGCGGCAAGCCCGGGCGGTCCGGGAAATGAATGCGGCTGATTTCTGGCCATCGCTCGACGCCTCCGGCTCCTATGCCAGAGCCAAACAGAGCGAGAACCAGCCGCTCATTGGCGAGTTGCCGTTGCCGCCGAACTTCCCCTTTGAATACAGCGTTTATAACGCCGGCTTTGACGCCTCGTGGGAAATCGACCTCTTCGGCGCCAAGCGCCGCGCGCTCGAAGCGGCCACCGCGGAATCGGAAGGAGCCATCGAGGCTCGCAATGATGCGATGGTGAGCTTGCTGGCCGAGGTCGCGCGCAATTACGTCGAGTTGCGGGGCAGCCAGCACCGCTTGGAGATCGCGCAGCACGACCTCAAGCTTCAGGAGGAAGCTTTGCAACTCACCCGCGCTCGGTTTCAAGGCGGGGTTATAAATGAACTCGACGTCACGCGGGCGGCCGCTTTGCTTGCAAGCCTGCGCGCAACGATTCCGCCGCTTGAAACCGCCGTGCGTGGGAGTATGCATGGCTTAGCGGTCCTGCTCGGACGGGAACCCGGCGACTTGCTGGCCGAGCTTTCGCCTTCCCAGTCGGTGCCGCCACCGCCGCCGGAAGTGCCGATCGGGCTGCCGTCCGATCTACTGCGCCGCCGCCCGGATGTGCGTCGGGCCGAACGGCAACTGGCGGCGGAGACCGCCCGCATCGGGGTGGCGAAATCGGACTGGTTTCCGAAACTCTCGCTCACCGGGGACGCCGGGGTTGAAAGCGTCAGCGTCGGCAATTGGTTCGACCCCGGCAGCCGTTTCTGGTCGATCGGCCCGAGCTTGCAATGGCGGATACTCGATTTCGGGCGGGTGCGTGCGCAAGTGCGGGGCCAAACCGCCGTACAAGAAGCGGCGCTGGCGACGTACGAGAAAGCGGTCTTGATTTCGCTCCAGGAGGCGGAGAATGCGGTCGTGGCTTATGCGAAGGAACAAAACCGCCATCAGGCGCTCGCCGACGCAGTGGCCGAAAACCGGCGCTCGTTGGATATGGCTGACGGTCTGTATGCCGCAGGGCGCGTCAACTATCTTGACGTTCTTGATGCGCGCCGATCGCTCTACCAATCCGATGACCAATTGGCGTTGAGCGATCAAGCGGTCTCGATCGATCTCATCGCCCTATACAAGGCGCTCGGCGGAGGCTGGGAAACGCTGACGCGGGAGCCGACGAAGGCGCTTCCAACCGCTTCATCGCCGTGACGGCGCCCGCTTCCTCTGCGGCGTTGCGCTTGGACGGCGTCTGCAAGTCCTTTCGCCGCGAGACCGGAGAATCGGTGCTGGCGCTCGATAAGATTTCCTTTTCGGTCGGCCAGGGCGGACTCGCCGCGTTGGTGGGACCCGACGGTGCCGGCAAGACCACGTTGATTCGCCTTCTCGCCGGTCTAATGAAATCTGATAGCGGCAGCGTGAGCGTGCTGGGTGTCGACGCGGCCCAGGACCCGCAGGCGATCCAGTCACGAATATCCTACATGCCGCAGCAATTTGGACTCTACGACGATCTGACGGTTCGGGAAAACCTGGACCTGTACGCCGACTTGCACGGCGTCACGGCCGAGGCAAAACGGACCCAGTACACCCGCCTGATGGAAATGACTGGCCTCGACCCGTTTCAAAAGCGGCTGGCCGGGCGCCTGTCGGGAGGGATGAAACAAAAACTGGGGCTCGCTTGCACTCTCGTTAGGTCCCCCGAATTGCTGCTCCTCGACGAGCCGACCGTCGGGGTCGATCCGCTCTCCCGTCGGGAGCTCTGGGAGATCATTCGCAAACTGGTCAAAGAGGGTATGACGGTGTTACTCAGCAGCAGTTTTCTCGACGAAGCCGAAGCGTGCGAACACGTTCTGGTTCTGAATGAGGGGAAGAAGTTGGCGGAAGGGCCGCCAGCAGAAGTCTCCGGCCTGGCGCTCGGCCGCACCTTTCTCGCCCAACCGCCGGATGGAATGAAGCCGCGGGATTTTCAGGCTCGGCTTCTCGAGGAGTCCGATATCGTCGATGCGGTACCCGAGGGCGGACAGGTCCGGCTGGTGGGTCAAGCCAACTCCGACCGATCCGGGTCCGGACTATTCGCCGGCGTGGCCGCCCGTCCGACGCCAGCCCGGTTCGAGGATGGATTCATGGTGCTCTTGCAGCAGGCCAGGGGAACCAAGCCAAGCCATACGCACACGCGCCAGCCGGATGAGCTGTTAGGCGGTGCCCGCGACGCCTCGGTGGTCGAAGTCCAAGATCTTAATCGGCACTTCGGCAAATTCGTGGCAGTCGAGCACGTGAGTTTCAGCGTCAAACGAGGGGAGATCTTTGGCCTACTCGGACCGAACGGAGCGGGTAAGACCACCACGTTTCGCATGCTCTGCGGGCTGTTGCCGGCCTCAGCGGGCACCCTGACCGTTGCAGGAGTCGATGTGCGCCAAGCGCGCGCCTCGGCGCGGCAGCATTTGGGCTACGTGGCGCAAAGGTTTTCGCTCTACGGGCAACTGACGGTTGGAGAGAACCTAGATTTTTTCGCGCGCGCCTACGGCCTGGGCGGGGAACGAAAGCGCGAGCGGATCGCGTGGGCCATGAGCCAATTCAAACTCGAACCCTTTGTCCATCTCCCGAGCTCACAGCTGCCGGGGGGATACAAACAACGCCTGGCGATGGCGGCTGCCCTCCTCCATCGGCCCGAGATTCTTTTCCTCGATGAGCCGACCAGCGGAGCCGATCCGTTTGCCCGCCGAGAATTTTGGCAGCGGATCACGGCCCTTGCCGCGAGCGGAGTGACGGTGATCGTAACCACTCATCTGATGGCGGAGGCCGAGTATTGTGATCGAGCCGCCATCCTTGACAACGGCAAAGTGCTCGCCCAAGGCACCCCCGCGGAGCTGCGCGGCCGCGCGCCGGTGGAGGCGGGCCGTACCGCGACGATGGAGGACGCCTTTATCGCCATTGTCTTGGCGGCGCGCGGCCAACCGGCGGCCAATCCTGCGGACCGGCTGTTATGAAGGACTGGTCGGCAAAATTGCGGCGAATACGGGCCCTAACGCTCAAGGAAACGCGGCAGATCCTCCGCGATCCAAGCAGCATCGCCATCGGCGTCGTCTTCCCGCTGATGATGATTCTGCTCTTCGGGTACGGGCTCTCGCTCGATGTCAGCCGGGTTGCCATTGCCGTGGTCGACGAAGACGCGTCCGCGGACAGCGCCGCCCTCATCGGGGCATTCCAGCTTTCGCCTTATTTCGGGGTGACAGTCCTACACTCGATGACCGAGGCGAAAACGCTCGTGCTAAATCGGCGCGTAGACGGAGCGGTGCTGATTCCCTCCGATTTCACTCGACGCTGGCATGTGGGTGAGGCCGAAGTGCAGATTCTAGTCAACGGCACGGACGCCAACCAGGCGCGCATCATGCAAGCCTATGCTCAGGGACCGGTCGCTCAATGGAGCGCGGCCCAGGCGGGATCAGGTGCCTCGTTGTCGGTGGGGCCAGTGATCGCTGTCGACCGGATGTGGTTCAACGAGAGCAACGACAGCCATTATTTCCTTGTCCCGGGCCTGATCGTTCTGGTGATGACGATCATTGGAGCTTTCCTCACTGCCATGGTTGTCGCCCGGGAATGGGAACGCGGAACGCTCGAGGCTCTTTTCGTCACTCCCATGCAAGCGGGGGAATTTCTCATCAGCAAGTTCCTCCCCTATTTTGGGTTGGGAATGATCGGGTTCGTGCTCTGCCTACTGGCTGCCAAATTTCTCTTCCATGTCCCGCTGCGCGGATCCCTTTCCCTACTGTGCCTCGCGTCGATGATTTACCTCCTAGTCGCCCTAGGGATAGGGCTGCTCGTGTCCACCCTAGTCAAGAGTCAGTTCCTCGCCAGTCAGTTGGCAATGCTCCTGACGTTTTTGCCCGCCATGATGCTCTCGGGTTTCCTCTATGACCTGCGCAGCATGCCGGCCTTCATCCGCGGGATCACCTATATCCTGCCGGCGAGATACGCGGTAGCGCTCATGCAAACGCTGTATCTCGCAGGCGATGTCGGAAGCGTTGTCTGGCCGAACCTCGCAGTTCTGGCGGCGATGGCCGCGGCGCTCATGGTCTTCACCCGGATCGCCACCCGCAAGCAACTTTCCTGAGCCCGTTGCATGAGCTCCTCCCTGCTTCGCATCCTGGCCCTAATCCGCAAGGAGTTTCTCGCCGTCTTGAAGGATCCGCGCAGCCGTTTCATCATCTTTCTGCCGCCGATCCTGCAGTCCATGATCTTCGGCTATGCCGCCACCTTCGACCTCAACTCCGTCGCCTACGCCGTCTTTGACCAAGACCGCACCGCCACCTCGACAGCTTTTCTTGCGCGCCTGGATGGATCCGGCAGCTTTCGGCGCGAGGCCGATCTCGGCCGAACCGATGACATTTCCACCTGGATCGACAGCAGCCGCGCGCTTCTCGTCATCCGCATCGACCAGGATTTCGAGCGGCGCCTGCTCGGTGGCGAAACCGCCCAGGTTCAGGTGATCGCCGATGGCCGCAATTCCAACACCGCGGGCACTGCTCTCGGTTATTTCGAGAGTGTCGTCCAGGAATTCAACACCGACTGGCGATCCAATCACGGTCCGGTGCATAGGCCGGTTCGAATCGTTACACGGTCATGGTACAACCCGAACCTCGACTCGCGCTGGAGCATGATCCCAAGTCTGATCGGCACGCTGACGATGATGGGCACGCTGATGCTCACGGCTTTGTCCGTTGCCCGCGAGCGCGAGCAGGGAACGTTTGACCAGCTGTTGGTCACGCCTTTTCGACCGTTCGAAATCATGGCGGGAAAGGCCATCCCCAACATGCTCATCGGCTTAACTCAATCGACCACAATCTTGCTGATCGCGCAGTTTTGGTTTCACATTCCCTTCGTCGGATCCTTTTTCGTTCTCTATGCCGGGCTCGGACTCTTTCTGATGGCCGCGGTGGGCCTTGGCCTGTTCGTCTCCTCGATCGCTGCGACCATGCAACAAGCCATGCTCTACGCATTCCTCCTGGTGATGCCGTTTGCCCTCCTATCCGGCCTGACAACACCCGTTAACAGCATGCCCGAGTCCCTGCAAGCCGTCATGGTCATCAATCCCTTGCGCTACGCACTCGACCTCACCAAACGGGTTTATTTGGAGGATGCGAGCTTCGCCCAGCTTCTTCCTGATTTTTTGCCGCTCACAGTTATTGGCCTATTAACCCTTTTCGGCGCCGCGTGGCTGTTCAGGAGACGGTTGACCTAAGGCTCACGGTGCTGCCGGTGGAAAGGCGTTCCGCCGTGCATTACTTGGTGGGAAAATGGTATGGATAACATTCAAAGGCGTATCTCATGTATCTCCTATAGATCATTAGGTTATGCGTCAGATTCGAGCCCTCAGACCATCCTGGACCCTATCAACCCGTAACAGCTCACTCATAAAATACTAATTTCCTCGACCTTTTTGGACCATCGCCTGCAACTTCGAGGGCGATCTCAGATCCCTTTAAATGAGGGACTCGAACCTTGCAAGCGCTTCGAAGGCACTCATCTGTTCGTCGGGACGCGCATGCCGCTCACAATGCTGCCATTCGCTTGGCGACACCGAGTCAGAGAGGAGACAAGCTCGCCGCTGGGGGGATGGAGCAAGCCATGAGCAAACGCCAATCAGCCGCAGCAAACCAGAAATCTGAGGGACCGGTCTGGGAAACAACTCACACGCTACGCATTAAGAGGACATTGAGAGCGCTAACGAGCAGGGTTCATACTTAAGCCGCCACGATGAATATACGGATCTGCAGAAACCCTTCTAAGACGTCATTAGTGCACGAAGAGCGTCAATGTGGCGGCGCGCTGCCGCACTTTGCCTAGGGAGATGCCTACGCTTCGGGATACAGGGCGCTGCGCGCTATCAAACAGCGGTCAATCTGAGTCCCACTCAGAGCTGTTCCCCGTCAAAGCCCACGCACGCTCTATGAGCTTGGCTTGCGCAAAGCGCGGCTGTCTGCATGTGCCGGGCGAAGTGATCTGACGCGTCGCAGCTGTCTTGAGATAATCGCGGTGGCGACGTTAAGTAGCTGGCATACGCCGAAGCTACACACGCACCGCGACGGCATTCATCGGTACACGATCTTTGGTCACTGTTTGACTCCAACGAATGCCGTCAGGGCGTCATGAAGGAACAAGCCGTGATTGAGAACGCCTTTTGATCGTGACGGCTGGCGACGTCCGGCGTGTGAAGTAGGTCCCAACTTGACGAACGACCACCTTCGATACGTTCGCTACCGCACTGTGGCGCGCGCGCTAATCTTGCTGACTACAGTCGCCGAGTTTTCGACGCGAAGGATGACATTATGTCTCAAAAAATCATACTGTTGATCCAGGAAGATCCCGCGGACGCCAACGCCGTGCGCGAGGCACTCAGTAACTCAGTCGATGGGTTCTTCAAAGTCGAATGGATCAGAGGCTGCGGCGAGGGCTTGGAACGATTGGCGCAAGAAGGAAACCAAAGAGGAAACCGGATAGCGGCAATTTTAGTGGACCTTTTTCTGCCCGACAGTCATGGGTTCGAAACGTTCGATAACATTTTTCATGTCGCGCCGCAGATACCGATCCTCATCCTCACGAGCTTGCAGGATGAGGATATTGCCAAATCGGCGGTACAGCGTGGCGCGCAGGACTATCTCCTAAAGGCGCGCCTCGACAGTTACTTATTGCCGAAGGCCTTAGATTGCATGATTGGGCGGGCGGCCAACGCCGAGGCATTGTTCGAAGAAAAAGAACGCTCCCAAGTTACGCTCAACTCGATCGGCGACGCGGTCATGAGCACTGACGTCTGGGGCCAAGTAACCTATCTCAATGAAGTCGCTGAGAATCTGACAGGCTGGTCGCGCGACAATGCAGCAGGTCATGCCGTTGGAGAAGTGTTCCAGATAATCAATGCCACGAGCCGAGAGGTGGTGCAGGATCCCATGGCGCTTGCGGTACGGGAAAATAGAACCGTAGGCCTCACGCCCGACTGCATCCTGATCCGACGGGACGGCCATGAAGCCGCAATCGAAGATTCTGCGGCACCGATCCACGATCGCCGCGGGCGCGTAACCGGCGCTGTTATGGTGTTTCACGACGTGAGTACTGCGCGAGCGCTATCGCTCAGAATGTCTTATCTCGCTCAGCACGACGGCCTCACCGAATTACCCAACAGAATATTATTGAATGACCGAGTGACGCAGGCAATTGCTCTCGCCTACCGACACCAGCAAAAGCTCGCGCTGCTGTTCCTGGACGTGGACCGCTTCAAGCACATCAACGACTCTCTGGGACACGCGGTCGGCGACCGCTTGCTGCAATCAGTGGCGCAGCGGCTCCTCGCCTGCGTACGCAGCTCAGACACGGTCAGCCGGCAAGGGGGCGATGAATTTGTGGTCCTGCTGTCTGAGATGACGAACGCGCAGGATGCCGCGGTCATTGCTGAAAAGATTTTGTTGATACTCGCCGCCCCTCATTGCATTGACCACCTCGAGCTGCACGTTACTGCAAGCATCGGCATCGTTATCTACCCCGATGACGCGACCGAGGCGGAGACGTTGCTGAAGAACGCGGATTTTGCGATGTACCACGCCAAGGACGCGGGGCGCAACAACTACCAATTCTTCAAGCCGGAGATGAACTCTAGCGCGATCAAGCGACAGTCGGTCGAAGATGGGTTGCGCCATGCTTTAGAGCGACAGGAGTTTGTGTTGTATTATCAGCCCAAAGTAAATCTGGAGACTGGTTCAATAATCGGGGTCGAGGCCCTCATCCGCTGGCGTCATCCACATCTCGGCGTTGTGTCGCCCGCTCAGTTCATACCCGTCGCGGAGGAATGTGGTCTTATAGTGCAAATCGGTCGCTGGGTGCTGCGCGAAGCCTGCTGCCAAGCCCGCATCTGGCAGGAAAAGGGTATGCCGGCGCTCCGCGTCGCGATTAATATCTCCGCGGTTGAACTACGTGCCAAGAATTTCGTCGCCGAAGTGCGCGCCACCCTCGCGGAGACTGGATTTGATCCGCATTGTCTGGAACTGGAACTCACGGAAACGTTTCTCATGCAGGATTCAAAGTCTACCGGCGCCGTCCTGAAAGACCTCAAAGATATTGGTGTGCACCTCGCCCTCGATGACTTCGGTACCGGTTATTCGAGCCTGAGCTATGTGAAGCGCTTTCCGATCGATACCTTGAAGATCGATCAGTCGTTCGTGCGCGATATTGCTACGGATGCGGACGATGCAAGTATCGTCAGCGCCGTGATTAGCATGGGGAAAAGCCTCCATATGCGTGTCGTGGCGGAGGGCGTTGAAACACGGCAGCAACTCGAATTCCTCCAGAAGCACAGCTGCCCCTTTGGGCAGGGCTACTTATTCAGTCCGCCAGTGGGAGCTTGGCAATTCGCCAAATTACTGGGCCACAGCAAGAGAAGCGTAGCCGAGACCACTGTTACTCGCGTGAGCAACTGCGCGTGAAGAAAGACCGTGTTGGCGCAGCGGTCCAAAAGCGGTGACGCCCAATCTAACCTGAGTCTGCCGCAGACTATTCCAGCGCGCGCGGACGAATTCGGTAACTCGAAGAATCACGGACCGAAACTCTCAGTTGCCTCAGCGCACTAAAATGCAGGTTCGAGTCCTCTCCTGGACATTCTCTGACCACCCCTCCCAATCTCTCGTCGTAATGTCTCACTCATAACACTCGATCTTCCCCGGCTTTTTTTATACATTCGCCTGATCGGGGCGTCACCCAAATTGGGGGTGATTGTCTGCTGCATATCCGGAACGCGCAATGGGATTGCGTATCACTGCGCCGCCGCTGATGCACGGGATCACAGCTCACTCCGCGCCGCTCGCCACGTTCTAGCTCTCAGCCGATCTGATCGATGATTTGGACCTCGAGCGTTCGCTCACCCTTCAGCGAATTGGCGACCAAGCATCCCTGCTCGGCCTTCTCGAGCAGAGTATGGGCGCGTGCCGTTTCGCCTCCGGCTGCAACCCTGAGCGTGGCGTGCGTGGTGTACCGAGTAAACCGCGCCGCGCCGTCGACGCGTTCCAAGACCGCCTCCACCCGGCAGCTCAGAGCGCTCCACTCGAACTTCGACGCACGAGCGATGGCGCGAAAAGTCAAAATAAAACAGTCTGCTACCGAAGCGCAGAGCAGGCTCTCCGGCGACCAAACATCGCCGGGACCGTCAAATTCGGCTGGTGGAGCGGTCTGGATGTCCGGCAGGCCGGTCGCCGTCACTGCAACATTCCCAACCGGACTTCCCGATGCGCTGACCGTGTATCGATGCGGATAGGGATGCATACCAGCCTCCTTAGAATCCTGAACCCGTGTGCTCAGTGCTAGACCGAGCGGTTCGCCGCCCGGAACGCTGTGCCGGCCGACAGAACGTGTCGTGCAGAAATTTCGTCAACGCCTTCGCCTCAGGCGCCACAAGACGGTAAAGGACCGACTGCGCGTCCCTTTGGCGGCTGATGAGCCCTCCTGCTTCCAGCACCGCGGCCTGCTGGGAAAGTGCGGGCGCACGTAACCGCGCGGCGCGTGCAAGCTCGCCCGCCCGCCGATCCCCGTCGAGCAGGGCACAGACTATTCGTAGACGCGCCGGATGCGCCATTGCACGCAAAAAGTGTGCAGCTCGATCTGCTGCCCTTGCTAACTCATTTGATTTCATTATTGCGAAAATATGCAAATCTTAGTACGGTGTCAAGTGTTCGCGCTAAAGGTCTTGGCGTTGACGGCCATGCACAAAGACCCGCAGTTCCCACGATCCCAGGAGGAGACCACTATGTCGTATTATCTCGCCAGGACGCTGCCGCTGGCCTTTGACGAGGCCGTCAATCGAGTCACCACAGCGCTCAAGGAAAAAGGCTTCGGTGTCTTGACCGACATCGATGTGCAGGCCACCCTAAAGACCAAATTGGGCGTCGACACGCCCAAGTACCGGATTCTGGGTGCCTGTAACCCAGGATTTGCGCATGAGGCGTTGAAGCTCGAGAACAAGCTAGGCGTGCTTTTGCCCTGCAACGTGATCGTACGCGAGGACACGCCTCGTCAGACAGAGATCGCCGCAATCAATCCGGTCTCTTCCATGGAGCGTGTCGGCAACCCTAAGCTCGTCGCTGTCGCCGAAGAGGTCCGCGCACGCTTGCAGAGCGCGATCGATAGCCTCTAGCCCGGATTTCGATGCACGGGCAGAGCCCTAAGATCGAGAGTAATTTTGCCGTGCAAGGCTGACTTTGCAAGTCCTCCCAGGCTCGTCGATACGCACCAGATAGCGCTTGCGCTGCTCCGCC
>Ga0066793_10000569_pt1 | contig 14879 bp, 10 predicted proteins | sample PersoiDNA2013189_FD_83876 | JGI IMG/M metagenome (GOLD analysis project Ga0066793, IMG submission 83876) | Permafrost soil microbial communities from the Arctic, to analyse light accelerated degradation of dissolved organic matter (DOM) -... | ecosystem: Environmental > Terrestrial > Soil >... | reverse complement strand
CGCACCACGGTCAGCGGCGGCGCAACCGCATAGAAGGGCGAAAGCGGGATGGTCGCGACGCTACCCTCGATGAGGGCGCCGCGCGACTGGCTGCGTTTGCGCAGAGGCTCGATCGAGAATGAAGAAGCCGACACTTGTCAATCATCCGCCTAAGGTGGAGATGCCGCCCGACAACCATCCTGTCGGGGCGCCGATCTATCAGAACGTCAAGTTTGAGTTTGACGATGTCGCGCAGACGATGCGCTTTCTGCGCGGTGAGCGCCCGGGTTTCTTCTACCAGCGTAATTCCAATCCCACAACGCGTCAGCTTGAGCTGACGCTCGCCGCGCTGCAAGGTCGCGACGACTGCCTTACGACGAGTACCGGCGTCGGTGCGGTGGCCCAGACCCTACTCGCGCTCACGAAGCAGGGCGATCATGTGCTGTGCTTCATCGAGACCTATAATCCGACGCGCTATATCATCCGTCGGCTCCTTAGCCGCTTCGGTGTGGCGCACAGCATGCTCTCGATCGAAGATCTCTCCGGCATCGAGCGCGCGCTCGCGGCCCAGCCGACGCGGCTTGTGTTTTTTGAAAGCCCTACGAATCCGGTCACGAAGATCGCCGATATTGCAGCCATCACCCACTTGGCGCAGGTGCACGGCGCGCTCAGCGTGCTGGACAACACTTTTGCGGGCTTTCATCAGCATGGTGAATATGACGTGGATGTGTTCGTGCACAGTCTCACGAAATATGCTTCCGGTACCGGCGATGTCATGGGAGGCGCAGTGATTGCGCGTGCCGAACTCATCCGGCTGCTGCGCACGGATTTCGGTGCCTTGGGCGGCGCCTTGGATCCGCACTCGGCTTTTTTAATCCAGCGCGGCCTCAAGACCTATTTCGTCCGCTACGCGGCGCAATGCTCAAGCGCCATGCGCATCGCGCGGCTCTTGGCGTCCCACCCGCTGGTCGCGCGCGTCCACTATCCAGGGCTGCCCGAACATCCGCAGCATGCGCTCGCAGCTCGCCAGATGCGTGAGTTCGGCAGCATCGTAAGCGTCGATTTGACGGGTGGCCTTGCGGCCGGCGGGCACTTCGCTGAAAGCCTCGAGCTTTTCGCCTTGAGCGCGAGCCTGGGTTCAACTGAATCGCTGGTGGTCGCGCCGCAAATGATGGTTGGTCGGGATCTGACCACCGAGCAATTGCGTATTTCCGCGGTCACTGAAGGCACTGTGCGTTTGTCGATCGGGCTTGAGGATGAAGAGGATCTAGTTGCCGACTTGCTTCAGGCGCTGGACGCGGTCCGCACGCGCAGCGACTGATACGGCAGCACTTCAAGCACATCTCCCTCATTGAGCCGCTGCTGCACATGGCGCCAGAATTCGGCGCCCAGAATTTCCCCGTGCACGCGCATGAAGGCTTCGCGCTGCGTATCGTCGAAGCCGAGGAAGTTGATGAACGTTTCGGGAAATACATCACTGTCGCCGACGTAGAACCAAGCCTCATCGCGCATCTCATCCTCGGGATGAATTGCCTGCGGTAGATCGCGGAAATGACAATCGGTGACCCGGCAAAGCTCGTCATAGTCGTAAAAGATCACGCGTCCGTGGCGCGTGACTCCGAAGTTCTTGAGCAAAAGGTCGCCGGCAAAGATGTTGGTGTAGGCGAGATCGCGGATGCACTGGCCGTAGTCGAGCACCGCGAGTTGCGCCGCCGGCGACGCGGCGGTACATAGATACAAGTTGAGCGGCGTCATGCGTCGCTCGATATAAAGATGGTCTAAGATAAGATCATCGCCTTCCACATGCACTGTGCTCGCGGTCTCGGCGGCGAGCTCTGCGAGCAACTCCGGCGCAAAGCGCGCCTTCGGAAATCGCAGGCGCTTGAACTCCTGTGCGTCAACCAGGCGCCCGGCGCGGTCGTGCTTGAAGACCAACTGGTACTTCGCGACGACGTCCTCGCGCAGAATATTTTTCGGATAGGCAAAGCGGTCACGGATGATCTTGAAGACTACGTCGTGCGACGGCAGTGTGAAACACACCATGACGAGTCCGCGCTCGCCCGGGGCATGAACGAAACGGTCACTGGCGTGTTCGAGATGTCGCATCAGCTCGCGGTAGCGTTCCGTCTTTCCCTGCTTCGCGCGCCCAAGAACGGTGAACAGCTCGCCCGCAGGTTTCAGCGGCAACATGGACTTCAGGAAAACGACGGCTTCGGCCACCCGGTCTAGGTCGACGTGAAAATACGAACGCGTGTAACTGAATACGATGCTCACCTGGTCTTCGGAGAGCATCACTGCGTCGACCAGCATGCCGCCATCGGTGTTCTTGAGCGCAATGACGAGCGGCACGAGATACTTGCGGCCCATGATGCGTCCGACGATGTAGGCCCGCGTGAGTTGGTAGAAAACTGGGCCGATCACCTCGACTTTTTGCACAGCGCGCTGTTCGCCGATACTGTGCAGATGCGCACTGATGTCCGCAGTTAGGTGCGCGACACTGTTGTCAAAGTCTCTCCAGGGTGATCGGAAAGGCAGATCGCCGAGAAGATCCTCGAGCAGCAGCTGCAGTGAACCCCGATTGACATAACTGACGGTAACTACGGCAGAGGTGATGCCGGCGAGCGGATCAAGATCGGTCGCCACGAATTCAATGTCCGCAGCCACACCTACAGTCCCGAAGAGTCTCCGCGTGATGGAGCTGAAAAAGGTCTTGGTGAACTCCTCATCCGCCAGGCACGCGATCTGCGCGGCGAAATGCGGGCGGATGCGCGCCCAGAGCTGACGGTCGAGCGCGCCGGCGCCGAGCTTGGCGCGCAGCTCGAAGATCGTACGATTGACGAAGCGGTCATACAGCTCGATGCGCTCGACGGCATCGCGTTGGCTCGTCTTCCAGTCGCGCCTGTCAAAGTGCAGCGGCGCGCGGCGCGTAATGGAACGGAATTCGGCGTTGTAGTCGACGAACGCGCGCGCAATGTGGCGCGCGCAGGCTTCGGCTGGATCCGTCGCCGGCTCATTCGCGGATGCCATCGCCGCTCCTTCAAAGATTGCGGATCAAAGCATCTCCGAATGCGCTGGTCGAGACCTCGGTTGCACCTTGCATCTGGCGCGCGAAATCGTAGGTGACGTGCTTTTGGCCGATCGTGCGGTCCATGGCGGTGATGATGGCATCTGCGGCTTCCAGCCAGCCCATGTAGCGGAACATCATCTCTCCGGACAGGATCACCGAGCCCGGATTCACCTTGTCGAGATTGGCGTATTTGGGTGCGGTGCCGTGGGTCGCCTCGAATATGGCGTGGCCGGTCATGTAGTTGATGTTGGCGCCGGGGGCGATGCCGATGCCGCCCACTTGAGCTGCGAGCGCGTCAGAGATGTAGTCACCGTTTAGGTTCGTAGTGGCGATGACGTCGAATTCATCGGGACGCGTCAACACCTGCTGCAGGGTGATGTCGGCTATGGCGTCCTTGATGAGGACGCGGCCGTTGTTCTTTGCCGCCTCCATCTCGGCATTGGCCTCCTTCTCGCCCTTGGCGGCCCGGCTGCGTTCCCATTGCTCCCAGCTGTACGTTTGCGCCGCGAATTCGCGCTCGGCAAGCTGGTAACCCCAGTTGCGGAACGCGCCTTCCGTGAACTTCTGGATATTTCCTTTGTGTACCAGAGTCACACTCTTGCGCTTGTTGGCAATCGCGTACTCGATAGCCGAGCGAATCAGCCGCTCGGAGCCCTCCTTGGAAACCGGCTTGATGCCTATGCCGGAACTCTGCGGAAAGCGGATTTTCGCGTAGGCCTTGGGGAAGGCCTGCTTGAAGAGTTCGAGAAACTTCTTGTTGTCCTCCGTGCCTGCCTCAAATTCAATGCCGACGTAGATGTCCTCAGTGTTCTCGCGGAAGATCACCATGTCGATCTTTTGCGGGTTCTTCACCGGCGAGGGCACGCCTTTGAACCAGCGTACCGGCCGCAGGCACACGTACAGATCAAGAAGCTGCCGCAGTGCCACATTGAGCGAGCGGATACCGCCGCCGATGGGAGTCGTGAGCGGACCCTTGATCGACACCAGGTAGTCGCGGCACGCGGTCACCGTCTCATCCGGCAGCCAGGTGTGCAGAAGCCGGTTCGATTTCTCGCCGGCGTAAACCTCCATCCAGCGGATTTTGCGACGGCCGCCATAGGCCTTGTGCACGGCTGCATCCATGACCCGCACGCTGGCCCGCCAGATGTCGGGCCCGGTGCCGTCGCCTTCGATAAAGGGAACGATTGGATTGTCCGGGACGACGAGCCGTCCGTTTTTGATGGTCATCTTGGCGCCATCCGCGGGCGCGGTGATTTGCGGTGCTGTGGCCGTGGTCATGCTTTACCCCGTGAGCAACCCTTGCCGCGCAGGTGTCGTCGGCTGGGCGCGAATCCTAGCACGCAGTTTCCGTCGCCGGCTTGGCTAGAATACGCGACCATGACTCATACGCTCACTACCACACCGGCTGCCGATGGATTCAGGATGCCGGCGGAGTTCGAGCCGCATGCCGGGTGCTGGATGCTCTGGCCCGAGCGACCGGACAACTGGCGCAGGGCAGCCGCACCGGCGCAGCGTGCCTTCGTAACCGTTGCCACGGCCATCGCCCGCTTCGAGTCGGTCACGGTGGGGGTGTCGCAGGCCTATTTTGTGGCGGCGCGCCGGGTGCTCCCCGAAACGGTGCGGCTTATCGAGCTGTCGCACGACGACTCATGGATGCGCGACGTCGGCCCGACTTTCGTTGTCCATGAGCGCGGCGCCGTGCGCGGCGTGCACTGGCGCTTCAACGCTTGGGGAGGCTTGCAGGGAGGGTTGTACTCTTCGTGGGATCAGGATGAGCTCGTAGCACTCAAGGTGCTCGAGATTGAAGGCCGCGATCGCTACCGTGCGCCGTTCATCAACGAAGGCGGGGCCGTCCACGTTGACGGCATCGGAACCGCACTCGTCACCGAAGAGTGTCTTCTCAACGCCAACCGCAATCCGCGGCTTAAGCGCGCGCAGATCGAGGCGCACTTGCGAGCCTACTTGGGCGTGAGCACGATCGTCTGGCTTGGCAAGGGCGTATTCAATGACGAGACCGACGGCCATGTCGACAATCTAGCGTGCTTCGTCCGACCCGGTGTGGTGTGCCTTGCGTGGACCGAAAATCGGCGCGATCCGCAGTACGCGATCTCTCGTGATGCCTGGGAGCGCCTGCACGATGCGCGTGATGCCCGTGGGCGACGCTTCAAGGTGCAAAAGCTTCCTCTGCCGGGGCCGCTTGCGATGACCGCCCATGAGGCGCGCGGTGTCGAGACGCGCCGCGGCACGCCGCCGCGGCGCACCGGGCATCGGCTCGCGGGAAGCTATATCAACTTCTACATTGCCAATGGCGGCATTGTCATGCCGCTGCTCGATGCGCGTCACGATCAAGCCGCCGCGGCGCATTTGCAGCAGTTATTTCCACGGCATCGTGTCGTGGGAGTGGCGGCACGTGAGATCTTGCTCGGCGGCGGCAATATCCATTGCATCACGCAGCAGGTGCCGGCGGCGCCGCTTGCTGGTTGAGAGCCAACATACGGCTGTCATGCGTCGTTTAACTTAGCGCCGTCTGCTGCGGCCGACAGCGGCCGGCGCGCGTAGTTTCGGGTATTGTCGAGACCAACGGCAGCTTCCGGTACCGCTTCTAAAACATGCGTCGCTCGCGATTTATCGTGTGTCTGGGTCTCGCAGTCCTCGCAGACGCATTCGCGGCTTCCGCTGAGCTTAACCCTGTGCGAACGCACCCGACGATTCAAGGCGAGCCGGCGGTGCAAGGCGTGATCGTGAAGCTGCGCGCTCTTGAGCCAGGCAGTGACGCGCATGCTCGTGCTGCCGCGGATCCGGCGGCTTGCGAGGCGCGCAGGCCTCGTCCTCAGGCAGTCGCATCAAATTGCGCCCCGCCTGTACGTGATGCGAGTGGAGCCCGCGGTTGGCGGCGAGTCGCTCGCGGCAACGCTCGCACGGCTGCGTGCAGACAACGCTGTTGAGTATGCTGAGCCCGACCAGCGCCGCTACCCGCAGGCCGCACCGGATGATCCTTTGTACGCCGGACAGTGGTATCTGCAGAGCGCAAGCGCAACACCGAGCGCGGTGGATGCCGAGAGCGCGTGGAATGTAACGACCGGCAGCACCGGTATCGTGATTGCCGACATCGACACCGGCGTGCGCTTCGACCATCCGGATCTGCTGCGCGGCGGCGCTGGCGATGGCGGCCGACTGCTGCCGGGCTACGACTTCGTGTCCGACGTCAACTCTGCCAATGACGCCGATGGACGCGACGCAGACGCTTCCGACCCGGGCGACTGGGTCAGCATGGCCGACACGAGCACGACCGAATTCAAGGATTGCACGGTTGCCAATAGCTCCTGGCACGGCACGCGCGTTGTTGGCATGCTCGGTGCGATCACCAATAACGCGACCGGTGTTGCCGGCCTCACCTGGAGCCGCTGGATTCTGCCGGTGCGCGCGCTGGGCAAGTGCGGCGGCACGGACTCTGATATCGAAGCAGCCATGCTCTGGGCAGGCGGCATTCACGTGGCGGGCGTGCCGGACAATCCGTATCCTGCGAACATCGAGAACCTGAGTTTCGGCGCGCCGGGCAGCTGTCCGCAGAGCTATCAGGAAATCATCAGCCAGTTGACGGCGCGCGGCGTATTGATCGTCGTGTCTGCGGGCAATGACGGCGGTCCCGTGAGCGCGCCGGCAAATTGTCCGGCTGTGGCGGCCATCGCAGGGCTGCGTCATGCCGGCACGAAAGTGGGCTTCAGCGATCTCGGACCCGAGATCGCGCTCGGCGCTCCCGCTGGCAATTGCGTCAATATCACGGCCGGCTCGGCCTGCGTCTACTCGCTCGATACGACCTATAACCTCGGCACCACGACGCCCACGACGAACGGCTACACGGATCAGACGACGACAAACCTCGGCACCAGCTTCTCGGCGCCGATCGTGTCGGGGATAGCCGCACTGATGCTGGCTGTGAACGGCAATCTCAAATCGAGCGAGCTCATCGCGCGAATGCAGGAAGGTTCGAGGCCTCTTCCGCAAACCTCGCTCGGAGCTACCGGCGCGCAGCCGCCGGCCTGCCATGTTCCGACAGGCCCGAGTGACAATACGCAAGATGTGGAATGCATCTGCACGTTGGACAATATGACCTGTGGCGCCGGCATGGCCAATGCATCCGGCGCAGTCACCGCCGCGCTGCGTCCGATCGCCGCGGTCGCCGTAGCGTCGAGCATCGCGCCCGGGATGAACGTGACATTGCAAGGCGCAGGCAGCACCGCGGCCTGTCACCACGCCGTGGGCGCGTATGCCTGGTCGATCGTGAACGGCACCACTTCGGGAATTTCCGGCGCCAATACCAACACGGCAGTTGTTGTTGCGCCCTCGGCGGGTTCGTTCACGCTGCGGCTCACGGTGACAGATGATGCGGGCCGGCGGGATACGGCCGACGTGACAGTGAGCTCGAACGCCGCCACCACGACCGCTCCCGCAAGCGCTGGCACAAAAGCTTGCCCGAGCGCCGTCGCAGTCGCCTCGCCCGTTGACGTCTCGGTGTCACCGGCGAGCGCCAGCCTAACGGTGGGTGCCAGCTCGCAGGCCTTCACAGCGACAGTCACCAACACCACCGACACGGCAGTGACCTGGCAGGTCAATAACGTCGCAGGTGGCAATGCTGCTGTGGGTACGATCTCAACGTCGGGCGTTTATACCCCGCCCACAACGCTGTCGGCGCGGCTCGCAGTGACCGTTACGGCCGTATCGGTTGCCGTGAAGACGCAGACCGGTTCCGCACAGGTCACGGTCGCGCCGGCGCCTGCGAGCGCCGCGGCCGCAAGCGGTGGCGGTGGCGGCGCGATGGATCTCCTCACGGTGCTTGCGCTTTTGTGCGTAGGCGCCCGCCGCGTGCGGTTCCTGTTCCTAGCCCTGCGCCACCTTTTGTGCGATATCGAGCCATTCTTTCTGCGCGCGTCGATAGTGCGCAGGCGCAATGCGAGCCTGCTCGAGAAGTTCGCGCGCGATTTTTCTCGCTTCATCGAGTTGATCCTCGGCTGCCAACAGCTGCGCGAAGCGCGCCGTCGCCTCGGCGCCTGGATAGCCAGGCGCGACCACGCGATATTCCTCGAGTGCTTTGGCCTTGTTGCCCTCAGCTTGCAGGGCGCGTGCATACAAGAGGTGCCCTTCGGGTGATTTGAACTCCGGATTCGCTCGGATGAGCTCGTCCAAAGTGGTGCGGGCGCCGGCGGCATCGCCTTTTCCAAATTGCGCGCGCGCGAGCCCCAACATGATGTCCGGATCATGTTCGTACAAACCGCTGAGGTTCGCTCGGTGTGTGCTGATCGCCTCGTCGTAGCGCCCCGCACGGGTGAGCGCTTCAGCGTAGCGCTGACGGCTTGCGACATTGCCGGCCACGCGGGCGTCACTTTCGTAGCGGCGCAGGTCCGCATTCGGATCGAGCGCTTTCTTGACGCCGCGCGCGGTGCGTTGCGCGGTTCGACTGCGGAACAAATCCGGTACGACTTCGACCGCCACGTAAGCGATAGCCCCGGCAAAAGAAAGAAGCGCGAGCACCCAAATCCAGATCTGATTTCGCCCGGTCTTGATGCAATGAATGATAAGCAGCACTTGGATCGCAATCGACAGTATGGTCAGCCAGGGCATGCAAGCCTCACGCGCCGTGAAAGGTCGCAAGCTTACTGGGCGGCATGGGGGATCTCCACATATCCAGAGGCGTCAGGGCCTTGTGCTCGGCAATGCAAAGGCAATGAGGTAATCGCCGCGTGCAGTGCCGAGGCCGCCGTGTCCGCCGGCGGCGATAACGAGGTACTGGCGCTGCTCCTTGCCCGCACGGTAAGTCATCGGCGTAGCTTGACCGCCAGCCGGCAAACGATGCTTCCAGAGTTCCCGTCCCGTCTCGATATCAAATGCGCGCAGATAGCTATCCGTGGCCGCCGCGACAAAGACAAGATCGCCGGCGGTTGCGATCGGACCGCCCATGTTTGGCGCGCCGAAATTGCGGATGGGCGCAAACCATGGAGTTATGGCTTCGCTTGAACCGAGCGGCACCTGCCAGGCGATGCGATTTTTGCGCAGATCGACGCTTACGAGCGTACCCCAGGGTGGAGCTGTGCACGGTAAGCCCCACGGGGAGAGCAGCGGTTTGATGTCGGGCCGCTGGTGCGGCGCATTCAACGTTACGACCATCGGCAGGTGGTTGACTGCGGCGAATACTTGCTGGTGGCGCGCATCGTAGGCAATGCCGCCCCAGTTGACGCCGCCGAGATAACTCGGCGAGACGATCGTGCCGCGCATGTCGGGCGGAGTGAATATGCCTTCGTTGCGGTATTTTGCGATCAAGGCGCGGCACTGGCCGCGATCCCAGAATGTAATGCCCCAGGCGTCCGATGCTCGCAGAGCACGGTGGTCGATAAGCGCAGGCGTCGCCGGGAATGGTTGCGTTGGCGAGGCCTCTTCGCCCGGGATAGTGCTGTGCGGCACGGGTGCTTCGGTAATCGCGGATAGGGGCTTGCCGGCACCGCGCTCGAAGACAAACAGCATGCCGGTCTTGGTTGCTTGCAGGACCGCCGAAACCGGTACGCCGTGCATTGTAATGTCAATAAGTGCAGGTTCAGCGGCAAGATCGTAATTCCATAGATCATGATGCACGAGCTGCTGCTGCCACACGAGCCGCCCGCCCGCCGCATCGAGAGCGATGAGTGAGTTTGCCAAACTATCGTTGCCAATGCGGCCGCCGCCATAGAAATTCGGGCTTGCGGAGCCGGTCGCCACGAAAACCAATCCACGATTCTCATCGACCGACATGACAGGCCAAGGGTTGCCGCCGCCCGCATTCGCAGCGTCGCTTCCACGCCAATTGCTGGCGGCCGCATGAGAAGGTGAATCCGGCAAGGTGTTGAATGACCAGCGCAGCGCTCCGGTGCGCGCATCGAAGGCACGCACGATGCCACGTCCAGCATCCTTGCCTTCAGAATCGCCGCCGGCCGATCCGACAATTACGAGGCCGCCAAAAAGTGCCGGTGGCGAGGTCACGAGACCGTAGGCGGTGTCACGGCGGCCGCGCCCGCGACTCAAGTCCACTTCGCCGCCGACACCGAAGCCTATGCAGGGCACACCGGTCGTTGCGTCGAGCGCGATGAGGCGCGCGTCCAGAGTACCGGTGAAGATGCGCCGCGTGCAGATTCCGGCCAGACGGGGATCTGGATCCTGCCAGACGCTGACGCCGCGTGACGTCGCCTGCGCGTAGTTCCGGCTGCGATCGGTATGCGCGTTATAACGCCAAAGTTCCTGCCCGGTTGCCGGATCGAGCGCGAGCACAATGTTCGTCGGCGTCGCAAGGTAGAGCCGGCCGAATGCCAGCACCGGCGTTGCCTCGAATGCGAGCTGCTGCGCCGCCGCGAAACCTGCGCCGAGCTCGCCGGTGCGATACATCCAGGCGACCTTCAGATGTGCGACATTGCCACGATCGATTTGCGCGAGACTCGAATAGTGCTGCCCGAGCGCGTCCCCGCCGTAGTAGCCCCAGTCACTGTCGGCGGGCGACTGCGCTTGTGCGCGCACAGTCGCGCCCAACGTAGCTATCAGCATCACGAGCGCCATGCGCCTGCGTTGCACGACAATGTGCGTGTTCGCAGCGGCGCTCGACGTTCGGACCATGGCTTCATTATCAGCCATCGACGACACCGCGCACACGCCGTGCTGGTATTCTTACAAAGTGAAGCAAACACGGCTGGTCCGGCCCCGCTTGGGAGTTCGCGGCGTCTTTTTGGCCCTCGTATGCCTCGTGTGTGCGAGCCCCGCTCTCGCCCGGCACGAGACTACCGCCGAGCAAGCGACGCAGCAGCCTAGCGCGGCTCGGCCGCGCATTGGGCTGGTACTCTCTGGCGGTGGCGCACGCGGCGCGGCACACATTGGCGTGCTCAAGGTCCTCGATGATCTGCACGTCCCCATCGACGCTATCGCCGGCACCAGCATGGGCGCGGTCGTGGGCGGCTTGTACGCCAGCGGTTTCTCGGCACGTGAAATCGAGACCATCATGACGTCGGTGAATTGGCAGGATGCATTCCGCGATCGGCCGTCACGTGTTGATCTCACCTTCCGCAGGAAGGAGGAAGATCAGAATTTTCTCGTGAATTTTCCTCTTGGCTTGCGCAGCCGCCGCTTTCTGCTGCCCAAAGGGCTCATCCAGGGCCAGAAGCTCAGCCAGATCATCAGGCGTTTGACGTTGCCGGTCGCGCAGATCACCGACTTCGATGCGTTGCCGACGCGCTTTCGTGCCGTGGCAACCGACTTGGAGACCGGCGATCCCGTCGTCATGCACGACGGCGATCTTGCGAGCGCGATGCGTGCGAGCCTATCTGCGCCCGGCGTATTTGCTCCGGTCGAGCGCAACGGCCGTCTCCTCGTCGATGGCGGTCTTGCCGAGAATCTGCCGATCGATGTGGCGCGCGCGATGGGCGTCGACATCCTGATTGTCGTCGACGTAAGTACACCGCTCGTGACTCGCGACAAACTCACCAGCGCGCCGGTCATTTCGAATCAGATGCTCGCGATTCTCATCAGGCGCAATGAGCAGCGGCAGCTTGAGAGTCTCTCGAGCAGCGACGTGCGCATCGCTCCCGTGCTCGGCGAATTTTCGCCTTTCGACTTTGGTATCGTTACGCGCGCGGTCGAGGCGGGCGAGCAGGCGGCGCTCGCGTCGCAGGACCAGTTGCTAGCGCTCGCGGTCGATCGCGACAACTTTGAGCGCTATGCGCAGCGGCGCGCCGCGGCGCGGCAAGCGCCGCCGCGTGTCGAATTTGTGCGCATCGAACTTGGCTCGGAGCGTTATGCGGAGTCCCTGCACAAGCTATTCGATGATCAGATCGGGGCGCCTGCGGATCAGCGCGCTCTCGCGCGCCGCGTGACCTCATTCTACGGCGGTGAGAACTTCGAAGGCATCGACTACCAAGTAGTGCAGGACGACGACGGCCGTTACGGGCTTGCTCTGAGCGCACGGCGCAACTCCTGGGGTCCGAACTACGTGCGCTTTGGACTTAATCTGCAGGACGACTTTGCGGGCAACTCCAATTACAACGCCGCGGCGCGCTTCGTCCAATCTGAGCTCACCCAGGCGGGCGGCGAATGGTTATGGGATCTGCAAATCGGCGAAACCTCTAGGGTATCAACGGAGATGTGGCTGCCGTTCTCGCAGACATCGCCTTACTTTCTGGCACCGCACGCGCAGATCGAGGCGCAGAATCTTTCGCTCTTCCAGAACCAGCGGCGCATAGCCGAATATCGCGTGCGCACTATCGAATACGGACTTGATTTCGGCAGGAATTACGGCAACTGGGGTGAGATTCGCGCGGGGCTCGTGCGCGATGTGGGTAATTCGAGCGTGATCGTCGGCGAGCCAACGCTGACCACCGGCACGTTCGATGAGAAGGAATTCCTTGTGCGTTTGTCCTACGACACCTTGGATAATGTTAATTTTCCGCGCGTCGGGCAGCTCGCCTCGTTCGAATGGCGTGCGGATCGCACCGGCCTGGGTTCGAATCAGGACGGTGACCGGCTCGCCTTTAATTACTTGACTGCGCAGTCTTTTGGCCGTCAGACCGCGGTGTTCTGGACCTCCGCGGGCACGACGCTCGATGGCTCGAGGACGGACGTGCGCAAGCTCTTCACTCTCGGCGGCTTCAACAATCTATCGGGGCTCAAACAGGACTCACTGATTGGGCCGAACTACGGGATCGCGCGCGTGCTCTTCTATCGGCAGATCGGGCGCGGCGGGCCCGGATTTCTCGATGTACCGGCCTACCTTGGCGCCTCTTTCGAAATCGGCAACGTCTGGCAGCAGCGCGGCGACGCAAGCTTTGGCTCAGCTCACAAGGATGCAAGCGTATTTCTGGGGCTCGATACGCTCATTGGCCCGGTGTATGTCGGCACCGGATTCGGTGACGGCGGCACGCACAACTTCTATCTGTTCCTCGGCCGCACGTTCTAGTCGCGCTACAGGCCGCGACTTTCGGCGAGCTTCTCCACCTTCTCAAACACGAGAGAGGGAACATCCGTCGCGCGGGAATATTCGTGGCGCCGGCTCATTTGCGCAATCGCCGCATCGCGCTCGTCCGGCGTCGCATACCAGTGCAGCCGATGCCATTGCGGGCCTAACAGTTTACGCATCGGATCGCCGAGCGGAAGACTTACGCGGACGCCAAAGGGCTGCAACCGTTCATTCGGCGGCGCCCGCAGGTTTTGTGATTGACTGATACCCATAGACAAACAATTCCTCAGGATCGCAACGGCGCGCCTTGGTGCTTGGTGAGCACTTTCTGGTTATGTTCCACGACAGACAGGCTCTTTAGAAGGGTCCTTGATTGCGGCGCGAGCTCAAGCCCGGAGCGCAGATCCGCCAACGCGAGTGCGTATTGGCCGCGTCCCGCAAACACAGCCGCGCGGTTGTTAAACGAGTGCCAATTGGTGGGATCGAGGGCTATGGCGGCATTGCAATGCGCAAGTGCTTCCGTCCATTCGCGCAGCAGCGCATAGCCGCCGCAGAGGTTTGAATGAGCGGCCGCAGTCTCAAAAGGGTCAGTGGCGTCCTTCAAGCCCGCGAGAGTCAGGCGGATGCCGTCCGCGACTCGACCCTGCTCTAAGGCAAGCGAGCCCTCGGCAAACGACTGATTGCCTGCGCCGAGCACGATGCCGCTGCGGGCGTCGGCCTGTAGCTCGCCACCGCTGCCGAGCTGCCACGCGACCAGCGTCACAATCGGCACAACCCACCCGAGACAAGACCTGTACAGAACGGGCATAAATACTGCTCCTGCGCGGCACCATCCACGGTCGGAACAACGTCCTTATAGCGGGGACCCGCTTAACTTGCAAAATCGGGGAGTACAAGAGGCTTGAGTTGACAGCCATGGGTCCCCACACTCTCTTTCCCATTCTCCTTGACGGTGAAGTACATGGCACTGTTTCGCAAGAAATCAGCTATGCCGTCCGCAAATGAGGCGCTGCCGGGACGCGCCGCTCCGCTCGCGGTTCCAGAGGCGCACTTTGTCAATGGCCACCGCATCATTGCTCCTTTCCCCGCCGGACTTTCCGAGGCCGTGTTCGGCCTTGGATGCTTCTGGGGGGCGGAAAAGCTTTTCTGGCAGCTGCCCGGGGTGTATTCCACGGCGGTAGGCTACGCCGGCGGGTACACACCGAATCCCACCTACGAAGAGGTCTGCTCAGGAATGACCGGCCACGCCGAAGTCGTGCGAGTGGTGTTTGACTCGAGCGTCACCTCCTATGAGGCACTTCTTAAGGTCTTTTGGGAATCTCACAATCCGACGCAGGGTATGCGTCAAGGCAACGACTCCGGCACTCAGTATCGTTCCGCAATCTATGTGATGAACGAAGAGCAGCGTGAGGAGGCTGAAGAGTCGAAGCGCGTGTACCAGACGCGACTCAAGGCGTCGGCAAAGGGCGCCATTACAACTGAGATATTGGATGCCACGACGTTTTATTATGCAGAGGATTATCACCAGCAGTATCTGGCGAAGAATCCCGGTGGCTATTGCCCGGATCATTCGTGCGGGGTCAGCTTCAAATCCGCGGAGTTAGCGGTGGGGGAGAAGGCGTGATCGCAGGTCTGACCCTATTTCCTGCGTAGAGACAAAGGGTTACGCTCTGCCAGACTCAAAACCCTGCATCTTTCCGCAGGAAAACGCCATCTGTTTTCGGCGCTGAGGTCTACCGGAAGTCTACCGGTGGTCTGGTCGAAGGAAAGTCCGCCGCGAACATCGCTGAAGGCTGTGCCTCCGTTCGACAATCGGGGGGAGTATATTTGCGGGGTGGAAAATCCGGTCCAAAAGTCGCGTGGTTATGGGTT
>Ga0066793_10000568_pt1 | contig 14897 bp, 13 predicted proteins | sample PersoiDNA2013189_FD_83876 | JGI IMG/M metagenome (GOLD analysis project Ga0066793, IMG submission 83876) | Permafrost soil microbial communities from the Arctic, to analyse light accelerated degradation of dissolved organic matter (DOM) -... | ecosystem: Environmental > Terrestrial > Soil >... | reverse complement strand
TTCCGGTGCCGCAGGCCATGGTCTCCCCTACCCCTCGCTCCCACACGCGCGCCTGCATCCGGTCGGCGGCATCCACGTGGACGAACTCGACGTTGGTCTTCCGGGCGAACATCGGGTGGCATTCGATCTCGCGCCCGACGCTCTGAACCGGGTAGGCCGCCAGGTCGTCGACGAAGACGACGCAGTGCGGGTTGCCCATGGAGACGCACGTCGCCTCGACGACGGATGAGCCCAGCGTGATCTCGATGTCTATCGCTTCCTGATCCGCCGGCCCCTGGACGGGGATGTCACCCCTGAGCCAGGACGGCTCCCCCATCTCCACGGAGAACAGGCGCCCGCCGGGGCCTTCGCCCGCGACTCTGACCCGGCGTGGTCCGGCGAGCGTTTCGAAGGTCATCTCATCTGCTTGTGTCAACCCGCGGTCGAGGGCGAACAGGAACAGCGCCCTCAGCCCGTTGCCGCACATCTCGGCCTCGGAGCCGTCGGCGTTGAGGATCCTCAACTTGAGGTCGAACTCCTGCGAGGGCAGGGCCTCAATGACGCCGTCCGCCCCGACTCCGGTGCGCCGCTCGCACATGCGCGACGCTTCATCGGCGCCTGTGAGAGCGCCCCCGGAGGTGCGATCGAGCATTATGAAATCGTTTGCCGATGCTTCGTATTTGGAAAAATCCATCTTCGCTCAATTTTCCAGATTACCAGCGAGATATTCAAGTACGGCCTCGGCCGTCTCGCCGAGGGCTTCGGCAAGGCCGGCGGACGGGTCCTCGCGCGGCACGCGCACCGTGAACCACTTGATCCGGGGGTCCGAGCGGAACCAGGTAAGCTGGCGCTTGGCGTAGTTGCGAGTCCGCCTCTTGATCTCGGAGACGGCCTCGTCGAGCGTTGACTCGCCGTCGAAGTATGAGAGCAGTTGGCGATAGCCCAGCGCCTCGCCCGCGGTGGTTCCCCGCGCCAGGCCACACTTGGCGAGGTTCTCGACCTCGTCGACAAGGCCGCGCTCTATCATGGAGTCCACCCGGTCTTCGATGATGCGGTAGAGCGCCTCGCGATCCATCTCCAGGCCCGCCGCCACGCCGTTGTAGGGGCTCTCGTAGTCGCTCCAGGAGTGCTGGTGCTCGGACATCAGCCTGTCGCCCTCGCGAGCCACCTCTATGGCGCGCAGGACCCTGCGGCGGTTGCTGGGCGGGATCTCGGCCGCGGCGGCCGAGTCCAGGTCGCTCAAGAGGTCGTGGAGCTCTATGTCGTCCATCTCCCCGAGCTCCTCCACCACCTCGACGCGGTAGAGGTCTGTCCCGCTGGTGTTGGCGAAGTCCAGGTCGTCGACGACGGCCCGGTAGTAGAGGCCGGAGCCACCGACCAGGAGCGGCAGCTTGCCTCGCGAGGTGGTGATGAAGACCTCGTTGTCCGCCAGCTCCTTGAACCTGGCCACGGAGAAGCTCTCCGAGGGGTCGGCGATGTCCAGCATGTGGAAGCGCACGCCTTTCAGCTCATCCTTGGTGGGCTTGCCGGTGCCGATGTCCAGGCCCTTGTAGATCTGCATCGCGTCCACGGAGATTATCTCCGCGTCCAGTCGCGGCGCTATCTTCAGGGCGACGGCCGTCTTCCCCACCGCGGTGGGTCCGACGATAGCTGCCAGTTTGGTGCCCGGCTCGATGCGTGCGGTGATCATTGGTTCCAAGTAAGCACCTCAGTCGTGTCGCGTGACCTTGAACCTCTGCAGCCTGACCGACTCTTCGGGCCTTATGCCCGCCTTCATAGTGGCGATACGGACCTGCTCCTCGGCCGTGTCCACGCCTTCCAGGTCCGGCAGCAGCAGGCCGGCCTTGCCGCCCGAGCGCACGATGACGCCGTAGGTCGCCGGATCCAACTTGTCCATTCCGTCTATGTCCTCGGGCTCCTCCAGCACGTCCACGGAGTACGTGAGGCTGGCGAGCTCGTCGGGTCCCACCGGGGGGAACCTGAAATCGCTGGTCGCGCTGGAGACCGCGTTGTCCCTGATCTCCTCGGCGATGTTGTTCGCGGCCGGCTGGATCGTTCCTATGCAGCCCCTCAGCTCGCCTTCTTTCTTGAGGCAGACGAACACGCCCGCCTTCCTTCCGCGCAGCTCTTCGGGCGCGTCACTGATATCGGCTCTGCCCTCGCCTTTAACGTAAGACTCCACCGACTTACGGGCAAGCTTCGCGTGCTCGCTTTCCGGCTCGCCCGCGCTCATGGACCACCGTCCTTGATCAGAGAAAGTGTTGGATCGGTCTCACCCGGCTCCATCCTCGCCACCATGTAGCCAACCCCGAACGGGCCCTCGTAGGACAGGACCTCGCTGGACCTCGCGTAGCCGTCCACCATCCCTGCCATAGTAATTATCGAACGGAGCCCGCATTCCCCTGCTTCCTCTGTAAGTTCCGGGTCCAGCTCGAAGAGGCGGCCATAATCTCCGCTCGACGTGATCTCGACTATCTGCTTGTCGAACTCGGCGGCCCTGGGGCTGTAGCCAGCCGGAGCGCCCGGGATCAACCGATGCGACATGTCTCCCGACGCTACGAACACCGCGCGGCGCCCGACCGACGCGATCGCGTCGCGGATCGCGATGCCCATGACGTAGTGCGAGCGGAAGTCGAGGAACGACATCGACAGGCAGACCAGCGGGTAGGTCTTCCGCGCCAGGAAGTACAACGGGACCATGATGCCGTGGTCCAGCTCCCCTGCGGAGAGCGAGACCCTGCCCGCCCCACCGACCGCCTTGCACGGTACGCCCGCCACCGAGGCCATCTCGATGATCGCCTGCGCCAGCTCGAGGTCGGGGGTGGTGTCCATCCTGACGTGCGCCGCACCGAACTGGGAGAACGATCCGGAGAGCATGGGGGCCGTCTTTACGGTGAAGGCGTCCGCGTAGATCTGGCTGTGCGGGGACATGATCACGATCGTCTCCGGCGCGAGGCTCTCCACCTCAGCCGCCAGTTTCTCCATGGCGCCGGTGCTGCCGGCTACCTTCTCGACCTCCGGCCCGCCCACTTCGGGGACCATGATCGGCGGGTGCGGCGCGACACAGCAGAGCTTGAGGAACTCCATCGAAACCCTCCCTTACCGCCTCAGTTCGTGACCCACTTAGTAAATACGATGGCGGGCGAGCCGCCCCTGCGCGCCCGCACTGTTCTGCGACTCGGTGTTATTCGTGCGCGGCCCGGTTACGTATCCAGCGCAACGGAGCGGAGTGGCGGGCTACTTGCTCTTCACTATATGCAGAGCCGCCTTGCGCGCCTTGTCGAACGCGGCTTTGTCGCGCGCCTCCACGTAGACTCGTACCAGCGGCTCGGTGCCGGAGGGGCGCACCAGCATCCAGGTGTCCGACGCGGTCACCACCTTCACGCCATCGCGCAGGTCTACCTTCACGACCTCCTCGTCGGCGATCTTCAGGGGCGGGCTTTCTCGGAGGGAATCCATGAGCTCTTCCTTGCGCCTCTCACCCACCTCGACGTCGATGCGCTCGTCGTAGCAGGGGCCGAACTCGCGGTAGATGTTGTCGAGCAGCTCCGAGAAAGGCTTCTTGAAGCGCGCGGCTATCTCGATGAGGATCAGGTCCGCGACCAGGCCGTCCTTCTCCGGGATGTGTCCGGCCACGCTCATGCCGCCGCTCTCCTCACCCCCGAGGATTATCATCTTCTTGCGCATCAGCTCCCCGATGTACTTGAACCCCACCGGCGTCTCCAGCACCCGGCAGCCGTTGTGCTCGGCGATGGTGTCCAGCATGTGGGTCGTGGCCAGGCTGCGAGCCACCGCGCCTCCCGTCGGCTTGTAGGTCAACAGGTACCACAGCATCAAGGTGAGCGCCTTGTTCGGGGTGAGGTAGATTCCCTTTGAGTCCACGACCCCGAAGCGGTCGGCGTCCCCATCGAGGGCGACGCCGCAGTCGGCCTTGTTGTCGAGGACCGCCTTCTTGCATTCCTTCAGGTTGGCCTCGGTCGGCTCGGGCAGCAGGCCGCCGAAGTCCGGGTCGAGGTGGCAGTGCAGCGGGACCACGAAGGAGTCCATGTGGGCGAGCGTGCGCATGAAGATGTTCTGCCCCGCGCCATACATCGGGTCGAACAGCACCTTGACCTTCGACCTCTCGATGACGGAGCGCTCGACCAGGCTGAGAAGTTGCTTGATGTACTCGTTGGAGACGTCCAGCTTCTTCACCGGCGCCAGCGTGCGGTCGGCGGGCGGCTCGAGGTCGCCGTCCTCCACTATAGTGCCGATCTCCCACTCGATGTCGTCGGTGATGTCGTTGGTGGCGGGCCCGGCGTACTCCGGTATGAACTTGATCCCGTTGTAGGACGGGGGGTTGTGGCTCGCAGTCAGCATTATGGCTCCGGCGGCGCCGACCTGCTTGACCGCGAACGCGGCCTGCGGCGTGGGACAGAAGGTCTCCATCCGCAGCGCGGCGATGCCGTTCTTCATCAGCACGTCGCAGACGTGGTGGGCGAATCCCTCGGAGGACACCCGCGTGTCAAAGGCGACCACGCAGCCCTTCTGCGAGAGCCCCTTCTCGTACAGGTAGTTGCAGATAGCCTGGGTCACGAGGCGCACGTTGGCTTCGTTGAAGTCGGACTCCACCGTCGATCGCCAGCCGTCCGTACCAAAGGAAATCGAAGTCACGTCTACCACTCCCTGGATAAAGCAAGCCGGTCGAAAAAGTATAGCACTCCTGAGTCGCTCAGGATGCGAAGTTCTTTATCTCGGTCTCGTAGGTGTCGAGTATCGCCCGGGTGTCCGCTTCGCCGTCGCCTTCGGCCACCAGGTGGAGCACGGGCTCCTCCTGGTCGGGCAACACCAGCACCCAGCGCCGGCCGTCGTCCCAGGAGATCTTTATGCCGTCGGTCGAATCGACGCCGTCGCCCTGGTGCGTCTCCAGCAGGTGCCTCATCACCGTCCCCTTGTTCTCCCAGGAGGTGAAGACCTCGCGCCTCATCAGCGAGTATTTGGGCATCTCGGCGACGAGGCTCGAGAGGCTCAGGCCTGCCAATTGGAGCATCTCCAGTATCTTCGCGAATGCCATCATCGCGTCGTAGGCGGGCATGAAGTCCCGGAAGATGAACCCCCCGTCGCCGCTTCCCGCGAACACCACGCCCTTCTCGCGCGCGGCGCCCATGATGCTGGACCTGTCCACCCTGGTGCGCAGCACCTCGAACCCGCGCGAGGAAGCGACCTTCTCGATAGCCGACGGCTGGTTCACCGGCACCGCAATCCTGCCTCCCGGCTTCATCGTCCGGGTGACCAGCTCGATCACCGCGACGAGCAGGTCGCTTCCGGCCAGCATGGCGCCCTCGTTGGTGACCACCGCCAGCCGCTCGGCGCCATTGTCGAAGAGCAGCCCGATGTCCGCCTTGAACGACACCACGACCTCGCCCAGGCTCTTGAGAGACTCCTCCCTGCGAGGCCGCGCGGTGATAAGCCGCTTCTCATCGGTGTAGGCGTTGAGGCTGAGCACCTCGCAGTCGAGCTTGCCCAGCAGGCCCGGCATTATCAGTGAGGCGGCGCCGTATCCGTAGTCGAACACCACCTTGAACTTGCCGGCCTTGATAGCCTCGAGGTTAAGCTTCTCGACCAGCGCGGTCGTGTACGACTCCCGCGCCCTGGCGGGGAAATAGATCTCGCCCAGCTCGTCGAGGAAGGCCCTGCGGAAGTCGTTTCGCGAGTAGATGCGCTCCATGTTTCGGCGCGCGTTGAGGTCGAGCTCGCGGCCCTGCTCGTCGAAGAAGTTTATGTCGATCCACTGGGGGTCGCGCTCGCTGGTGCGGGTGTCCACGCCCCCCTGGTCGTTGTGGCTCTCTACCGTGAACCTGTTGACCGGCACCGCGCTCACCTCGAGGTCGCGACAGTGGACGCCGGCGGCGTTCATGCCCGCCATGAAGGCGCGCTTGATGATGCGGGTGGCGCGCGTTCCGTCGCGGCTGGTGACCACCTGCGCGTTCACTGGCATGGTGGAGCCGTAGGCCAACCCCAGCCGCACCGCCATCTCGGGGGTGATGTCCACGTTGATGAGCCCCGAGATGCCCCGCTTGCCGAACAGGGAGCGCATGCCCCTCGACTCCCAGATGATGCTGGTGTTGACTGTCGCGCCCGAGTCCACCGTCTTGAACGGGAAGATGAGCACGCCCTGGTTTATGATCGCGTTCTCCCCCACCAGGCAGTCGTCGCCGAGGACCGCGCCCTCGTCGATGCGCACGCCTGATTTCACGTCGCAGTTGCGGGCGAGCACGCTTCCCCTGACGTGACACGAAGGCCCGATGTAAGTGTTGTCCATCACCACCGAGCGGTGCATGAAGTTGTCGCGCTTGACGACCACGTTGTTGCCTAGCACCGTGTACTCGCGGATTTTGCTGCCCGCCTCGATCTTCACGTGGTTGCCGACGAGCGCCGGGCCCGACAGCTTGACCGACTCGTCAATCTCGACCCCGTCACCCATCCACACGTTGTTCTCCATCCGGTGGCCCGGGACGTTGATGTCGACCAGCCCGTCGAGTATGTCCCGGTGCGCGGCCAGGTACTGCTCTATGTTTCCCACGTCAGTCCAGTAGCCGTCGGCGACGTAACCGAACAGCGGGTATTTCTTCTCCAGCATCTCGGGGAACAGGTCCTTGGAGAAGTCGTAGGGACGGTCGCTGGGTATCAGGTTGAGGACCTCTGGCTCGATGATGTATATCCCGGTGTTGATGGTGTCGGAGAACACCTCTCCCCATCCGGGCTTCTCCAGGAAGCGCTCGATCTTGCCCTCGGGCGACGTTATGACCAGTCCGAACTCCAGGGGGTTGGGGACTTTCTTCAGAACGATGGTGACCATCGCGCCCCGCTCCTTGTGGAACGCGGCCGCGGCGGTCAGGTCGATGTCGGTGAGCGCGTCGCCGCTCACCACGATGAAGCTGCGATCTATGAGCTTGCGGGCGTTGCGGACGCTCCCCGCCGTACCCAGCGGGCTCTCCTCGGTAACGTAGCTCATGTCGACTCCGAAGGCGGAGCCGTCGCCGAAGTAGTTGGCTATCAGGGTGGGCAGGAACTGGAGGGTCACAACGACGTCGGTGAAGCCATGGCGCTTGAGCAGCTCGAGGGTGTGCTCCATCAGGGGCTTGTTGGCGACCGCTATCATCGGCTTGGGCTGGTTGGACGTGAGGGGCCTGAGCCTGGTGCCCTGGCCGCCGGCCATCAGCACCGTCTGCATGTTGACTGGCTGCGATCCGCTCATCTCGCTATTCTCCCATGCTCATGCCGGGGCGTCCGCGCCGTCGTCAGCGGAGCCCTGCGCCTTTTCTTCAGCGACCGCGGCCAGCGCCCTCTTTACGTAGATGCCAGCGGAGTAGAGTGACCAGACCATCCCTGCGATGAACAGCCACAACCCCAGGAACTGTGCCCAGTGCCCGCCTGGTGAGGTGAACGGAAAGCCCGAGAACCCTGCACGGCTTCCGGAGAAGCCGTATAGTCCCGCCCCGAAGGCGGTGGGAGTGGACATGATCAGCAAGGTGAGTGCGCCGAACAGTGTCGCGGTCGCCACCTTACCCGACCAGTGCACGGCGACCTTGTCGGGGTCGATCTTGCCGATGAACGGGTATCCCGCGGCCATCAGCACGTCCCTTCCCAGCACTACTATCAGGAAGAGCAGCGGGATTATGCGCATGGAGTAGAGCGCTATGATGGTGGCGCCGATGAACAGGCGGTCGGCGAGCGGGTCCACGATTATCCCGAACCTCGAGATGGTGTCGGTGCGCCTGGCGATCTGTCCATCGGCGAAGTCCGTGAAGGCGCCGAACATGAAGACAGCCAGCGCCACCCAGCGATAGCCGGGGTGCGAGTTGGACATCACCATAAAGACTACCAACAGCGGCGTTATCGCGACCCTCATCAGGGTCACTACATTTGCGACGTTCTCCATCCATTGTCCTTTCAGGTAGGTCGGCAAGAGATGCCGGGGCCGATCCGGATGGACCAAAGGTCCCTCGCTTACTCTGGTATCCAGTAATTCTAGCAGACTCCGCGGGGCGTGTCCGAGCGCGAAGGTGAGTCGCGGACGCATGCGGTTAATCGTGAGAGTAGAACAGGAAGGAGTCGGTTCACAGCTTACTTAAGTATGCACGGGAGCGAGAGCGTGGGCGCGCACAACATCTCGCGCTTTGCGTGACCTGCGCACGACGAAGAAACCGAGGAACCTCAGCGTGCTCTTCATAGGAAACAGCTATACGTCAGTCAAGAATTTTCCTCTGGCTGTCTCCGAGATCTCCAAATCGCTCGGCAATAATCTTACTTACGGAATGTCAGCGCCCGGAGGCTTTACGTTGCAGCAGCACGCCACCTATCAAAACACGATCTCGAAGATACAGTCGAAGAAGTGGGATTCCGTGGTCCTCCAGGAGCAAAGCTAGATCCCCGCCATCTACAGCGACACCGAAAAGGCGAGATATATCACGCCTTACGCGAGACAGTTAGACTCGATGATCCACGAGTCAAATCGATCCGCCAGGACTGTCCTGTTTGAAACCTGGGGAAGGAAGAACGGTGACACCGAATACTTCATGCGGATTCCGGCAGTAGGCGACTACAACGGCGATCAGGCGTTGATAAGCGCTACTTACGAACAACTGGCCGCGGCTCTACCAGCCACTCTTGCTCACGTCGGCAAAGCCTGGTCAAGCGTTCGCCATTCTCACCCCGGGATAGAACTCTATCAAGCCGATGGAAGCCACCCGTCCGATGAAGGGAATTATCTTTCAGCGTGTGTTTTCTACGACGTCCTCTTCAACGCGAGTGTGATGGGGGCAAGTCCCCTGAGCCTGGATCCCGCCCAGGCAAAAGTTCTGCAGGAAGCGGCGGATCAGACGGTGTTTCCGGAAGCTAGGGGAAGTAAATAGGCGGCGCCTGCCGGGACGGCTATTTGAACCGGCGACGTCGCTGCAACCCTGATTTCAAGGTGGAAGCTGCGGTGAAGGCATATTGGAGTTTGGCGGATTTGAACCGGCGACGTCGCTGCACCCCTGCCTCAGTCCAGTCCTGTCGCTGGTTTGCTCATCAGGGGTTTCGCGACCCATAGGGGGGCTGCTCGCCCCCCTGATGGCGCAACCCTACGGGTTGCTGTCACCCCCCAAGTTTGAAATCCATGCGGGGGAATACTTCCCCGGCGACCCCTGGTCCCCCAGTTAATCTACTGCGGGCCTGTTCACCACCTGCAGCATCCTGGTCCAGGACCTCCTGATTGCCAAGAGGGAGCTCAAGCTCAAGAACAAGCTCAAGAGCCTGGACCGCTTCGACGCCATCCAAATTGACGACATAGGGTACGTCCAGCACGACCGCGAGGAGATGGAGGTGCTGTTCTCCCTCCTCGCCCACCGCTACGAGCGGCGTAGCGTGATGATAACCTCCAACCTCCCCTTCTCCGGCTGGGAGGTCATCTTCAAGGACCCCATGACAACGGCGGCGGCCATTGACCGCCTCGTCCACCATGCTGTGATACTGGAGCTCAACATCCCCAGCTACCGCCTGGAGCACTCAGGGGGCTCAGGAGGCAAGGCGTCCATGGGCAAGGGCGGCGGGAAGAAGGCGGGCAAGAAGGGGGGTGAACAGCAACGAAGGCAGACCTGATAAGCAGTGCAAGCTCACCCCCTAGGGGGTGGAGGGAAATGGAAGAGGGGAAACCTCAGTTATGGTTGTCGTCGAACTCAGGAATGGTTGACGCTGGACAAACGTCCTACTGGTGGACTATGAAATCCACCCTTGAGGAAAAGGCTGGGAAGTATATCTTCAGATTCCAGCGTGGAACGAGGAAGGAATACCAGCCGGGGATGGACGCTCTTGAGGCGGCTCTGAGCCTAAAGCTGGATAAGGATAAACCAAGCCCCGAAGTCGTGAAGTTCGTCAACGACTACGGACCTACGGATCACTTCCGCGAGGTCGAAATGCAACTGTGGGACAAGCAGAGGCATAGGCTGACCTTGGAAGAAGGCCATCTTAACGAGACCCAGATAAAGTACCGCAACAAAGAGCTGAAGAGGGAACCATCTATTACCTGGCGCAACCTCTATAGGGACCTCGATGACCTCCAACGTTTGTTTCTGGAATGGAAAGCCACGGGTAGCATAGCGGCACTCAATGAGCAGTTCAATGATATCTTGACGGGCTTGCATCCACACCTAGCAGAGAGAGACGAAGGCGTTGTCTGGGAGTTCGGATTCAACTCTTTGTATGATGCGCTGGTCGGACTCCTGGCACAGTCGATTGTCGAAGGTCGATCTTGGAAGACCTGCCCCTACTGCAAGAAACAATTCATCAATGGCAGGAGACGATTCCACACCGACCAATGCCGTGAGGCATATCACAATAGCAGAAAGTCGGATGCCGTCGGCAAGGAACAGCAACGCCTTTATCAGACTCTAAGGCGTCGGCTCGAAAAGGGCCTGATAGACCAACCAACATTCGATAAGGTCAGCAGGCAGATTAACAAACAGACCAGCGTGCCAGGCCTCAAGGCGGTAGAGCGGAAGAACAGCAAGATATTCGCAAGGCTCAAGCCCGGACCTACCTTCAATGGTGGGCCGCGTCAGTATAGGGACTAGTCAAGGGGGAGCGAGATGAGCCGGATTCAAAAGAAGATACTGAAAGACGGAAAGCCCCATTACTACCCGGTGACTATGTTCAAAGGCAAAGAGACGTCCCTGGGCGGCTATCGCACGAAGACTGAAGCCAAGGCCGTGCTATATCAGGCACAGCGGGAGATCGCGGAGGGGACGTACGGTCAGGCAGACCCGACATTCGAGGAGCTGGCCACTGACTACCTCGCCTCGATCAAGCTGGAGGTCAAGGCGTCCTCGTACAGCGACTATGAGATCCAGGTGCGAGTGCATCTCGTCCCGTATTTCGGCCAGAAGAGAATCCACGGGATAACCACGCAGGACATAGACAAGTTCCGCACGACCAAGGCTGGCGAGACCAAGAGGGTCAAGCGGTGGAATGAGGAGACGGGGAAGAAAGAATGGACGGAGGTCCCCTACTCCTCCAGGCGCGTCAACAAGTGCCTGACGGTTCTAGGCGCGATATTCAACTTCGCCATTGACAAGAAGTACCTCCGCGAATCGCCTATGCGTGGTGTGAAGAAGCTCGAGAACACAACCGAGGAGGCGCGTTGTCTGACCAAGGAGCAGGTCCGGCGGCTCTTGGACGCTTCCTCCCCCACCCTGTATCCGATCGTCTATACGGCGATATGGACGGGACTGAGGCAGTCTGAGCTCTTCGGTCTGAAGTGGTGTAACGTCGACCTCGTCAACCGCAAGCTGAAGGTCCGGCAGGCCTACCGTCCACAGTACGGAGAAACAACCCTCAAGAGCAGGTACAGCAGGCGCACTGTGGACCTCTCGGCAAACCTCGTCAACGTCCTGATGGCACATAGGGCGAAGACGGCCGGTGGACCTAATGACTACGTCTTCCGCAACAAGGCGGGGAACCCGATCGACTACCACAACATCGTCCATCGTGAGTACAACCAGGCCCTCAACAAAGCGGGAATCGAAAGACTCACCTGGCACGCCATGAGGCACACATTCGCCTCGATTCTGATAGACAGGAAGGTCAACATAAAGATAATCCAGAAGTTGATGGGCCATGCCGACATCGGGACCACCCTGAACGTTTACGGGCATCTCTTCCCCGACTCCATGGACGGCATCTGCAACGAGATCGACGGTGCGATATTCTCCGAGGATGAGCAGGGAGCGACCGGCAGTCTAGTTCGCGTGAAGTAACTAGGCGTCAGGCAACACCTGATATTATTAATCAGGCAATCAACGGGGGTGTCGAATGGACATCAATTCCAAAGCTCCATGGATTCATGATATTCCATTTCGCATATACGCGAATTTTCCAGGTACGTTTAGGCCTCGTCAGGCAAAGGCCGTCGCCCAGAAAATAGTCAGGAAAGCCTTTGCCTTGCAGAAGAAAGCTGGGACTCGTGATCTTCCGGACGCTGCATCGAGACTGGTCTTGTCCGCGGCCGACCCGTGGTTTTCAGAAGAATATCTTGATTATCTATTAGCAGAAGGTGTCACTACTCAGGACATAGAGTCCTGGTGGGATCAGCCAGATATGTACCGATGGATGGACGTTGCATTTGATGATTGGAGACTCAGTCACTATTTCGAATTGTGGTTGAGGGAACTCTGGGATACTGAGGAAGCATGGTCGGTCGTATATAGAGAACAGCCGTGTTTCGCTTACGGTCCACCCGTCGAACATCGGAGGCTCAAAGGTGAACACCGGCCTTTGCCCTGGGAACTCAACGATAGATATGATGCTTGGCTGCAAAGACTGATAGTCAAAGACGGAGCGGTATCCCAAGACTGTAGGGAATTACTCTTTTGGGAATCGGTCAAATGGAAGACAAGGAACGCCCTGTTCAGAGCAAAACTAAAGAACGATGAGGCCTGACCCAAGGCAAACCCCTTCTCTTTCCACTAGTACTGCACACCTTTCCACTAGTACTGCTTTCCACTAGTACTACACTAGTACTAGGGTGTTGGGGTGTTGGGTGTGTGTTTAGAGCGACAGTACTAGTGGAAAACTAATCTCTTCTCTCTGTGACGACCTCGATTCAAAAACGACCCCGACGTCAGCTGCGTTGTGCCTATTGCGGGGTGAGTCGCGCATCCACGGCTCGCTTTGCATACTCCCCACCCCGCCGGTGGTCATGATCGCCAATGGATGAGAGGCGCGTTCAAACCCCTCCAGTTGCTACGCGAAGCCCGATCCCTATGCCCTGCCTGGGGTCTGCCATTTGCGCGTCTCACAATCGACGAGCGGGAACAGAGCGGGAATGAGAAACAAGTGGGAAGAATGTGGCGTTAGTGCTAGTGCTGAATAATCGCTTGATACTGCGGAAAGACGATGGTCGGGACGGCCGGATTTGAACCGGCGACCCCTGGTCCCCCAGACCAGTGCGCTAACCTGACTGCGCCACGTCCCGACGTGTCACGGATGTAATTGTAGCAAAACCACGTAATCCCGGTCAGCAGAGACAAAAACGCACCACCGGTATTCGGCCCAGTGGTGCGTTAGAGTGTTGCTCTGCTACTTCTTCTTTGAGATCGAGTCCTTCAGCGCTTTGCCCGGCCTGAACGCCGGAGCCTTGCTCGCCGCGATCTTGATGGTCGCCTTCGTCTGCGGGTTGATACCCGTGCGCGCCTTCCTCTTGCGCACTTCGAACGTCCCGAAGCCGACGAGCGAGACTTTGTCTCCCTTCTTCAGCGTGTTGGTGATGCCGTCCAGCATCGCATCCACCGCCAGCGCCGCATCTTTCTTGGAGATCTTTACCTTCGCCGACACCTCATCCGCAAGCTCTTTCTTCGTCAAGAACTTCACCCCCCTTCCACGAGCCCCTATTTACGCAATTTTTCCACCATACAAGCGTATCTACCTTTGAAAAAGTGAAAAAAAGGCTGAATAACGCCATTATTTTCTCGAGATATCGGATTATTGCCTGAAACAGGGGCTTTTTGTCTACTGTCGCCTGTCTTTTCCGGCAGTCTTGAAGTGGACCCTGACGGGCGTTCCCCAGAACCCGTACTCCTCGCGAAGCGACCTCTCCAAAAACTTGCGGTAGTCGGCCTTTACCAGCCCGGCGTCGTTTACGAAGATGATCACGGTGGGCGGCGCGGTGCCTGCCTGCGTCGCGTAGTACATCTTCAACTGCCGCGAACCCTTCCTGGGCGGGGCCACCTTGTCCTTGACGCGGGCGAAGAAATCGTTGAGCGCCGGCGTGGGTATCCTGCTCTGCCACTCCGAATAGACGGTGTCCACCAGGGGCAGCACCTTGTCCAGGCCTCGCCCGGTGAGAGCCGAGACCCGCATCAGCGGCAGGTGCGTCGCCCAGCGGAACTTATAGGCCAACGAATCCATGACCTCTTTTCCCTTGTGCCTCTCCTCTATCAGGTCCCACTTGTTGATGAGGATTATGCAGGCGCGGCCCCGCGAGGCGATCTTGCTCGCGATCTTCTGGTCGTGGTCGCTGGGCCCCTCGCCCGCGTCGATCACCAGCAGCACCACGTCGGCTTCCTCGATGGCCCTGAAGGTGCGCACGGACGAGTAGTACTCGACGTCGTCCATCCCACCCCGGTTCTTCCTGATGCCCGCGGTGTCCAGGATGCGGTAGTCCTTGTCGTCGCGCTCGACGATGGTGTCGATGGTGTCGCGGGTGGTGTGCGGCTCCTCGTGCACCAGCGCCCGCTCTTCCTCGGAAAGCCTGTTCAGTATCGATGACTTGCCGACGTTGGGCCTGCCCACTATCGCCACGGATATCTCCGGTTTCTCCTCGGCCGGCACGAACGGAGGCAGCAGCTCCACGATCTCGTCCAGCAGGTCGCCAATGCCCAGGCCGTGCTGGGCCGAGATGGTTATGGGATCGCCGAGGCCAAGGGCGTAGAATACTCCGGCCTCGCTCTCCGCGACCTGGTTGTCCACCTTGTTGACCACCAGCAGGACGTGGCGCTTCAGCCTTTTCAGTTTCCTGGCGAGCCACTCGTCGTCGTCGGTGACGCCCGTCCTGACGTCTACGACCATCACTATGACGTCGGCCTCTTCCGCGGCGAAGAACGCCTGTCTCTCGACATCGCTCGCCAGGAACCCCTCGTCGATGCCCACGCCGCCGGTGTCCGCCACGATGAAGTCTCTGTCGCGCCACCTGGCCGGGACATACTTCCTGTCGCGGGTCACGCCCGGCATGGCATCGACGATGGCGACCATGCGGGAGGCCATCCGGTTGAGGAGCGTGGACTTGCCGACGGTCTTGCGACCCAGTATGGCGACCACCGGCAGCGTCTTCTTCCTCATCGCGGACCACCCTCCCCGCCGGCGTCTACCAGCGCCTTCAGCAGACCTTCGCCGGACGTACGGAC
>Ga0066793_10000565_pt1 | contig 14917 bp, 11 predicted proteins | sample PersoiDNA2013189_FD_83876 | JGI IMG/M metagenome (GOLD analysis project Ga0066793, IMG submission 83876) | Permafrost soil microbial communities from the Arctic, to analyse light accelerated degradation of dissolved organic matter (DOM) -... | ecosystem: Environmental > Terrestrial > Soil >... | reverse complement strand
CGCCGACGATAGTATTCAGATTGACCAGGATGCGCGACAGCCGGATATGGTGCGTGCGCGGCACCACCGCGAACAGCGCTCCGCGCAGCCGGTCGCGGTCCAGCATCATGTACAGCGCGAGAAAAATCGCGCCGACCCCATAGGCGACGCTCTCCACCACGAGGGTGAAAAAGGTCAGCACGGACGCGGCGGAAGACTTGATGAGCGCGTCATACTGCATGTTGCGCATCGTGTCCGCGAGGTTTGCCGTGAGCGGAAATCCGGCGAACCACACCGCCAGCTTCTCGCGCAGCGCCGGCTCCATGCCGATCAGGCTCCTTACCTGGTTCACCAGCTCCGGAATGGTGAGCGCGAATAACAGCACGGTCGACACGAACAGCACGGTGAAGACGATCGCGATAGATGCAACCCTGTGCACGCCGCGCTGTTCCAGCCATTCCACCGCCGGGCCAAGCGTGCCGACGATCATCAGCGCACCCACGAGCACCAGGGCGACCGGCAGCAGGCGCATGAAAATCCACAGGCTGGCGATGACCAGCACCAGGGAAAATACCGTCCACGGAGCGATTTCGACGCGGATCACGCGTGTTCGCCGCGGCAGGTCTTCCTGCTCCGGCCCGTTGCGATTGCCCGGTGCAATGGTTGCAGGTGTCTTGTTATCCGGCGCGCTCATACTGGCCTCAGCGCGCCCGGCTTCACCGGCAACCGGATTCGTTCCACCACGTCGCGGGGAGTGCCGGCGGGCGTAAAGTTGGCGTACCACGAAAAATGAATACAAATATTTATCATCATCAATGTCAGTTAGACTTCAGCGTGCGCAATCCGCACAATTTCTTTAGCGCTATTTTACGCGAACAATCAATGGGGGTCAGCTCAGACTCGATTGATCCGCGATCCTAAGCGCCCTAAGCGTTTCCCCGGTTCCGTTGCAATCCATTCATTTCGGTGGCGCCACCGAACCGGCGTAGATCACTTCGCACTCTCCGCCAGGAAAGAGCTTCCTTCCCTTCTTGAGCAACTTGAGCGCCGGCCCGGCGAGGGACTTTAGAATATTCGGCTTCTCCACTACAGGATTCTGGAAGGGGCCGCGGATCTTCTGCTGCACCTTGGCGCAGCCCTCGGCATCGATCAGCGCCACGGTCACGTCATCGAAACGCCCGTTGACGAAATCGAGCCCTCCCCTAAGGGCGATCCGGTGCTCGTTCGTCGCCATGGCCACGTCCTGTGCCTGCGCCACCCCGTGCCCGACTTTCCAGTCGGAGGCGAGCGTCCGGATCTTGCTGCTGCCTCCCGATCCTTGAAAGATGCTCGCAAAGTTGTACCCCTTCGTGATCGCCAGGCCGACAGGCCCTGCAAAGAAAAAGGCGCCCACGTCCACGAGGTTGAAGTTCTGACTGGACTCAAACCGGGAGAACTCCAGATCGAGATTTCTGCCATTGAGCGTGAGGTTCTCGCCCCGAAGGGCGGCCTCTCCGTTCGCGGTCTGCTTCATCTCGTTTACAGTCTTTCCCTGCATAGACAGGTTTGCGGAGAAATCCATCGAGCCTTCCGCGACCTTCTGCGGCGACAGGGTTTTGAAGAACTCCTCAATGCGGAACTGCGGCAGAGAGTAACGAACGTGGTAAAGGGGGACAGCGCCCGAAAAGTCCGCCCGGATACTCCCCGAACCTTGTCCGCTGAAGACCCTCATCGTGACCGGCTTGAGATCGAAGACTCCATTTTTCCCGTCGGCCGAGAACTTCAAATCGGACACCGTGAAGTCCTTTGTCCGGATCTCCCCGCAGTCGAGCTCCGCCGTGAAGGAAAGATTCTTTATGAGGTCCGTGCTTTTCCCGCCCGAAAGCAGCAGGCGGCGCACGTCCAGGCTGCAATCCCCGGCCTCGAATCCTTCCCCGGATTTTTTGTCAGCGTAGAGAATATTCCCGTTCGAAAGAGAAACTTTCGCCAAGTCCAGGGCGGGTAACGTTCCGACCGTCTGCGGTGTCTCGAAGTTGAACTTGCCGTCGCGGTCCCGCTCGATGGAGATACTGGGATTTTTCAGTGCGATCTTCCCGATCCGGACTTCCTTTTGGATCAGAGGGAGGAGATCGATCCCAAGCCTGACCTCCTTTGCGGAGACGATATCCACCCCCCGGGTACGAATGTGCACATCCTCCAGTGTGACGAGCAAGCCCGGGAAGAGGCCGATCCCCAGCCGGCCGCCGACTCTGACCTCCATCCCCAAGGCTCCCGAGGCGGCCGCTTCAAACCGGGGCTTGTAGGCATTGGGGTCCACAAAAAGAAGCAGGGCCACCGCGACGAGGACGAGGAGACCAACGAACCCGCTGATGGCGAAGAGAATGATTTTAAGTGATTTTGACATTGCCCTGATTCAGTCTTGCGGTAATTCTACGCCACCCGGCTCAAACCGAAAATGCCCAACAATGCCGGTGTCAGGCCTTGCTCTGGCACTTGCTACATTATTCCATTTCCAAATCATCTTGTACCGCTGCAAGCCCGGCTTGCGCACACGCTTCATCGGTCAACCCGGAAGGTGCGCCACTGACTCCAATACCGCCCATGATACTGCCACCGATGTTGATTGGAATACCGCCTGCTGATATTAATAATTCGTCAATCTTTGGCACATTGTAAGCACCTGGAAAACGATCTTGCATTGCAGAAGTCGGGGAATTAAATTCCATCGCTGTGTATGCTTTTTTCTTGCTGATGGCAATCGAAACATCCATCGCCAAGGTATCGCGCAATACGACTTGTACATCCCCGCCGCGGTCGATGACTGTTACGGTGATCTGGACGCCTTCCTTGCGGCATTTATCAATTGCCGCTTTACCAATTCGCAACGCGGTATCTAATGACAGGCGTTTAATATTCACTGTCAGAGGCTGTTCTTTATGGGTTGCAGCAAATGCCGAATTGCTAACTGCAACTGCAAGCGCACTCACTGCAGCTATTGCAACATTTCGAATTTTCATCTGTAAGCCTCCTTATAAAATTCAGTCAGCAAAGTTTTGCAGATTATATTTGAACATCGCTGGCCATTTGCACCATCAAAATTAGAATATTTCGGATTCGCTGCCGCACTGTGCCGCTCTAACAAATAAAAATCAATGGGTCAGCCTGAAAATTTAAGCGGCCAGGGTCGATTTATTTTCAACCTTCATCATGTCTGAAGTGAAACTATCCTCGATGCAATTTGAGCCTAACCTCTTATTCTGCAAACGAAACAGACCGGGAGCCTTGCGCCCCCGGTTATCTCAAATGCGGTTTATTTGCTGAAGGGTTGCGGCCGCGGTGTGCTGTCGGATGATGGCGGCAGGATTGGCAACATGAACGACGGCTGATCGCCGGTCAGCGTCTTCAGGAAAGCGACAATTTTGGCGTTTTCCTTATCAGTGAATTTCTTGCCAAGTTGCACCCTTGCCATGGTGTTGACGGCGTCCTTCAGAGTAGCCGCCTCGCCATCATGGAAGTAGGGATAGGTCAATTCCACGTTGCGTAGTGTCGGCACCTTGAAGTTGAAGCGATCCGCATCTTTGCCCGTGATCCCCGAACGGCCTTCCGCCTTGTTGGTGGTCTTGTAGGGTTCAACTACGCCCATCTTCTGGTAGGAATTGCCGCCCACCGCCGGGCCATTGTGGCAGGCCACGCAACCGCTCTCCTTGAAAAGCGTGTAGCCAGCTGTCTCGTCGGCGCTCAAAGCTTTCTTGTCACCCTTTAGCCATTTGTCGAAACGTGAGTTTGGCGTCACCAAGGTTTCCTCGAAGGCGGCGATGGCATTGGTTACCTCGTCGATGGTCACCTTGTCTGAACCGAAGCTCTTCTTGAACTCGGCGACATAAGCAGGAATCGATTGCAACACGCTGACGGCGAGTTCATGGGTGAAGCCCATCTCGCCCGGATTGTCGATTGGGCCGCCGGCCTGGGCTTTGAGGTCTGCGGCACGGCCGTCCCAGAACTGAGCCAGATTCATGCTGGAATTGAGAACGGTGGGCGAGTTGATGGGACCTTGATGCCAGTTGTGGCCGATGGACGTCTTGATGTTGTCGGTGCCGCCCATGGACAGGTTATGGCATGAGTTGCAGGAAATAAAACCTGATTTTGAAAGACGGGGATCGAAGTAAAGCTTCTTGCCGAGTTCGACCAGGGCTGGATTCTTGATCTTGACCGCCTCAATGGGTTGGATCGGCTCATCGCTTATTGCAGCCTTCGCCAGACTGGTGCCGGCAATTGATGCCGCCGCAACGACGGCGAGAAATATACGTTTTTTTGACTTTGACATGACTCTTCTCCTTGATCATTTAATGATGAGATTTGAGTGAAAGCATTCAACTCAGAATGATGTTGTTGAATTGATGAAGCATCAACCCGTCGGCAGCCACCAGCACCAAGTCAGACACATTGAATTTTCTTAGTATTTTATAAACTCATTTATATCCTTCATTTGCAATAAGAGTCTTGCAGATTAAAACACCAATCTTAAGGATTTCTTAAGTACAAATATTTTTTCAGTGATTGTGAAATAGTCCACACACTCGAAGGATGCGCCCAATTTTAGGCCCCAATTACCAGGCGTCTGTTCGCTATCACACATATACTGCCTGGATTCGTGAGTAGCCTTCCAACATTGGAAGTTCAACCGAACGGTTTGCAGGATGCGTACTTCCGTGAATTAAAGGGGCCGGGGCAATATATTTTAGAAGCGTAAAATCACCGAGCCTCACCACTTTGATTTAATTACGAGACGGTCTTCCTGATAACCATAACCAATCACTTGGCAGCTTGCTGCCTTAGTGAGATGGCTAGTTGTTTCACCAGCACGTCGACGCGTATCGGCATGTGAAAAGTCGCTCCTTCTTGAGTCATATGCCCGTTGAATTTTGAGCGTACTTTTTCTAAAGTCTGAACAGATATTTTATGCTCGGTGTGGGTTACTTCAAGCACTTGTTCTTCGAACTGTCCGAAGTTTACAAAGTGCATCGGTTGCAGGAAATATTTCTGTGACACAAGCGCCAGTCGTCCCGATGAAACCGCCCGCTTCTCAGCAGCAAAAGCTGCCTCGCGTACTGCTTTTTCGTCGTGAAAAAGCTTCAGGATTTCATTGAAGTCTCCTGCATAAACCGGTTCCGAGATATAGGCAACGCCACCCGGCTTCAGTACCCGCCAAATCTCGGAGAAAACGCTGTCCATCAGTTCAGTCGGCACGTGATGCAGGGATTTGAACATCAGAACGATGTCGAAATTCGAATCAGCCGCTGGTATCTTCTCTGCTCCGCCATGCGCGAAGCTTACATTGGGCAAATCGGTGATGGCGATGTTCTTCGCGAGCTGCGTTTCATCCACTTCCAGGGCCAGCACCGAGGCTGCCTTTTGGGCGACGATGCGGGTCTTCTCCGCCTTTCCACACCCCAGCTCCAGTATCATTGCGCCTTCCAGGTGCAGGAGTTCATCAAGGATATCCCCCTCGTTTGCCACGAGGTTAGCTTCCGGATCAGATATGCGCATCTCAGTCATATTCATTTTGATTTATCCTAAAAAAAACAGTTGAAACTTGTAGGAGCGGGCCATGCCCGCGAACTGCCTGATCGCGGGCATGGCCCGCTCCTACAGGTGCCTGGCCAAAAGTTTTTCGGACGGGTGCCCGGCTATAAGTTTCACAGACAAACGCGCACCCAAAAGGTGAGTTACACCGAAAGCGCAAGAATCAAGCACCACGCAAGCTTCGCATAGAAATGCAAACAGTCAAATGCGGTTTCCGGATTTGTTGTTCCAAGCGTATACGATACGCATATTCTACTAGTCAGCGGATTATTTCAGGGATGAGATGGTGGGTATTTCGCACTATGTTTGCTGGCGCACGGTTTGATCGCGCTTGAAAGGTTATGGTGATATTTCATGACGTTCAAACCGATTCTGCGTCATGCACGTTGGTTCTCATTCATCAGCATTTTTACGAAAGGAACATACAACATGTCAAATACCAAAGATACCAAGCACGCAAAACCAGTAAAAGCTCATAAAGCCGATCAAAAGTTATTTGTTGAACAGCGACCTCAAGGTGACTTTGCAGTCAGGAAAGCTCATTCAGAAAGGGCTAGCGATGTTTTGCCCACGCAGGCCAAAGCAATAGAACGAGCGAAGGAATTGAGTCCGGGTGCTTCACCCTTGGTCGAGCGCGTTCGCAATACTACAGGCGGGAAACCAGATAAGTGGCGCAAAGCTTAGCATCATTCGCTTGCTCGATACCCTCACCTGTTCAGGCATGGCTTATCAGCAGCTAAATGGATCAGGTTCGCCTTTTCTTTCCAAACGGCGATGCCAAATCGCCGAGGGCGTAGCATCGTGTAATTTTCAATCGTGTAATTTTCAAAGGCATCTATAGAATAAACAAGCCCCAGAAAATCACCCCGAAGCTAAACCCTTTAGCTACTTGACCAACTTCTTGCTGCGCAACAGCTCAATGATTTCCGGAATCATGCCCGGATCATCGATGGTCGAAGTCACTCCATATTCCTTGCAGTTGACGATATTGCACGGCTCAACCTATGCAGCTGCCGGCTATCGTGCGTTACTTGGCAGGCATATGATTTCGTGGGTATGATCAGAAACAGATATTGCTGTTGAACCGAAATGTGTCTAGCCAGTCCAAAATATCAGTTGGCACCTTTTCAAGGTGGTTTTTCAGGAAGTCGGGTAGATTTCGATCGGTGTCGTGTGACAGACGATTTGATCAGTGCACAAAATTGAGGGGAGCAAAATGGAAGAGTCTGTTGTACGGCCTACAATACTGGTAGTGGATGATGCCCATGAAAATCTGATGATCATGGAATCGATTTTGGCGAAAGATTATTCGCTAAAATTATTCAACGAATCCAAGGAAGCCCTGGATTACGCATTTGCCAACCCGCCCGATCTGATACTGCTCGATATCATGATGCCCAATATTGATGGTTTCGAGACCTGTCGCCGGCTAAAAGCCAATCCAAAGCTTGTAGATATACCGGTTATCTTCATCACTTCCAAGAATGAAGATGAATACGAAGAGTTGGGATTTTCGGTTGGCGCTTCGGATTTTATACACAAACCTATTAACGCGCCCATATTGGTTGCACGCGTTAAAACCCATCTCAAAATCAAGTTAGTTATGGATTACCTCAGGAATGAAAACGTTCGTTTGCAGAACAGCAAAAAGCAGTCATCTCCCGAACTAATAAAAGTGATAAAGATGCTTTTGGAAAATCCGTTCGTTAAATTCTGACTGTTACACAATCTGGATAGGGTCACGAAAGTGACTTGCTCCCCATAGACCGTACCAATTAAAAGTCAGTTCAAAACCGATGGGGTCGGTTCAGCATCGAATAATTTTCCATTGGTTTCGCTTATACGGGAGATCAACTGCTGTTACAGTTCAGTTGCCGTGATGGTCATCCCGGACTTGAGCACCACCAGCCTAATCGGCTCTTGCCCCCTGAGATCGTCGGCGCGCGCGATGACCGCGCATTCCGCCACCGCGGGATGGGCGGCGATCACCGGACATCGAATGTAAAGATCAGCGTCTTGCGAAAGGGCCACCCCAAACAAATTCTTTCAGCGTTGCCAGCTCGGAAGATGTATGTACTGCATTCTCCTGCAAATGAGTGTTCTCAAACTTCAAGTAGTCAAGCATGAACTTGATCTTGATATGGGTCTTGACCCGAGCAGTCACAATGGGCGCGCTGATAGGTTTGTGTATAAAATCAGATGCGCCAACCGAAAATCCCCGTTCTTCGTCTTCGATATCAGTTTTTGATGTAATGAAGATTATAGGCACATCGGAAAGCTTCGGGTTGGCTTTTAGCCGGCGACAAATCTCGTAACCATCGATTTTCGGCATCATGACATCGAGCAGAATCAGGTCGGGCGGGTTGGCAAATGCATATTCAAGCGCTTCGCTGGAATCGTTGAACAATTTCAATGAATAATCTTTCGACAAGATCGATTCCATGACCATCAGATTTTCAGGGGCATCATCTACTACCAATATCTTGGGATGCTTTTTAGTCTCTACCATTTGGTTCTCCTAAGCTATGATCACACATGCCCGGCAAGTTATACCGAGTCTGAGCTGCATATGCGGAATTTATTAGCGAGTCGCGTGTCACATCACCCGTGAATCAGGATATAACACCATTTTGGATAACGCAAACCGGATATAACATCAATGCTTTTAATCGATTTCATTTTCCAAAGGCCGTTCTTGATGTAAATAATATCTGGCAAATCCACTCAAATACCCGGATTGGACTAAAAAACTCTTAAAATTGTTCAATGAATGAAAAATGATTTTTAAATCAGCAGAGGTGCATCAAGGCCATAGGAAATTACTTCATTGCACTAATCGGCATTTTCGCATGCATTACCCATGCAGAAGCAGTCGAGATTGACCAGCCGATGTTCACATTTGGCGGATTCGGTTCACTAGGCGTTAGCCATTCCAGTATGCATTTGGGGGATTACACTCTGGACAGTACCATGCCCAAAGGGGCGGGTCTGAGCGAAGATTGGTCGACAGGAAATGACAGCCGGATTGCAGGGCACCTGGTGGCCAAATTCACACCAAAAGTCTCGGCCGTGCTCCAGGTTGATTCGGAATATCATACCGGAAATAGTTACCAGCCCGAGGTCGAGTTGGCCAGTGTGAAATATGCTTTCATACCCGATGCCTACATCCGGGTCGGGCGCATAGCCTTGCCGACTTTTCTGGATTCCGATAATCGGGATGTCGGCTATACCTATGCATGGATCCATCCGCCACTTGAACTTTACCGTCAACTGGCCATCGCGCACAGCGATGGCGTTGATGCCATGTACCGCGTTGACATTGGTGATGTGGGGAATACCATCAAGGCCATCATTTACGGCGAGAACACGATTGAGCGCTCGACCAGCAAATCGATCTCAAAAGACATGTGGGGAATTTTCGATACGATTGAATATGGCCCGACAATTACCCATATTGGCTACCAGGAGCGCTTGTCCGATTCCGAAAACCTCCAGACAGGCGTAACCGGAGCGTGGGTCAGGAACAGCGATTTGTCCGTTGGGGTTCAATATGATCCGGGCAACTGGTTCGCGATGTCCGAGTGGATACAGCGTAAATCAACCACCAAGCTATCCGCGATGTATGTCAGCGCCGGTTACCGCGTAAAAAAATTCACTCCCTATCTGACATACAGCCAAAATAGCCAGGGTTCCTTCCTGCCGGGTTTACCACCGCCTTCGTCGAGCAGCATCCGGTTAGCCAATAGGGCGCAGAGTACGGTCAGCCTGGGTTTACGCTGGGACTTCATGAAAAATACCGATTTCAAATTGCAGTACGATCAGGTGAAACTCAGTGACAACTCAAATGGCTTCCTCGCAAATGTGCCGGCGAACGTCAGCCTGTATGGAGCAAAGTTTCATGTGGTTTCTGCTGTAGTTGACTTCGTATTCTAGGCGCGGTGGACGACGTGAAACCACTGGAAATAATCCGCAATTGCTTGACACTTCCTCTGCTTCTGGCAATGTCAACAGTTACTGCGAGTGCGCATGCCGATGTGGTAGTAATCGTATCTGCCAAGAGCCCCATCACCAGCATTACGGCTGAACAGACTGCAAGAATTTTCCTCGGCAAAGTCAGTACCTTACCGGATGACGGCGATGCCGTACCTATCGATCAGGCTGAAGGTAGCGCAATCAGGGATGAGTTTTATTCCAAAGTTGTCCACAAGAATTCCTCACAGCTCTCCGCATACTGGGCAAAAGTCATATTCACGGGCGATGGTCGTCCACCGGAAAAGCTGGAAAGCAACGTTGCCGTCAGAAAGGCCGTCGCCAACAACCCGAATGCCATCGGATACATCGATAAAAACGCTGTAAACAGGAGTGTCAGGGTTATTCTGGCACCTTAAGAAAAAATGACCGCACTGATAAAAAAATTATCCGGCTATTCCTTGACTTGGAAACTGTTGCTGGTACCCGTTGTTGCCACATTGAGCTTTGCCGCATATCTGGCTTATTCATCTATAGTTTTGTCGGATGGGGAATCAGTTCTCAAAGAACTTCGCGATGTTGATTATCCGATACTCGATGAGGCCGAGAAAAATCTCAACGCTTACGGGAGAGTCGTTGATGCGCTCCAAGCGGCGGTGGCAACCGGCGAGGTGGATTTTCTGGATATCGCCAAAGGCAAGGCAACTGAAATACGAACCCGTTATGTAACATTGGAAAAGATTGATGAGTTGCACCAGGACGAGATTGCAAAACTGAAAACCGGGTTCGATACCTACTTTGCCCTGTCCCTGGATGTAGCTCGGCGGATGGCGACCAAAACGGATTTGCCCAGTGCGCAGCAGATCATGAAGATGAGGGGTTTGCGTGATGCCTATTTGTCTGAGGCACAGGCATACAAGGCTCATACCGAACGGGACTACCATAAGGATGTGATCGACGCGATTGAAAGATCAAAACGTGCACAGAACTGGGGGGTGGGAATCGGCTCACTCATGCTGCTGGTCATTGCAGTGCTTACGCTGCTGGTCACACGCGGTGTTTTGGCGCTGGAAAAAGGAGTGGCAGACCGGAACAGGATGTTGGTGGCGGTCAATAATGAACTTGAGCATGAAATTCAGAAACTGAAGGAAGCAGAGGAAGCCAAGAGTCAGGCAGAAGCAGCCAGCCAGATCAAGGATGAGTTCCTCGCAAATATGAGCCATGAAATCCGCACCCCGATGAATGCAATCATTGGATTGAGCCATCTTTGTTTGCAGACGGACATGTCGCGGAAACAGCAGGATTATCTGCAGAAAATTCATGGTTCGGCAAAATCGCTGCTGGGGATTCTTAATGACATTCTCGATGTCTCAAAAATTGAGGCAGGAAAAATGGAGATTGAACGCATAACCTTCGGTCTGGAAGAGGTTATGGGCAATCTGGCCACGATCGTGGGTAGTAGATCCCAGGAGAAAAACCTCGAATTCCATATACAAACCGCTCCGGACGTACCACCCTTGCTGATTGGTGATCCGCTGCGGCTGAGTCAGGTGCTGATCAATCTGGCAGGTAATGCCGTTAAATTCACCGAGCATGGCGAGGTGATGGTTAATGTCGCGTTGGAAAAGGAGACAGGTGATCAGGTCGTTCTGCGTTTCACTGTGAAAGACACGGGAATCGGGATGTCGCAGAAGGAAATCGACAAACTGTTTCAGCCATTTACCCAGGCAGATTCCAGCATCACCCGCAAATTCGGCGGAACCGGCCTCGGGTTAACTATCAGCAAGCGCCTTGTCGAAATGATGGGCGGCAGGATCTGGGTGGAAAGTACCCCGGGGGTCGGATCGAAATTCATTTTCATCGCGTGCTTTCAAAAAGCGAAAAAGCAGTTGAACTATAACCTGTCAGCGCTAAACGACTTGCGTGGACTGCGTGTTCTTGCTGTAGATCACAACGAGAGCAGCCTGCAAATTCTGAAGGGCTACCTTGAGTCATTCGCTCTCGATGTTGCGGTTGCTCGCAATGCTCAGGATGCCCTGAACCTGGTACGCAGGGCGAATGAACAGCGAAAGCCTTTTGGTCTGGTAATTCTGGACTGGAAGATGCCAGAGATAAATGGCATCACATTGGCCCAGAAACTGCGGGAAATCACTTTTCTAAGTTTCAGACCAAAAGTATTGCTGATCACTGCCGGCGGCCAAGATGAAATGTTGCTGCAAAGGGATAACCAAGTGGTGGATGGCATATTGGCAAGACCATTCCATCAATTCAAATTGCTTGATGCCGTCACCAAGGTTTCCGGTCGGAGTGTTTTGTCGTCAGGCAAGTTCAAAATCATCAGTGCACAGTTAAATCCGGAAATCATTTCCCAAATCCGCGGGGCACGCCTGTTGCTGGTAGAGGACAACGAAATAAACCGGCAGGTTGCCCAAGAGCTGCTTGAAGGATTTGGACTCGATGTGACTACCGCTGAGAACGGTGAGGAAGCCATCGCACTGCTGAAAGAAGCACAATTCGATGGCGTACTGATGGATATGCAGATGCCGGTGATGGATGGTGTCACCGCCACCCGTGAGATACGGAAAATCCCGCATTTTTCCAATTTGCCTATCATCGCCCTGACTGCCAATGTCATGGTCAGTGAACAAAATGAATTTCTGGATGCCGGAGTTACCGACCACATTGGCAAACCGATTGATCCGGACCGGCTGGCAGCAACGCTGGCAAAATGGGTGCGTCCGATACGGGCCACGGGGAGCACCCCAGTCGGCCAAACGGTCCAAAATTCTGTACCTGAACCGCTCCCGGACTTGCCCGGGGTCAACGTGGCCGAAAGTGTTCGCCGGATAGGAGGGAGCGTAACCCTTTATTTCTCGCTTCTCGACAAATTCCGGGTTAAACAGCGGAATTTTTCCGCCAATGTTCGGGAAGCGTTGGCCGCATATGACCAGGACACAGCAGAAAGACTGGCACACACCCTAAGAGGAATTGCAGGCACTCTCGGCGCGAATACCCTGCAAGAATTAGCCAGGTTATTAGAAAACAGCATCAAGAAAGGAGAGTCAGGTGAAGTTGATTCCTTGCTTGCACGGGTCGATAAGGAACTCGCCACATTTATAGCCAGCATAGATCAGGCACTGGAAACTCGCCGGGATTGAATTCCTGAAGCCGAACCCTTAGCTACTTGACCAACTTCTTGTTGCGCAGCACTCCGATGATTTCCGGTATCACGCCCGGATCATCGATAGTCGAAGGCACGATGTATTCCTTGCCGTTGACGATATGGGCCAGGGTCTTGCGCAGTGTCTTGCCGGAGCGGGTCTTGGGCAGTCTGGCCAAGATCACCGTGTCCTTGTAACAGGTGATCCCACCGATCGTTTCGCGTATGCGGGTGATCAACTGCTGTTGCAGGTCTGCCTCGCTGATGGTCATCCCGGACTTGAGCACCACCAGCCCCATCGGCACTTGTCCCTTGAGATCGTCGTCGCGCGCGATGACCGCGCATTCCGCCACCGCGGGATGGGTGGCGATCACTTCCTCGATCTCGCCGGTGGATAGACGATGCCCGGCGACGTTGATCACGTCGTCCACACGACCCATCACGAACACATAACCGTCCTCGTCGATATAGCCGCCATCGCCGCTGGTGTAGTAACCGGGGAGGAAGGTCAGATAGCTTTCGCGGAATTTGTTTACGTCGCCCCAGATATGGTTCAGGCAAGCGGGCGGCAGCGGCAGCCTGAGCGCGATGTAACCCTGCGTGCCGCGCGGGACTTGATGTCCGTTCTCATCCAGTATCTGCACATTGAAGCCGGGCACCGGCACGGTGGACGAGCCGGGCTTGATCGGCATCGGCTCGATACCCTGCATATTGGCGGTGATCGCCCAGCCGGTCTCTGTCTGCCACCAGTGGTCCACCACCGGCTTGCCGCTGTGATCGGTGAGCCACGCTTCGGTGGGCGGGTCTAGCCGTTCGCCTGCGGAGTAGATGATCTGCAGTTTGCTCAAGTCGTAGTTCTTCATCAGCAATGCTTGCGGGTCTTCCTTCTTCACTGCACGGAACGCGGTGGGTGCGGTGAATAGCGCCTTCACGCCATACTCGGCACAGACGCGCCACAACGCCCCTGCATCCGGTGTCATGATCGGTTTGCCTTCATACACGATGGTGGTGCAGCCATGCAGCAACGGACCATAGACGATGTAAGAGTGGCCGACCACCCAGCCCACGTCCGACGATGCCCAGTACACATCGCCCGGCTCGACGTTGTAGATGGCCTTCATGCTGTATTTGAGCGCCACGGCGTGACCGCCGTTCTCGCGCAACACGCCCTTGGGTTTGCCCGTGGTGCCGGAGGTGTAGAGGATGTACAGCGGGTCACTGCCCTTCACCGGCGTGCAGCCCACAGCCTTGGCCTTGGCCAGCAAAGATTTCCAGTCGTGATCGCGCCCGGCGACCAGTGTTGCTGCCGCTTGCGGACGCTGGTAAACGATGCAACTTTGCGGTTTGTGCCTGGCGAGTTCGATGGCGCGGTCGACCAATGGTTTGTATTCCACCACGCGCTTGACCTCGATACCGCTGGAGGCGGTGAGGATGACTTTGGGTGTCGCATCGTCGATGCGTATCGCCAGTTCATGCGGGGCGAAGCCGCCGAACACCACAGAGTGGATCGCGCCCAGCCGTGCCACCGCCAGCATCGCTATGACCGCTTCCGGGATCATCGGCATGTAGATGATGACGCGGTCGCCCTTCACCACGCCCAGGTCCGCCAGCATCCCGGCGGTGCGCGCCACGACATCGGTCAGTTCGGCATAGGTGTAGCGCGACTTGGTATTGGTGACGGGAGAATCGTAGATCAGCGCGACCTGGTTGCCGCGCCCGGCCTTCACATGATGATCCAGCGCCATATAAGCAGTGTTCATCTCGCCGTCGGCGAACCAGTAGCCGAGGCCGTCGTCATCGAGCGACAAGATTTGCTGGGGGAACTTGAACCACTCCAGCGCCTCGGCCTGCTTGCGCCAGAAGCCTGCCGGATCTTTCATCGAACGGTCATATTCGGTCTGGTAGCTCATTGCGACTCCCTCCTCTTGTTGTGCTGCCCGTTCGGGCGTTCAGTTGATGATCAACATCTCCATGAATGCATTGACCGGTGTCGCTTCCAGTTTCTGTTTATCCAGGCACAACGCCATGATCTGCTGGCAGCGTTGTTCGGGAAAACGCGTGCGCAGATTGCTCAGAAATTTCTGTTCCAGAACCGGGATGCCCTCGGCACGGCGGCGGCGATGACCGATCGGATATTCCACCTCGATCTTTTCGGTGCTGCTGCCATCCTTGAAGAACACCTGGATCGCATTGGCGATGGAGCGTTTGTCCGCTTCCAGATATTCGCGGCTGTAACGCGGCTCCTCG
>Ga0066793_10000564_pt1 | contig 14943 bp, 20 predicted proteins | sample PersoiDNA2013189_FD_83876 | JGI IMG/M metagenome (GOLD analysis project Ga0066793, IMG submission 83876) | Permafrost soil microbial communities from the Arctic, to analyse light accelerated degradation of dissolved organic matter (DOM) -... | ecosystem: Environmental > Terrestrial > Soil >... | reverse complement strand
GTCCTGCGCGGCAGCATCGATGTTTCGGCTAAGGCTGAACTGCAGCGTGATGCTGGTTGAGCCTCGCGAGCTAACCGAGGTCATCGAATCCACCCCTGCAATGGTCGAGAATTCCCGCTCAAGCGGCAGCCACCGCGCTGGACATCGTCTTCGGACTTGCGCCAGGCAAGGACGCACTTACCACGATCGTCGGGAAATCGACATTGGGGAGATCGCTGACTGGAAGCAAAACGTAACCGATCCATCCAAACAGCAGAATGGCCATCATGACCAGGGTGGTCATGACGGGACGTTTGATGAATAGCTCAGCAATGCTCATGGATCCTGCCCTCAGCTAGTGTCCTGAGTCACAAGTCCGTTGATGCAGTAGTGGCGCTTTGGAGGGCGCGCCTCGGCGATTTCTGAACCAGGAGGCCGGCCGCTCTCCTTTCAATTTCCTTGTAGCGTGGCACTGGCGCACCCAAATCAGGTTTTGCTTTATGGAAGCGGCACGTATAGGCCTCCAGTATCTGAGCATCTCTCGTACCGTTGCGATTGCGATGTGCGCGCAGTCACTGGGCAACGTGACTCGCTGTACGACCCCGGAAGTTCCTGGTCCTAGTGGAGGGCCGGCCAAGGTTGCTAAGAAAGATTGTATCGAGTTGCGGGAAAAGCTTGACCCGCAAACGTCACCGTCTGGCCTTGTGAGTTTACGAAGGTGTACCAGCCGCCAGAAAAGCGGGTTCGGTGTCTGCACGGGCGTTGTAAGGAACTCCTAGGAACCCTTTTCGGACCCCAATCCCAGATTTTGATCGCCATTTCCGCGACCGAAACGCGGTAGCTCAACCTCTCGAAACTTAAGACTCGCTGCGCAGAAACTCTTGCAATCGATCAGCAATCTGATCCCGTACTTTCCGGAAGACTCCGAGTTGCTGATCCGCCGGGGCAGCGGCAGGGTCATCAAAACTCTGATGGAGTCGCCTCCCGCCACCCGGAAATATCGGGCACGACTCTTTCGCGTTGTCGCAGACAGTGAAGACATAATCGAACCGTTGCCCCGCAAACTCGTCTACCGACTTCGAGCGACTTCCAGCAATGCTAATGCCGATCTCGGCCATTGCAGTCACAGCATTCGGATTGAGACCGACCGGACGTGTCCCCGCGCTGAACACCTCGAAGCGATCTCCAGCGAAGTGTCGTAAGATCCCCTCCGCCATCTGGCTTCGTGCCGAGTTGCCAGTACAGAGGAAGAGAACTCTTTGACGTGTGGTCCTTGTCATCTAGCGATTCCTAGTGCTCGATGCCCGCGTATTCTGCCTGGCTAGACCGGGGTTGCTCTAGCGCCGCTTTGCAAGTGCCGCACAGCAACAACCTAGCCTTTTTCGGAAGAACTAACGTTCTCACGAGGGCATAGATGGCAGTAACCGGATCGGCGACCGCACAGATGTGTTCCGCGCACAGAGCAGCGGAACAGTGATGGCAAAGGCCAACTGCATCGCGGGTTTCACCCACCCGTAAGCATTCATAGCAGTGCACAAAATCCTCCATCTACCCAGCTTGCTCCGGTCGAGCCACAGCCTGCGCGGTCGGAAACCAATGTCGAGTACGATTGCAGACGTTGCACACGGACAACATGACAGGCACCTCCACCAGTACCCCCACCACCGTGGCTAAAGCGGCGCCGGAGCCGGGGCCGAACAGCGCGATGGCTGTTGCGACCGCAAGTTCGAAGAAGTTACTCGCTCCGATGAGCGCTCCTGGCGCTGCCACGGAGTGCTCAACGCGCAGCAGCCTCATCAACCCGTACGTCAGCGTGGAATTAAAGTAGACCTGAATCAGGATCGGGATTGCGATTAGCACCACGTGCAAGTACTTGCCGGTGATGTTCTCCGCTTGGAATGCAAAGATGAACACTAATGTCACCAGCAGCGCCAGCACTGTCACCGGGCTAAACTTCGGAAGAAACTGCTGCTCGAACCAGGTTTTGCCTCGGGTGCGAGTCAGCCAGATACGAAGCGTCATTCCAACCGCGAGTGGAATCACGATGAACGCGATGACCGAATACAACAGAACCATGAACGGGACCGTCAACGAGGAGGCACCGCTCACAAGGAAGCGCACGATGGGAGCGAACAGGAACAGCATGATCAAGTCGTTAACGGATACCTGTACGAGTGTGTAGGCAGGATCGCCATCGGTTAGATAGCTCCAGACAAAGACCATGGCGGTACATGGAGCGGCAGCCAGAATGATCACACCCGCGATGTACTGGTCGGCCTCCGCCGGGCTGATCCATGCACTGAATACATGGCGGAAGAATACCCAGCCGATCAGAGCCATTGAGAATGGCTTCACCAGCCAATTCACGAACAGCGTGACGAGCAGCCCCCGCGGTCGCTGACGGACGTTCAGGATGGCGCCGAAATCCACCTTCATCATCATGGGAATGATCATCAGCCAGATGAGCACGGCAATTGGGACATTGACCTGGCTCCCCTTACCGAATTCCATGCTTCGAAGAGCTTGCACTGCCGAAGGTACCCATTTGCCGAGTGCGAGGCCCGCAAGCATGCAGAGCCCGACCCAAAGAGTCAGATACCTTTCGAAAAAATTCAGTCGCTTACGCGCAACAGTTGTCGGCGTCCTCTGAGCTATCGTTCCCATGTGCATCCCTCGTTAAGTTTCCCAGAAGTGCGATTGGTCACTACACGCTGGTCGTGCTGCCTGCCCTTGAGCGGTGCAACGCGGCGTAGGGCCGCCATTCAGTACGAGTGCAGGAACCGTGTTGAATGGCCTCTTTAAGCTTCCGGGTGTCGTCCTCAAAGGGCTCTTCGTTCTTAAATGCCTGCTGCAGGAACTCGAATAAATACTTCTTGGCCCCCTGTATCGGTTCTGCAAGACGATAGAAAATTCGGAAGCCATCTCTCCGATCAAGCACGAGCCCCGAATTCTTGAGGTATTGCAAATGGCGTGAAATGTTCGGCTGTGACGTATCCAAAACGTATTGGATGTCGCAACCGCACAACTCGCCATGTAGCAGCAGGCTGAGAATGCGGAGCCGATTACTGTCGGCCAGACCCTTGCAATACTGTTCCAGTTCCTTCATTAGGAGCACCTCCCCACACCACGATTCATTGTCAGACTGCTTGCATTGTTTCCGATGGTGCGGCTGCGCCCAGAGGCGCCTCCGCTTGCCATGGGATCAACGCAGTTTTGCTTGCCAGCTCGAGCTGTACTTCATCTATGAAGCGAGCCTCAAGAGCACCGCGTTCGGCGAGCACGGGGTCATGAGTGCCGGCACCGTAAAAGCTCTGGTTAATAATCCATGCATACGGCGTAATGTTCGCACGCTTGAGATCGTCCTGGAGGCGAGCCGCTTCATGTACCGGCGTTGCTTCCGGTAAAGTCACGATCAGAATCTTGGTGAAATCCGGATCGCGGAGTTGCGGAAGCAATCGGCGCACGCTGTCAGGGATGTAGCTCAAGTTCCGTTCGACGTCGCGATGGTAGGCGTTCGCCGCATCAAGCAATAGCAGCGTGTGTCCTGTGGGCGCAGTGTCGATCACCACAAAACCATGGTTCCCTTGATCCACTCTGCGGGCAAACGCGCGAAATACAGCGATCTCCTCGGTGCACGGAGAGCGCAGGTCTTCTTCCAGCAGTGCACGGCCCTTTTCGTCGAGCCCCTTGCCGGATTCCGCCAAGACTTCTTCCGTGTAGGCGCGCGTTTCCGTCACGGGATCGATACGGCTGACTTCCAGACCGGGAACGGTGCCGCCGAGCGCGGACGCATGACCGGCCGGATCAGTTGTCGTCAGATGGACCGAGTATCCCAAACGGGCCAACGCAACCGCGATTGCCGCGGCAACGGTGGTCTTGCCCACGCCGCCCTTCCCCATGGTCATGATCACGCCTTTGCCTCGCCTCGCAATTTCGGGGATGAGTTCTGAAAGTGGGGTGGGCAACTTCTGCCTTCGCGTGTGCACCGGGCTATTGGTGCCGTTGTAATCGCCATCCGCCAGTCGACGGAGCGCTTCTACGCCGATTAGCGCCCGCGGGACAAGCGGCACGTCAGTACGCGGAAGTTGCTTCAATCCAGCAGGTATCGCTTCGAGTGCGTCGTGGCCACGGAGTTCAAGAGCCTTGGCAATTGGATCATGGTCAACGCGCGCCCGGAACAAGCCATTCACGATCAAACGCTGGTTTCTGAGTCCTAGTGCCTCCAACTCATTGCGTGTGCGTTCCGCTTCTGCTAAAGCCGACTGTTCTGGCCGACTGACAAGGAACACAGTTGTATTCGTTCCATCGGACAGCGCGCGAACTGTGTTCGCGTAGAGGTCGTGCTGAGCCTGCAACCCGGCCAGAGGACCCAAGCAGGAAGTTCCACCGACACTGTTCTCGATGAACCCCGACCAAGCAGCTGGCAACTGTAATAGCCGAAGGGTATGCCCGGTAGGAGCGGTATCGAAGATGACGTGATCAAAGTCCGAGGTCGTCCGCCGATCGCCTAACAATTTGGCAAATTCGTCGAAAGCCGCAATTTCCACTGTGCACGCACCGGACAACTGTTCCTCGATGCTTCTGACAGCCGATTCGGGCAGGAGTTGACGGTACGGCCCGACGACACGCTCGCGGTACTGCCGTGCGGCCTCTTCCGGGTCAACATTCATGGCAAAGAGGCCGGCCGCGCTCGTTACGGGCGTTGGCTGAACGCCGAGCTTGGTAGCCAGGACTTCGTCCAGATTAGAGGCCGGATCAGTGCTGACTAACAAGACGCGTTTCCCTGCCTGAGCGAGGGACACAGCCGTCGCGCAGGCAATCGAGGTCTTGCCGACCCCACCCTTACCAGTAAAAAGCAGGTTCCGAGTTACTTCTCCCAGCAGCTTCACGATTGCCTTCCTTCATTTCCCCTTGCTTGGCGCGATGCCAACAAGATCTGTTTTCCGCGACTTGATCACTGGACCCGGCTCGTATTGCACACCTGTGAGACGGGCAAGCTCCTCCCGAGTTGGGTACGCGCCTGAGGTAATAATCTTCCCGTCCAGTGAGACTAGGGGAAGGCATTTCATGCCTTTGGAATTCAGCGCCATCTTGAGTGTCGGGTTGTGCACGAAGGCCCCAGGATCTTGAGCGAGGTTGCACCGCTCAACCTCAATACCCTTACTCTTTAGCCACTCCAAATCAGCGGCAAAGCGGGGCAGCGTAGGGTCAACGTTGGGACCGCACACTCCACTAGAACAGCACATCGGCGGATCGAATACTTGCAGCTTAGCCATGTATGAGTCCTCCTATTCGTTCAACAAACCTTCGGCATACCGTGTCGGACGACCAGAACCGGCCGGGTGTGCTGACAAATGACCGCGTCTGACACACTTCCCAACAGGACATCTTCTGCGGCGCTTCGGCCATGTGACCCGATCACTATCAGGGATACGTCCTGCTCCCGAGCGATGCGGTCGATAGTTTTCGCCGGATTGCCATCGACCAACAAGCTGTTCACCGTGAATCCGAAGAATTCAAGTTCTCTTCGAATCCGTTCCATTCGGTCGCATATCACGTCCTGCGGGCCAACTTCATCCTCTTTTCGGGTGTCACGGACATGAAGCACAACCACGTCCGGGAGTCCGGTGACCCTTAAATTCTTTACCAATGCGAGCGCCTCGCCCTCGGAGAAATCTGTCGGAAGCAGTACCCGCCGGAACATGTGCTGGCATACCAAGCCGCAGTCGGTCCTCCCCAACTTGTCCATGACTGTGATCTTGAGGACCAGGACAGGAACAGACGCGTGGCGCACGACATCATGAGTAACGCTGCCGAGAAGGACACCGCGAACAAAGCCGTGCCCGTGCGTCCACATTGCAATCAACGCGGCACCCTCTTCTTCTGCAACGTGCACAATTTCCAAGGAAGGCTTGCCTAATTCGAGACGCCAACGGCAGCGAATGCCATTCATTTCAATGCGGTTCTTCCGATGGGCGAGCCTGGGCTCTGCATCCTTCTTCCAGGCAAGCATCTGCTCAAACGTGTCAGAGGCAAAGCCGATCTGCGGTCCGAGTTCGACGACGTTCAAAAGAACAATGTCCTCCACGCCCAGCGGCTTCATCTCGTGCAGACAACCCACGAACTGGTCCGCTTGGGGCGAAAAGTCAGTCGGAAATAGAACACGCGCAAACACTTAGAAGATCCTCGGTATCGCATCCAGGCCCGTACAACATTCCTTACGTGTATTCGCTTACACGCATAACCATATGATAGCATCATCCGCGCACCGCACTGTGATGCTGGTCACACCCGAGTGTTTACTCCGGAGGTTAGAAATATGCCGTCGTCGAAACCGAAAGTCCTGTTTCTCTGTACGGGCAATTCCGCGCGCAGCCAGATGGCCGAGGGCTATCTTCGCTATGCAGCGGGAGACCGATTCGAGCCGCTCAGCGCAGGAATCGAGCCCAAAGGTCTCAATCCTCTTGCGATCGAAGTAATGCAGGAGATCGGGATTGATATTTCCCAGCAAAAATCTAAGGACGTAGTCAGCTTTCTAGGGCAATACATGCCCTACATCGTGACGGTGTGTGACAACGCAAGGGAGCGGTGCCCTATTTTCCCCCGCACTTTCAAATTCCTCCATTGGAGCTTCGAGGATCCTGCTGCTGCGCGGGGCTCGCACGAGGAGAAACTGGCTATCTTCCGCCGCGTTCGAGACGAGATCGCGCACCGAATCGACGAGGAATTGGTGCCTCAGCAAGAGGCACAACGCTCCGGGACATGATCGACTTCAATCACTGCCGGGTGCTAACTCTCTGCCTCTTGGGGAGTGTGTTTCTAGTTGCCTGCACAGGGCATCAGGAGTTTTGGGGCTCCCCAGCCACCCGCGAAATTCGGGAAGTAAGAAGCCGGACGGTGCCGGGCGATGCGTCGCCACTGCGCACGTCGGAGCCCGTACAAAATGAGACGAATGTTCTCGCTACCTGGGAGTTTCAAACGAAATCCGGCAGCGGAACATATTTTCAGTGGCTCAAAGGCCAACTAGGCCCGGAGTATCGAATAACGTCCCAGACTACCTCCACCATTTCGTTGGTGAAAGAGATTGAGGGGGACTCCTACACAGTCGCGGTCCGGAGTACCGATGCTATCGCCGGCACGGTGATTGAGGTGCAACTCGTCGCTACCCCGGACTAATGCGGAAGCCTATCGCTGTCGAATCAGTTCAGTCCACCTCGAACAAGCGACCACTTGATCATCTGAGAGTCGGAGGAGGAGTCAATTGCAGCATGTCGGACCGCAGCAAGCCGCCGTACCTTTCGGTTTTACAGCACGAACAAAAGCGCTCATGAATTTTCCGTCAACTTGCGGAGCAATCGCCTCTACATCGATGCCTTGTCCCGACAGGAAGTCACGCGCGTCTTCCGCACGATAGATACGGGTAGGCTCAACGTTGACCTGCTCAAATCCGGCGGCAGCCAGCTTGCTGCGGTACTCGTTTTCTTCGAGCGCTCCGGCAACACAGCCAACCCAAAGGAGCACGCTTTGGCGGATCTCGGGGAGTATTTCGCCGCGGGTGACAACGTCGGATACGGCAAAACGCCCCCCTGGCTTGAGAACTCGAAAAGCCTCCCTCAAGACCCTGTCCTTGTCCGCGGAGAGATTGATAACGCAGTTGGAAATGATGACGTCCACGAAACTGTCAGGCAGGGGGATCTGCTCGATCTCACCTCGAAGAAATTCGACGTTATCTACTCCCGCCTTGCGTTTGTTCTCGTTTGCCAGGGCGAGCATTTCATCTGTCATGTCGAGCCCATAGGCTTTCCCTGTCGGGCCGACCCGTTTCGCAGAGAGCAGCACATCGATGCCGCCCCCGGACCCAAGATCAAGCACTGTCTCGCCGGGCCTTAGCTGTGCCAAGGCTGTGGGGTTACCACATCCAAGCGACGCAAGAAGTGCCTCTTCCGGAATCTGCCTCGCTTGTGAGGAATCGTAGAGGTTGGCTGTCATCGGATCAACACAACCGCATCCGCTGTTGGCGGCAGAATCTGTACCGCAACAAGAAGCGCTGCCCCCGGTTTTTACACGCAGGGCTGCCTGGCCGTATTTTTCTTTAACCACTTTCTTGATGTCTGTGTTGCTCATTATCCGGTCTCCTATTTTCTAATTTGCACGATCTCTTCGGGTCTGATTGCCTTATTTCGAGTACAGCACTCGGAATATAGAAAACTCAACAGCTCTTGCAGCGCTTCAGAATTTGCGGTGTACCGCAGAAAGGTGCTTTCGCGCTGGACACGCACGAGGTTCTCGTTCTTGAGCTTTTCGAGGTGGTGGGAAAGAGTCGAATTCGGAATATCCAACGCCTCCTGGATATCGCCGACCACGAGCCCTTCGGGATGCGCGGAAAGCAGCAGTTGCATGATTCGCAGACGGGGCTCGGTCCCCATGGCCGACAACATATCCGCATACTTGGGGATCTGATCCGAGAGTCTCTGATTTTGCCCCTTTGCCATCTTTCGATATTTGCAGAAATATGAGAGATTGTCAATTAGAATTTCGTATGACACTAGGCTAGGTTCCTTGAGGCGTTCGCGGCGTACCGGCGCAGTTGTAGTCTTACCTTGTGCCGAAGTGTCTGGAGAACCAAGACTTTTAACGTGCAGGATTGCGTGCCCAACTCCCACAAATCGAAGTCCTCGACCGCACTCGAAACCTATTTAGGCTTTCCCAAGGGCTTCCTTGATTCGCTCGGGAGTCATGGGCAACTGAAGCACACGGGCGCCGGTGGCGTCGTAGATCGCATTCGCAATGACTGCACCCATCACAATGATGGCCGGCTCACCGCCGCCTTGCGACGCCGCTTTTGATTCAATGAAGCCGGTGTCGATTTTCGGCACCCAGGAGAAGCGCGGAATTTCGTATGTGTCGAAGTTCTTATCCAAGACTGCTCCGTTTTTGAAATGAACCTCTTCGGTGAGAGCATAGCCCATCCCCATTGTGATGCACCCTTCCATCTGTATTCTTGCGCCCTCCGGGTTCACGACCACACCCATGTCTTGAATGCTGACCACGCGCTTCACCCGAACGGCGCCCCTTTCGACGTCCACTGCGGCTTCGGCGATCGTGGCGACATAAGTACCGGCATCTATGCCGAGAGCCACACCGTAGCCCCGCTTGCTTGGACCCTTCGCTGGTTTCCACCCGAATCGTTCTGCGGCAGCTTTGAGAACGGCAATCAGATGGGGGTCGCTCAGGTGCTGAAGGCGGAATTCAACGGGATCAATCCCCGCGGCTGCTGCCATCATTTCAATTTGTGATTCGCGGGCAAAGGTGTTCGTATTGTTGGCCGGGGCGCGCCATGGACCGGTAGCAAAGGGATGAGCGACTGGTCCCCCTGGAGCGGCATCACGGGACACCGTGCGGTGATTGGGAATGGTATAGAACTGTTGCGAGCCCCGCTCGCCCGCACAGGCAACGTCGTAATCCCAAAATGCTATCTTCCCCGACGCATCAAGGCCGGAATTGATTCTGACCACCGCCGCCGGCCGGAACGTGTCGTAGTAGAATTCCTCCTCGCGATTGGCCATCACTTGCACGGGTTTGCCCACGGCTTTGGCGAGGCGGGCGGCGTCGAGTGCCTGCAGGTGGCGTGTTTTCCCGCCGAAACCGCCGCCGACAAACGGGACAATAATACGGACGTTTTTGGCGTCAAGACCAATGGCACGGGCAATCTGGTCCTGAAGGGCGAAAGGAGTCTGGGTTGAAGCCCAAACAGTGGCTTTGTCGCCTTCGATTTTGGCGAGCGCGGTGTGGGTTTCGATCGGTGCATGAGAGACATAGCTGTTAAGGTACGTCTTCTCCAACTTCTTCTCCGCTAGTTTTCTGCCGTATTCGAGATTGCCTCCTTCAGCAACCACCCGCGACACCGAAGACACCTTGAGCAGGTGGTCAAAAATATTCTTGTCACTGAGGTCGGAAGGCGAAGGCTCAAAATCGACTTTGATTTTCGCCAGCGCGGCTTCCGCCATATCTGGCAACTCATGCAACACGGCGACTAAGTCACCGTCCCGAACGACCTGGATGCCGGCGACTTGTTTGCACGGCTCAGTGTCCACGGTTTTCAACTTCGCCCCATGGGCTGGCGCCTTCAACACCTTGGCATAGAGCATTGCGGGTAGGCGGATATCGCCGGCGAATTGGGCCTTGCCCGTGACCTTTTCCCGAGCATCCCGATGCACTTGCTCTTTGCCAATCACTTTAAACTCGGATGGATCTTTCAAGACTGGCTTCGCTGTGAGGTGCCTTTCAATTTCTTGCCCTTTGGTCAACTGGCCGTAAGCGATCCGGCGCTCCTTGTTTTGTCGGTCAATTATCATTCCATCCTTGGCCAGCAACTGCGCCTGGGGAACTTTGAGGGATTCAGCCGCCAGCTCCAACAACACACCTTTTGCTTCGGCAGCCGCGTCTCGAAGCGCGGGGCCAAAACTACGAGTGGACAATGACCCAAAGGTTCCGCCATCCCATGGACACAGGGCGGTATCTCCCATGACGATGTCCACGGAATCTAGAGGGACTTCCAGCTCTTCGGCGAGCATCTGAGGCAACGAGGTCATCGTCCCCTGGCCCATCTCAATCTTGCCTGTAAAACAAGTCACTCGGCCGTCTTCACCGATTCTCAGAAAGGCGTTGAAGTCGGAAGGCAATCTGCCACGCGCTCCGCGCTCCCGGCTCGCGTCCTGAGCGAGCCCGAAATCGCCCAGTACAACAATGACGATGCCGCCACCAAGGAGCTTGATAAATTCGCGCCTGCTGGGGGACGGAAGAAGTTCAATATAGTCCTTGAAGTCCTGCGCGAGAAAATCCTCGTGGTTTTCGGCTTTCATGTTTAACGGGCTCCCTTCATTTCAGCGGCGGCGGTCTGGATGGCGTCGATAATTCGGGTGTGCGCGCCGCACCGGCACAACATTTCATCCATGCCTTGTATGACTTGCTCTCTGGATGGCTGGGGGGTTGCGTTCAGCAGGCTGTAGGCGGAAAGAATTATGCCGGGAGTGCAGAATCCGCACTGCACAGCGTCGTGTTCCACAAACGCCTTCTGCAGCGGATGAAGTTGCCCATCTTTAGCCAGGCCTTCGATGGTGACAACTTCCTTGTTGCGGACATCTCTTGCGGTCAACAGGCAGGAACGAACCGCGACTTTGTCCACCAGCACAGTGCAGGCGCCGCAATGCCCTTCGCCGCAGCCAAATTTGGCACCGGTCAAGCCCAAATCGGTTCGCAGAATCCAGAGGAACACGCGGTTAGCGTCGACATTCAGACGGACTGGCTTGCCATTGAGTCTGAAGGAAATCGTGTCGGACATGATGTTCACCTCAAGAGCGGATTCTGCCTTCCCAAGCATACTCGGATTCGTGTCGGCTACAGCAAGTACCTCGCCCACTGCCACTGTGTCTATGACGGGCCTATCATTAAGGAAGAGTCCATCACACGGGGGCATTGATCGGTATGGACGCGCAGACCCACTGGGAGAAGATCTACACAGAGAAAGCCCCGGACGCAGTCAGCTGGTACCGTCCTCACCTTGAGACTTCGCTCGCTCTGATAGAGCGGGCGGCTGCTGGTTGCTCTGCTTCGGTCATAGACGTCGGCGGTGGGGAATCCACACTGGTCGATGACCTTCTCGCCTTCCAGAGGTTCAATCTGGAATGGAAAACCCGCACCCTCTCCGTATTTACACAAGCAGCTTGACGTCACCGCCGGGACTTCCATTGAAATCCGCCTCGTCTCGGAACCTTTTTTGATGCTCGTTGGTTCCTGAGGAGGGCGAACCTGCCCTCCCCCAAGCTGATTCCCCGGAACTGGGGCCGCGGGCGTTTTTGAAAGCACGGATGGCGCTGAAAATTGGCTGCCAGCTAGCTGCGGCATTGTCGCATCTCAGTGACTCAAACCCATTGGACCTCATGAATGGGAGTGTTCCCGGAAACAATGGTCCTTTGTCTCAGAAAGGTCTACAATTCTGCAGTTTGTGCACCCGAACATCAACTATGCGCAAAGAGCTGCCTAGCTGGACGTGCCCGGAGACTCCTGCTTGAGGAACCCACTGCGGAAAATCTGCACGGTGGCGCAACCGCCGCCCGGCTATCAACCCCTCCCAGGTGATCTTCGTCACTGCGTCCGCAAGCTCGGAGCTGCTAGCTTTTAGAGCGGTCGCACGGACAGCAGGGGTGTCTCGGGACAGTGCACAACCAGACGAGGAGCCCTACAGTGAATGACGTAGCCATCGTAAATGCGAGCACGGCCCCATGTCGTTCCCCGTCGGTTGACAAGGCGTTGAGAGAATTGGCGCAAATGCCACTGACCGAGGCGTGTGTGTCAGGTCTTTGTGACATGTGTCTTTACCAGACAGGCCTCTGCAATATTGTCGGCAAGCACTGGGCGGATTCGCAACCATCCAGGCGTTCAGGGGAATAAAAAAATAAATCAGGAGCAATACAGTGAATGACGTAGCCATCGTAGGCGCGGGCATGACCCCATGTCGTTCCCGGTGGGTTGAGAAAACTTTTTGGGAATTGGCTCAAATGGCGGTCAGTGAGGCGGTTCACGACGCGGGCATCCACATCCAAGAAGTCGAGGCCGGCGTCGCTGGAATCTACAACGACATCTTTGAGTTCCAGGCAATTCCCGAAAGTGGATTCCAAGGGATTATTGGCCTTCAAAACAAGCCGTTGATGAGGGTCACCAATGGCGGCGCGACCGGCGCCTATGCCATGCTGGCGGCCCGCAACATGGTCGCGAGCGGACAGCACGATCTCGTGCTCGTCTTGGGTGTGGAAAAGGCGCTCGATTGTTACGATTTTGAAGCCGAGAGCAGCACGCCGGCTGTCGTTCAGACCATTGGTTATTCATGGGATCCGTGGTTTGAACGGCCGCTTGGGGCGCATGCTTCGGAGAGTTATGCCGAGGTCATCCAGGCCTACATGGACGAGCATCCGGGGGACCTCGCGCCCATGGCGCGCGCCAAAATCGTGGAACTCCTCTGCGAACAGGCGCAAAACAATCCCTACGCACAGCGCCTCGGCGAGAAAGTGACCGCGGACCAGGTCCTCCATTCACGCTACGTGGTTTATCCGGTTCGCGTGCTGGAAACCTGCGTATACACAGAGGGGGCGTGCGCGTTGATTTTTGCCTCCTCGGAAATGGCGCAGAAGATCAAAGAGCGCACCGGCCGCGAACCTATTTGGCTGACCGGGGTCGGCGCCGCCAACGAGCCCTACTTCGTGGGCAACGACATCACCCGTTACAAGGTCCTCCATCGCATCTATTCCGACCACGTGGCGACGAAGAAGGCATTGAAGATGGCGGGCATCGCCATAGAAGACGTACAAGTGATCGAATTGCACGACGCTTTCATTCCGCAGTTGATGATCACACTGGCCGAGATGGGCGTGGTGCCGCTGGGGCGGGCCAACGATCTAGTGGAGGAAGGCATCATCCTGCCCGGCGGAAAACTGTTGGTGAATCCCTCGGGCGGGCTCGTGTTCGGCGGACATTTCGTCGGCGGGTCCAACATGATGTCGACCTGGAGCGCCATGCGCGAAATGAGAGCCAGGAATCTTGAACATGGCCTGATTCATGGCACGGGTGCGTCGCTTTCGATGTATGGCGTAGCCATAGTGCTGGAGAGGAGAGCGTGATCATGGCACACACAGGAAAGACGGTGGCTTCCGCGAAAAGCAAAACCAAGCCGGTGATCTCAACCGCGATGCTCCCTATGGAAGGCATCACCGATGTCCAAGGAGCGGACGGCGTGTACCTCCAGCGGAACGACGTGATGTTCACGGCCATGAAGCACACGCAGGGCGAATTCTCGGATTTCTTCCGGGCGCTACGCGACGAGGGCAAAGTGTTCGGCCATCGTTGTCCCGAGTGCCGGCACCTGATTATTCCGCCGTTCATGCGGCGCTGCCCGGCGTGTAATTTCGTGGAGATGAAAAAGGAGTACGTAAACGACACTGGCGTCATGGTCGCCACGCCGGTTATCACCGTTTTTGCGCCCAGCCGTTTTAAGGGTCAGGAACCGTTCGGTACTGGCCGGGTGTTTCTTGAAACAGCGGACGGCAAACTCAGTGAAACTGCGATGCTGGTTCGCGTCCGCACCACGCGGGGAACCATACGGCCGGGAATCTATAAGAGAGGCACACCGGTCAAGATCGCCTTCTGTGATTCACGACATGGCGAGATGCTAGACATTTTTGCCGTGCCGCAGAAGGAACTGACGCGGCGGCAACTCGCCAAGAGTCCGCTTCTCGAGAGCGAGATTGAGTGGGGGCGGCTCTCGGAGATGGAATTTGGCAAACCCACTGCTCAACTGCAGAAAACCTTGCAGGAAGTGAGAGTACATTTCCAGAAACTTGCTGAAATGATCCCCCACAGCCCACGAGCGACGGCCAATCTTGCCAACTGGCGCCGCACGGTCACTGTCCGCACGAGCGGCGGGACATTCGGTTTAGTGGTAGACAAGGGGAAATTGCAGGTGCGGAAGCAAGGCGTAAAGGATCCGGATCTAGTCGTGGCAGTGCAAGATCCATCCATTCTGCTCGCGTGGCTGCGTGACAGTACTGAACCAGTGGGGGACAGTGTGAAGAGCCCCGCGTTAACGGATTTGGTTATTGAAGGAACCCTCGTGCTCAACAAACCCGAGTTGGAGACGGTTACGCGTCTGGATCGCGTTCCCCGCTCGCTTCGTCGGGACAATGTGGTGATAGCACGGTCAGCCAAGGCCAACCAGAAAACCCCTTGCTAATGCGTCTCCTTCTGTGCACCTTGGCTGGCTACGGACACGATGCTGGAGTTGATCGCGGCCGCCAACATCTACACCACCAAGAAGCATGGGCCGGATCGCATTGCAGGTTTTTCACCCATTCCTGCCATGTCGCCACACACGGAGCATAAAAAATAAATGCCCAGCTTGCTGGACAGGTGAGC
>Ga0066793_10000563_pt1 | contig 14947 bp, 15 predicted proteins | sample PersoiDNA2013189_FD_83876 | JGI IMG/M metagenome (GOLD analysis project Ga0066793, IMG submission 83876) | Permafrost soil microbial communities from the Arctic, to analyse light accelerated degradation of dissolved organic matter (DOM) -... | ecosystem: Environmental > Terrestrial > Soil >... | reverse complement strand
GGTTACGTGCGCGAAGACTACGCTATCAATCTCGTGAAGCAGGCCGGCTTCGAGTTTGTGGGCTCATCGGAAGTGGACGCCAACCCGAAGGACACGAAGGACTGGCCGGACGGCGTGTGGACGCTGCCGCCGACGCTGACGCGCGGCGACAAGGATCGCGCCAAGTATGTTGCGATCGGAGAGGCTGACAACTTCGTGCTCAAGTTCAGGAAACCAAAGCGCTGACCGGCCTGCAAAAGCGGGTTCGCAGCCGCCTGCACTCGACAGTTGCGACGTGACGGCTTCCGATTTAGCGTGGCAATAAATGCTGCCCGTGCCGCGGTGAGGACATTACGGCGGGAAGAGTGCGAATCCTTGCCGGCGCCTGCACTTGTCATGCAAAGGCGCATCAGGCGGAATGGTTGCAGTCAGCCCTGGCGCGATCCGTTGAGGAAATACTCAACCTTATCGCGGTAGGTGCGCGACATCTTGAGCTCGTGCGCGCCCTCGAGAGTGAGAAAGTACTCGCCGTTCATGTGCGCGCGCAGACTCTTGACGCGGCGTAGATTGACGATGGTGGAGCGATGAACGCGCTGGAAGAGGCGCGGATCGAGAATGTCCTCGAGCTCTTTCATGGTGCCGCGCAGGATGTGCGTTTGACCGCTCGCGTGAATACACATGTAGTCGCCGGCGGCGTCGATCCACTCGATCGATGCGATGGGAACGCGCACGATCTCGCGGCCCTGACGGATCGGCAGAATTTCGGCATGCGGCGCCTGCACGGCGGCACGGCCGCGCTCCAGAAGCTCCTCGAGCGCGACTTCGCCGCAGCCGCTAATTTCAGCGATGAGTCCGACCAACCGATCGCGCTGTTCCGCGGCGTCACGGGTGCGCAGGTGCGCGCGCACTTTTTCGAGCGTTGCGGTGAACCGCTCGTCGTCGATAGGCTTCAAGAGGTAGTCCAGCGCGCGCGCTTCGAAGGCACGAATCGCGTATTGGTCGTAGGCGGTGACAAACACCACAAGCGGCAGCGATTCGTGTGGAATTTGCGCGAGGAGATCAAATCCCGACAGACCCGGCATCTGAATGTCGAGGAATAAGAGTTCAGGCTTGTGCTCGCGGATGGCGGGGAGTGCGTCGCGCGCGCCCGCACACTGCGCGACGATCTCAAAATCCGGCGCGTGACCTAAGCGCAGCTCAAGGCCGCGCCGGGCGAGCGCTTCGTCATCGACGATCACCGTACGGACCTTCGGGCTCATCCTTGCGTGGTCTCCAGCGGCAAGGCCATTTCAACGCGCATACCCGGATTCGAGTTCAGCACCGCGAAACGGTGGCTATCACCGTAAAGCACCGCAAGGCGCTCGCGCGTGTTACGCAGCCCGACACCGCGGAAATCGCCTGGCAGCGCGCCCTCGCGCATGCCGGGACCGTCGTCAATCACGGCAAGTTCGAGCATGGCAGCGCGGGCGCGCCCTTCAATGCGAATGAAACCGCCGTCTTCGCGCTGTGAGATCGCATGTTTGACGGCATTTTCAATCAGGGGCTGCAGGAGCAGACTCGGCAGCAGAGCTTCAAGAGCGCTATCTTCGATGGCGTATTCGAGCCGCAGCCGCTCGCCGAAGCGCAGGCGTTCAGTATTGAGATACAGGTCGAGCGATTCCATCTCTTTGCGCAACGTCACTTTCTTCATCGGATCCTGGTCGAGCGAATAGCGCAAGAACTCCGAAAGGCGTGCGACCGCTTGATTTGCCGTGCGGTTTTGATTGTCGAGGATGAGAGTGGAGATGGCGTTCAGGGTGTTGAACAGAAAGTGCGGGTTCAACTGATAGCGCAGCATCTTCAGCTGAGCCTCCTGGGCGAGCGCCGTGGCTTTGAGCGCGGTCTCGCGCTGCTTTTGCAGCGATTCATAGTACTTGATTCCAAAATACAGAGCACTCCAGCATAAAAGCAGATACGTCGTCGATAGCGATCCTTCCATGAGTTCAAACAGCGTCTTGAACTGCCAGGTCGGCTCGACTAGATACTTATAGGCGAGGTTGATGACGACACGCAGTGCGAGTGCCGTGACATAGCACGAGAGCAGCACGCCGCCAAGCATCGTGCGCAGCGGGCGTCCCCAAAGTCTGTGGTATATGGAACGCAGCGGCATCGACAGCACAAAGCCCGAGACGGCGGCAATGGCGATGACCTGCTGGTAGGCGAGCGGTTGCGCCTGCAAAAGCGCGCCAAAGTATTGACTGATGGCGTAAGCGCCCCAGCCCGCGGCGTGCAGGCTCCAAAAAAGCGCATTGCGATTCGAACGCAACTGGTCGAGCGTCAGCATCTGCTGCACCGTCGGCGGATTGAAGAGTCGCGGTAAGTGTTCCCACAGTATCCAAGCTTAGGATACAAGTCGAAGTCTGACGCGAGCTTACGCGTGCGCTCGGCGCACCGGCGGCTCGCTTCGTCGCGGTCAGCCGGGCTTGCGCAGCGCAGGATTCGCCGGTTTGGCAACGCCTGCCGGGGCCGTCAGGGATTCAAGCGGCACGGGCCGATCGAGCACAAACCCTTGCGCAAGATCGCAGCCGACGGCCGTCAGCCACTGCAGGGCGGCCTGCGACTCGACGTGTTTGGCGACGCAGTGGAGCCCAAGCACCTTGCAGGCCTGAGCGATGGCCACAACAAGTGCCTGTGAAAGCTTGTCCTGCAGGGCGGCGGCGGTGAGGCGGGCGTCTATCTTCACGAGCCGCAGCGACTTTGAGCGCAGGAACGGCACCGCGCGCGGGTCAAGCGAGAAATTATCGAGCACCACGAAGCAACCGATCCGTTCGCACTCCGCTATGAAGCGCTCGACCTCGGCGGGAATCTGATTGCAGGCGAACTCGCTCACTTCAAAGCCGATACAATGCGCCGCGATTCCGGTGCGTGCCAGGTCCGCCGGCAGGCGGTGCAGAAACTGTGCATCCTCGAGAGCGCCGATCGAAAGATTGATGGAGAAGCTCGCAGGCTCCGCATCCCACACCACGGGGTTTTCTCCAAGCCAGTTCAAGAGCCGCCGCAGTACGAGGCTGTCAAGCACCGCCCCTACGGGGCCGTGTGTCGCCGCTGCCACGAACGCCGATGGAACATGCGCCCGCGCGCCATCGCGCCGTGAGCGCGCCAGCACCTCGTAGCGCCGGCTGCGGCCGCCCGAGCGCAATTGCGTGAGCTGCTGCACGTCGAGAATCAAGTCCGCGGCCTGTTCCTGGTCACTCATGGACTTTGCAGGAGGAGCCGCCGGCGCCGCCTTCGGCAGCGCGGGGACATCGGGCACGGGCTCGAACCCGAGCACGTCAGCATCGGTCGTTTGCGGCGTGAGCACCGGCACCGCAGCATCGGGCGCTGCCACGCTCAGTACCGGTAGCGATCCGGACATGAGCGCAAGCTCGGACGCGGAGATTGACGCGCTCATCGCCGAGGCGATCTGCACCACGTCGCTGGTGGCGCCGCTATGGCCGGCTTTGACGCGCAACAGCACGGCGACCTTATGCAGAACCGCGCGCAGTGGCGCGCTTACGGCCTTCAATGGCGCTTCGCCCTTAAGGGACTTGGGATCGGCCAGCACCATGGCGAGTCCCACGAGGTCGCCCTTCGGCGCACGCACGGCTAAAAAAATCGCACTGCGGCTATCGTCAATTGCGCGCGTATGGATATGGTGGTTGTCCGCCGCACCTAGTATCTCGACGGCATCAAATACCACGCTATGTTCGTCCGGCCCGAGCGCGCCTTCACTCAACCACAGCAGATCGGCCTGGTCGTTGAAGATGGAAAGGGAATGCACGCGCATCGGTGGCAGCGCTGCGCGCAATTGCAGTCCCAATGTCTCGGCCGTGACAGTTTCATCGGTCGAAGTTCTCCGCGCTGCTTTGGCGCTTGGGGGTGACAAAGACACTGCCCGTCCGGGTGGTGGGCCCCCAGCATGGCAGGACGCTCTTGAAGGGAGCGTGACTCTGCTCGCGTTCTGTAGCCAAACTGCGACGGCAGACAGTTTCTGTAAAATCCGCTCTAGATGCCGAGGAAATCGCCCTTGCCGATCTCAACGCCGTTGTGCCGCAGAAGCGCGTAGGTCGCGACGAGGTGAAAATAGAAGTTCGGCAGCGCCCAAGTCTGCAGGTACGGCAGACCCTTCATCTCGAGCGTGCGGTCGCGTACTGGAATCTTGATGTCGCGATCCTCCGAGCCGTCGAACGCGCTCGCCACCACGCTCTTCAAATATTCGATGGTCCGCGCGATGCGTGCGCGCAGCTCTTCGAGCGTTGCCTCTTTGTCTTCAAAGCGCGGCGCTTCCTGCCCGGCAAGCCGCGCGCTGCCGTTTTTCGCCACATCGCAGGCGATCTGGATCTGACGCGAGAGCGGGAACATATCCGGTGCGAGGCGCGCGTTAACCAACACGCTGGGATCAAATTTCTTGGCCGTGGCGTGCGCGAGCCCCTTGTCGAGGAGCGTCGACAGGCGTGTAAGTGCTGGGACGAACGTCTCGACCGACATCGTGTACATGCTGATTTTCATTGCCGCTTTCCCTCGCGCCGGAACGGCGCGCGCGCGATTTTACAGGAAGCCCTATGCAGCGGTGCCTCGCTAGTGAAACAATGGCGCTGCCATTTACCGGCATTGATAGTCCTATGAATGAATTATGGGCGCCCGCACAGCTTGCCGTTCTAGCGAAGGTTGTCGACCTCAATGGCTTCTCGGCGGCGGCGCGAAGCCTCGGCGTGCCGAAGGCAGCCGTGAGCCGGGCCGTGGCGGATCTTGAGAAAGCGCTGGGAGTGCGTGTGCTGGAGCGCACGACGCGCCGAATTGCTCTCACGGCCGCCGGACGGCTCATATACCCGTCCTGCAAGCGCGTCGTGTCCGAAACGGATGCAGTGCGCGATCTCATCGCAAGACTGCACGCACCCGCGGGCGGTGCACTGCGCGTCGCCGCAGAACCGACCTATGGACGCGCGCTGCTCGCGCCGCTCGTGCCGCGCTTTCTCGAGAGCTTCCCGAGCGTGCCGCTCGAGGTGGTGCTGCAGTCGATCGACGCGGAAGACACCTGGGACGTCGCTGTTCGTGCGGGTCTGCCGGAAGGCCTGACGCTTGCGCACCGCCGGCTCGGCGCACCTCCTGCAGTGCTCTGCGCCACGCCCGCATATCTGCAGCAGCGCGGTACGCCCACGCGCCCCGAGGACTTGCGCCAGCACGACCTCTTGACCCCTGGTGCCGATTCTCCCGAATTTCGTCTGCAGCTGTCCCGCGGCTCGCAGCGCGCGGAGCTGCGAGTGGCTCCTAAACTCACGGTCGGTGACCCGTCCGTGCTGCACGGGGCGTGTGCCGCAAGCCTCGGCGTTGCGCTCTTGCCTGAATTCCTGTGCCGTCAGGGATTGGCAACCGGCCGGCTCAAGCTTGTGCTGCCGGACTGGACGCTGCCACCGGCGGCGGTCCTGTATGCGGTCTATGCAGTGAAGCTCGAAGCGGATACTCGCGTGCAGAGCTTCGTGGATTTTCTGGCCGCGAATATCGTTCCGGCACTCGCACTGGCGCGCCCGTCTGGGGCATCCTCTACGCTCCATTCATAGTAAGCGGGCCTCATGTATCGCGCACCCCTGCGGGAGCTTCGTTTCGTACTCGATGAACTTCTGAGTGTTGGGTTCTTGAGCACTTACCCGGGACTTAGCGAGTACTCATCTGAAACGACCGAGTCCATTCTGGGCGAGGCCGCCCGCTTTGCCGAAGAGATACTCGAGCCGCTCAATCAAAGTGGCGATCGCGAGGGTGCGCGCTGGACGCCCGATGGTGTCGTGACGCCACAGGGATTTCCTGCCGCGTACCGAGAGTTCGTCGCCGCTGGCTGGCCGCAACTCGGAGCCGATCCCAAATTCGGCGGCCAGCTTGCGCCGCAGGTCCTGAGCACCGCCGTGCGCGAGCTCTGGGGCGCCGCAAACCTTTCCTTCAAGCTATGTCCCATGCTCACGCAGGGGGCCATTGAAGCGTTGAAGCTGTGCGGATCAGAAGGGCAAAAGCAGCTGTTTCTTCCCAGGATGGTGAGCGGGCAGTGGACGGGCACCATGGATCTGACCGAGCCGCAAGCAGGCTCGGATCTTGCCCAGATCCGCACGCGCGCCGTGCCCGACGGCGATCAGTACCGGCTCTTCGGGCAGAAGATCTTCATCACCTGGGGTGATCACGACTGCGCCGAGAATATCATTCATATGGTGTTGGCGCGCATCGAGGGTGCGCCACTCGGGGTGAAGGGAGTGTCGCTCTTCATTGTGCCCAAAGTTCTGGTAAATCCTGACGGCGTGCTCGGCGCGAGGAACGAGCTGCGCTGCGTGTCCATCGAACACAAGCTCGGTATTCATGCGAGCCCCACCTGCATGCTGTCATTTGGAGGCAAGCACGGCGCCATCGGCTACCTCATCGGCAGCGCCAATCGCGGCCTCGAATACATGTTCGTCATGATGAACTCGGCGCGATTGTCGGTGGGTATCGAAGGCTATGCGGTTGCGGAACGCGCCTTTCAGCGCGCTGCGGAGTGGGCCAAAGAGCGCGTGCAGGGAAAGCCGCCCGCCGCACCGGCGAAGGCGCCGATTGCCTATCACCCCGACGTCAAACGCATGCTGCTTACGATGAAGTCGTGCATTGCCGCGATGCGCGCGCTCGGCCTGTATGCGTCACTGCAACTTGATATTGCAGAGCATAATCCGGAGGAGCAGCGGCGCCTGCATGCGCAGACGCGCGTCGATCTGCTGATACCGATCGTCAAGGGGTGGTGCACCGAGCTTGGCAACGAGCTTGCCGCAACGGGCGTGCAGATCCATGGCGGTATGGGTTTCATCGAAGAGACCGGCGCGGCGCAGTACCTGCGTGACTTGCGCATTACGACGATCTACGAAGGCACGACCGGCATTCAGGCCAATGATCTCATCGGGCGCAAGATCGGTCGCGATCGCGGCGCGGCGATGGCAACCCTGCTTGTCGAAATGCGCGCCGAGCTTGAGCAGCTAGAAGGCAGCGATGCGGTGATGCGCAGCATCAAACAAGCAAGCATCGAAGCCGTCGATCGCCTGCGCGAGGCGACCGACTCATTGCTCGAAGCTTTCTCCGCAGGTCAGGAGCGCGCGCTTGCCGTTGCCGTCCCGTACCTCAATCTTTGCGGCTTCGTCATCGGCGGCTGGTTGATGGCGAAGTCGGCGGCGATCGCGGACGCAAAGCGCGCCGGCGCTGAGCGCGAGTTCTACGAAGCGAAGCTCGCAACCGCGCGCTTCTATGCTCAGCAGGTATTGCCGCGGGCTCTGGCGCTGGCACGCATAGTTCAAAGCGGCGCGGCCTGCGTCACGGAGAGCAACGCGGCGCTGATCTGACGCGCTAGTGGCGTGGCCGGCGCGCGCGGCGTGCGGGCACGCGCAGCTTAAGCGCCGGCGGCTCGTTCAACGATTGCAGAAAGATTCGGCGCGCCTCGGGCGAGAGCGTCGTCCATTTAACTTTCGTTCTCTGCGTGCGGCGCAGCTGGCGGTCGCTGATACGCGACTCGGCTTCGCTTGCGCGCATCCAGCGCGTTGGCAGACGCCGCGTCTTGCCGGTGCGCAGTATGTCGGCCACCGCGTGCGCGACTCTCGAATCGCGCGTGAGCTCGCTATGTGCGGCCGCGGTGAAATAGGTGCGCGCGCCGGGCAACAGCGCATTCGCAGTTGGCACGGTGCCGTCGCCGTGTCGGGTAATCGTATACACGAAGTCATCGCGGCGGAGTTCAACCGCGGTGACCGTTTCCTGGTTCACGCCCGCGATCACGACAAAACGCTCATCCGCGGGGGCAAGCGCGGCTGCGAGCGAGCGCGCCGCATCGAGTAGGTTGGCGCGCGGCCGCGGCCCGCTCGCGGGCCATTCCCGGGCGTCAAACAAGTCAAGTCCGGCGCTGTGGCCGCGCGCGGGCAGCAGCTGATAGAGACTCGGAAAGGCGTTGAATACCTTCTCCGCCAGCCACTCGGCAGAGTGCTCGTGATTCAGGCGCGCGATCTTGCGCACGACCGCATAGGTGCCGCGCAGCGCCTGTACCGGTGCGAACGAGCCAAAATTCGGCGTGCCGAGAAGGACGATGCGCTCGACGTGCGGGTTGCGCGCCAGAGCAGCGCGGCTGACAAGGCCGCCCATGCTATGTGCGACGAGCATCACGTGTTTCGCACGCTCAAGGCTGAGTCGCTCCGCAAGGGCGTCGCCCAGTACATCGACCCCGAGGCGCCAGTCGTAATCATGGAAGACCGGATCAAATCCCGCCGCCTGCAGATGCAGCTTCAATCTCAAGTACGTGTACAAAACGACGCCGAGTGAGACGACGCCGTCGCCCGGCGCGGGCTTCAGGCATTGCAGCCTGCCGGCGGCGATATCGGTGGGGTCGAGCCAGAGAATGTCATGTGGCAACGGCGCACGGCGCGCAAGCCCGAGCTGCGATCCCATGATTCCGGGAACAATAAAAACCCGCGGCGCATCGCTTGCTGTGGGAGTGCTACCTGCGGCGCGCGCAAGCCTTGCAAGCTCGCGATACTCGGACTCGCCGAAATAACTTACAAGCTCGCGCCGATGCAAACCGGTCGCGAGCAGCTGCTCGACTTCTCGGTCGCTCCATGACAAGCGGTCATAGGGCGAGATGTAATCCGCCGGCACGTCAGAATTGATCAACAGAGACTCACTCGGCGCCATGTGGGAGCGCACGCGTTGCTTATATGAAGTATGCCAAAGTCGCATTCATGCGACGTCACTCAGATCGCCAGGAACCGCTGGCGCTGGCCGCTCTGTTTGCAGGCGCCTGCGCCATCGCGAGCGCCGGGATCTTCGTGCGCCTGTCTGAGACGGGGCCCACGGCGACCGGCTTCTGGCGCGGCGCATTGGCTTTGCCGTTTCTCGCGGTCTGGGCGTGGGCGGAAGCGCGCCGCGGCGGCCCACGCTGGTATCGGTGGTTTGCCGATGCGCGCATTTTCTGGGCGGGCCTGCTGTTCGCTGGCGATCTTGCGCTGTGGCACTGGTCGCTGCTTCTGACGTCGGTGACGGTGTCGACACTGGAGGCGAACCTCGCTTCCGTCTTCGTGGTGTTGATCGCTTGGGTCGTGTGGCGCAAGCGACCGCAGGCTCTATTCGTGGTGGCGCTCGCTATTGCGTTTACTGGCGTGCTTTTGATCTTAAGCCCGAAGCTTGTGCAACCCCGTAGCGCACTGCTCGGCGATCTTCTCGGACTCGGTACGGCCGCTTTCTATGCAGGTTACATGATAGTCGTCGCGCGCATGGGAACGACCTACGGCACCGGCGCGATCATGCTGCGCACGACGCTGATATTCACCGTGCTCTTGGCACCGCTCATGATCGGTCAGAAGGTCCTTCCCGATACGGCGCACGGTTGGTTGCTGCTCGTGGGGCTTGCGGTGATCGCGCAGGTTGTCGGTCAGGGTCTGATCGCCTACGCGCTCGCTCACCTGCCGGCGAGCTTCAGCTCCCTGGGCCTTTCGGTGCAGCCGCTCGCGACTGCGGTCTACGCCGCGTGGCTGCTCGGGGAGCGGCTCGCTCCCGTGCAGATCGCAGGCGGCGTTATCGTGCTGGCCGCCATCGCTTTGGCGCACGGCAGCAAAAGCTAATGCACATGTGCTGAGATCTCGTTGCACACTGCCTCGATTGCGGCATGGCGCGCGGTTGTCTTGCGCCACACGCCGCCAATTTTGCGCACCGGTGCGGGACGCGCGAAGGGTCGCACCGCAACCCCACGCGCATGACGGTAGGCGCCCTGGGTCGCAAGCTCGGGTAACAGCGTGATGCCGGCGCCGGTCGCCACCATCTGCCGCAGGGTCTCGAGGCTCGTTGCGCGGAAATCCTGCTTCTCGTGCATGCCGACCTGACTGCAGACTTCGAGCGCCTGGTCCCGCAGGCAATGGCCGTCTTCGAGCAGGAGCAGCGTCTCGTCGTGCAGCTCCTGGATGCGGATGCTTTGCTGCTTCGCAAGCCGATGCATCGCAGGCACTGCGACCATGAACGGCTCGTTATACAGATCACGCGCTTCGAACCCATCCATGTCCACCGGCAGAGCGAGGATTCCAAGATCAATCTCGCCGGCGCGAAGCCTCGTCAGCATGGCCGCGGTCGGGTACTCATAGAGCCTCAACTCGAGCCGCGGCAGCGCCTTTCTGATGGCGCGCGCCACGCGCGGCAGAAGGTAGGGACCTATGGTTGGCAGCATCGCGATACGCAGCGCGCCTGCAAGAGGATCCCGATGCGCGCGAGCGAGCGTCACGACTTCATCGCTCGCCTCGAGAATGCGCCGCGCACGGGCGACGATTGCTTCCCCCGCCGCCGTCAGCGCCACGCGCTTGGGCTGGCGTTCGATGAGTTGCACCCCAAGATAGTCCTCGAGCTTCTTCAGCTGCGTCGATAGCGTCGGCTGGCTCACGAAGCAGCGCTCGGCCGCGCGCCCGAAATGGCGCGCGTCGGCCACCGCTACAAGGTAGCGCAGATCCTTCAATTTAAGGTCGGTCATAGGGTCGACGTTGATTCAGAATATCTATCGATCTTATCATATTAATCGATTAGACGAATGGACTGTCCGGTCGCATGATGCGCAGCGTTACCCCAAAAGGTGTCGTAAGACGCCGCGCTTATGGAGATAGAGAGATGTTGAGCATTGGTCAAAAATTCCCGCCTTATTCCCTTACCGGCGTCGTATCGAATGATATCGCCAAGGGCTTTCAGCCGTTCACGAACGACAGTTTTTCGGGCAAGTGGCAGGTCGTGTTTTTCTGGCCGAAGGACTTCACCTTTGTATGCCCGACCGAGATTGCTGCGTTCGGCAAGCTCGACAAAGAGTTCAAGGCGCGCGATGCACAGCTATTGGGCGTGAGCATCGACAGCGAATTCGTGCATCTCGCTTGGCGCAAGGACAAGGAAGAGCTGCGCAATCTGCCCTTCCCCATGCTCTCGGACGTCAAGCGCGAGCTCTCTTCTGCACTCGGCGTTCTTGATCCGCAAGCAGGCGTCGCCCAGCGTGCGACATTCATCGTCGATCCGCAGGGCGTGATTCGCTTCGTGTACGTCACCGACCTCAACGTCGGCAGGAGCCCGGATGAAGTGCTGCGTGTACTTGACGCGCTGCAGACGGATGAGCTCTGCCCCTGCAACTGGCAGCAAGGCGATGCCACACTGAAGGCTGCGTAATCATGACACTCGTTAACATTCGTGATTCGTTGCCTGACTACGCGCGCGATCTTAAGTTGAACCTCGGAACGGTATTGACTCCGGCGGGAGCGCCAGGCTTGTCCGAACGGCAGATCTGGGCGGTGGCGCTCGCTGCCGCCGCCGCCTCGCGCAACAGTGCTTTCAGCGGCGACATCGAGGCTCTCGCGAGCGCGCGCCTCGACGCTGCGCATGTGCAGGCCGCACACGCGGCCGCGGCCATCATGGGCATGAACAATGTGTATTACCGCTTCCTGCATCTGGTGGAGGATGAGGAGTACCAGCAGCTGCCGGCACGTTTGCGTATGAATGTGATCGGCAATCCGGGAATCGACAAGTTCGACTTCGAACTCCTGTCGCTCGCCGTGTCGGTCATCAACGGCTGCGGTACTTGCGTAGTCGCACATGAGCGTCAGTTGCGTCAGCACGGCACGACGCGTGAAGCGGTGCAAAGTGCCGTGCGCATTGCCGCGACCGTGCATGCGGTTGCACGGGTTGCTGAACTGAGTAAGCCTCTCCGACAAACGCAGCCGCAGGTCCAAAGGATCGCCGCCACCGCTTAAGCTGACAGAGGAAAGCGCTGCCCGCGACTGCACTGCAGACTCGCGCCAGGCGCCAGAGTCGAACCGGGGGTGGGAAGGGCATACATCGGTATGCCCGTCTTTTTTTACCGGTGTGGCCGCATGACCAGAGGTGATAGCCCGCGGCGGCGGAAAATTTCAGCGAGCCCGATCGATAAAGGCTTGCCGCATATTAGTCGTAGCGGTCTCGTAGCGGTCCATCAGATTTACAGCCGTCAATTTTCATCTAAGAAAGCGCCTCAGCTCGTTGCGGCCACGGAGCGGCGTGTCATGAGGATGGCTTGGTCGAGAACCTGTCTGATGCTGACGCCGCGGTGGCCCAGCAAATTCGCCTTGCTGGCGGAGAGCTGGATGACACCGTGCAGAAATCCCCACAACACGATGGCGGCCGCTGCCGGTTGTCCGGCATCTGCGCGAATAGACCCATCGCGCATTCCGCTCTCAAGGGCGCTTACCATCACCCTCTGCAACGAGTCACCCTTGCGGGCGCATTCGCCTTCGTTGCCGTCCGGATTCGGGTTCACCGGCGCGCGCAGTTCGCAGCGCGCCAGTACGCCGAAATACACCGGGAATTCCTGCGAAAATGCCACATAAGCCCGGCCAATGGCCTCGAGCTGATCGATGCCGCTTTTGTGGCGCGCCGCGCCATCGCTGAAGCGCTGCATCAGGATCGCCATCGCACGCTCGCCGACGCCGAACATGAGATCCGTCTTGTCCGTGAAATACACGTAGAGCAGCGCGCGCGACAGCCGCGCCCGTCGCGCAACCTGATCCATCGTCATGTCTTCCCACCCTTCACTCGCCGCAACGGCTTCGGTGGCATCGAGAATCTCTGCGCGCCGGCGTTCTTTTTCTTCGCGGCGGCGATCGGCAAGGTCGTTCATGCGGATCACCTTAAGGCAGAGGTTGACACACTGTCAATAATTATACATTAAGACAACTCGACGCGTGGCACACGCGTATGGCGCGTCCTCCGCTCGTTTAGACTCGCCTGTCTTGTCTGCACACTTGCGGAGCCTGGCATGAACGACTCACCTTTCAGCGAGACCGACGGCGAGACCGTGATTCGCACGCTCAATAACATTCTGGAGCTCGAGCTCGCGGGACTCGTGCGCTATCTGCATTACAGCTTCATGATCTTTGGCCACAACCGCATTCCAATCGTCGCCTGGCTGCAGGCGCAGGCGAACGAGTCGCAGGCGCATGCAACTCTCGCCGGCGAGCACATCACAAACCTTGGCGGCCATCCGTCGCTCAAGATCGGCCCGCTGCTCGAGACGCACAAGCACAACGTCGATGAAATCCTGAGCGAGGCGCTCGAGCATGAGTGGCAGGGTCTTGAGGAATATCGAAAGCTGCTCGTGATCGTCACGGGCAAAAGCATCATGCTCGAAGAGTACGCGCGCGAGCAGATCGCGGCCGAAGAGGCACACCTTGCAGAAATCCGCAAGATGACGCGCCGGCCGGGCTCGATCAAGTAAGCCGCACGGATTCAATCAACCCGGTCTGAGCAGCTTGTAGGCCTGCAGATCGCACTTGAGGAAAAAGTGCAGCTTCGGCGCTGGCAGACAACAACAAGTACACGAGCGAAGCGCCGTCATCGCCAAAGCTACCCCAATCTCGCTGGCCCTACTCGTTGCGTATTCATGACACTTCTCCTGCGCGCTCTTGCTTTGGCATGTTTGGCCGTCGTCCTTGTGACGACAGCTCATGCTGCCGTCACCGTCCGGGATGATTTAGGCCGCTCGATCACTTTGGCGCACGCGCCCTTGCGGATCGTGAGTCTCGCCCCCGGCGCGACTGAGATGCTGTTTGCGGCCGGCGCGGGTGGCCACGTCATTGCGACGGTTGAGTACTCAGACGATCCGCCCGCGGCGCGCCTCCTGCCGCGCATCGGCGATGCCGCTGCCATCGATGTGGAGCGGCTCATCGCTTTGCATGCGGACATTGTAGTTGTCTGGCCAAAGGGCGGAAATCCTGCGCAAATCGCCCAAGTTGAGCGCATGGGCCTGCCCGTATATCGCGAGCAGGTGGATGCTTTTAGCGAATTTGCCGGTTCTTTGCGCCGGCTCGGCGAGCTCGCCGGGACGCGCGCCGTGGCTGAGCGTGCGGCGCGCGATCTGGAGGCGCGTCTCGCTGAACTCACCAGGCGTTACGGGGGCGGCGCGCCCGTCACCGCGCTGCTCGAGATATGGGACCGGCCGATCTACACCGTGGGCGGAAGGCATCTTATGTCGGATGCGCTGCGCATCTGTGGCGCGCGAAACATATTCGGCGATCTCAACGACGCTGCGCCGGTGGTCGATGTCGAGGCGGTCATTGCACGCAATCCCGACATGATCATCGCAGCCGCGCCGCCGCAAGCGGCGTCCGCTTGGCTCGATGAATGGAAGCTATTCGGCGCTTTACAGGCCGTGCGCACGGGTCGACTCATTCCTTTCGAGGACCAGCGGCTCTCCGGCCTCGGGCCAAGCGCGCTCGTCGCTACGGCCAGCTTGTGTCAGCTTATCGACGCCAAGCGCACTCAACCGTAGGCTCGCGCCGCTTTCGCAGAGACAGCGCTTAGTCGCGAAAGTTGTTGAACTGCAGCGGCACTTCGATGCCCGCCTTGCGCAGAAATTGGATTGCGGTCTGCAGATCATCGCGCTGTTTGGCACTGATACGTACCTTGTCGCCCTGCAGGCTCGCCTGCACCTTCAATTTGGAGTCTTTGACGAGCCGTGCGATCTTTTTGCCGTTCTCCTGGTCGATGCCATGGCGCAGGATGATTTCTTGATGCGCCGCGGAAAGGTTCGTTTGCGGCTCTTTCACCTCGAGGCATGCGACGTCGACACCGCGCTTCGACAGGCGCAACTTTAGGATGTCGAGCATCTGCTTCAGCTGAAAGTCCACCTGTGCGTGCAGCGTGACCAGAAAGTCGGTCAATTCGTAGCGTGCGCCGGAGTCTTTGAAATCAAATCGCTGCGACAGCTCGCGATTGGCCTGGTCGACGGCATTGGCGACTTCATGCGCGTCAAGCTCGGAGACGACATCGAACGATGGCATCGACCAATCAGCCTTTCTTAAGCTCGGTCTTGAGTTTCTTCCGATTGCGCCGCGTGAGCTCCATGAAACGCGGCGCAATCGGAAGAAACTCAAGACCGAGCTTAAGAAAGGCTGATTGGTCGATGCCATCGTTCGAT
>Ga0066793_10000561_pt1 | contig 14978 bp, 18 predicted proteins | sample PersoiDNA2013189_FD_83876 | JGI IMG/M metagenome (GOLD analysis project Ga0066793, IMG submission 83876) | Permafrost soil microbial communities from the Arctic, to analyse light accelerated degradation of dissolved organic matter (DOM) -... | ecosystem: Environmental > Terrestrial > Soil >... | reverse complement strand
GGCCGAGCCCCATGCCCTGCGGAAAGCGGCCGAGGCGGTTGCTGCGATAGAAGGGCGCAAAGATGAGTTCCTGTTCTTCCGCCGGGATGCCGGGGCCCGTGTCGCCGACGTCGATCCACACTTCGTGATCCTCCCGACCGGCCGTGACCGAGACCTGCCCGTCGGGGTTAGTGTATTTGATCGCGTTAGTGAGCAGGTTGCCCAGCGCCTGCCCCAGGCGATCTGGGTCCACCGGGACCACGGGGAGGTCAGCTGGGACATCCGCTTGCCAGCGCAGTCCCTTGCTGAGAGCGGCCTGGCGGTAGGTGGGCAGCAGGCCGGACAGCCAGGAGCTGAGTGGGGTGGGCCGGCGCGCCAGCTCCAGGCCGCCGAGGATCTGATCGTGTAGATGCGCCAGGTCATCCAGCAGGCGGCGCAGACGGCCCACTTCGTCATTCATCCCGGCGAGCAATTCCTCGCGCAGCCGCGGGTCATCATCCGCGCCGCTCTGTAGGGCCTCGATCGCGGAGTGGATGGCGCCCAACGGGCGGCCAAGCTCGTGAACCAAGTTCGCCAGCAACTGGCGGCGCGCCTGTTCGAGAGTCTGCAGGCGCTCGACAAACGTGTTGACCGCCCGCAGCAGCAGACGGATCTCCTCCGGACCTTGCTCGGGGAGCGGTACCAGGGGCCCGCCCTGGGCAAGCTCGCCCACGGCCGCAGTCACATCCTGTAGCGGACGTTCGAGGTTGAGCGCAAGGATCCAACCGGCAGCCGCGCCCAACAGCAGGGCAACGCCGAGCACGGCCGCGATCAGGTAGCGCAGGCCCAGAAACTGCTGGTAAACGCTGGTCATCGCGTGGCTCAGGCGCACCAGGCCGATCACGCGCCCTCCCGAGCCCATCACGGGCGCGGCCACGTCCACGACCTGGGCGCTCAGGCGCGGGCCATAGCTGACGTGCACGGTGATCTGACCGCCCAGGGTTTTGAGAACGTCGGCAGGCGCCAGCGGCTTTCCCTGGCGGGGGCCACCGGCCGCGTCGTTTGAGGCCAGCAAGTGACCGCCGCTATCGAGCAGCATGACCTGGGCATTGAGCAGGGGATCGAGACGGGTCAGGAAGGCCTGGGCCTGTGCGGGATCAGACCAGATGTCCGGATGGTCGCCGGCCATTTCCGCCACCAACCGCGACTGGCTGACCAACTGTCCGGATAGGCTGGTCAGCAAGACCTGGGTCTCGAGCACATAGATGAGCGCAATGCCCATCAAGGGCAGGATGACCAATAAGGGCAGAACATGGCTCAAGATCAAGCGGCGGCGCAGGGTATTGAACACTCAACCCTCCCGGGTCACCCTCCTGGGTCACCCTCCCGGGGTCAGGTCCCCCGAGGTTGCCCGTCCTGCGGCTCAAGCTTGTACCCCACACCGCGCATGGTGACGATTCGGTGGGGGTGTTGCGGTTCCTCTTCCAGTTTCTCACGCAGCCAGCGGATATGAACGTAAACCACCTGCGGCTCGCCGGCGTATTCCGGTCCCCACACCTGTGCCAGCAGGGTGTCGGCGGAAACGACGTGCCCGGCCTCCGAGGCAAGGACGTACAGCAGGTCGAACTCGCGCGGGGGCAACTCGATGGGACGTCCCGCCAGCGTTACGGTGTGGGCGTTGGGATCGATCGTGAGATCACCGGCCTGCAGCACAGCCGGCGCCGCGGTCCGGGAGGGTACGCGTTGCGTGCGACGCAGCACCGCCTTGATGCGCGCCAGCAGCACGTCCAGATCGAACGGCTTGGTGATGTAGTCGTCGGCGCCCAGTTCCAGCCCCAGCACCTGGTCCAGCTCGCGGTGGCGGGCGCTGAGAAAGATGACCGGCACCCCCATGCCTTCCTCGAATTGGCGCAGGGCTTCCAGACCATCCATGCCGGGCAGGCCAATATCCAGGATCACCAGATCGGGCCGGTGGCGCTGGGCCATCGCCAGCGCGGTTTCGGCGCTTTCCGCGGTCGCGGCGCGATAGCCGGCTCGTTCCAGGTTGAAGGCCAGGCTGCGGCGGAGAAGCGCATCGTCATCGATCAAAAGGATATTGGCTGCCATTGAGAATACATAGTATCATAATTATCGAGCAAGTAAGTAGAGCCGGGCACACAATTAGCGATCCATCCCTTGTATACTCTGGCTCGGCGGCGGCCAGACAAGCAGCCAGGAGAACAGAGGTGTTGAAGCCAACCGAGTGGCCCATCGGGGCGACTTACCTGGGCGGGGAAAAGACGGCGTTCCGCGTCTGCGCGCCGGCGGCGACGGCGGTAGCCGTACACCTGATCTCGCCGAAAGAGCAGGTGCTGGCGCTGGAAGCGGCGGGCCGTGGCTATTACCAGGCGCTGATCCACGGTGTCACACCGGGGGCGCGCTAGCTGTACCGGTTGGACGGCGCCAAGGAGCGGCCCGACCCAGTCTCGCGCTTCCAGCCCGAGAGGGTGCATGGGGCGGCGCAAGGCGGTCATCTCGCACCTGGCGGCGCTGAACGAGCTGGGCATTACGGTCGTAGAGATCATGCCGGTCGCACAATTCCCCGGCGGGCGTAACTGGGGCTATGACGGCGTCTACCCGTTCGCGGCGCAGAACACCTACGGTGGGCCGGAGGGGCTGAAACACCTGGTGGACGCCTGCCACCGGCATGGGTTAGCGGTGACGCTCGACGTGGTCTATAACCACCTGGGAGCCGAAGGCAATTATCTGTGGGACTACGGGCCGTACTTCACAGACCGCTACAAGACGGCATGGGGTTCGGCGGTGAACTTCGACGGGCCGCACAGCGACGAAGTACGGGGTTATTTCATTGAGAACGCCCTCTACTGGCTGCGCGACTTCCACCTGGATGCACTGCGCCTGGATGCGGTGCATGCCATGTTGGACTTCTCCGCCGGGACGTTCCTTGAGGAACTGGCCGGCCGGGTGGACGAGGAAGGGCGGCGGCTCGGACGGCGACTGTACCTGATCGGCGAAAGCGACCTGAATGACCCGCGCATCGTGCGCACGCCGGAAACGCATGGCTTCGGGCTGCACGCGCAATGGGCCGACGACCTGCATCACGCCTTGCACCTGCAACTCACCGGCGAGCACGAGCGCTACTATCGTGATCTTGTGACCGCCGACGGCAGCGGCAGCGGCGAGGAGCGGGGGCTGTTCTGGCGTCGCTGGGCCGGCGACGAACAGGCATGGGCTGTCTTCAACTTCGGCGAGGAACCGGCCGAGCTGGTGCTGCCGATTCCCGTGGGACGGTGGGAGAAGGTGCTGGATTCCGCAGAGTAGCTGCGGAGCGCGGAGGCGAGTGAGGCGGGAGAGCAGACGGAAGGCGGCGCAGAAGACCGGCCAGAGGCTGTGCCGGCGAAACAGATCGCGTCAGATGGAGAGGTGAGGATCGAGGTGCCGCCTCTGACGGTCATGGTGTTCGAGTCACGGTGACCGGCGTCCACCATGAACACCAGCACGCTGCCAGGAGCGGGCACGAATCCGAAAGGGGGAGCTTATGGAACAGACCAGAACAGTTGAGCAACCAAAGGCCGAGCCAGAGCCGGCCTGGGGGACCCGCATCCCCTATGCGACCTACCGGCCGCAGTTCAACGCCCACTTCACCTTCCGGGATGCACTACAGATTGTCGATTACCTGCACGAGCTGGGCATCAGCGATATTTACGCCTCGCCCTTGCTGGAGGCGGCGCGCGGCAGCCTGCACGGCTACGATGTCTGCAACCCAAGCCGCTTGAACCCGGAACTGGGCAGCAACGAGGATTTCGAGCAACTGGTGCAAGCCTTGCAGGCGCGCAGGATGGGCCTCCTGTTAGATACCGTGCCGAACCACATGGGCATCGCGGACGATTGCAACCTGTGGTGGACGGATGTGCTGGAAAACGGCCCGATCTCACAATATGCGACTTTTTCGATATCGAGTGGCAACCGAAAAAACGCGAGCTGGAGCACAAAGTGCTATTGCCGATACTGGAAAACCAGTATGGGCGCGTCCTGGAAAGCGGCAAGCTGAGGCTGGAGTACGCCGATGGCAGCTTCCGGCTCTGCTATTACGATCGGCGCTTGCCGGTAAACCCGCGCAGCTACGGCCGGGTGCTGAGCTATAAGCTTGACGAGCTGACCCAGGCGCTCGGGCCGGACGACGAATACGTTGCGGAATTGCAGAGCATCCTGACCGCGATCAACTAGCTGCCGCGGCGCACCGAATCGGACCCGGCCAAGGTGGCCGAGCGCAGCCGCGAAAAGGAGATCATCAAGCGGCGGTGGTCTGGACCGCGGCTGCGCAGGGCAAGGCGCACGACGAGGCGCACGACGAATTGATCGCGCGCATCAGCGCTTACATCGCCAAGGCGACGAAGGAAGCCAAGGTCCATACGAGCTGGGTGAACCCCAACGAAGACTACGATCGCGCGCTGAGCAAGTTCGTGAGCGCCATCCTCAAGCCCGGCAGCCATCTGCGCTTCCTAAACAAGTTCGCGCCCTTGCTGCAACGCGTGGCATACTATGGACAGTTCAACGCGCTGGCCCAGCTGTTGCTCAAGTTGACGGCCCCTGGCGTGCCCGACATATACCAGGGCAACGAGCGGTGGGATTTCAGCCTGGTGGATCCGGATAACCGGCGCCCGGTGGACTACGAGCAGCACCGGCAACTGTTGGACGGGCTCAAGCGGCGGGTTGCGCAGGCTGAAGGCGAGCCGCCCGGTGGGGACCTGCGCGCGTTGGCGCAGGAGTTGGTCGAGCAGAGCGCGGACGGCCGCATCAAACTGTTCGTGACCTACCGCACACTAGACTTCCGGCAGGAGCAGGCGGCTCTTATTCCGGGACGGCGCCTACCGGGCGCTCAAGGCCACCGGGCGGCAAGCCGAGCACGTGGTAGGCTTTGCGCGCACGGCCGGCGAGCGGGCGGCCGGCGAGCAGGCAGCGCTGACAGTTGTGCCCCGCCTGGTGGTGGGGCTGGCAGGCGAAAGCGGCGGCGCGCCCCTGGGCCCCGGCGCCTGGGGTGACACGTGGCTGGTCTTGCCGGAGGAATTGAGCCTTGCCGGCTTCCGCAACATCTTCACAGGCGAGAAAATGCAGACCGGCGAGCGTGAAGGCCGGCCTGGCCTGGCGCTGGCGGACGTATGCCGGGACTTTCCCGTGGCGTTGCTCGTGCGCGAGTGAGGACTGGGCGCCGGCTGCCGGCGCCCGCAGACAAAGAGGAGGAAAAGCATGACCCGCAAAGTCGTACTCGGACTGGGCGATGTTGGACGCGGCGACGACGGAGTGGGCGTGCACGCCCTGAAGGCACTGGGCGGACGGCTCGGCCCGCAGACCAGCCTGGAGCTGGTCGACGGCGGCGGGCTCAGCGCCGGATACTTACTGAACCTGATCGAAGACTGTAGCCACCTGCTGGTGCTGGATGCGCTGGACATGGGCCGCCCGGCCGGCTCGGTCATCGAGCTGGGACCCGGCCAGATTTCGTTGTACTCGGGCCTCCAGGTATCACCTCACCAACTGGCCTTCCAGGAAGCGCTGGAGCTCGCCGGGTCACGCGGGCATCTGCCCGCACACCTGCAGGTCGTTGGCGCGCAGCCGGCGGACCTGTTGGCCGGGCAGGAAATGAGCCCTATCCTCAGCGGAGCGCTGCCCGACCTGGTCGAACGGGCGGTCAAGCTGCTGCTAGAGTGGGGGCTGGCGCCGTCACCAGCCTTGCGTGTTCAGCCGGGCTGAGATGCGCTCGCGCAACGTCTCGAGAGCGCTGCGGTACTCCGCGTCTGAGGCCGTCGTCTGCGCACTTTCCAGCAGCTCGATGATCCAGGCAGGCCACTTTGAAGTGTGCAGATTGCGCATCTCTGCGGCGGCCATGTCCACCGCTCGCGCCGTACGCTCTTCAGCCGTGGCCGGCAGGCTCGTCGCGCGCGCGATCTCGCTCATCATGGCATCCACTTCGCTCATATCGGTCAGGGCAGCCGCCACCAGGGCCCGCACGCTCCCGTCGCCGGTCCAGCACTCACCCTCCCAGTGCTCCGGGCGCGTGATCGGCTCCAGGATCTGTATCGCTTCGCTCAACTTGCTCATGCTGACGTCCTCAGGCGGAGATAAAATGCCAGGCCACAAGGGCCCGGCAAGCGTGCATCACCGCTCGTGGCGGGTGTCGACGTCGACGCGTTCCGTGTGGGTGACAGTTCCCTGGCGGGTTTCGCCGATTGCCAGCCAGGCCAGCCTGACCAAGAGCGCAGCCAGTAGCGCATAGACCGCGATCGCGACCAGCGCCGACCATTCGACCATGCTCGTGCCCAAGCGCGGCGTGCCGAACAGGCCCACGAAGGGCGCCATGAAGAAGGTCGTGATGCCATAGATGAACTGCGCGAAGCCGGCATTGGGATTGGCGGCGAGAACTTCCAGCACGAAACGGATGGCGATCAGACCCTCGATGATGCCAAAGCCCAGATAAATCGCCCGTTGTACACGGTAAGCCCGCAGCCGGCGCGCTCCATAGAGATCATCGGTATAGGTGGACACGCGATGGCCCTCTACCGCGGACGGATAGGCTGCAGGCGCGCCGGGCACAGCGGGCCCGGTGCGCACTACTTCGCCGCTGACCGGGTCAGTAAACACCGGCTCGGTGGGCGCGGGCGGCCAAGTACCATTCACCACTTCTTCAGTGGTCTCATGCCTGATCTCATCTGACATGATATTAGACCTCCTGGGGCTCGGCGCACCGCAATCAGCCGTGCGCCGACCATCTATAATTTCCCGTTATTATATGCCACAGTTCTGGTTATTTATGTAACTATACTTAGAATCCATCTGAAGAGCCGCAGAGTACCTCAAAGTGCCCTGGCGACTGCGGCGCCGGTTGTACCGAAGCGGTGACTATGGTATTCTTACTTTCGGACAGCCAAGCTCTGAGGTATGATTGCGAATCACCAGGGTGGGAGGAGCACGCCGTCATGTCCAGCCCGAATGTTTCCCCATTCCCGCACCGTCGTCGCATCCCGATGCCGGCGATTCGCGCGGTTGTGCAGCAAGTGGCCGAGAGGTACCAACCGGAGAAGGTGATCCTCTTCGGCTCCTACGCGTACGGCAGTCCCACGCCGGAAAGCGACGTGGATTTGTTGGTTATCATGCGCACCCCCTTGAAGCAGATTGAACAGGCCGTTCAAATTTGCCAGACGATCGAGTACCACTTCGGACTAGATTTGATCGTGCATACCCCGGAGATGCTTGAGCGACGCCTCAAGCTTGGCGACCCGTTCTTGGCCGAGATCGTCAGCAAGGGCAAGGTCCTGTATGAACGAACTGACGCTTGAATGGGTGCAGAAGGCCGAAGGCGACTACGACACGGCGCGCCGCGAATTGCGCGCGCGCCGTTGCCCCAACTATGACGCCGTCTGCTTCCACGCGCAGCAGACAGCGGAGAAATACCTCAAGGCATTTCTTCAAGAGCGTGCGGCCCCACTCCCCCGAAGTCACAATCTGATCGAACTGCTTGAGCTCTGCCTTTTGCTAGATGCGACATTCGAGATGTTGCGCAAGACGCTGGTGTTATTAGATCGCTACGCAGTGCGTTACCGTTATCCCGGTGAGTCCGCTGATAAGAGTGAGGCTCGGGCGGCTGTTCAAGCGATTAAGGTCGTGCGGGCGATTGCGCGTTCCAGATTAGGAATGCCTTTAGCAGAGGTATGAATTCTGACCCCTTCGCCCCCACATGACCGTTTTCGGATAAGTTCTTGACATGTCTCTCCCGGCCGGGCAGCGCGCCGCGTTTGTACTGCCGCTTGCGGACGTAACGCGCCATAGCATGTTCGCTGTTTCACAGCGAGAAAGGCTTAGAAACGAGGGGAACATGGCTCAGCGGACGGCACCCGATAGCCGCGTATGGCGCGCGAACTGGCAGCGCGAGATCGAAGGCACCTACTTGTACGCCCAACTGGCCAGGGTGGCCCGTACGCTGCAAGTCAAAAAGGCCCTGGGAGAAATGGCGGCCCAGGAGCGCGAGCACGCCGCCATCTGGGGCGAGCATATGCGCGCCGCCGGGGTGACCTCAGCGGAGCCGCGGCCCGACCTGCGCGTCCAACTCGTGGCCCTGCTGGGGCGCCTGTTCGGGGCGGAGGCAGTGCTGGGCTTGCTGATCGACGATGAGGTCGGCGACATCACCAGCTATATGGAGCAGGCGCAGAACTCAGAGGACACGAGCACCTACCGGCGTGTGCTGACCGACGAAACAACGCACGCCAGGGCGCTGCAGGCCCTGCGCCACCCCGACCAACCGCAGGGCGTGGAGCCGTGGCACCGTACGGCGGGCGTCGGCGGCTGGCTGCGCGAAGTGGTCTATGGCTTCAACGACGGGCTGACGGCCAACTTCGGCCTGGTGATGGGCGTGGTAGGCGCCGCGGTGAGCAACCAGGTGATCCTGTTGGCCGGGTTTGCCGGCCTGCTGGCCGATGCGCTGTCGATGGCAGCCAGCGGCTTCCTGGCCGCCCGTTCGGAACAGGAGGTGCGCGATTATCACCTGACGCTCGAGCGCGCCGAGCTACAGTTGATGCCCGAAGAAGAACGGCAAGAACTGATCTGGATGTACCGGCGGCGCGGGCTATCGAGCGATGAAGCCGTAACCGTCGCCGACCGGCTGATGCAGAAACCCCAGGTGGCGCTGACCGAGCTAGCGCGCGAGGAGCTCGGCATCGACCCCGAAGCGCCGCAGGAGGCACTCAAAGAGGGCGTGATCACGGGGGTGGCGACGGGGATCGGAGCGGTGATCCCGATCGTGCCCTTCCTGCTCTTCAGCGGCGCCACGGCGCTGTGGGCGGGAATAGGGGTGGCGATGGTGGCCCACTTCCTGGTGGGCATGAGCCGGGCCATCTTCACCGGACGGCCGGCCATCCGCAGCGGCTTCGAAATGTTCGTCGTCGGAATGGGCGTGGCCCTATTCACTTACCTGCTGGGGCTTTTATTCCACGTCAGGGCGTGACGCCGGGCAGCGCGTCCTCTCCCTCCGGCGGAAGATAGGACGTACACTCTGAGCAGCGCGTTGCTTTGAGCGGGACGCTGGACAGACAGTAAGGGCAAGGCCGGGTGGTCGGCTCGGTCGAGCGGGCGGACTGCCGGCTCTTCAAGCGGTTGATCGTGCGCACGACGATGAACATTGCGAAGGCGACGACAAAGAAGTCCAGGATATTGTTGATAAACAGGCCGTGATTGATGGTGGGCGCGCCCGCCGCCTGGGCCGCGCTCAGCGACGCGTACGACTTGCCGTTGAGGCTGATATAAAGGTTTGAGAAGTTGACGTGCCCCAGCAGCAGGCCGATGGGCGGCATGATGATGTCAGCGACCAGCGAAGTCGTGATCCGGCCGAAGGCGGCGCCCACGACGACCGCCACTGCCAGGTCGACCACGTTGCCGCGCACGGCAAACTCGCGGAACTCCCTTAATACGCCTCCCAGGCGCGCCTTGGCCGGTGGCTGCGCCGCCAGGCCGGCCCCCTCCGTACCCTTTGTCTGCGTGCTGCTCATGTTGCCTCCGTGGAAAGTGCCAGTCTCCCTGGATGCCAGTATACAAGAAGAAACCAGGCTGCGGGCCGGCAAAGCCCACAACCTGGTTCATGTTTAGCGCGCATCCGGGAAGAGACCCCGGTTACTGCCCGTACTGCGTGACATAGCGCTTGCGCAGGCGGGCGACCGCGTCGTCGGGAATGGGCAAAGGCGCGCCAAGCTGCAGGGCCAGCCAGACGGTACGCGCAACATCCTCGACCATCACCGCCGCCTTGACCGCGGCTTCTCCCGTCGGCCCGACGGTAAACACGCCGTGGCTCTGCATCAAGATGGCCGGAGAATCGCCGATAGAGCGCACGATCTCCATGCCAATCTCCTCGCCGCCGATGAGGGCGAAACCACCCAGCGGGATCGGGCCGCCAAACTCGTCACAGATGGCGGTCAGAACGGGCGGGATAGGTTTGCCGGTGGCGGCAAAGGCTGTGGCGTAGTTCGAATGCGTATGCACGATGCCGTTGACGTCGGGCCGGTGGCGATAGATGTACAGGTGAGTGGCGGTATCGGAAGAAGGCTTGAGGTTGCCTTCGACTATGCCCCCCTCCAGGTCAACCACTACCATGTGCTCGGCGCGCATGGCCTCGTAGCGCAAGCCGCTGGGCTTGATCACGACCAGACCGCTGGCCTGGTCGCGCACGCTGACGTTCCCCGACGTCCAGGTGACCAGGTTGTAGCGCGGCAGGTCAAGGTTCAGTTCGTAGACTTCGCGTTTCAGCTCTTCGAGCACCATAATCTCCTCTTGCGCTCCCCGCCTCAAGCACGCCGGCTTTCCGCCTTGATGCGCTTGAGCGTCTTCATCACGTCGTTCTCGCCCCGCCCGAAGGTGTCGTAGAGACGGACGTACTCGGCGTAGAGGCGGTCGTAGACGGCCTTGTGCTCGGGGATGGGCCGGTAGACCTCGTCCTTCAGGCCGCCCATCTTCTCGGCGGCCTCGACGATCGAGTTGTAGCCGCCGGCAGCCACGCCCGCGGCAACGGCGCCGTGCATGGCCGAGCCGAGCGCGGCCCCTTGCCCGGAGCGGATCACCTTCATCTCGCGCCCGGTCACGTCGGCGTAGATCTGCATCAGCAGCTTGTTCTTTTCGGGCAAACCACCGGCGGTCACCAGCTCGCGCACCGCGACCCCGTTCGCCTCGAAAGCCTCGATGATGACGCGTGTGCCGTAGGCCGTGGCCTCGATCAGAGCACGGTAGATCTCAGGCGCGGTGGTGGCGAGGGTCAGGCCGACCAGCAGGCCGGTCAGGTCCACATCCACCAGCGTGGAGCGGTTCCCGTTCAGCCAGTCCAGGGCCAGCACGCCGTTCTCGCCAGGCTCGAGCTTCGCCGCTTCCTGCTCCAGAAGCTTATGTAAATCGATCCCCTGCTCCGTGGCCATCTGGTGGTACTTGGGCGGAACGACATGATCGACGAGCCAGGCGAAGATATCGCCGACGCCGCTCTGTCCGGCCTCGAAGCCGATCAGGCCGGGGATGATACCATCCTCCACCCAGCCGCACATGCCCTCGACCTCTTTGGGCTGCTCGGCGAGGAGCATGTGGCAGGTGGAGGTCCCCATGATCATCACCATGCGGCCCGGCTGCACAACGGTCGCGGCAGGGACGGTCACGTGGGCGTCGACATTGGCCACCGCCACTGCGATGCCCTCGCACAGGCCCGTCCACCCGGCGGCCTGTTTGGTCAGCCCGCCGGCCAGCGCGCCGATGGGCAAGATCGTGCGTGACAGCTTGGCGTCGACCACGTCGGCCAGGCGCGGGTCCAGCGCCGCGAAAAACTCACGGCGCGGGAAGCCGTCGGCCTTGCTCCACATGGCTTTGTAGCCGGCGGTGCAACTGTTGCGTGTCTCCCGACCGGACAACTGCCAGATGACCCAGTCCGCGGCCTCGATCAAGCGGTCGGCCGCGTCGTAGACCTCAGGCGCCTCGTCGAGGATCTGCAGGGTCTTGCTGAAGAACCATTCGCTGGAGATTTTGCCGCCATAGCGCTTCAGCCAGGGCTCGCCCATCTGGCGCGCGGTGGCGTTGATCTTGTCCGCCTCGGGTTGCGCGGCGTGGTGCTTCCAGAGCTTGATCCAGGCGTGCGGGTTGTTACGCCACTCGGGCAAAAAGCAAAGCGGTGTGCCGTCGGCCTTCACGGGCAGCATCGTGCAGGCAGTGAAGTCGACGGCCACGCCGATCACGTCGGCCGGAGCGACGCCGGAAGCCTTGAGCACTGCCGGGATGGTCCGTTTGAAGGTCTCGATGTAGTCGTTGGGGTCCTGGAGCGCCCAGTCGGGTTCCAGGCGGACGTCCGTGCCGGGGAGCTTCTCGTCGATGACGCCGTTGGCGTAGCGATACACCGCCGTCGCCAGCTCTCGCCCGTCCGCCACGTCAACCAGGAGCGCTCGCCCCGACTCAGTACCGAAATCAACGCCGATTGCATACTTGCTCATCCGCTCACCTCCAGGTGTTACATTTCCAGAATGGCCGGGCGCCGGTAAGTCCGGCCAGCGATGACCTCGGACATAGACGTGCTCCTTCGCTGACTTCGTTAACTTCGTTAGCTGTGGTAGTACACGTCCCAGTCCAAGTACTTGGTCAGCGCCTCGAAGACCGGTCGGGCCACGCGCGCCTGGTTGACCGCCACGTGGTGCTCGAAACCGTTCTCGCAGATGTATTGCAGCAGGTCCTGCATGCGCGGCAGGTGGACAACCCCGTACCCGCCGAAGGTATCGATCGGATCGGTGGTGAACTCACCCTCGCCGAGGTAGGCGGCGATCCGCCCGGCGAAGTCGTCGGTCGAAACGCGCAGATAAGAGAAGGGCTCGGCCTTGATGCGCCCGTTCATCGTGCCGTAGGTGTTGTCTGCACCCACCGTGCCGGCGATGATGGCATGGTAGTCCATCACGGGTATGTCGGTGAAGATCTGCGCGGGCAGGTTCGAGCAATGGAAGACGACGGCCTTGTCCGGATCGTCGCCATAGTTGTTGTTCCAGTCCAGCAGGGCGCTCGGCCGGCAAGAGGCCAACTGCAGCGCGTACATGCCGACCACCCCGGTCACGTCGGTTTCGCAGGCGCTGGGCAATAGTTTGTTGCTCAGCATGCTCATGATGGTGCAAGGCACCACGCCAAAATACTTCTCCATCGAGGTCCAGCACTGCACGGCGGTCGCGTCCAGCTCGTATTCCGTCATCCACTGGTCCATGACTACGCCGAGCTTGGCCATCTTGTTCATGGCGGCGCCGGGGATGCCCTGGCTGTGGGCGTAGGCCGCGATCTCCGCGCGCTTGGCCTGGACAACGGCCTCGTCGTCGGCCAGCGCGTCGATACGCCCAAAGACCTCGGACAAGTCCAACGTCTCGACCGAGATGCCTTCCAGCTCGAGCAGCTTCTCGCTATAGCGGACCGTGTTGAAGGCCGCCGGACGGGCGCCCATCGCGCCGATGCGGGCATGCTGCAGGCCCTTGACCACGCGACAGGTAGCCGCGAAATCGCGAAGGTCCTCGCGGAAGCTGGCCGCATCGGGGTCAACAGTGTGCAGCCGGGTGAGACTGAAGGCAATGCCATACTGGCGCAGGTTGTTGGCGAGGGACATCTTGCCACAGAAGCTGTCGCGCCGGTTCTCGAGGGCCATCTTGCCCAGCTCGTCCGGGAACGCGTGGACCAGCACCGGCACGTCGAGCCCCGAGAAACGAATGGCATCGACGACGCCTCGCTCTTCGCCGAAATTGGGCAGCGTGACCAAAATGCCGTCGATCTCGCCGGCGTGCTTCTTGAAGAGCTCGGCGCACTTGCGAGCATCGGCGAGGGAAACGACCGTGCCGTACAAGGTCTCGTCCAGGTCGAGGGTGACCACCTGGATCCCCTCCGCCTCGAGAACGCGCAGAATGGTTTCCCGGCCGGTCTTACACAGGTGGCTGGGGAAGAAACTCCGGTTGCCGACGATCAACCCTAGGGTGATGGACTTCATGCGAACACACTCCTTTGATATGGCGCTCGTGCCATGACTGAGACTGGACGATAAGCGGCTATTGCGAGCTTTCGCGCACGATCAGCTCGGGGGAAAGCAGGCAGGCGACGGGCTCCGTCCATTCCTTTCCGTCGTGCCGGCCCTTGATGATATTCTGCAGCTCCTGGACGGCCAACCGCCCCGCCTGCACCAGGGCCTGGTAAACGGTGGTCAAGGGTGGGCAGAATGAGGCCGACTCGGGGATATTATCGAAGCCGACGACGGCCAGGTCGGCCGGGACGCGACGACCGAGCAACTGGGCGACGCGCAGCGCCCCCAGGGCCATCTGGTCGTTGGAGGCAAAAACGGCGTCGATCGCGGGGCACTGGAGGAGCAGGCGGCGCATCGCCTCCTCGCCGCCGGCGGCGCTCCAGTCACTTTCAGTGACCAGGCAATCGGGCAGGGCTACCCCGGCCTGCGCCAGGGCTTCTTTGAAGCCCGCGCAGCGCTCGCGCGCTTCCCACCACGCCAGGGGTCCGGTGATCAGGCCGATGTGGCGGCGGCCGCGCGCGATCAGATGTTGGGCCGCCAGGGCAGCGCCGGCGCGGTTGTTGACGGCCACCAACGGGACACCGCGGCTCATGCCCATGCTGAGAAAGATCATGGGTGGCAGGCATTCGAGCCGTTGCGGGGAGATCCAGGCGCGGTTGCTGCCTATCTCCGGCACGGCCCACACAATGCCGTCGACGCGACGCGCGGACAATGAAGAGAGGGCCTGCTCCACGTCGGCATTGACCGGATCGTGTAAGAGGCTCAACAACAGCGAGTAGCCCAGGCTGTTGGCCTCCTGCTCGATGCCGATGACGGTGCGCGACGGTCCGTAATACTCCAGGCCGGATGCCACGACGGCCAACGTCTCGCTGCGCCGGTTAACCAGGCTGCGTGCGAGGATGTTTGGCTGGTAGCCCAACTCCTCGATAGCGTCTAGAATGCGCCGGCGGGTGTCGACCGACACGGGACGCTTACGCGTCAACGCGTTCGAGACGGTTCCGGGTGAGACATTGGCACGTTTTGCGACGTCTTTTATTGTGACCATTGGGAAGCCTGGCCGGAGAATGGCGCGCCGCAAGGCGCGTGCAGAGATCGCTGGATCTGCCGTTACTATAACAAAAAGGTTTTAACTTGTCAAGGTCGCGCCCTCTTGTCTCGATTGTGCAGGGGCACGACGCATGCTAGAATGAGCGACAGCCAAATCCCATTGCCGAAAGGTGATCGAGCATGCTTAACAAAGTCGTTTTTTGTTGAGGATGAGATCGTGACTCGGGAAGGTATCCAAGACCACGTTGACTGGCAGGGCAACGGTTTCGAGTTGTGCGGCGAAGCCCCGGATGGCGAAATGGCGCTGCAGCTTCTGCGCCGCCCTTGGCGGCTTCGTGGTCCAAAACCGCGGCCGCTTGCGCAAAACTTTGAAACGCACTCCCCTGCGGCGGCAGTGTTGACAGGGGAGGCAGGCCGTGATAGACTGTGC
>Ga0066793_10000560_pt1 | contig 15000 bp, 12 predicted proteins | sample PersoiDNA2013189_FD_83876 | JGI IMG/M metagenome (GOLD analysis project Ga0066793, IMG submission 83876) | Permafrost soil microbial communities from the Arctic, to analyse light accelerated degradation of dissolved organic matter (DOM) -... | ecosystem: Environmental > Terrestrial > Soil >... | reverse complement strand
ATGCCGGGTGATGCCATCGTAGTACCGGAGCGCCTGTCCCATGGCTCGTTCCTCCGGGGCTTGCGAGATTGGAGCCAGGTCTTCTCGCAATTTGCCCTGGGCGCGGCGGCCGTGAGGGTCATTCAATGAACCGGATGACCATGGCTGCACCCGGAACCCGCGTTGCGGATGTGCGCCGGGAGAATCCAACGGACGCTCAGATCATGGGAGTTCAGAACACGAAAGATGAGAACACGGAAGCCGAGACCATGGGAGCCGAGACCATGGGCGATGACACTCTTGACCGTGAAAGCCCTGACCTTGAAACCCCTGGTTTGCGGCCGGCAGCGAGTGCCGTCCGCGGCGAACCCTACGAGCCCCACGTGCTCGATTTGCTGATCATTCTGTCCCGGCGCAAGCAGATCATCCTGCGGACCACGTTGGCGGCGGCACTTCTGGCCGGTGTCGTTTCGCTGTTGTTGCCGAATCGCTACACCGCCACCGCCAATATTTTGCCTCCGCAGCAAAGCCCTTCGCTGGCCGCGTCGATGATCGGGCAACTGGGCGCATTGGGGCCGATGGCGGCGCTGGCCCAGAAAGATCTTGGGCTGAAGAATCCCAACGACCTGTATGTGGGGATCTTGCGGAGCCGCACGGCGGAAGATGCGTTGATCCGCCGCTTCGATTTACAACGGGTCTATCGCGACAAGAAAATGTCGGATGCCCGCCACGACCTGGAAAACGCCAGCAGCATCGTGCTCGGCAAGGAGGGTTTCGTCACCATCTCGGTCGAGGACAAAGACCGCAGCCGTGCGCCCCAAATCGCCAACGCTTACGTGGAACAGTTGCGCAAGCTGACGCAGGACCTCGCCGTAACCGAAGCCGGACAGCGGCGCTTATTTTTCGAGCGGCAGTTGGAGCTGGCCAAGAACAATCTGGCCGACGCGGAACAGGCGTTGAAGCAGACCGAGCAGAAGACTGGCCTGATCCAATTGGATGGTCAGGCAAAGGCAATTATCGAGTCGGTGGTCAAACTGCGGGCGCTGATGGCCGCGAAGGAAGTGGAATTGCACGCCATGCGGCTGTTTTCGACCGAGCAGAATCCGGACGTCATGCTGGGCGAACAGCAACTCTCCGGCCTGCGCGCGCAACTGGCACTGCTCGAAAAGCAAAGCGGCGGACCGGGCGGCAACTCGGGCAATGTCCAGGTTCCGGTCGGCAACGTCCCGGAAGCCGGCCTGCAGTATGTCCGCAAACTGCGCGATGTCAAGTACGCCGAGACCATCTTCGAGCTGTTGGCGAAACAGTACGAAGCCGCCAGACTCGATGAGGCAAAAACCGCTGTCGTCATCCAGGTCCTCGATCCCGCCATTGAGCCCGACCGGAAATCTTCGCCGCCACGGACTTGGATCGTCGTGATCGCGGCCCTGTTGGGGTTTTTCGGTTCAATGGGGTACATTTTGTTGGCCGAGGCCCTCTACCGGCTGCGTTTGAATCGCGATGTCAATGATCGTTTGACCATGCTGAAGACGGCCGCTCTTCAGCCAGATTTCCAGCCAGACGCTTAGCCGATGCCATGGCCAATGCCATAGCCAATGCGATGAACTCTTCTCCGAAAACATACCCGGCTGGCGCGGCTGAATCTCCCAAGCTCGGAGCCGCTCTTGAAGTGCTGGGATACCTGACCGCCGTCGCTGCCGCCACCCTCTGCTTCCTCATGGGTTGGCTCACCTGCGACCAAGCAGCAGTTCTCACAGTACTGTTGCTGCTTTCGCTTATAGGCCTCGCGTGGAAACGGTTCGATGGCGGACGGCATCCTTGTTTCTTTTTCCTGTGCATGTTGACGCTGTTCCAAGCCGGACGTCTGATGGCGTACTGTGCCGGAGGAGTGACGGACATATTCCGGGTCACGTTGATGACGTCGTATCAATTTGGCGTGTCACGCGATGTGGCGGGCTCGGTGCTGCTCTCCATTGCACTCTCCGCCATCTGCGTTTATGCGCCCTGCCGATGGAACTACCGCTCGTTTTCTCCGCCCCGTAGCGGATCTTTCGGTCGTTTTCTGCCTTACCTCTACTTCCTGCTCTCGCTGAGCGTGCCCGTGCAACTCTACAAGAACTACCGCTATTACGAGTACGCCAGAGACCATGGCGGATATCTCGTGTTTTTTATTGACCACGGGGGTCTGGCTGCGAGCATTCCCATGGCGGTTCGCGCGGTTTCGCTCATCAGTCTTCCGGCGCTCGTCGGCATCTTCGTTCTGGAGCGGCGGAGCAAGTTCCTCCGCACCGCGGCGGCTGTGTACTTCATGATTACGGCGCCGGTTCTGCTGACCGGCTCGCGAGGCGCCATTTTCAGTCTGGTTCTGTCGCTTTGGTATCTCTCCAAAGTAAAGTCCGGTAAGCGCGCCCACCTGTATGCGTTGGTGCTTCTCGCCGCCGGGCTCGTCCTGGCGGGCGCCCTGATTGGCTCGCTCCGTATCGAGAATGGCCAATCCAACGCGTTTGCCGGCCCCGCCCAGTTCATTGCCGATCAGGGCATGTCGCTCAATGTCACCGAGGTCGCGGTTGCGTACCGGCGGCGTTTCGCTCCGCATATGGTTTCCTATCTCGCCAGCGAACTGCAGTCGGCGTTCGTCGCGAGCGATCAGACGAACTACGTTGCCGGGAAGCGTTTTTCGGACGATGTGGCGATGTTTCTGAATCCCGTGACCTATCAATTGGGGTTTGGCAGCGGCTCGGCGTATCTGGCGGAAGCTTATGTGGTGGGCGGACTCTGGGGAGTCGCGCTCATCTCCGGATTACTGGGCGCGCTCCTCCACGGAATGCACGTGTATGCCAGGAATCCTCTCGGGCTCTTCCTGGTTGCCATGATCCTGCCGGACGTGCTTTGGATGGCCCGGGGCGGGCTTTTGGACTGGGTATCGGCGGCGGTGCGAGTTGGAATCTCGGTTCTCCTGCTGCTGCTCGGATGGTGTCTCTATAGGGCCCTCGCCAGAATCGGCGGCGTTCTGTGGCGGAGCGACTACGCGCTGCAGCAGAGAATGCAAGGCCACGAAATTCAGGAGTTGGGAATGCAGGAACTATCCGGAGGGAATGTGTGATCTCACTCATCGTCGCTACTATCAACCGCGTGGCGGAGCTTGACCGTTTACTTGGCAGTCTCGAGGATCAAAGCTGCCGCGATTTTGAAGTCATTGTAGTGGACCAGAACCCTGATGACCGGTTGGTCTCCGTGTTGAGCCGACATGCCTGCCTCGTAATTCGACACCTGCGGTCGGAACGCGGGCTCTCCCGGGCTCGCAATGCCGGTCTCCGCGTCGCGCGGGGCGACATCATCGCCATTCCCGACGACGACTGCTGGTATCCCCAGCATCTGCTGGCATCGGTCGCGGGATGGTTCGCGTCGCATTCCGGGTTCGGGTTGCTGGGCACAACGCTGCGGACGGCGGAGAACAAGCCCTCCGGACCCAATTCGCCGACGACGCCGCGCCGGTGCACAAAAAGCAGTGTCTGGGGATGCGGGGTGTCCCCGGCCCTGTTCATGCGCGCTTCGGTCTCGACCGCGGTCGGCGATTTCAACGAGGACATCGGCGTCGGCGCTCCCTCCGTCTATCAGTCGGGCGAGGAGACCGATTACATCTTGCGCGCGTTCGAACATGGATTCCAAATGTGGTTCGAGCCCTCGTTGACGGTGCATCACCCGCCGATGGATTCGATCGAGCGGCTCAAACAAAACACTTACCCGTTCGCCTTGGGTACGGGCCGGGTTCTGCGGATTCACAACTATCCGCTGCACCAAGTAGGCGGTCGTCTGATCCGATCGTTTGGCGGCGCCGCGGTCAGCCTGTGCCAGGGCGACTTGGCCAGGGCACAGGTGTATGTGCTGCGCGGAGCGGGTCAACTGGTTGGCTATATTTCCGGCCGGCGCGATTTAAGTCGCAGCCCCACTCCTGCTGGTAAATAAATCGTCGCCCCAATTCTCGTTGACCTAATCATCATCGCCGCGATAACCAATGAAGATTCTACTCAGCGGGCTGTTCAAGAATATCTTTCACCTCGGGTCGGGCGAACTCGTGGGCCGGTCATGCAATATTGCGACCGTGGTATTGCTCGCCCACCGCTATGGGGTAGTAATCTTGGGCGTTTATGCGCTGGCCCAGAGTGTGACGCAATACCTGCAGCCGCTGATCGACTTCGGCTTGCGGCATGTGGGCGCGAGGTTGTTGGCCCTGTATCCGCAGGCCGCGCGCGACATTGTCGATCGGGTGCAGCGGCGGCGCCTGTTCATGGCGGGTGTGGTCCTGCCCTTGATCCTGGTTTACTCCGCCTGCGCGAAACTGCCCCTGGAGATGAAGATTTTTCTGTTCGCCTTTTCGGCGGTGGGCGCGCTATATGCCATTTCTCTGGACTGGGCGGCATGGGGTCAGGAGAAACTCCATCTGGTCGGCTTTGCGAGATCCATCGTTCCCCTCAGCATCCTAGCGTTTCTTGCCATCGGCCGGCCGCAAGGGGAACGCGTCCTGTGGTACGCGGTTGCCGGCAATGCCTTTGGGTTCCTCCTGCAGGGCGCGATGTCCTGGGTGTGGTGGAGAAGGCAGCCGTCACGTCCAATACACCGCGGGGATCTGAGCGCCGTCAGCAAATCGCTGGCCTGGCAGCGCACCAGCATTATGGGGCTGGCATGGCTCTGTAACCTGGCGTTCAACAGCATCGATGTTCTGATGCTCGGTCTGATGTCGAACCCGGAACAGGTGGGTCTCTATGGCGCCGCCTACCGCGTCCTGAATCAGGTGCTGGCCACGTACTACCTGCTGACGCAGGTTCTCTATCCGCAGTTCGCCCGGCACGGGATCGAAGACCGCGCACGCATGCTGCGGGCGCGCATCTTGCTGCCACTCGTCGGCGCTGGGATTCTAATTGCGGCCGGCATTTCGGTTTCCCGCCGGATGGTGCTGACCGTTGTATTCGGACATCAGTTCCTGGCGGCATGCCCGCTGCTCATCCTGCTGGCCTGGTCGATACCGTTCGATTTCATGACGTCTTATTTGAGCAACGCCTTTATCGCCTGGGGCATGGAGAAGAAGATATTGCTTTGCACCGGAATCGGCGCGGCCAGCAACATCGTCTTGAACCTGGCCTTCATTCCGAGTCTCGGAGCCCGGGGAGCAGCGATAAATACGCTCATTTCCTACGCAATATTTCTGACGACTCTGTGCTTTGCCGGAAGAACGGCGAAAGAACTGGCCACATCGGCGCAGCCCCAGATGGACGCCGCCGCCTGCCCGTGACCGGATGCCCTCAATTGCCCGGAACGTTAAACCTCTATCTCTGATGAAGGAGTCCACCCATGCGCATTCTGTATGACCACCAAGTCTTCTCTTTGCAAAATGCGGGCGGCGCCTCGCGCTATTACTACGAACTGATGCGGTCGTTATCCGTCGCCTCCGAGGTGCACATGGAGCTGTGGCTGGGAATCAACGACACGGTTTACCCCTTCCGGCAGTTGTCCCGGGCGCAGGCGCACATCGTGAGCTGGGGAGGGTTCCTCAAGCGCGGGAGCTCGAGATATATCGCGAACGAAGTGCTGAGCAATACCCTGGCGCCATTTGCCGGCAGGCTGGACATCTATCACCCCACCCTGTACCGCCGCATGCCGCTGGTTCGGGCGCGGCGGATCGTGGCCACCCATCACGACTGCGCCCACGAACGCTTCCCCAGCCTGTTTCCCAACGTGAAACAAATTATCCGCGCCAAGCGGCGCCTGTATGCGCAGGCGGACGCGATTATCTGTGTGTCGGAGTCAAGCCGGAAAGATCTGCTCGAATTCTATGACGTGGACCGGGCGAAAACGCGGGTGATTCACCACGGCCTCCATCGCTTGCCAGGTTCGGTTACGGCGGCGGTCAACTTGCGCGCGCAGGTGCCGGCGGAGTACCTGCTTTTTGTGGGTTCCCGTGCGGCTTACAAGAACTTCAACAATCTGCTGCGAGCCTTTCGTGCCACCGGATTGTATAAGTCCATGCTGTTGCTCGCAGTGGGCGGCGGCGAGCTGACAGCGGAGGAACGGGCGCTGGCGGAGGAACTGGAGGTCGCGCGCAGCCTGGTCGTGTTCCCGCAGCTGGCGGATGCACTCCTGGCCGAAGCTTACGCCGCCGCCACGCTCCTCGTGTACCCCTCAGGGTGTGAAGGTTTCGGGTTTCCTCCACTCGAAGCCATGGCGGCGGGGTGTCCGGCGCTGGTCAGTAACACGTCTTGCCTCCCGGAGATCTGCCGGGATGCGCCGTTCTATTTCAATCCCCAAGATCAAGGCTCGCTCGAGCGGGCGTTGCTCGAAGCGACCAATGACGAAAAAGCGCGCCGGCAAGCGCGGGAACGCGGTACCCAAGTCGCTGCGCAATACAGCTGGCAAAAATGCGGAGACCAGACACTAGCTCTGTACCGTGAGTGTCAGTAGGTTTCCTCCTCTTCCTCAGGCGCCATTCCCGGCGGGGCAAAAATCGCTGGGGCAAACAATCATGGAAAACAACAAAGTACTGATTACGGGCGGCGTCGGATTCATTGGACTCGAAGTCGCCAAGCTTCTGGTCGAGCAGAGACATCCAGTCTTGCTGTTCGACAACTTAAACCCGCAGATTCACGGCGCCATTCCCGATCTCGCCGCGCTCCCGCTGCTGCGTAGCCCTCAGGTGGAGGTGTTTCGCGGAGACGTTTCGAAGCCCTCCGATTGGGCGGCGGCGCTCGATGGTATCGGGACGATCGTCCACCTGGCGGCCGAAACCGGCACGGCGCAGTCGATGTATGAGATCTCGCGCTACACGGAAACCAACGTTGGCGGCACTGCCGCGCTGCTCAACCACCTGGCCAACCACAAGCACGCTGTGAGCAAAATCATTCTCGCCTCTTCCCGGTCGGTGTACGGAGAAGGCGCGTACCGGTGCCGGCGTTGTGGCCCGGTGTATCCGACGGCGCGGTCGGAGGAGATGGTCCGGTTGGCGCGCTGGCAGCCCAGTTGCCCCACCTGCCAGCGCCCGCTCGATGCAGCCGCCACCCCCGAGGACGCAAGAACAGCGCCCGCGTCGATTTATGCCGCGACCAAGCTGGCGCAGGAAGACCTGGTGCGCGTGGCCGCGAAGGCCCTGGGGATTCCGGCGGTGATCTTTCGATTTCAGAACGTCTATGGCGAAGGGCAGTCGCTCAAGAATCCTTACACCGGCATTCTCTCGATCTTTTCCAACCAGCTGCGCGTAGGAAAGACCATCCATCTCTACGAGGACGGCCAGGAAAGCCGGGACTTCGTGCATGTTTCCGATATTGCGCGGGCGGTCTTGTTAGCACTGACCTCGGAGGGGGCGGATGGGTCCACGCTGAATGTCGGTTCCGGCCGGCCCACCTCCGTCGAACAGGTCGCGCTTCTTCTCGAGGAGCGCTTTGGCGCGAAGACCCAAGCACTCATTTCCGGCCAGTATCGCCTGGGCGACATTCGCCACGGATACGCCGATCTGACGGCAATTCGCGCCTGCCTTCAGTTCGCGCCGGAGGTCTCGCTCGACGAGGGATTAACGCGCTTTGTCGAATGGGTGAAATCCCAACCCGTCGAACCGGATCGTCTGGACCAAGCCACCGCGGAACTGGTGGCGCGCGGCCTGATGCCGGCCCCTCTCCCGGTCCATTTCCCAGACGACGTCCCGGCCAAAATCCCAGCCGAAGTGCCCGCCCATGTCCATGCTAAAGCAGCTTCTGTATAGCGATCTCGCCCGTCAGGCTGAGCTTGAGGGCAGGCCGGTTGCGCGGCCCGGCTGGCGCGGGTTCCTCCGCCGCCTGCTGCACCACCGGTTTCTGCCCATCGTCGTCTGCCGCGTGAGCCGGGCAGCCATGCTCGGGCGAATTCCTGTCCTGCCCGAACTCCTGACCTATCTCAATATTGTGCTCTTTGGCCTGGAAGTTTCGCCGCGCTGCGAGATCGGACCGGGGATTTTTTTTCCCCACCCGTCGGGCACCGTGATTGGAGCCTGGCGCATCGGCAGCAACGTGACCATATTCCAGGGCGTCACGCTGGGCGCCAAAGAACTGGATATGGGTTTTGATTTCAGACTTCGTCCCGAGGTCGGGGACAAGGTGCTGCTCGGAGCAGGCTCGAAGATTCTGGGCGGCATCCACATTGGCGACAACGCGACCGTGGGCGCGAACTCGGTGGTGGTGGATTCGGTCGAAGCCGGCAGCACCGTGGTTGGCATTCCCGCCCGCAAAGTAGCGAAACAACCACGCCGAAATAGCGAAATCGAAATAGCGAAGTAACGACCAGGAGAAATAGATGGAATCTAGGTTAGATCTTACCGTGATCATCCCCAGCTTCAACACTCGGAGCTTGCTGCGCGCTTGCATTTCCTCCATTTACGAACACACGCGCGGCATCGGCTTTGAAGTCATCTGCATCGATGACCATTCGCCCGACGGCAGCGCCGACATGGTGGCCGAGGAGTTCCCCGAGGTCATCCTCGTTCGCAACCAGGCCAACCAGTTCTATGTCCGAAACAACAATGTCGGGATGCGGATGTCGCGGGCGCGCTATGCCTGCCTCTTGAACAGCGATACCCTGCTGATCGGCAATGCTTTTCAATCTCTGGTCAATTACATGGACGAGAATCCCATGGTGGCCGCCTGCGGTCCGAAGCTGCTGAACCCCGACGGCTCGGTACAGCACTGCATCCGCCATTTTTCCGGACCCGCCACGATGGTGCTGCAAGCCCTCAACTGGCACAAACTGTTCCCCAAGAGCCGGCTGACGGATCGCTACTATGCCACCCGCTTCGACTACTCCAAAGCACAGCCGGTGGATAGCATTGGTACGACCGCCTACGTCGTCCGGCGCTCTACCTGGGAGAATGCGGGCATGCTGGATGAACGCTTCCGGCTCTTTGTCTCCGATCTGGCCTACAACTTCATGCTGAAACAAAAGGGCTTCCTGGTGTACTACACGCCGTGCGCGGAGGTCGTCCACTTCGGGAGTCAAAGCGTCAATCAAAATCCGCAAAGATCGATTCGCGAACTGCACGACGCGCTGATCGAATTCAACGAAGCCTACGACTACTTTGGCAAAAGCCGCGCCAGCAAGTTGTTAGTTCGTCTCTCGGTGAAGGCGCGCGATTACTTCAAGCGTGCGGAATACTATCTGAGTTCCGATAAGCGCGTGATCAAGGGACCCGGCGCGCCTCCGAAGGCCCGGGTCTCGGCTTCGTAAGTTCCGGATTCTCCATCCACAACTCTCCGAACAGACTGCCTTCTTTCGCATGGGGGAGTTCGTTTCTCTCATGGTCACAATCACCGTCACGACAACTCAAACTCTTTCGGCCTACCGACTGCCGGCATGGAAGCGGGGCATGGATCTGGTTCTGGGAGGAACGCTCCTGCTCCTGTCCAGCCCTCTGTTGGTGCTTTGCTGGGCCGCCGTACGGTTGACGTCTCCCGGCCCCGCCCTGCATTGGTCGCAGCGCGTAGGAAAAGACAATCGTCTTTTTGTCATGCCCAAGTTCAGGACGATGCGCGTCGACGCGCCGCAGGTAGCGACCCATTTGTTGCGGCAGCCGGAGCGCTATCTAACCCCGATCGGAGCCCTGTTGCGTAAGACCAGCCTCGACGAATTGCCGCAACTGGTCAGCGTCTGGAGGGGCGATCTGAGCCTGGTGGGGCCTCGTCCAGCGCTCTTCAATCAGGACGATCTGGTCGCGCTTCGCACCCGTCGCGGCGTGCATCGCTTGGTTCCCGGGATAACCGGCTGGGCGCAAATCAATGGCCGCGATGAGTTGGAGATTCCAATCAAGGTTCGTTACGACGCCGAATACATGGAAGCGCAGTCGCTTCCCCTGGACTTGAAGATCATAACGCTCACCCTGTGGAGAGTGATCAAGGCGGAAGGCGTGCGACATTAGGCCCGCCATTCGTCCTCCAATTCAATTTCCCGGGGTGAGGATACGCTGACTTGAGATCCGGGCCCACCAACGCCAGAAATCGCCGCGCCGCTTTGCCTCGCCAATGAAATCGTGCCGTCCCCTCAAGGGATTGCCCCCCAATGACGATGAACAAAATAAGTGTCCACAACTGAGGAAATGACCTGCTCGTGCCATGAGAACAATCAGTAAGAAAACCCCTGCGCTGTTACGTTGCCGGTCGCTGGTGGTGCTGGTATTGCAGATGGGTCTTATCCTTTGCTCGCTGGTATGCGCCTGGCTCTTGCGCTTCGAGTTCCAGGTGCCGGACCCGAGCCTGCTGTGGGTTGCGGCTCCCATACTCATCCTGGTTCGCCTGGTGGTCATGCCGTTTTTCGATCTTATGCATGGCTGGTGGCGCTATACCGGGATCAGCGATGCGGTGGACGTCTTGAAGGCCGTCCTCGCCGGCTCGTTCGCGTTCCTGGTCATCGTGCGCTATGGGTTGGGACTGAAAGCCTTTCCGGCGTCGATCTATATTTTGGAGGCGTTGATCACGTTTACGCTCTTGACCGGCGTACGCGTACTCTCCCGCATGCTGGCGGAAACGGTGCGGGCAGACTCGACCTCGAAACGTTTACTCCTGGTGGGCGCGGGACACGCCGCCCAGACGATCATTCGCGAAACCCAGGAAGTGGAAACCGGCTATCAGGTGATCGGTTGTGTCGATGACAATCCCCTCAAGAAAGGGCTGCGGGTTCTGGGCGTGCCTGTGCTTGGCCCCGTCGAGGCGCTGGCGAAAGTAGTCGGCAAGCAAAGAATCGACGAAGTCCTGATTGCGATTCCCTCGGCCACCCCGACCCAGATGCGCCGGCTGGTGGCAATCTGTAAAGAGGCGAGCGCAGCCTTCCGAACCGTCCCCGCCATGGCGGAATTGATCGCGGGCCGAGTCACCCTGCAGCAGGTTCGAGAAGTTTCCCTTACGGATCTGCTGGGGCGTATCCCGGTCGACCTCGATCTGGAACCGGTGCGCAAGCACATTCGGGACCGCGTGGTCATGGTAACCGGCGCCGCGGGATCCATCGGCTCCGAACTATGCCGGCAAATCAGGACGTACCAACCGAAACTTCTCGTGTGCCTCGACCAGAATGAAACCGGAATCTTTCACTTGCAGCATCAACTGGCTCAGGGCGACGGTGACGAGCGAAAGGTGTTTTGTGTCGCCGATTTCTGCAACCCCGAGCGCATGCGTAAAATATTCCTGACCTACGGGGTCGAAATCGTCTTCCATGCCGGCGCGTACAAGCACGTGCCCATAATGGAGGCCAACGTGGAAGAGGCGGTCGGCAACAACGTTTTCGGCCTGCTGGCGTTGCTGAACGTGGCGCAGAGTTCGAATTGCTCAACCTTCGTGATGATTTCGTCCGACAAGGCGGTAAACCCGACGAACGTCATGGGCTGCACCAAGCGGGCGGGAGAATTGATCCTCGCTGCCTGGCCCGGGGAGCGGCTGCGCTGCGTGTCGGTCCGGTTCGGCAATGTCCTCGGATCGAACGGCAGCGTGATCCCGATCTTCCAGGAACAGATCCGTCAAAATCAGCCCATCACCATCACTCACCCGGAAATGACCCGCTTTTTCATGACGATTTCGGAGGCGGTTAGCCTGGTGTTGCAGGCCTTCGCGATCGGCCGGAAGGGCGACATCCTCGTACTCGACATGGGGAAGCCGGTTCGGGTCGCGGAACTGGCGAAAACCCTGGTTCGCCTCTCCGGCAAATCCCACCACGAATTCAAGTTCATCGGCCTCCGTCCGGGCGAAAAACTCTTCGAAGAACTCTTCTATCCCGACGAGCGGGTTTTACCGAGCGCCTGTGAAAAGATAGCCTGTACGGAAAGTGTAAAGCTCGCCTGGCCGGCGTTGAAGCGTGGTCTCGACGAACTCTATGTCGCCATGTCGCTCGGAAAGCGAGCCTCCATCCTGGCCCAACTCCGGCAGATCGTACCGCAATTCACCTACGCGGGTTGCGGTCAGGCCGGGAGCGCGGAAAAGATGCCATTCAGCCCGAGCGCGGCCGATGCGCAGCAAGAAGCCCCAACGCTTGTGGATATGCCGGGACTGCCCCATCGAACTTGGCAGGTGAATCCATTGCTGGGACCGGCGGGTAGCGGTCCTGGCGACTAATTCCATTCTCTCCGCGCTGGTCACTGGACAAGCAATTGCCTAGCTCTCCGTGTGCGCCGATTCCCTGCTCTGGGCCGACATCGTTAGGCCAATCTCGTCAGGCCCTGGGCGGGGGCGGCTGGAGGTCCAGATAATGCTGGGCTGGCACATCACGCAACCACAGCGCCGCGGTTTCAGCGGTGATGTCCCGCTGCGGCATGCCCAGCATCTCGTAACCAACCATAAATTTTCTTATCGTCGCCGAGCGCAGCAGGGGCGGATAGAAATGCGCGTGCAAGTGAAATTCCGGATAGTCCCGGCCATCGGTCGGCCGCTGATGAAAACCCATGGTGTAAGGAAACGACGTGCGAAATAGATTGTCGTAACGAATGGTGGCTTGGCGGAGGATCCCGGCCAAGGCGGTGCGCTCCTCGTCAGTCAGTTCATCCAGAGCGGACACGCGTCTCCGGCTGATCAGCAGGGTCTCAAAGGGCCAGACGGCCCAGAATGGCACGAGCAGTACGAAATGGTCGTTGGCCGCTACCAACCGTTTCTGTTTCTCCAGTTCAAGCTCCAGGTAATCGCGCAGCAGGGTCGTGCCGTGCAATTTCCGGTAGTCCCCAAACGCGGCCAGTTCCTTCGCTAATTCATTGGGTAGACTTTCATTGGCCCAAATCTGTCCGTGGGGATGGGGATTGCTGCATCCCATCATCGCCCCGCGATTCTCGAAGATCTGCACCGACCGGATGTGGGGATCACTCCCGAGTTCGCGAAACTCCCGAGCCCAGGTATCGACCAAGTGTCGTAGTTCGGGCACGCTCATTCGGGCCATCGTGAGATCGTGTCGCGGTGAGAAGCAGACCACCCGGCAGCGCCCCGCTTCGCTGCGGGCAACCAGGAGTCCCTTTTCCTCAATTTCACCGGCGGGCGTATCTGGCTTCAGCGCCGCAAAATCATTGTCAAAAACAAAGGTCTCCGTGTAAGCGGGGTTCCTCACTCCCGCGGCTCGAGCATTGCCGGGGCAAAGGTAGCAGTTGGGGTCGTAAGTTGCCGGCGCTTCCGGTAGAACGCTTTCGACCTGCCCCTGCCAGGGCCGCTCGGTCCGGTGCGGCGACACCAGCACCCATTCCCGGGTCATCGGATTGAAGCGGCGATGCGGATGCAATGCCAGCTCAGAGAAGTTCATGGGTCGCCACGTTCATGTCAGGTATCCGTCAGGCCGTGTGCGATGCCATTGCCACGCGCTTTCAACAATGGTTTTCAAATCAGGGAATTTCGGCCGCCAGCCGAGGTCGCGCCGAATTTTTTCCGAGCTGGCAATCAACACCGCTGGATCCCCCGCACGGCGAGGCGATTCGATCACCGGAATCGGATGTCCGGTGACTTTCCGCGCGACTTCGACCACCTGGCGCACACTGAAGCCCTGTCCGTTGCCTAGGTTGTAGATCAGCGGACTGGAATTCTCCAGCGCCAACGCTTCGAGGGCCAGCAGGTGCGCGAAAGCGAGATCGCTGACATGTATGTAATCGCGGATGCAGGTGCCGTCGGGTGTGGAGTAGTCCGTGCCGAAAATGTTGACGTGTTCCGCGCGGCCGAGGGCGACTTCGAGAATCCGGGGGATTAGATGCGTCTCCGGTTGGTGCGCTTCCCCTTGGTCAGGACGGGACGCACCGGCGGCATTGAAATATCGCAGGCTGGCATAGCGAAGGCCGTGAATCTGATGGAACCATGCCAGCATGCGCTCCACCAGCAGCTTCGATTCGCCGTATGCATTGGTCGGATGGACGGGATCGTCCTCCTCAATCGGAGTGCGCTCGGGATTGCCGAACAGCGCCGCCGTCGACGAGAAAACGAACCGCTTGACCCGAGCGGCGAGCATTGCTTCGAGCAATGTCAGCGCATTCGAGGTGTTGTTGCGGAAGAATTCTTCGGGGGCTTTCATCGACTCGCCCGCTTCGATCAGCGCCGCAAAATGCATGACGGCATCAATCGCGCGAGACCGGAGCAACCGGTCAAGGCAATCGCGATCCGCCAAGTCGCCGACTACCAGTTCAGCGTTTATCGGTACTGCCTGGCGATGGCCGCGACTCAGGTTATCGAAGACGACAACGTGGTGCCCCGCCTGCAATAGCTCTTCGGCAACCACGCTGCCGATGTAACCCGCTCCCCCTGTAACTAGAACCCTCATTGGCTTGTGCCCATTCCTCAGGCCACTACCTGGCCAACCCCATCGGCAGCGGAGCAGAGGTAAATCTCCGGTTTGCAGCCGGCCGAGCGTTCATATCCTTCCTGAATCGTCCGCTTAAACGCTTCGACGCAACCGGCTTGGACCAGCGCGATGGTGCACCCGCCAAACCCGCCTCCCGTCATTCGCGCTCCGTAAACGCCTTCCGCTTGCTCAGCGAGTTCCACCATCAAATCGAGTTCAGAACAACTCACTTCAAAATCGTCGCGCAGGCTGCGATGCGACTGGCGCATCAGGTTCCCGAATGCCTGTAAGTCCCCTAGTTCAAGCGCGCCGGCTGCCTGGAGGACACGGGCGTTTTCACCGATCACGTGACGGCAACGCCGCATGACGATATCCGGCAGTTCGTGCCCGTAGGCTTCCAGATCCTCTGGCGTCACGTCCCTCAATGCCCGCGCGTTCGGCAGATACTTCGACAGAACGCGCACACCCGCTTCGCATTCGGCCCGGCGCTGGTTGTATTCCCCTTTGGCGTGGCTGTGCTTGACCATGGTGTTACAGATCGCCAGGGCCGCATCGCCAGGCAGCGGCAACTGCCGGTATTCCAGAGAGCGGCAATCGAGCAGCAGAGCGTGACCACGTTTCCCGTGGCTGGCAACAAATTGATCCATGATTCCGCAGCGCGCGCCGACAAAGTCGTTTTCCGCCTGCTGGCAGAGCAATGCGAGCTTGGTTCGATCGATCTTGGTT
>Ga0066793_10000558_pt1 | contig 15035 bp, 16 predicted proteins | sample PersoiDNA2013189_FD_83876 | JGI IMG/M metagenome (GOLD analysis project Ga0066793, IMG submission 83876) | Permafrost soil microbial communities from the Arctic, to analyse light accelerated degradation of dissolved organic matter (DOM) -... | ecosystem: Environmental > Terrestrial > Soil >... | reverse complement strand
GGTAAGTAAAATGGCACGCATAGCCGGTATCAATATTCCGATGAACAAGCACGTGTGGATCGGACTCACCCAGATCTACGGTGTTGGCAAGGCGCGTGCGCGCCTGGCCTGCGAGGGCGCGGGGGTCGATCCGCGCACCAAGGTGAAGGATCTCACCGAGATCGAGGTCAATGCGATCCGCTCGCAGATCGCGAAATTCGCGGTTGAAGGCGATCTGCGCCGCGAAGTCTCCATGAACATCAAGCGCTTGATGGATCTGGGCTCGCACCGCGGCATCCGTCATCGGCGCGGTTTGCCGGTGCGCGGCCAGCGCACCCGCACCAATGCACGCACGAGGAAGGGTCCGCGCAAGCAGGCGGTGAAATTGAATGCGCCGCCAGGCAAGATTTGAGGCACTAACACATGGCTGAACAGAAATCCCAGCAGCAGGGCGCCGCGGCAAACGCTGCGAAGAAACCGAAGAAGGCGCGCAAGAACGTGCTCGATGCGATCGCGCACGTACACGCCTCCTTCAACAACACGATCATCACGATCACCGATCGCCAGGGCAATACGCTCTCCTGGGCGACCTCCGGCGGCTGTGGCTTTCGCGGCTCGAGGAAGAGCACCCCGTTCGCAGCTCAAGTCGCAGCGGAGAAGGCCGGCACGGCAGCTCAGGAGCACGGCGTGAAGAACGTTGAAGTACGCGTCGGCGGTCCGGGACCGGGTCGCGAATCCGCAGTGCGCGCGCTCAACACCTGCGGATTGAAGGTGACGAGCATCGCCGATGTGACACCGATTCCGCACAACGGCTGCCGTCCGCCGAAGAAGCGCAGGGTCTAGAGGAGCTTAAGAAGTATATGGCGCGTTACGTAGGCCCCAAGTGCAAGCTCGCTCGTCGCGAGGGCACCGATCTATTCTTAAAGAGCGGCGTCAAGCCGATCGAGAGCAAGTGCAAGTTCACGGTGCCGCCGGGCGGCATCAAGGGCGAGCGGCGCACGCGCCTGTCGGACTACGGTCTGCAGCTGCGCGAAAAGCAGAAGCTTCGCCGCATGTACGGCGTGCTCGAGCGGCAGTTTGGCAACTATTACGAAGAGGCGGCGCGCCGCGCTGGCGCAACCGGCGAGAACCTCTTGAAACTTCTGGAATGCCGCCTAGATAACGTTGTATATCGCATGGGCTTCGCGGCCACGCGCGCCGAGGCGCGGCAGCTGGTAAGCCACAAGGCTCTGTCGGTGAACGAGCAGGTCGTCTCCATCGCGTCCTATCAGTGCAAGGCCGGCGACGTCGTGCAGATTCGCGAGAAGTCGAAGAAGCAGCTTCGTATCCAGGGCGCGCTCACTGTCGCCCAGCAGGTTGGATTCCCCGAGTGGGTCGAGGTGAACGACAAGGAGATGCGCGGGGTTTTCAAGGCCGTGCCGGCGCGCGAGGATGTTCTCCCGGACATCAACGAAAACCTGGTGGTTGAGCTCTACTCGAAGTAGTCATTGTCTGTTAGACCGGCATTTGAGGCCGGAAGGTGTTTCCTATGCAGCCTTTTGTAGCTGAATTCTTGAAGCCGCGCGTGGTGAAGGTGCAGCCGCTTGCACCGCGCCAGGCGCGCGTCGTCATTGAGCCCTTCGAGCGCGGCTTTGGTCATACGCTCGGCAATGCGCTGCGGCGCGTGCTCTTGTCGTCCATGCCCGGCAGCGCCATCACCGAGGTCGAGATCGACGGAGTGCTGCACGAGTACACGAGCATCGAAGGCGTGCAGGAAGATGTGGTCGACATCCTCCTGAACCTGAAGTCGGTGGCGCTGCGCATGCACACACGCGACAACGCCGAACTGCGACTGCACAAGAGGGGCCCGGGCCCGGTGACGGCCGGTGACATTCAGACCGACCATGACATCGACGTCGTCAATCCGGAGCTCGTGATCGCAAATCTGACCAAGGCGGGCGAGCTCAATATGACGCTGCGCGTCGAGCGTGGCCGCGGCTACCGGCCCGCCGCGCAGCGCGCGGCCTTCGAGGAGCAGACGCGCCCCATCGGGCGGCTGCAGCTTGATGCCTCGTTCTCGCCGGTGCGGCGCGTGACCTACTCGGTCGACGCGGCACGTGTCGAGCAGCGCACCGATCTCGACAAGCTCATCATCGACATCGAGACCAACGGCACCATCGATGCGGAGGAGGCGATCCGCCGCGCGGGCAGCATCCTGAAAGATCAGCTGTCGGTGTTCGTCGATCTGCAGGGCGAGGAAGAGGCCGCCACCAAGGTATCGGAGATGCAGTTCGATCCGATCCTGCTGCGGCCCGTCGATGAGCTCGAGCTCACCGTGAGAAGCGCCAATTGCCTGAAGGCGGAGAACATCCACTACATCGGCGATCTCGTGCAAAGAACGGAAGTTGAGCTTCTGCGCACGCCGAACCTCGGCAAGAAGTCGCTCACCGAGATCAAAGAGGTGCTGCAGAGCCACGGCCTCATGCTCGGCATGCGCCTGGAAGGCTGGCCGCCGGCGGGCTTGAAGCACGACGAAGAACGCGAAGTGATGTAGCGTCATGCGTCATCAATTGAGCGGGCGCCAGCTGTCGCGCAACAGCCCGCACCGGCATGCCATGCTGCGCAATATGAGCGTTTCGCTGCTTCGTCACGAGACGATTCGCACCACGCTGCCGAAGGCGAAGGAGCTGCGGCGCGTGGTCGAGCCGTTGATCACGCTCGGCAAGACCGACAGCGACTCGCGCCGCCGTCTTGCGTTCGCGCGCCTGCGCGATCGCGCGATGGTCGAGAAGCTGTTCGCAGACCTTGGCCCGCGCTTTCGTGCGCGTCCGGGCGGCTATACGCGGATCCTGCGTATGACGCCGCGGCCGGGGGATTCGGCGCCTATGGCGCTGATGCAGCTCGTCGACGGTCCGGCTGCCGTCGCGGCGCACAAGCACGCCACGGACGCAGCCTCCAAGACGAAGCGCGGCAAGGGCGCGCCTGCGAAGACTGCCGCCAAGAAGAGCGCAAAGAAAAAGGCTGCCGCGGCGCCGGCTGAAGAGGCGCCCAAACCCAAGCGCAAGAAAAAAGCCGCCGCCTAAGAACCACCGAAGTTCGAGTTTCTTAAGGGGACAGGCATATGGGACTCGCGTCCGAATTCAAAGAGTTTGCGATGAAGGGCAGCGTCGTCGATCTCGCCATCGGCGTCGTGATCGGCGGTGCGTTCGGCAAGATCGTGAACTCGCTGGTCGCAGACGTCATCATGCCGCCGATCGGGCTCGCCATCGGTGGTGTGGATTTCAAGGATCTCGCGGCGCAGATCGGCAGCAACCCCAAAGGCGAGCCGGTGCTCTTCAGATACGGCATGTTCATTCAGACGGTATTTGAGTTCCTGATCATTGCGCTGGCGCTTTTCATGGTGATCAAGGCCATCAACCGGCTGAAGCGGCCGAGCGCGGCTATGCCGGTGCCACCGACGAAGACCGAGGCGTTGCTGCAAGAGATTCGCGACCAGCTCGCAAAGCGCTGAACGCATCGCGGGTCAGGTTCTCGCAGCCGCCGGAAGTCACGGCAAGGTCGTCCTCGACACGGATGCCGCCGAAAGGCCGGAACTGTTCGACGCGCGTCCAATTGATGTTCTGCCCACGCGAATCCGCGCGCGCAGCATTTAAGAGCTGCTCATTAAAGTAGATTCCCGGTTCCATCGTCACCACGAAGCCGGGCTCAAGCACCCGCGTGAGGCGCAGATACGTGTGCCCCTCGGGGCGCGGAATCTCTCCGCCCTCGGACGAACGCATCCAGCCGCCGACATCATGCACCTGCAGCCCGAGGAGATGTCCGATGCCGTGCGGCAAGAACACGCTCGAGAGCCCGGTGTCGACCGCCTCATCGGCAGCGCACAAGGTAATGTCGGCCTCGTGCAGCAGCTCGGCGGTCAAATGGTGTGCCGATAGGTGGATGTCGCGCCAGTCGGTGCCGGCGCGCACGCCTGCACACAAGGACTGCTGCATCTCATCCATGTGGCCGATGAGAGCCGCGAACTCGGCGTCGCGGTACGAATATGTGCGAGTGATGTCGCTTGCGTAGCCGGCAAACTCCGCGCCGGCATCGATGAGGAGCGAATGGCGCGCGGCGGGCGCGCGGCGCTCGAGAAGCTGATAGTGCAGCACCGCCGCGCCTTCATTGAGGGCGATGATGTTGCTGTACGGCAGCTCCTGCTCGCGCAGCCCGCAGGCCGCAAGATAGGCAAGCTGGATCTCAAATTCGGTCGCCCCAGCGGCGAAGGCGCGTGCCGCGGCGAGGTGCCCCAAGGCGCCCAAGCGATTGGCACGGCGCAGGCAGGCAAGCTCATAGGCGCTCTTCGCGGCACGCGCAAAATCAAGATGTGCGATGAGCTTGCCCGGATTGACGCCGGCCAGTCCCCAGGAGCTGACCTCTGCGTCGGCCTCGCCGATGAACGCCGTGCGGCTCAGATCCCCTGGCAGAAGGTTGCGCGCTGCGCTGCGTACAGCGATGGGGCGAATGTCGAAGTGTCGCGTCCAGTAGCTCTCCGGCAGCGCCTGCGACTTGTACCAGAAGTCGACCGGAGCGCTGAAGAGCAGCAGCGGCACCTCGCCGGGCTTGAAATACAGCCACGAGTCAGGTACGTCGGTAAGCGGCACGAAGGACTTGAAAGTCGCATGCGCGCGGAACGGATAGTGCTGGTCGTCCGCGAACACCACCGGCGGGCAGCCGGCGTGCACGAGCACGGCGTCAAAGCCGGAAACCGCAAGTGCGGCGCCGTAACGCTCACGCAGGATTTGCGTGTGCGCGGTAAACAGGGCGTCGAGTTCGCTTGAGCTGTCGGGCATCGTTACGATCCCTGCCTGGCAAGTCGGTATTCTAAGCGCCGCGGCATAGGCGTGCCGCGCGAGGTGCCGTTGCGGCGCTGCAACATAGCCTCTCGGCATGGACATCGCGACGAGGCGCAAGCCGACGAATTGCCTTGCGCAGCGCACGGCGCTACAGATTTCTTCGCATTTGGGGCATGCGCGCGCCCTGCATTGTGTCTCCTGCAGCCGACACATATTTCAAATCGCACCTTAACTCTATAGAATTCCGCGCCGCGAGACGCGAATAGCGCATCGCCGGACAAATCTATTGAGCTACACCACACCACTCTTGCTTCTCTCGGGGTATTGATCGATGAACACCAAACTTGCTCTTAGCGCTCTTATCGCGGCGCTGATGTTGACAGCCTGCGCGAAGCAGGAAACTGCCAGCACCGCGCCGGCCACTACCGAAGCCACGCCGGCTGCCGGTGCGGCTGCGGACTCCGCCGCCGCCTCTGCCAATTCCGCAACCAACGCTGCTGATGCCGCTCAAACCGCTGCGGGTCAGGCTCAGGATGCTGCCGCCGCTGCGACGCCGCCTGCCGACAAAGCGCCGCCTGCCGACAAGCCGAAGTAATTCGAAAGAATTACACGACGAGCCTTCAAGGGCTTAACCGACGGCTCGGTCAGGCGCATCAAGTCCTGTCCGGGCCGTTTGTTTTTATACGGATGCGCGTGGCGTGACAGTAAGCGTACGGGACGCACGGGCGTCGCAGCGTGATCGGCTCTGGATCGAGAATGTCTATCGCGACTATCTTGATGACCTGGCGCCGCTCAACACTGGGATTTTTCCGATCCTAGGCGAAGTCGGCCATCGCGAGCCCGACCAGATGTCGCGCTGGTTCGCCGATTCCGGCTCTTACCCCCTGCTCATCGCGAAATCCGCAGTAGCGGTTGGATTTGCGATGGTTGCGCGCGTGGCGCGGCTTGCGGGATGCGCAGGCGTCGACTACCGCATGGCCGAGTTCTTCGTCGCGCGCTCCGAGCGGCGTCGCGGCATCGGCCAAACCGCGGTGCAGATCATTTTCAACCGCTTTGCCGGACGCTGGGAAATCAACGAGTACCTGAGGAATCCGGCCGCCGTGAATTTCTGGCGCAGGGTGGTCGCGGCCTATACGCGCGGCGACTATCAGGAGCGCATTATCAACGGCGAAGTCCGCCAGCTTTTTGAGTCGAGCGTTGCGCGTCCGCGCTAGGGTTGGCCTTACAGGCGTTGCAGCCGAGCGCTGAGCGCGCAAGCAGCGTGCGGCGCAGCCGCACGAGAGGGCCGCGGGTGGCATTCGGACTCACGAGCCGGTCGAGGACCCACAGGCGCCGACGCGCCGGCGTCAGCCACCAAAGACTCAAGAGCACGCTCGCCGCGACGAGCACAAAGACGATTGCGCTCTGCAATGCCGCCACGTCAGCCGCCTCCGAAGAAAAGCGCGACGCGATAGGTCACAAAGGCTCCGGCATACGCAAGCGCGAACAGATACCCCGCCATGATGAGCGGATAGCGCCAGGAATTGGTTTCGCGCTTCACCACGGCAAGCGTCGACAGGCACTGCGGCGCGAACACATACCAGGCGAGCAGCGATAATCCCGTCGCGACACTCCAGCCCGATGCGATGACGGGCATGAGTGCGCCTGCGACATCGGTGCGTGATCCCGACATCGCATAGACGGTGCCGAGCGCGCTCACCGCGACTTCACGGGCCGCAAGTCCCGGTACCAGCGCCATGGAGATCTGCCAGTTGAAGCCGATCGGCGCAAATACATATTCGAGAGCTCGCCCCAGCATGCCGGCAAAGCTGTAGTGGATCGCCGCTTCACTCGCCCCCGGGGGCGGTGCCGGAAAGCTTGCGAGGAACCACAGCACGATCATGAGCGTCAGAATAATCGTGCCAACGCGGCCGAGAAAAATGCGCGTGCGCTCCCACAGGCCGAGCACGAGATTGCGCAGATTCGGCCACTTGTACTCCGGCAGCTCGAGCAGCAGCGGGCGGTACTGGCCGCGCATCGTGTATTTGAGCACCAGCGCGACGCCCATCGCCGCCAATACGCCGGCGCCGTAGAGCGCGAACAGCACAAGTCCCTGCAGATTGAAGATGCCGACGCTGCTTCTGGGAATGAAGGCGCTGATGAGCAGCGCATACACCGGCAGACGAGCCGAGCAGGTCATGAGCGGCGCGATCATGATGGTTGCCAGCCGGTCGCGCGGCGAGGGGATGGTGCGCGCCGCCATGATGCCTGGAATCGCGCACGCGAAGCTCGACAGCAGCGGAATGAACGCGCGGCCCGACAGGCCGACTTTTCCCATGATGCGGTCGAGAAGAAATGCGGCGCGCGGCAGGTAGCCCGAATCCTCAAGCGCGAGGATGAAGACAAACAGAATAAGGATCTGCGGCAAAAATACGAGCACGCTGCCGATGCCGGCAACAATGCCATTAAGCAGCAAGCTATGCAGAGGGCCATCCGGCAGCGCCTGCGCAAGCCACTGCCCGACCGCAGTAACGCCAGCGCTGATGGCGGCCATCGGCGCGACCGCCCAGCTGAATACTGCCTGGAACATCAGAAATAACACGACGGCGAGCAGGAGCGGCCCTGCGATCGGATGCAGCACCACCGCATCGAGGCGGTCGAGAAGTTGCAGTCGCTGCGGTACCCGGTAGTCGATCTCGGCAAGGATGCGCCGCACTTCGCGCTGCGTGGCTTCGACATCGCTCAGACCCGGAAGGGCCGCCACGGGCGCTACGAGCGGCGCTGCGAAGTCACAGCGGTCGATGGCATCAATCAGCGCGCGCTCGCCGCCCGTGCGCACGGCGACCGTCTCAATGACCGGCACGCCGACCGCGCGCTCAAGGGCGGCACGGTCGAGGCGAAAACCACGCTGCTTTGCAAGATCACTCATGTTGAGCGCAACGATGAGCGGGCGGTTCAAGCGCTTCAAATCAAGGACCAGCCTCAAATTGAGTCTGAGATTGGTCGCATCGACGACGCACACGAGAAGATCGGGTTGCGGCTCGCTCGCATGGCGTCCGAGCACGACATCGCGCGCGATGGCTTCGTCGAGACTCGTCGCCTCGAGGCTGTAGGCGCCGGGCAGATCGAGAACGCGGTAGATGCGTCCCGAGTGCGGCCCTACGAAGCGGCCTTCCTTTCGCTCGACAGTGACGCCGGGGTAGTTCGCGACCTTTTGACGGCTGCCGGTGAGGCGATTAAAGAGGGCGGTCTTGCCGCAGTTCGGAACGCCGATCAGCGAAAGGCTCGGGCCTCTCGCCACGGCCGGAGCGTTCACGTGGTGTTACTCGGATGCGCAAGCTCGACCCAAACGGTTTCAACTTCCCGGCGCCGCAGCGCAAAGGTCGTGGTGCCGACCCGCACGACAAAAGGATCCCGTCCGGGGCGCGCTTCGGTCAGGATTTCGATCCGCTCGCCGGCGACAAAACCCAACTCCATCAGGCGTCGCTCAAGCATCGTGTTGGCGCCCGTGCCAACCTTGATCACGACACCCGTCGTTCCACGCGGCAAAACGCTCAAACTAAAGGATCCGGCGGCGAGAGTCCGACCACCCGGGGCGGTGATTGCGTCCATGTGGATCAGTATGATTGAGAACCGTTCGCATTTGCAATCTGGCTGTCATGAAAGCGTGGCGCGTGTCGTATTTGTCATAATGCGACCGCAACACGGCTTGAGCTTGGCAGTCTGAAGAGGGGTTTCAGGTACTCCCCGGTGTACGTCTTAGGATGCCGCGTAAGGGCCTCCGGAGTGCCAACGGCCACGAGCTCGCCGCCGGCATCCCCACCCTCAGGTCCCAAGTCGATGACCCAATCCGCCGTCTTGATGACATCAAGGTTGTGCTCAATGACGATGATGGTATTGCCCTCGTCGCGCAGCCGATGCAGCACCTCAAGCAGCTGTGCGACGTCGTGAAAGTGCAATCCGGTAGTCGGCTCATCGAGGATGTACAAAGTGCGCCCCGTGGCGCGTTTTGCGAGCTCGCGCGCTAGTTTCACGCGCTGCGCCTCGCCGCCCGACAAGGTGGTCGCGTTCTGTCCGAGCCGCAGATAGGAAAGTCCGACGTCGACGAGCGTCTGCAGCTTGCCGGCAACGGCCGGAATGCTCTGAAAGAAGCGCAGCGCATCTTCCACGGTCATCTCGAGGACTTCGCGGATGTTCTTGCCGCGGTAAGTGATCTCGAGCGTTTCGCGGTTGTAGCGCTGCCCGCGGCACACATCGCAGGGCACATAGATATCGGCGAGAAAATGCATTTCCACCTTGAGCACGCCATCGCCCTGGCAGGCCTCGCAGCGTCCGCCTTTGACGTTGAAGCTGAAGCGGCCGCTATCGTAGCCGCGGGCGCGCGACTCGGGAACCGCGGCGAAGATCTCGCGCAACGGCGCAAACACACCCGTGTAGGTTGCCGGATTGGAGCGCGGCGTGCGGCCGATGGGACTCTGATTGATGTCGATCACGCGATCAATACTGTCCAAGCCCTCGATGCGCTCGCACGGCGCCGAGTTCCGCATCCCGCCGTGCAGGCGCGACGTCGCGTAGGGCAGCAGCGTATCCACGATGAGCGTCGACTTGCCGGAGCCCGACACGCCGGTGACGCACGTGAATAAGCCAAGCGGAACCTCGACGGTCAAATTCTTCAAGTTGTTGCCGGTAGCGCCGTGGATGCGCAGCTCCTTGCCGGGCGTTCGCGGCGTGCACAGCGGTATGGGGATCGTGCGTTTGGCACTCAAATATTGACCGGTGAGCGATGCGGCAGCAGCCTCGATGTCGCTTGGTGCGCCTTGTGCGACCACGTGGCCACCGTTCACGCCCGCGCCCGGACCGAGATCAACGACATGATCGGCCGATCGGATCGCCTCGGCGTCGTGCTCGACTACGATGAGCGTATTGCCAAGATCGCGCAGCGCCCGCAATGTCGCGAGCAAGCGGCGGTTGTCGCGCTGATGCAGACCGATCGAGGGCTCATCGAGAATGTACATGACGCCGGTCAGACCCGAACCCACCTGGCTTGCAAGCCTGATGCGCTGGGCTTCCCCGCCCGAGAGTGTTTGCGCGCGCCGCTCGAGCGTCAAATATTCAAGCCCCACATCGACCAGAAAACGCAGCCGCTCGATGACATCCTGCACGATCTTTGCCGCCACCTCCCCGCGCCAGCCGGGCAGCGTCAAAGAACGAAAGAATTCGAGTGCGCGACCTATCGTGAGCGCGGCGATCGCGGGCAGCGCCTGGTCACGCACAAACACGAAACGCGCCGCGCGATTCAAGCGCGCCCCGCCGCACTCCGGGCAGGTGCGCATGCCCAAATATTTCGCAAGCTCATCGCGTACCGTCGGCGAAGCGGTTTCCTTATAGCGCCGTTCGAGATTCGGCAGAATGCCCTCGAAGCGGTGCCGCTTCTTGTGCGCGCGCCCTGCCACCTCGGCATAGCGAAATTCGATGATCTGCTCGCCACCGCCGTTCAAGAGCACATCCTGGATCTTCGCGGGCAGCTCATTCCACGGGGTTTCAATATCAAATTCATACGCACGCGCGAGCGACTGGATGAGCTGGAAGTAATAGGCGTTTCTGCGATCCCAGCCGCGGATCGCACCGCCGGCTAGCGACAGGTGCGGATGGCCCACCACGCGCTCAGGATCGAAGAACTCCTTGCAGCCCAAGCCGTCGCAGGCCGGGCAGGCACCGGCAGGGTTATTGAATGAGAACAGTTTCGGCTCAAGCGGCGGCACGCTGTAGCCGCACACCGGGCAGGCATGGCGGCTCGAGAACACGAGCTCCGCGCGCGCGGGCTCATCGAGGAATGCGACTTTGGCGACCCCGTCCGCAAGGCGCAGCGCGGTCTCGAAGGATTCGGCGAGTCGCTGTCCGACGTCGCGCTTGACGCGAAAGCGGTCAATCACGGCTTCCACCGTGTGCTTTTTCTTCGGGTCGAGCTTGGGTGCGGCGTCGATTTCGTGGATGCGACCATCAATGCGCACGCGCACGAACCCCTGCGCCGCAAGTTTTTCAAGTTCCGCCGCGTGCTCGCCCTTGCGGGCGCTGACGAGCGGTGCGAGGAGCGCGGCCGCAGTGCCGTCGGGGAGCTTCAGTACCTGATCGACCATTTGGCTTACCGTCTGCGCGGACAGGTCGATGCCGTGATCCGGACAGCGGGGACTGCCGGCGCGCGCAAAGAGAAGGCGCAGGTAGTCGTAGATCTCGGTGACCGTGCCGACCGTAGAGCGCGGGTTGTGAGAGGTCGCCTTCTGCTCGATGGCGATCGCGGGCGACAGCCCCTCGATGCGATCGACGTCCGGCTTTTCCATCATCGATAGGAACTGGCGCGCATACGCCGAAAGTGATTCGACATAACGCCGCTGCCCTTCCGCATACAGGGTATCGAAGGCGAGCGAGGACTTACCTGAGCCTGACAGACCGGTCAGCACGATCAATCGGTTGCGCGGCAGATCAACGTCAATATTCTTCAGATTGTGCGTGCGCGCGCCGCGGACGCGAATGTACTGCATACCCGATTCACCGCTTGAGGCATTCACTAAGGGCAACCATCCAGTCTACGCCGACGCGTCGAACGAGCTCAAAACTGCACGTCTACGAGCTTTATGGCCGGTTCGCGCGCGCGTGCCCGGAGCGACTACAATGGGGCTGGAATCACGGGAATTCGATGGGGGCGGGGAAGGCTATGGCGAGGGGACTGAACAAGGTCATTTTGATCGGCAATCTGGGCGCCGACCCGGAGACGCGGGCCATGCCCTCCGGGCTTACGGTCGCCAATCTGCGCGTGGCGACCAGCGAGAACTGGCGGGATAAACAGTCCGGCGAGCAGCAGGAACGCACCGAGTGGCACCATGTGGCGCTCTTCGGGCGCTTGGGCGAAGTGGCGGCGGAATACCTCAAGAAGGGCTCCCAGGTCTACATCGAAGGCCGGCTGCGCACGCGTAAATGGCAGGACAAGCAGGGCAATGACCGCTACTCGACCGAGATCATCGGCAATGAAATGCTGATGCTCGGGGGTCGTGGTGGAGGCGCAGGCGCAGCCGTGGCCGCAGCGGAGGGCCGCGAACGCCCTCCCGAAACTGCCGACGCCGCCGAGCGCTCCGACGCGGGTGGCCGCGGCGGCGGCAACGATTTCGACGACGACATTCCCTTTTAGGATCCGGGGCGCATATAGCCTGTATGCCCGGCCGCGTTTTCATCAAGACTTTCGGTTGCCAGATGAATGAGTACGACTCCGCCCGCATGGCGGACGTGCTCGGCGCTGGCTTGGGCTTTGTTGCCACGGAGGATCCGGCTGAGGCTGATCTTCTGCTCATGAATACCTGCTCGGTGCGTGAGAAAGCATCCGAAAAGGTGTTCTCGCTGCTCGGCAAATGGCGCGAGCTCAAACTGCAAAGGCCGGAGGTTCTGATCGGCGTAGGTGGTTGCGTCGCAAGCCAAGAAGGTGCGGCGCTCACCGAGCGCGCGCCTTTTGTGGATCTCGTATTCGGCCCGCAGACTCTGCACCGCCTGCCAGAAATGATTGCGCAGCTGCAGCGCACCGGGCGTTCCGTAGTCGACGTAAGCTTTCCCGAAATCGAGAAATTTGATTACCTGCCTGCACCACGCGCCACGGGCGCCTCAGCCTATGTCTCAATCATGGAAGGCTGCAGCAAGTACTGCAGCTTCTGCATCGTGCCGTACACGCGCGGCGACGAAGTGAACCGCCCGTTCGAAGCAGTGCTCGAGGAAATCCGCCAGCTTGGCGCGCAGGGCGTCAAAGAGATCACGCTTCTCGGGCAGAACGTCAACGCCTATGCCGGCCGTAGTGCCGATGGCGCGGTGCTGGATCTTGCGACGCTGATCCATCACGTTGCAGCGCTGCCCGAGATCGAGCGCATTCGCTTCACGACCTCACACCCCGTCGAATTCACGCCAAGCCTCATCGAGGCATACGCAAGTGTGGGCAAGCTTGCGAGTCATTTGCACCTACCGGTGCAGAGCGGCTCGGATCGTATCCTGGCGCTCATGAAGCGTGGCTACACCGCGCTCGAATACAAGGACAAGATCCGCCGCTTGCGCGCCGTGCGCGCGGAAGTCACCGTGTCCTCCGACTTCATCATCGGCTTTCCGGGTGAGAGCGAGCGGGATTTCCAGGCGACGCTTGATCTTGTTCGTGAGGTCGGCTTTGATCAATCCTTCAACTTCATCTACAGCCGCCGCCCGGGCACGCCCGCGGCGTCATTGCCGGATGAGGTTGCACCGGAAGTAAAGCTCGAACGGCTCGCTCGCCTGCAGACGCAGCTTGATCTGCAGGAGCGCGCAATCAGCCAAAGCATGGTGGGGAGCGTGCAGCGTGTGCTCGTTGATGCACCCGCAAGGAAGCACGCGCAGGAACTCTGCGGTCGCACCGCCAACAACCGCTGGGTCAACTTTGCAGGCCCAGGCGCACTTCTGCACCGTTTCACTGACGTCGTCATCACGGATGCCCTGCGCCACACGCTGCGCGGCCGTCTGCAACAAACTGCGGACGCCTGAAAGATCGTGACCGCTGCCGTTGTCGCCCAGTCGCGCGAGTTCCTGCTTGAGCCAGCCGATAACGCTCGGCTTGCGAATCTCTGCGGGCCGCTCGATGAGAATCTGCGCCTGCTTGAGTCACGTCTCAACGTCGAGATCCGCCGCCGCGGCGATTCGTTTCGCATTAGCGGTGCCCGTGCCGGCAACGCCGAAGAGACGCTGCGCGCGCTTTTTGCGCGCACCGCGACTGAAGCGGTAACGCCCGAGCGCGTGCACCTTGAGCTGCGCGAGCAGGAACTCGGCACGGCGCCCGCGGGCGGCTCCGAGGATGAGCTCACGGTACGGCTGCCGCGCGGCGCCATTCGCGCCCGTGGCGCGCATCAGCGCGACTATCTGCGGCAGATCCGCGGAAGCGATTTGACCTTCGGCATCGGGCCGGCCGGCACCGGCAAGACGTATCTTGCGGTTTCCTGCGCGGTCGAGGCCTTGCAGGCGGACCGGGTGCGCCGCATCGTGCTGGTGCGGCCGGCAGTCGAGGCGGGCGAACGCTTGGGATTTCTGCCTGGCGACATGACGCAGAAGATTGACCCTTACTTAAGGCCCATGTACGACGCGCTCTATGAAATGATGGGCTTTGATCGTGTCGCGCGTTTCATCGAGCGCAATGTTATTGAAGTCGCGCCGCTGGCGTTCATGCGCGGCCGCTCCTTGAACGATTCGTTCATCATTCTGGATGAAGCGCAGAACACGACCATCGAGCAGATGAAGATGTTTCTGACACGCATCGGTTTTGGCTCGCGCGCCGTCGTCACGGGAGATGTGACGCAGACGGATCTGCCGGCCGGACGTCAATCGGGCTTGCGGCACGTGGTTGACGTGTTGCGCGGCGTCGAAGGCGTCGCATTTGCTTTCTTTGATGCCCAGGATGTCGTACGCCATCCGCTCGTGCAGCGCATCGTGCGCGCCTACGAAGCGCGCGGCGAGGCGACATGAGGCGCGGCGCGCGGCTCGACGTGACGCGCGGTGCGCGCGTGTGGTCGCCGCCGCTCGCGGAGCTCACGGCCTGGACCTGCGCAGCGCTCGGCCGGCGCGCGCACGGCGCCGAGCTTGCCCTGCGTGTGGTCGGCACGGCCGAGAGCCGCAGATTGAATGCCCAGTTTCGTGGCCGTGATGCGCCAACCAACGTGTTGTCGTTTCCGGCGCCGCATTTGCCGGCGTCGCGCGCGCGCCGTTCGCGTCCCCTCGGGGACCTGGTGATCTGTGCGCGCCTGCTGCGTGCGGAGGCACGCGCGCAGGGCAAGACGCTGCGCGCGCATTGGGCGCACCTCGTGGTGCACGGCGCGCTGCATCTCATCGGCTACGACCACCGCCGCGCACGCGACGCGCGCCGCATGGAGCGGCGCGAGATCGCGGTGTTGCGGGGTTTGGGTTTCGCCAATCCGTATCGGAGCGCTTAGCGGCATGTCCAAGGACACGAGCACAACCGGCGGCTGGTTAAAGCGCATCACGCAAAGCCTCTCCGGAGAGCCGCAGGATCGCGCCGAACTCATCGCGCTCCTGCGCGAGACGGCGGAGCGCGGCCTTGTTGATGCCGACGCGCTTGAGATGCTCGAAGGCGTGCTTGCGGTTGCGGATCTGCAGGTGCGCGACATCACGGTGCCGCGCATCCAAATGGTCTCGGTACGCCGCGACGACCCGCCCGCGCGCATCCTGCCGATCGTGATCGAATCGGGCCACTCG
>Ga0066793_10000557_pt1 | contig 15043 bp, 14 predicted proteins | sample PersoiDNA2013189_FD_83876 | JGI IMG/M metagenome (GOLD analysis project Ga0066793, IMG submission 83876) | Permafrost soil microbial communities from the Arctic, to analyse light accelerated degradation of dissolved organic matter (DOM) -... | ecosystem: Environmental > Terrestrial > Soil >... | reverse complement strand
CCACGAGGGGAAGAATGCCATCAGGTGCGTGAACCCGGCGGTGGTCGGCATCACGTCCATCGCCATCTGGGCGCCTTCCGCGCGGAACCCGTCCAGCTGTTTCAGGATGTTCTTCATCTCGGCGGTGATGATGAAGTTGGGGATGCTGCGATGCGCGACCTCATCGTGCCTCGCCAGCCACTTGATGACCTTCAGTGCCGGGCGCTGCAGGGGCCCGAGCCAGGGGAGGCTGAAAATGTGCGAGACCTGGCCGCGCACCTGGTTCTGCTTCGAGACCTCCGCGACCTCGGCCATGGCCTTCTCCAGCGTCGTGTTGGTGTACGAGCGCAGGTGGCTGGTGTAGAGGCCGCCGTACTTCGAGAGGACCTTTCCGAGCTCGACAAGCTCGGCGGTGTCGCTCTGGTTGCCCGGGAAATACTGCAGGCCCGTCGACATGCCGAACGCGCCGGCCTCCATGCACTCCTCCAGCAGCCGCGACATCATGGCGACCTCGTCCTTCTCCGCGAGCCGCGTCTCCAGGCCGCAGGCGGAGATCCTCATCATGCCGTGAGGCGCGAGGATGCCGCAGTTGAGCGGCACTCCTTTTTTGTCCATGTGCTCCATGAACGAGCCCATGTCCGTCCAGTGGACATCGTTGTCGAAGTCCATCTGGGTGAACACCTCGAGGTACATCTGCTGGCCCTCGTTGTGCTCCTTCGTTATCGGCACCAGCGCCATGCCGCAGTTGCCGCCGATGAAGGTGGTGATGCCCTGCATGACGAGCGGCGAGAGGACGTTCGCGTGGTCCTCTTTGAAGAACGCGAGGTCGGCGTGCGAGTGCACGTCGATGAAGCCCGGGCACAGGGTCCTCCCGTAGCGTCAATGCGGCGCGCCGCCTCGACGCCCGTAAGGTTGCCGATCTTCTCGATGACCTCGCCTCTGATGCCGATATCGCCCTTGTACGACTCCTTGCCTGAGCCGTCCAGGATCTCCGCGTTCTCGATTATCAGGTCGAACATGCTGACTCCTCGTTCTCGAGCTTTCTGGTGCTGCTGCCCGGCCTCCCGGCGCGCATCGTTCAAGCACGTAGTAAGGGAGGTACACTGGTACGATCTCGGGCCATCATCATGGTACCAGAGTGGAACGCGTCTTGCCGAGTGTTTAACACCAGCCGGCGGGACGCCGGCGCTACGGGTTCAGTTGCAGCTCAGAAGGCCGAAGCCGGGGATGGCCGAGTTCTTCCGCCCCTTGCGCAGCGCCTCGATGAACAGCCGCACGGTGCGCTCGGGCCCCAGGATGTTGGCGAGGTCCTCCAGCAGGTCTACGCGTGCCCGCAGCGGGTACCAGACATCCTGCTTGAAGTTATAGACGCTCGCGTAGTTGCGGGTGAAGCGGGCGAACTCCTCCTCGGCCTTCTCCCTGTCGGAGACAGCCAGCGCCGCGACCTTGCCCGACACCAGCGAGCCGGAGATGCCGAAGCCCATGAACGGGTCCAGGCATCCCGACATCGTCCCGCACATGATGAAGTCGCCGCGGAACAGGCTCGGGTTGTCGGGCGATACGACCGGGGCCGCACCGACCACGTAGTACCAGTCGTCTTCCTCCACGCCCTCGACGCGCTTCATGAACTCGCGGTACTTTGCCAGGTCCTCGCGGCTCACCTCCTGGCCGTACGCGAACAGGAGGTTGTAGTAAAGGCCGTTGCAGTAAGAGATGTAACCGTACTCGTTGATGCACTCGTCCATCCATATCCAGGCGTCGTTGTCGTGCTCGATCTCGCCTCGGGCCATCCACGCGTACCAGCTCTTATACGGGACTTCCAGGTCGTCGTAAGCCGCGTGGTTGAGCCCGCAGGCGATTATCGTCCCCGGGGGCAGGCCCGCGAGGTCCTCCTTGCGCAGCTTCTCGTTGAACTCGAACTTCACCCCGGCCTCGACGCACTTCTCGTAAAGGAGTGCATCCAGGCTCTGTGGGCGGGAGCTCCTCTCCACGTGGTAAGCCATAAACACGGGAGCCGGGATCTTGTAGTCGTGGAGGTAGATCGACAGCGTGCTGACATCGTGGAAAGCCGGGGCGATATCTATGCCGATGTACTCCGACGTCGCGGGCACATCCAGCGGCGTGGTGTGCAGCGAAGGGTTGAACGCGCTCGAGCCGCCCCAGGCGGGCTCCTGCTCGCGCACCAGCACGTCGTAGCCTTCGGTGGCGAGGTTGTATGCCGCGACCATGCCGGACATCCCGGCCCCGTAGATGAGGACTTCACCAGACGCCAAACCGGTCACCTCCATGACTCGAGCCCGGCCGCGGTTCGTCACCGCCGGGACTGAACAGCGAAAAGACAGGGAAGATACTACACGAAATCGAAGGGCGACTGCACAGGCTCGCCGCGCGTCACTTCTTCTTCTTGACCTCGGTGGTGAGCGCGTACACGTGGTCGAACGCCGCCTGGAAGACCACCTTATCCTTGACGTACTCCGCCGGGTCGTCGCTCCTGATGATGACCCAGTTCTTCATCTTGCGCCCTTCCATCGGGGAGAACTCGGATATCGTGGGTCGCTCGAGCAGTTCGGGGACCATCTCCTCGGGGACTTTGACCGTGGCGCCGTCACCGAAGACGCCGGCGAACATCTTGCCGTTGATGTAGTACGCGGGCATCCCGAAAGCCTTGCCGGGCTCTACCTCAGGGTTGTCCAGGAGGAAAGCATCGAGCGCCTCTTTGATGTCGGGGTCGAACGTGAACTTCTTGGGCATGTCTCCTCCATACCATTTCTTGGCGAAGCCGAGGACCTCCTGGCAGTACCCCGCCGCGCGTATCCTTGTCGGGCTTGATGCCCGCGGCCCGTTCGTCGACCATGTTACAAGTATCAGTCATGGGGAATTCCCCCGCAACGATGCAAGTCAGGCGACGACCGAGGACATGTCATGAGCGCGTACGAGACGCAGAACCTGCTGTTGACCGGCCGGCCGGGGAGCGGAAAGACAACTGTCATCATGTCCGCTATCCGGGGTGCGAGCGTCGCCGGCGGCTTCTACACCGGCGAGCTGCGCGAGGGCGGCGAGCGTGTGGGCTTCTCGATCACAACGCTCGACGGCAGGACGGGCACGCTGGCGAGCGTCGGCCTGGCCTCCCCGGTGAAGGTGAGCCGCTACGGCGTGAACGTACGCGACGTCGACGAGGTGGCCGCCGACGCGGTCGAACGCGCCATCCGCGACCCATCGGTCGCTCTCATAGTGATCGACGAGATCGGCGCGATGGAGATCGCGAGCGTTAGGTTCCGGGAGGCCGTGCGCGCGGCGCTGGACAGTCCCAAGCCTGTGCTGGGGACCATACAGGTAAAGCAGAACCAGTTCCTGGACCTTGTGAAGGAGCGGCCGGACGTGACGGTCGTGAGAGTTGACTCATCCAGCCGCGAGCGCCTGCCCGCGCAGGTGCGCGACTGGGTGGAACGCATCACGAGCACTTAACTTTTGGGGGTCAGGTCCTTTTTCTCAAGTCGCTGGAAGTGTGACGATGCACCACTGGGGTCAGGCACCGGTGGTGCATTTCAGAAGGTGTGCTGGATCAAAGCATGAAAATGCACCACCGGTGCCTGACCCCAGTGGTGCATCGCTCGGCCGCTTACGGCTTAAGAAAAAGGACCTGACCCCCAAAAGTTTAGTTAATCCACGATGAAGACCGGCGTGCCCACCTTGATCGCATTGAAGAGGGCTGCCGCGTCGTCCGGCGCCATTCTGATGCAGCCGTGAGACGCCTGCTCGCCGAGCGACTTGGGGAACGGCGTCGCGTGGATGCCGATGCCTCCCCCGAGGTCCATCCAGTAGCCCCCCAGCGGGTTGTTCGGGCCAGGCGGCTGGGGTATGCCCTGCTTGTCCTTTGCCCACTCAGAGGTCGGCAGCCAGGTCGGGTTCTTCTCTTTGTACGTGATATGGAACCTGCCGTTGGGGGTCGGGTACTGCGGCATCCCGACGGCGATCAGGTAGCTGTTGACCTCCCGGTCGTGGTCGAAGAGGTAGAGCCTGAACTGCTTCTGGTGGATGACGATGATCTTGGCGATGTCCGCCTCGACCACTTCAGGCTGGATCCTGTCAGCAACGATCGCAACTGTCCTGTTGTCCGTGGGCAGCGCCTTGGCTACTGCCTTGACGGTGTCGTCGACCTTGACCTTGACGCCTTCCTTCGACGGGACGATCTCCGGAGAGCCCGAAGCAACGCTGATGCTCACGCTGGTGGGGTGCCTGTCGACCTTCTGGGCTACCTTCGTGACCCAGTTCGTCAATTTGGCTTTGCTGCAGGTGACCATCACGGGCACGTCGCTGTTCACACCCGAGCCGACAAGCCTGCGTGTGATCCTCAGCAGGGCGGGGCTGCGCTTGCCCAGGAGGTAGGCTTCCTGGACCATGCCGTCGACGTCCAGGTGGAAATCGATGGCCTTGAGGACCACGGTGTACAGCTTTCCCTCGTATTTGAGCTGGATGTTGGACTCGAGAGGCTTGATCCTCTGCTGGACGACCTGCCGAGCGTTCTCCCTGGTCATGCCTCCGACCTTCACGCCGTCGACAGTCACGCCCTTCGCGATCCTGCCGCTCGCGGCCAGTTCGAGCCCGGCGCCCACCAGGAACACGATACCGATAGCGAGCACCGCCCAGGCCAGTGTGACCTTGAGCCAGCGCGGCATCTTCGGGGCGCGCAACGACCTGGCGCGATCGACCCCTCCGGAGAAGTCCTGCCGGGTCCGCTCCCACATGTCTTTGAAGCTCCCAATGCGCAAAGACCTGCCGCGCGGTTTACTCTCTTCCGCGTCCGGGCGTTCCTCCTGCGTGTGGAAGTCGTAGATTCCCTTGCCGCCGTCCTTCAACTGCTCACCTGCCAGGGTCCTGTTAACTCCTTTAGACGGGTAATAAGATATCAAGTGTTCGTGCACCTTCAAAATGACGTTTTACGGAAGACAAGGGGGCGCTGGCGGTGGAACTGATGGTGGCAGGCCCGGAACATGTCCCGGCGATACTGGTCCTGTGGGAAGAACTCTCCTCTTACCACGAGCAGCTCGACCCCTTCTACGCGCAGTGCGACGGAGCGGTGGGCAACTTCGAGTCCCATGTGCACCAGTCCCTCCAGTCGCACGACTCGCTGGTCCTGGTCTGCCTGGAAGACGACCACGTCATCGGTTATTCCAACACCCTCGTCGAGCTTCATCCCCCCGTAGTGGCGTGCAGGGAATACGGGTTCATCGACAACATAGTGGTGACGGGCACCCACCGGCGGCGGGGCGCGGCGAGCCTCATGCTCTCGCGCACCCTGGAGTGGCTCAGCGCACGCGGGATAGACCGGGTGGAGTTGAATGTGTCCGAGCAGAACATCGGGGGCCTCGAGTTCTGGAGGAGCCAGGGCTTCCTGGACTTCCAGAAGCTGATGTGGCGCAGGGTAACATAGCCGGCGGTTGCGCTACTCGAGACTCTTGCCTCTCCGGCCACCTTTGGATAGCCTGTGACAAACGCGGAAGAACCCCAGAGCAAGGAGACAGCATGGCTTCTCTCACCAGCGGCGAAGGCGCGGCACTGTTCCAGAACTCCAGGGAAGAGGTCTTCAACGCGGTCCTCGAAGCCGTGAACCGCGTGCCGGGCATGAAGGTGAAACAGGCCGACCAGACAAGCGGCTACATCCTCATCACGGTGGGAGTCAACCTCTGGTCATGGGGTGAGGACCTGCCTGTGCAGATCACCGAGAGCGCTCCCCGCCAGACCTGGCTGCAGATAGCGTCCTCCTCGAAGTTCGCGTTGATCGACTTCGGCAAGAACCAGCGCAACGTCGACAGGCTTATGGCCTCCGTGTCCGAGGTGCTCGCCGCCAGGGCTCAGCCCGGAGCGCCCGCGCCGCAGGTCCAGCAGAGCGCGCCACCTCCACCCGCCCAGGTGGCTTGCCCTAATTGTGGAAAGGCGCTGGCGGCAGGCGCGAAGTTCTGCACGTCCTGCGGCTCACCCCTCGCCGGAAGCTAGGGCGTTGCCCGGAGAGCTTCCGACATCGACCGCACCAGTGCGCCGAGCCCTGAGAGGTCTCCGTCCGATCTCGCCGCTTCGCTCATAAGCGCGCTGCCGACGATCACGCCGTCCGCCATCGTCCCTATCCGGGCGCACTGTTCCGGGGTCGACACGCCCAGGCCCGCGGCTATCGGGCACGACGCGTTCTCCCTGACCCTTGCCAGGAACGAAGGCAGCTCGTCCGAGACGGACGCGCGCGCCCCTGTGGGACCCAGGAGCGTTACGCAGTAGAGAAACCCGGTCGCCGCCGATGCCGCTTCGCGGATCCTGACCGGGGGCGTGGTGACCGAGCAGAAGGCGACGGTGTCGACCCCGGCGCTGTTACAGGCGGCCCCGAGCGGCCCCATCTCCTCTACCGGCAGGTCCGGAATCACGACGCCGTCTATGCCGCACTCGGCCGCGCGCCGCACAAAATCCTCGACTCCGAACTTGAGGACAGGGTTGTAGTAGGTCATTACGAGCAGGGGCTTGTCGGTTCGCCGGCGAGCTTCAGCTGCGAGCTCGAGCACGCCCCCGGGGGTCGCGCCCGTCCGAAGCGCTGTCGCGCTCGTCTCCTGGATGACCGGCCCGTCCATGACAGGGTCGGAGAATGGAATGCCGATCTCGACCGCGTCGGCTCCGCTGTCCAGCATCGTTTCGATCACGCTGAGGCTGCCCTCCCTGTCCGGGAAGTATCCCGTGGCATAGGTGATGAGGGCGGCGCGCTTCCCCCGCAGGTCGGCGAACATCTTCGCGAGTCTCTTTTCAGTGACGTCCATCAGAGGCATCTCCCGAGCGCGTCCATGTCCTTGTCGCCCCGCCCGGAGAGGCAGACGACCATGATCTCCTCTCTATCCATCTCCGGCGCCGCCTCCATCGCGTAGGCGACGGCGTGGGCGCTCTCGAGCGCGGGAATGATGCCTTCCTTCTTCGAGAGGAAGCGCGCCGCCTCGAGCGCATCTGTATCGCTCACAGAGGTGTAGGTCGCAAGCCCCGTCTCTTTCAGGTAGGAGTGCTCGGGCCCAACGCCCGGGTAGTCCAGCCCCGCCGACACGGAGTGCGTCTCGAGCACCTGGCCGTGCTCGTCCTGGAGCAGGTAGCTCATGGCCCCGTGGAGCACGCCGACCTCGCCGAGGCAGAGGCTGCTTCCATGCTCGCCCGGGCCGGCGCCGCTTCCACCCGCTTCGACACCCACCAGCCTCGGCCCCTGGCCGATGAACGGCGAGAACATCCCGATGGAGTTGCTGCCGCCCCCGACGCAGGCGATGACCGCGTCGGGAAGGCGCCCCTCGCGCCGCATGCATTCGGCGCGTGTCTCAAAGCCGATGACCGACTGAAACTCCCGCACCATGGCCGGGAACGGGTGCGGTCCGACCACCGAGCCGAGGCAGTAATGCGTGGTGCGGACGTTGGTGACCCAGTCGCGCAACGCCTCGTTCACCGAGTCCTTCAGGGTGCGGCTCCCGCTGGAAACCGGGCGTACCTCCGCTCCCAGGAGCTCCATGCGCGCCACGTTCGGCGCCTGCCTTTCGATGTCGACTTCGCCCATGTAGACCACACATTCCTGTCCCAGCAGCGCGGCGGCGGTCGCGCAGGCTACGCCGTGCTGCCCGGCGCCGGTCTCGGCAATCACCCGCTTCTTGCCCATCCTGCCGGCGAGCAGGCACTGCCCGAGCGTGTTGTTGATCTTGTGCGAGCCCGTGTGGCAGAGGTCCTCCCGCTTCAGGTATATTCGCGCGCCGCCCAGTTCGTCCGTCAGCCGCCGCGCGAAGTATAACGGCGTCGGCCTGCCGGCGTAGTCGCTCGACAGTTCAGCGAGCTCGGTCATGAACCCGACGTCCGCCCGCGCTTTCTCGAACTCGCGGTCGAGCTCGTCAAGCGCCTCGATGAGCGGCTCGGGGACGAACCTGCCGCCGAACACGCCGTAGTAGCCGCGCCTGTCGCCCGGGCGCTCCCCATCGGCACCAGCCACACGCATCTGCACTTTCTCCTTCACTGGTCACTCACCTCGTAGTCCGCCTTTCTCGCCTTCTCGATGAACCGGTACATGAGCACCGGGTCCTTGACCCCCGGCGCGATTTCGATGCCGCTGGAGCAATCGACGCCGTACGGCCTGGCGGTCTTGACCGCATCGGCGACGTAGTGCGGGCCCAGGCCGCCCGCGATTATCAGGCGTGGCTTGCCCTCGATCAGGCGCACCATCTTCCAGTCGAACGAGCGCCCGGTCCCGCCACGCTTCCCGGGGTCGAAGCCGTCCAACAACAGTGCTTCGCAGTCTCCCTCCTGCGCGTACCTGGTAGCCCTCGCGATGTCGAGTGTCCCGTTCACGCGCAGAGCCTTGATGGCGCGGCCTCGCAACCCGGAGCAATACTCGTAGTCCTCGTCCCCGTGGAGCTGCGCCGCGTCCAGGCCGCAGTGATCCATGATGGCTCGCACTTCGTCGAGCGGGGTGTCCACGAAGACTCCTACCCGGGCAGGTCCGTCGGGCATTTCGCGCCCGATCGCGCGGGCGACCTCGGGAGTGACGCGCCGCGGGCTTTCAGCGAAGACAAACCCCACCGCATCCGCTCCGAAACGTGCCGCCGATACGGCATCCTCGATCCTGGTGATCCCACAGATCTTCACCCACATTTCGCCTCACCTCCCGGTAAGTTCTCTCAGCCGCTGCCCCGGGTCTGGCGCCCTCATCAGCGCCTCCCCGACCAGCAGCGCGTCAACGCCGAGCGACGCGATCCGTTCCGCGTCCTCGACCGTCCTTATCCCGCTCTCGCTGACCACGACCGCACCTTCAGGGATGAAGTCGTACAGTCGCTCTGTCGTGGCCAGGTCCACATTCAATGTCTCCAGGTCGCGGTTGTTGATGCCTACGATGCCGGCGCCCGCCTCCAGGGCGAGCGCGAGCCCCGCGACCGTGTGCGCCTCGAAGAGGACATCCATGCCGAGGCCGTGCGCGTATGCCAGCAGGTCCGCCACGGCACCCGAGTCCAGCGCCTCCGCGATCAGCAGGACCGCCGACGCGCCGTACGCCCTCGCCTCGAGCACCTGGTACTCCGACGAGATGAAGTCCTTGCATAGCAGCGGCAAGCGGCAGCTTCGCCGTGCCTCCTCGAGGTCGCCCACTCGGCCCTCGAATCCAAACTCGCTCGTGAGGACGGACACCGCTGCCCCTCCGGTGGACTCGTAAACCGCCGCAGTCTCCCCGACCGACGCTCCGCGGGAGATCACCCCCGCGGACGGCGAGACCTTTTTGACCTCGGCGATGATGTTTACAGGGCCGTCACCCCTGATGATGGCGCGCTTGAAAGAAGGTACAGGCGCGCCGTCCTCCTTCAGCCGCCGTTCGAGCGCACGGCTGGAAACCCGGCTCGAGCGTTCGGCTGCGGCGCGCCTCCCCGCCTCCATCGCTTCGTCAAGGAACATCGGTCCCACCCCTGTCGCCGTTCTTGCTGTCGAAGGACACCAGCCGGTCGAGCATCATGGCGGCTTCTCCCGTCTCCACGGCCTCCCGCGCAGCCGCGACGCCTTCAGACAACGACTCCGCCCGACCGCCCGCCACCACTGCGAAAGCCGCGTTGGCGACGCACACTTCCATCGCCGGGCCCGGTGCGCCGCCGAGCACGCGTCTGATGATGGCCGCGTTGCACTCCGCGTCCCCGCCGGCTAGGTCGGCACTGTCCCGCCGCGCCAGGCCGAGGTCTTCCGGCGCCAACCGGTATTCGCTCATCACGCCGCGGTCGACTTCGCAGACGACAGTGTCGGATGAGAGGCTGAACTCATCCAGGCCGTCGCTCCCGTGCAGCACGAAAGCCCTCTCGCAACCGAGGGCGCAGAGCACGCGACCCAGGAGCGGCACGAGCTCGGCCCGGTTCACACCAAGCACCTGGGCGCGGGCGCCGGCAGGATTCGTCAGGGGGCCGAGGATGTTGAATATGGTCGGCACGCCGAGGTCCCGGCGTGCCCCCATCACGCGCTTCATCGCCGGATGGAACGCCGGGGCGAACATGAAGCCGATGCCGACGGTCTCGATGCACTCCCGGACGGCCGCAGGCCCCATCTCGATATCTACGCCGAGCGCCTCCAGAACGTCCGCGCTCCCGCACCGCGAGGACACCCCGCGGTTGCCGTGCTTTGCGACCGGCACGCCCGCCGCGGCCGCGATGATGGCGGCTGCCGTGCTTATGTTGAACGTGCCGCTGCGGTCCCCGCCTGTGCCGCAGGTGTCCACCAGGGTAGCGGTCCGGGGCGCGATGCCGACCTTCACTTCGCGCATACCCTGAGCGAAGCCGGTGATCTCTGCCTCCGTCTCGCCCTTCGCCTTGAGGCCGACCAGAAGCCCGCCGATGACCGAGTCCGGCACGTCGCCTCCCAGCATCGCGAGCGCCGCCTGCCTCGCCTCCTCGCGCTCGAGGTCCTCGCCCCTGGCCACCTTGTCAATCGTGTCGCGAAGCATCGCCGTCGCCTCCGTTCATCTCGAGAAAGTTCGCGAGCATCGCAGCGCCGCTGGTAGTCAGTATCGATTCCGGGTGGAACTGCACGCCCTCAACGCGCAAGGTCTTGTGGCGGAGTCCCATGACAAGCCCATCCGTGGTCCTGCACGACACCTCCAGGCAGCCGGGAACGCTGTCGGAAGCGACCACGAGCGAGTGGTAACGAGTCGCCTCCAAAGGGCTGTCGATCCCACGGAACACGGTCCTGCCGTCGTGGTGCATGCTCGACGTCGAGCCGTGCACCGGCCGCGGACCTCGCGTGACCCTCGCGCCCATGACATAGCCGATGACCTGGTGGCCCAGGCAGACACCCAGGATGGGAACCTCGCCGGCGAGCTCCCTGACCGCGTCGCAGGATATCCCCGCGTCCTGGGGTCCCCCCGGCCCCGGGGAGATGACCAGGTGCGTCGGCGCGAGCGACCTGATACCTGGCACATCGATATCGTCGTTGCGCGCCACGACCACCTCGGCCCCCAGTACCTGGAAAGCCTGGGCGAGGTTGTAGGTGAACGAATCGTAGTTGTCGATGAGCGCCACCTTGCAGCCGTCCATCACCGCTCACCCCTTTCCGCGGAGCGCACCGCCCGCACCACCGCCCGCGCCTTGGACATCGTCTCCTCGTACTCCGTCGCCGGGTCGGAGTCGGCGACCACGCCCGCGCCTGCCTGCACGTGCGCCCGCCCGTCCCGGATGACGACGGTCCTGATGGCGATGCAGGTGTCCATGTCGCCCGAGTGGCTGATGTAGCCGACCGCGCCCGCGTAAGGCCCGCGGCCGTCCGGCTCCAGGTCCTCGACGATCTCCGCCGCCCGGACCTTGGGAGCGCCTACCACCGTGCCGGCAGGAAAAGACGCGCGGAGCAGCTCGTAGTTGCCCGTGCCGTCGGCCAGCGTCCCCTCGACCTCGCTCACCATGTGCATGACGTGCGAGTAGCGCTCGACCTCCATGAGACGCGTGACCTTGACCGTGCCCGGTTTAGATACCCGGCCCAGGTCGTTGCGCGCCAGGTCGACCAGCATGATGTGCTCTGCCTTCTCCTTCGGATCTCCCGCGAGCTCGGCGGCGAGCGCGGCGTCCAGCTCGGGGTCGGCCCCGCGAGGCCGCGTGCCGGCAATGGGACGGATGACCGCGCGGCCCCCGCGGTTGGTGACCATCGGCTCGGGCGAGGAGCCCACCAGCGACACGCCGGGCATCCGCAGGTAGAACATGTAAGGAGACGGGTTCTCCGCGCGCAGGTGCCTGTAGACCGAGAGCGGGTCGCTACTGAAGTCCATCGACAGGCGCTGCGACACCACGACCTGGAACGCACCACCGGCGTAGATATGCTCGAGCGCCCTGCCGGCCATCTCCTCGAACCGCTCGCGGGTGACGTTGCTCTCTACCCCCTCGAAGTCATCCGCGGCTACCCGGGGCGAGCACTCGAGCGAGAGGCCCTGCCCCGGTGCGAGCCTGGTCCGTATCCGCGCCGCCATCCGCTCGAGCGAGGCGACGGCGGCATCGTACGAGCGGCCGCGCTCGGCCTTCCCTTCGCGCAAGACGACCAGCGCGCAGAGCCGCATCCGCGAGCGCAGGTGGTCGAACACGACCAGGCGCCCGGGGAACATGAACATAGCCTCGGGCACGCCCTCCACGCCGGGCTCTTTCTCGAGCCTGACTTTCTCGATGCTCGCGAGCGTCCCGTAGCCGAAGTACCCGACCGCGCCCCCGGCAAACGGCAGGGCCCCTTCAATCCCGCCCTCCCGGGGCACGAAGACCCTGGCCCTGGATACCATCCTGAACAACTCCTCGAGCGGCCTCTCGTCGATGATCGAGTTCACCCGGGAATCCCGCGACACCACGAGTTCGCCGTCATCGAGGCTCGCCACGGCCGCCGGCTCGAAACCGAGGATCGAATAACGGCCCCACGTGCGGCCGCTCTCGGCGCTCTCGAGCAGGAAGCACGGCTCGTCGCTCGCCCCGCGGAGCTTCATGAAGGCGGACACCGGCGTCTCGAGGTCGCTCGAGAGCTCGGTCGACACCATCGCGTGCGTGTACCCCTCCAGCGCGACGAACTCGTCGCGCCCGGGAGACACGTCCGGTGCTCCGGCTACAAACCTCTCCGTCTCTCTTGCCGCATCGATTCCCATCTTTACTCTCCTTGAAAATAAAAAAACCGCGAACTCGTCGCGGAAATAAAAAAACCGCGACCCCCGTCTGAGGGTCACGGCTACGCTTCTATGTGTTCAGGCGCGGCGGCAGGGACCCTCTATGAGGTGCCCCACCAAAAACTGTTCAGTCTTACCGTACCTGTTGCGTTCATCATGTTGGGGATTATAGGGGCGCTTGTCATCCGTGTCAAATTGACGCCTGTTTGGTTCAGGAGTATTGCACAGGGTCTAGAATGTATATGTAGCGATATGCGGTCTGAAGCGGAGGAGCCATGGAAACAGTTCAGTACGCCGAGACTCTAGATGAGCTCAAGGCCACCTACCCCGAGAAGTTCGTCGGCGAAGACAAGGTCTTCGATGCCATCAGGCGAGGCGACCACCTGTTTGTGGGGACCGCGTGCGGCGAGCCGCAGCACCTCGTCCAGGCGCTCGGGGACTACGTCGACAAGCATCCCAAGGCGTTCTTCGACACCGAGGTCATCCACGTCTGGACACTCGGGGTTGCGCCTTACGACGACGAGAAGTTCAAGCACAACTTCAGGCACAACTCTTTCTTCGTGGGAGCTAACACGCGTGATGCCGTGAACCAGGGTCTCGCCGATTACACCCCGATATTCCTGTCCCAGGTCCCGGACCTCTTCTACCGCAAGTTCATCCCCATCGACATCGCCATCGTCCAGGTCTCGCCCCCGGACGGCAACGGTTACATGAGCCTGGGGGTAAGTGTCGACATCACCAAGGCCGGGGTCGAGGTGGCGTCCAAGGTGATAGCGCAGGTCAACTCGAACATGCCCCGCGTCCACGGCGACACCTTCATCCACATCAGGGACGTTGACTTCATCGTGCCCTTTGACGAGCCGCTCCTCACCTATGACCCCAGCGTGCCGGACGTCCTGGTGAGGCAAATCGGCAGGTACGTGGCCCGCATCGTAGAGGACGGCGATACTATCCAGGTCGGATACGGCAGCCTGCCGAGCGCGATCCTCGCGAACCTCGAGGACAAGAAACACCTGGGGGTCCACACGGAGTTGTTGAGCGACGGCATCGTGAACCTGATGCAGAAGGGCGTAATAGACAACACCCGCAAGACGCTCGATCGGGGCAAGACCGTGGCGTCGTTCTGCATGGGCACCCCCGAGACCTACGAGTACATCCACGACAACCCGAGCATCGATTTCCGCCCCATCGACTATACCAACAACCCGCTCAACATAGCGCGTAACGCGAATATGACCGCCATCAACATGGGCCTCGAGATCGACCTCACAGGCCAGGCGACCGCCGAGTCGATCGGCAAGACGTTCTACAGCGGCATCGGCGGGCAGGCGGACTTCATGCGGGGCGCGGTGCTCGCGCCGGGCGGCAAGACCATCCTGGCCCTGCCGTCGACCGCGGGCGCCGAGGGCGAGGTCTCGAGGATCATCCCCTCCATGACGCAGGGCGCCGGGGTGACGCTGACGCGCGGTGACATCCAGTACGTCGTCACCGAGTACGGCATCGCCTACCTGCACGGCAAGAACGTCCGCGAACGCGCCATGGAGCTGATCTCGATCGCGCACCCCAAGTTCAGGCCCTGGCTCATCGAAGAAGCCAAGAAGCTCAAGATGATCTACCAGGACCAGGCCTTCATCCCGGGCACCAGGGGCGAGTACCCCGAGGACCTGGAGACCTACCGGACGACCAAGGACGGCACGGAGGTCCTCTTCCGGGCGGTGAAGATCAGCGACGAGCCTCTCATCAAGGACCTCTTCTACTCTCTCTCGGACAACAGCATGTACCGGAGGTTCATCTCGTTCCGCAAGGACATGCCGCACGAGCGGCTCCAGGAGTACGTCGTCATCGATTACACCCAGGAGATGGTCATCCTGTCGTTCGTCCACGAGGGCGACAAGGAAGAGCTGGTGGGCCTCGGCCAGTACACCATCAACGAGCAGCAGCACAACGCCGACGTCGCGTTCGTGGTCAAGGACGAGTACCAGAACAAGGGGATCGGGACGGAGCTGCTGGGCTACCTCACACAACTGGCCAAGCGCCAGGGGCTGCTCGGCTTCACCGCGGAAGTCCTGGTCGAGAACGAGCCGATGCTCCACGTCTTCGAGAAGCTGCTGGACGTGAAGAAGACCGTGGACTCGGGAGTCTACTACATGACGATGGAGTTCAAGAGCGCCGAAGTGTAAAACCGGTGCCAGGCACTTTTCACCCCGTTATTTCCACTGGCGGGGGTCCTGCCGACCACACCCCATGCCGCCCTGAGAGCACGGATGGTGCATAATATTCAGCATGAAGAAAAAGGGGTCCTCACAAGAATCTGTGGGTTGAATTCGAGAATTCAGCGGCCGAGCCAGCCATTTTGAGGCCGTAGTCAGGATCTGGACATCGCCCCCATAATGGGTATTTCTAAGCCTCGAGGGTCCT
>Ga0066793_10000556_pt1 | contig 15059 bp, 13 predicted proteins | sample PersoiDNA2013189_FD_83876 | JGI IMG/M metagenome (GOLD analysis project Ga0066793, IMG submission 83876) | Permafrost soil microbial communities from the Arctic, to analyse light accelerated degradation of dissolved organic matter (DOM) -... | ecosystem: Environmental > Terrestrial > Soil >... | reverse complement strand
CCAACAACAGTTGGCGAGCCTCTGACCTGCGGTTATACCGCTGACGCGTTGGTAGCGGGGGCAGGATTTGAACCTGCGACCTCCGGGTTATGAGCACTACGACTCACGTCCCAGACAACTCAAGCCCTCTCCCCTGACGCACACCATCCCAAGCCAACGGGCCCACCCGTGCCTCGACGTCTCACCAGTCCCGGGGTGTCCCGGTTACACATTTGGCTACACCCCCCCACCGACCACCGCCGCGGCCGCAGTCCCTTGTGGAACGTCTCGGCCGTGCCCAACCATTTGGCCGTCATACGTTGGCTATACATCTACAAGACCTTGCCGGACATGCACCGAGACCGCGTAGATGCACAGTCTCCACGCTGGCCGAATCTCATTCCCCTGCCAGAGTCATATGCCGTGGCCGACTACGCGATTCGTCGTGGCGACACCACTGGCGCTGCGGGATCCGCGCAGACGCGGCTCGGAACCTGTTGCCGCCGACATGGTTCAGAACGCTCCGACCGCGGCGAACACCGCCACCTCAGAAGATCCATATAGCCATGACACTCACAGTCGAATTGCGCTCCATGGTTCACGCCCTGGTATGCCCCGCCCGAACGTGTCTGGATCAGTGCCGAGCTTCCCCGCGAGTTCCAAGGCAATGCGCTGAGCCGCTACGGTGAGCGGGAAGATCGAAAGGGGTTCACCAATTCCTGGTGCGCTTACCCTCTTGACGCATACCCCGGATTGCTCAGCAGCGTCAGCAATTTCCCCTATTCGCTCGGTCCATGGGCCACCTCCATCGAAGCAGACCAATGTGTCCGTTCTGCGTAGTGCGACGGAGGGGCCGTGGAGAAATTGCTCGATACCAAGTCCCTCGGTCGCGACGTAGGCGGTCTCGCGAACTTTGAGTGCCCCTTCCGCGGCCGTCCATTGGTTAATCCCTCCACCAATGAATTCCATCAGCCGGTCAGGTACGCCTACGGACATAGGCTCGCTAGCCATGGCTTCGGCGACGGCATCAGGAACCGTCCCTAGATCGCCCAGGTCGGCCCCGAGAGCTTGGGCTAATTGAGCCAAACGAAACAGTGCGCCAAGGTGGCTGGCGGTGTACGCCGCCGACACTTCTCGCGGGACGGTTTCCAGGTCCGCTCCCTCGACGCCAAGTCCGGAGATCACCACGGTGACGGCGCCGTCGCTGCGTGCTTGCTCGAGCGCTTCACCGGTGTAGCGCTTTGCCCCCGTATGAGTCATCGCCACAACTGAGTCGTTAGGGCCAACGGCAGGCCCGTCAAAACAGAAGTCTGCGGAAGGTATCGCCCATGCGTCTACCCCAGCCTTGCGGAGGAACAGGGCGCCTTGGGCGGCAGCGTGCCAACTTGTACCCGTCCCGATCACCAAAACTCGGCGGTCCGCCAGGCGCGCGGCCAGTTCCTCAATTCGGCCAGTATCCGCGTGCAGCCTCCGTAGATCGTCTGCTTGACGCTCCATCGTCTCTTGCATCTTGCTCTTCATGACTTCCCCGCTTCTCTAGATTGAGTGCCTCTTCGCTCCTACCGCAACCTGGCGTGGCTGGCATCGGCGATGAAGGCTCATCGAACGTGACCGGGCAACTCGGAGGTCGCACCGCACGTCGTGATCCGGATCCTGGATCTTGACCAGACCAGTCGAGAGGACTCATTCGACCGATTCACCCCACAGAAGTCGGCAAGCCCCTCATAGAGCTCGCGCCAGCGCTCGTCCTCGTCCTCCGTTGGCCGTCGCACCCGACGGTTCATGTCACAACCCCCGCTCTTCAGCGGCATCCTGCGTGTCGACGGCAGGGCGCACCACTTCCACCTCGACGAAGTCAAGAATGTCCACGCCATCGTTGCGGACGTTGTGTTGTGCGCCAGCCTGCCGGTAGTAGGAGACGCCTGGGGCCAGCTCCGACGTGGCTTGGGTTCCCTCCGCGTTGGTGATGTGCATGCGGCCAACGGTTATGGGCACCACCACATAGGCATACTCGTGCGCGTGTTCACCCGTGTCATCGCCCACGGCAAGGGTCCATCGGGTGACCCTCACGTCCGAGTTGTCGACCTGCACATGGGAACTCTTGTCGGTCATCTGGGTCCCTTTCATCTGGTGGCGTTGGCGCTGGCGTCGAAGACGCGTCGCCCGCCAACCCACGTTGACTTCACGTCCAGATCGGCGATGTCTGCTGGGGCAGTCTGGAACGGGTCGTCCGAGAGCTCCACGAAGTCGGCCAGCATCCCCGGAGCCAGCTTCCCCTTGAGGTGCTCTTCGCCCGACGCGTATGCGGAGCCGGTCGTGTAGAGCGCAATCGCCTCCTCCACGGTGATCCGTTGGCTTGGTCCGACGAGGGAGCCATCCAGCGAACGACGCTCGACGCAGCTGGTGATGGCCGCCAACGGTTCGATGGGCCCGCAGGGGTAGTCGCTGGACCCCGCGACCGGGATGCCGGCATCGAGCAGCGATCGGTGGGCGAACATGCGATCCAGCCGCTGCTCGCCGTAGTAGCCCGCGAGCTTGTCACCATGGAACCGCGCGTACGAGCCAAACGGCACCACTACAAGGCCCAACGCCTTGATACGACCGATGATTTCGTCGTCGACGAGGGTGCAGTGCTCGATGCGGTGTCGCGGCGCGGGCGCGCCGCCCTGACGGGCCTTCTCGTGGGCGTCCAGCAACAGGCGGATGGCCCGATCACCATTGGCATGAACTGCCAGCGCCACCTGGTCGCGCGTCGTCCTCGACACCAGGTCTTCGAGCGCCTCAGTCGAAGTGGTCTGCATGCCGTGGTCATTGGTGCCTTCGAACGGCTCGTCGACCAGGCAGTTGCCGCCCGCGCAAGCACCGTCCACGAAGGCTTTCACCCCGACCAGGCGCAGGAACTCATCCCCAAGGCCACTCTGCAGGCCCAGGGCGGCCATGTGGTCGTAGTGGGGATGAGCGAGCAGTACTCCCGTGCGCATGGAGAGCAGGCCAGCCGACCTGGCCGCCATCAGCAGCTTGACGTCCTCGGGCCCGCACAACGCGTCGCAGCACGAGGTGATCCCGGCGGCGTGAAACATGTTCAGCGTGCGCTGCAGACCCCGCAGCCGGAGATCCAGGCTCGACGGCGGTATGACGGTGGGCTGCCGCGCGAGCGAGGGGTAGGCAACGTCGAACAGTGCCTGCTCATAGATGACCCCATTGAGCCGCCCGGCACCATCACGGCCGAGGGCACCGTCCTGCGGGTCCGGGCTCGCGTCCTCCAGTCCGGCGGCGGCGAGACCGGCCGAGTTGAGGACCCCCCAGTGGGCAGCGACGTGTATCAGCAAGGCGGGCCGGTCGCCGGCCACACGATCCAGGAACCACCTGTCCACGACGCGCCCACCGGTGGTCTTGAATTGGTCATAGCGCGACCCGACAACCCACTGCCCGGGACCGACGGATGCAGCCTCCGTGTTGAGCAAGGTCACCAGTGTCGATTCGTCGGTCGCGACCTCCGGTGAGCAGTCCACATGCAGCTGATTCTCGGCCGTCATCGTGGGATGGGCGTGTGCGTCGTTGAACCCGGGCAGCACCACGCCGTCCAACCGGATGGTGCGGTCGATAGGGAACTGCTCAGCGAGGTCGCGCTCACGACCTGCCGCCACGACCCGCTCGCCCAGCAGGACCATGGCCTCGGCAGGCGGCCCGGCCAGGGTGTGGATCTGACGGGCCCGGACAAGGGTCCACTGCGCCGGACCTTGCGCCGCCGTGTCTTCGATGCTGCTCACTTCTGCGCCCTTCATCAGTGACTACGCGAGGAATGCTGCCTGACCCAGCGGGACGTGATCCAACGGCGGCACCGAGATCCCGCGCCCGTTCACCTGCACCAAAGAACCGTCGGTCGGCACCTGCACGGAGGGAACAGCACAGTTGCGCACCATGCTGGACCGCGACAAGCCTCTGGCATTGCGCACCGGCAGGTACATGGGTCCGTCAACCAGATCCCTCCCGGACATCGCCGACTCAGCGACAAAGGTGGCGGCCAGCCTCCGCGGCGCACCACCCATGGCTCCGAAGAACGGACCCATGAGCCGGGGCTGGCTCAACCTCGTGGAGCCGTTGCCCTGCCCTGTTGCCCCCCACGCAACGAATCCTGCCTTGAGCACCAACTCCGGCTTGGCTCCGAACCACGCCGGCTTCCACAACACGATGTCCGCAAGGCGACCCGGTTGCAGACTGCCGACGTCCCCGGCGATGCCGTGGGCGATCGCCGGGTTGATGGTGATCTTCGCCAGGAACTGCAGGACGGTTTCGTTGTCTGCATGCTCGCCCTCGCCCGCCCGGAGTGCGGGATGCGCCGCCAGCTGAAGGGTTCGGCGGACCGTCTCCCCCATCCGACCCATTCCGAGCGAGTCACTGTTCACGATAGAGATGGCGCCCAAGTGATGAAGGTAGTTCTCCGCCTGGATGCCAGCCTCGTGCACCCTGCTGTGGGTTGTCTCGACATCGGACACGAAGTCCGCATGCTGTCGGTGCACCGTCATCGTCATGGGGAACAGCTCGGCCACCGTGTGACGCGCGTACGGGATCGTCGGGGTCGTCGACGAGGCCAGAATGTGATCGTGGTTCAAGATCTCCAGCAGATCAGGATGCCCACCGCCACCCTCCACGTGATAAGCGTGGACGCTGCGTCCCGCGGTCGCGTCAACAGTGTCTGCCAGCAAACCGAACTCGTTCAACGAGTCGCTATGCAGCGCCACGGCGACATCGGCCTGCTCGGCCACACCCAGGCAGGCATCGACGCACGCCGGCGAGGCGCCGTAGTCCTCGTGCACCTTGAACCCACCTGCCCCAGAAGCAAGGGCCGACTCCATCGCCCCACGGTCTGTGGTGCTTCCACGCGCCAGGAGCAGCACGTTGACCGGTATGTCGCGAAGAGACTCCGTGAGGACGTGAATGTTGCGGGCCGGGTTGGCCCCCACGTCCCACACCCCCCCGATGCCCATGCCCACGATGGTCGTGACACCTGAGCTAAGGCCGACCTCGACTAGCGTCGGCGCCGCGAGATGCACATGAGAGTCAACGGCGCCGGCAGTGGCGATAAGACCTTCACCGGGCACGAGCGCGGTGTGTGGGCCCACGACGAGGTCAACACCCTCGAAAACATCGGGCGAGCCAGCGCGGCCGATACCGACGATCCGACCGTCCTTGATCCCGATGCAGGTCTTGCGGATGCCGATAACAGGGTCGATGAGGACCACGTTGGACACCAGCATGTCGAGGTCGGACTCGCCGCTGCGCCCATAGAAGCCCTCTCGCCACGTCTTGCCACACCCCCCCAGCACCTCATCCCCGTACGGCGTGTCGTCCTGCTCGACCTCGATGGTCAGACCCAGGTCGCTCAGTGGGATGCGATCCCCGGTTGTCGGCCCGTAGATCCTGCGGTAAGACTCTCTGTCAAGCGACGTCATCGCTGCCACCTTCGGGCCGGGCGTTCCACGGCACCAGCGTGACCACGCGCGTCTCCCCCGGCGCCCAGGCGACGCTGGACCCCGCGGGAATGTCCAGGCGCCAGCCCTCCACGAGGTCACCCTCGATCCGCAGCAACGGGTTGACCTGGCTGAAGTCCACGTGGCTGGTCACCCGCACCGTCCGTGGCGCCTCACTGAGCACGGTGACCTCGCGGCGCGGTCGGCCAGCGTTCAGCACACGAGGCGGACGATCCGAGGTCACCATGTCTGCTTCGACCGCAATGGGGTTCACGATGTCGACGAGGAAGCTACCCGCGGGAAAGAGCGCGTCGACCTGCAGGTGGCTCACCATCGCTGGAACACCCGGTAGTACCTGATCCCGGGTCAGGACCTCTTTGGCTCGGCGAACCACCTCGTCGAGCTTAAGGCCGTCCCACGCCCACTCATGCGCCTCGTCGATGATCAGCGCAGCGGCCTCGGTTGCTCCGAGTCGGGCGCCCCTGGCCAGCCGCCGCCGGGCAAGGTCCGCGGCGGACGCAACCAAGAGACGGTCTCTTTCCTGCGGTGTCAGATGCACAACGGCCCCTCGCTCCAGTCACCGGATGGGTCGAAGACCGCGTGTCCGTCGATGAACGTCGCGAGCACCTGGATCTCGCGGATGCGCTCCGGCTCGATCCGCGTCAAGTCGTCCGACAGCACGGCGAAGTCCGCGACCTTGCCCGGCTCGAGGCTGCCCATCTCGGTCTCCAGGAAGGTCGCGTGGGCCGAGCCGTAGGTGTAGGCCCGCAAAGCCTGATCTGGCGTCAGAGCCTCGTGGACTGCGAACTCGCTGCCGCTGTCCGTGAGCCGGTTGACCATGTCGTGAATCGCGAGCAACGGTGCGCCATCCACGACCGGACGGTCACTGCTGCCCGGCAGCTCGATCCCGGCCGTGAGGAAGGACTGCCCCCGATAGCACTGAGAGACCCGATCGGGCCCCAGTGCGCGGGTCATGCCGTCACCGAGCTCGCCGATGAACCTGCCTTGCGGGTTGGGGATGACTCCCAGGTCGGCCATCCGCTGCACCGCGGCCTCGCTTGCCACGCCGGCGTGCTCGATGCGATGGCGGTGGTCTTCGCGGGGCACCTGCCCGAGGCACCGCGCATACACCTCGAGCACCTCGTCAACGGCGCGGTCGCCGATGGCGTGCGTGGCGATCTGCCAGCCGCCACGGTGGGCCGCCAGCAATATCTCTTCGAGCTGACCGGGTTCGAGCGCGAGGAGTCCATGGTTGCAGGGCTCGTCGCTGTAGTCGTGGTTCATGGCGGCGGAGCGACCGATCAGCGAACCGTCGCTGAAGACCTTGAGCGGGCCCAGGCGCAGCCAGAGGTCACCGAACCCGCTGACCATACCGAGCCCGAATCCGAAGGCATCGTCTCCGTCAGCGCCGTGAATCGACTCCGCGCCAATAAACGACGGCATCAGGGTGGTGCGCACGCCCAGGAGGCCGCGTTTGCGCGCCACCTGGAAGGCGTATGCCTCTGTGGGCGAACTGCCAGCGAGCCCCTGGCCGACGCCGGCTTCCTGCACCGCAGTCAGTCCCTCGCTCAGGTACTGACGGTGCGCAGCCTCGATGCTGTCGACCATCGTCTCGAGGGGCGTGGGCCAGGTGAGCGGGCGAATCAGCTCCATCGCGGACTCGAGGAGGAGCCCCGTGGGTCGGCCGCCAGTTCCCCGATCGACCCGCCCACCATGGGGATCGGCCGCATTGTCGATATCGAGTTCCTGCAGCACCCGCGAGTTCACGAAGCACATGTGCCGTGAGTTGTGCCCAAGCCGAACGAAGTGGTCGGGCGCGACGCGGTCGAGCTGCTCGAGCTGCGGATGCCCGCCTAGCTTGTTCTGGTCATAGTTCTCGCCAAAGATCCACGTGCCCTTGGGCTGGCGCGCGGCAGCGACTCGGACGAGGTGGTAGAGCTCATCGAGGGTGGAGACTCCGGGGAATCGCAGGTCGATGCTGGTCAGTGACTGTCCGTACGGGACGGTGTGGTTGTGCGCGTCATGGAAGCCCGGGACGACGGTGGCCCCGGCCAGGCTGACACTGCGCCTGGCGGTGGGAGCATCCTCGGGTCGAGTGCCCACGGCCACGACGCGTCCGCCCAGCACGGCCATCCACGAAGCCCGGGGCTGGTCGGGGTTGACCGTGAGGATCGAGGCGTCCGTGATCAGCAGGTCGGGGACGAGACGGGCCGATGCTGTCATCATTCGGCCACGGCCAGCGCCAGGTACTTGTCTCGGATCGACGGATCCGCCTCGAACTCCTTGGTTGTACCGTCGAAGACGATCCGCCCGGTCTCAAGGACGTAGATGCGCTGCGCCAGGGCCAGGCAGAAGTCCAGCCGCTGTTCCACCAGCAGGACCGAGATGCCCTCGTCGTGGACCACTCTCAGGACGTCGGCTATCTGCTCGACGATGACTGGGGCCAGACCCTCACTGGGCTCATCGAGAAGGAGCAGCTGGGGGTTGGCGACCAGCGCGCGAGCGATGGCGAGCATCTGCTGTTCTCCACCCGAGAGCCGGTCGCCGTAGTTGCGTCGTCGATCCGCAAGCCGGGGGAAGTTCTCGTACACCCGCTCGATGCTCCAGCCGGAGTCGGCCCTCAGACTCAGCCGCAGGTTCTCTTCCACCGTCAGTGCGGCGAAGATGCCACGGTTCTCCGGTACGAGCTGCACTCCTCGCCGGGAGATCTTGTGTGACGCCAGGGACGAGATGTCGTCGCTGTTGAGCTTGATCGTGCCGTCGCGCCGGGTGAGCCCCATGATGGCCTTGAGCGTCGTGGTCTTTCCGACGCCGTTGCGCCCGAGCAGCGCGACGGTCTCACCATCACCGACATCAAGGCTGATCCCGTGGAGGACCTGCGCCCGCCCATAGAACGCACTGACGTCTGCGAGCGTGATCATACGTGCCCTCTCCCCAGATAAGCCTCTCGAACCTGTGCGTTGTCTGCCACCTCGCGGGGCGATCCCTCGGTCAGCACCTTGCCGCTCTCGAGGACCGTGATCCGATCGGCAATGGCCAAGGTCACGGGCATGTTGTGCTCGACAAGGAGGACGGTGTGCTCAGGGACCAGAGAGCGTAGGAACTTCTCCATCCCTGCAATGTCATCCACGCCCATCCCTGAGAGGGGCTCATCGAGAAGCAGGAGCTGTGGTCGGCTGGCAAGGGCCATCGCGATCTCCAGCCTGCGACTCAGCCCGTGGCTGAGATTGCCCGCCTGCGTCTCGGCGAAGCCCGACAAGCCCGACTTCTGAAGGACATCCCTTGTCACAGCCAGGGGTTCCTCGTAATGACCGGCAGCCCGCAGCACACTGCGCCTGACCTTGCAGTCCACGGCCTGCGCGGCAAGGCGAACGTTCTCCCTTACCGGCAGCTCGGGGTAAGCACTCGTGATCTGGAAGGATCGCGCCATTCCCAGGTGGGCGCGTCGATGCACGGGCAGCTTCTCTATCGGTTCGCCGTTGAACAGCACACGGCCAGATGACGGCCGGAGCTGGCCGGTGAGGACATTGAAAAGGGTCGTCTTGCCAGCTCCATTCGGCCCGATGACAGCGTGCAGGGAACCCCTCGTGACGCTGAGATCGACGCTGTCAAGAGCCCCGAAGGACCCGAACCACTTGGACAGCGACTCGGCCGCCAGGATCACGGGCGCCTCGTACGTGACATCAACGGCTGACATCGACGCTCGCTCCCTCGTTTGGGTGGTCGGCAGGGTCCGAAGACCGACGACTGAGCAAGTGACGCACCAGGTTGAAAAAGGCCAGAACAACCCCGTGAATGCCGCCCTTGAAGAACAGGACGATGCCGATCAAGGCAATCCCCAAGAGCATTTGCCAATAGGGCCACAGATCGGAGAGGTAGGTGTCGAGTGCGACGTAGACGACGGCTCCCAGGAAGGATCCGTATAGCGATCTGATGCCGCCCAACACGGTGATGATGACAATGGTGATTGCCATATCGCTCTCAATGGCCGCCACGGACGCGGATCCTACGAAGAAGACGTAGAGGCAGCCGGCGATCCCGGTCACCGCGCCGGAGACCATGAAGACGAGCAGCTTGTATGCCTTGATGGAGTACCCCATCGCCTCGGCCCGTGATTCGTTCTCACGGATGGCCACGAGGACGGCGCCGACGGGCGAGTCCACGAACCGTTGGAGCACGACGAAGAGCAGGACGAACAGCACGGCGGCCATGTAGAAGAAAGTGGGTCCAGGCTTTGCGATGAAGAAGCTCTGCCCGAAGCCGCCGAAAGATGCCGCCGGCACTCCACCCAGGCCGTTCTCCCCGCCTGTGTAGTCCTGGAACACGAAGGCGAGGAAGTGTGCCGTCTCGGCAAAGGCGAAGGTGATCATGACGAAGTAGATGCCAAGTCGCCGGATCGCGAACGCCCCGATGAAGGCGGCAACCACAGCACAGAGCACCGCCGACACGATCAGCGCTGAGGAGAGCTGCAGCCCCCATCTCGTGGCAGTGATAGCCGCGAGGTATCCGCCAAGTCCGAAGTAGACGCTCTGACCGACCGACAGCAGGCCGGTGTAGCCCAGAAGCAGGTTGCAGCCCAATGCAGCCATGGCATAGATCAGGATCAGAGTGGCGACCGACCAGGACGGGGCCAACAGTCCGAGCAAGATGACGGAGACCGCACTGAGCAGAGCAGGGCGCCCCAGTCCACCCGCGCCGGTCAGTCGCGACAACGCGCGCACAGGGTTAGCGGACACGGGTCACCTTCCCAAAGAGCCCGTCGGACTTCACCAACAGGACGACGATCATGGCGATGTAGATGACGACGCTGCCGTATGCCGGGGCAAAGGTGATGGTGAGGCTCTGCGCGACGCCGATGACCAGTGCGCCGACGAAGGCGCCCAGGAAGCTCCCCATGCCGCCGACGACGATGATGACGAAGGCGATGCCGAGGACCTCCGAGCTCGATCCCGTGTTCAGCCCGCGTGTCGGCGCCGCAAGCACCCCACCCAGCGCGGCAAGACCCACACCGATGGCGAAGGTGATCGCAAAAAGCATGCCTGTGTTGACCCCCAGGCACGATGCCATGTCGCGGTCCTCCGCGCCTGCCCGCAGGGACGCACCGAAGCGCGAGCGCTCGATGAGCCACCAGAGTGCGATCCCGACCACGACCGCCACGCCCATGATGAACAGGCGATAGGTCGGGTAGCTCACCACGCCGAGATCCACCAGCCCCTGCAGCGACTTGGGCGGCTGGGTGCTGCGGTTGGCTGGCCCCCAGATCATGGTCGCGACCTCCTGGATGACCAAGGTCAACCCGATTGTGCCGACGATCTGGAACGCCGGATCGACGTTGTAGAAGCGCCGGATCAACAATGGTTCCATCACGAATCCAGCCAAGCCGATGACCAGGGGCGCCACGACCAGTGCGATCCAGAAGCTCATGCCGTGCTCGAGCAGGGTCCAGCTCAGGAGAGCTCCCAACACGAAGAACGCACCGTGGGCGAAGTTGACGAAGTCGCGTACGCCGAAGATCAGCGTCAGGCCCACGGCAAGCAGGAAGTAGATGAGCCCGGTCCCCACCCCGTTGATCAGCTGGGCGAGGAGCAGATCGGACGACATCGCTTACGTTCCCAGAGGCACCATGGTGCAGCCCGCGTCCTTGAGTGGGACCGGGTCGCCGGCCGAGCTGACCACGGTCATCATGTCGTCCGCGTCGGCGCGCTCGCTGGCTGGCTTGCCCAAAAGGACGTAGTAGTCCTTGAGGAGCTGGTGGTCTCCAGGCCGGAATACTTCCTTGCCGGTGACGCCCTGGAAAGGCTTAGCCTCCATGGCAGCGATGATGTCCGCGCTCTTGCTGGAGCCGCCGTTGGTCACTCCCTCCAGCATCGCTTTGCACTGGTAGTAGGACGCGGCCAAGCCGTAGGACGGGTTGATCTTGTACTTCTTCTGGACGGCAGCGACCAGCTTCTTGTTGTTCGGGGTGTCCACCGTGTGCCAGTACTGGGCGCCGGCGTAGATGTCTTGCATGTTGTCAGCGCCAATGGCCTGGAACTGGGTCAGACCCGTGGACCAGACGATCACGATCTTCATCTTCTTGTTGAGACCGAACGAGATCGCCTGCTTGATCGTGCTGATGGTCTGTCCGCCGACATTCAGGATCGCGAGCACGTCCGCGCCGGAGGCCGCGGCGTTGTTCAGATAGCTGGAGAACTCGGTCTCTTGGGTCGCGTGGTAGGAGTTGCCCAGCATCTGGCCACCGTTGTCCTTGACGGCGGTAGTGGTGCTTTCGAGCAATGCCTTGCCGAACACGTAGTCCGGCGTGATGCAGTACCACTTTTTCAGCTTGGGCTCGGCCTTCATCACGGCGTTGACGACCTCGCGTCCAGCCGTGTAGGTGGAGTCCGACCAGCGGAATGTCGAGGTACGACACTGGGACCCGGTGATTTCGGGTGCACCGGCCAGCGTGCAGAACACGCCGCCGCCCCGGTTCACCTCGGTGCTGATGGCCAGGGCAATGTTCGAGAGCTGGGTTCCCATGAAGAGCGTCTCGCCCTTCTCGATGCTTGCCCTGACCAGGCGAACAGCCTCGTCGGTCTTCGCGTTGGTCTCTTGGGTGACGAACTTCAGATCGTACTTGCCGACCTTGCCGCCGTACTCGTCCTTGCAGAGTTCGACGCCTTTGCGGATCTCTGCGCCGAGGTTCGCGTAGACCCCGGTGTATTCGCTCAGCGCCACTACCGTGAGTGAGTTACCGCCTCCAGCGTCGGCGCCGCTTCCGGAGCTACCAGATCCTGCGGCCGTCGGGCTCTTGGAACATGAGGCCAGGAAAGGCAGTCCCACCAGGGCCCCGAGGCCGATTGCGCCTTGTACGAAGGTGCGTCGGTCAATGGAGTTGGTCATGAGGGTTTCCTCCAGTAGTGGGGCCTGAACCTGACTCAAGCGCCCGATGGTGTTACATCAGATGAAGTCGACGTTGCTCGAGGACGGGCAGCGTCTCGCGTGCGCTGGCGATGCGCCCCGCGTCGATGTCGGCACACACGTGCCCTTGCTCGTTCGCCAGACCCGCGACCTGATAGCCGAGCGGATCAACCACGTGACTGCGCCCCACCATGGTTGGGCTACAGTCGCCGGCTGCGGCCACATAGACGGTGTTCTCCAGTGCGCGGGCCCGGACCATGGTCACGAAGTGGTCCTCCTTGCCTTGGCCAATGGGCCAGGCTGAAGAGACGACGAGCACATCCGCACCGGCGTCGACCAGGTTGCGCGCACACTCCGGGAACCGGATCTCGTAGCAAGTGATCAGACCGAGTTTGAAGCCATCGACGTCCACGACGTCAGTTCGGGGGGTGCCGACCTGGACGGTGTCCGACTCTCGATAGCCGAAGGCGTCATAGACCAGGAACTTGCGATGCGACCCCTGCAGACCCTTCGGCCCGACGACCACGACTGTGTTGTAGGGCCGCTCTCCCTCACTCGATTCGTACATCCCCACCACCAACACGATGTCGGCCTTGGCCGCTACGGCAATGAGACCTGTGACGAACGGGCCGTCGAGGGGCTGTGCGACCTCCTGCAACTCGGCCGCGGACGACATGCACTGGTACATGGACGCCTCTGGAAAGACCACCACGCGGGCACCGTCAGCGGCGGCCGACTGCGCCAGCGTGGCGATGGCGTCACTGTTGGCCACGCTGTCGCGAGTGGGCGCCAACTGGCAGACCGCGATTCGCAATGTGGTTCACCCTTCGTCGTCCTTCGTCGGGCCCTACTCCTGGTGCCAGTATTGACTTATGCTCCGAAGAGTCAATAGCTATTTTGTTCTGGACAAAACTGTCTCAAAGGGAGAGACCCGTGATCGATCAGATTCGCACCGCCCTGCGGACACCCTCGGCCGAGGGGATCGTCCGAGCGGTGTCAGTCCTCGCCGCCCAAGGGGACATCGCCCCCGGCGAACGGCTGCCGACGATCCGCAGCCTGGCAAAGGGCATCGGAGTGAGCTCCTCCACGGTGGGCGAGGCGTGGAGGACGCTTGCGGCCCGAGGGATCCTCGACACCCAAGGCAGACGCGGGACGTTCCTGCGCAAGGTCACTAGTGACGAGCCGGTCCGACACTTTCGCCAGGTTCTCGGGGCCGACGTGCGGATCGATCTCTCGACCGGTTATCCGGATCCGGAATTGCTGCCCGACCTGCGACCGTTCCTCAGAAAGCTGGTGGAGGGGCCTCGATACGAGGGCTACCCCGAACTCACCATGGAGCCCGAGCTCGCGGACCTTCTGCGTTCGCTCTGGCCCTTCACGCCACAGGCGTTGACTCTCGGCGCGGACGCCTTGATCACCATTGGGGAGCTTCTACCTGTCCTCACCCACTTCGGCGACCAGGTAGTCGTCGGTACGTCCGAATTTGCGCCGTACCTAGACCTTTTCGAGCGCTTTGGGCTGGAGTGCATCCCTGTCCCACAGGACGCGGACGGGCTCGATGTGAATGCCGTTGCGGATGCGGTGCAGGCCGGCGCCAAACTCACTCTTGTCCAACCACGGGTGCACAACCCGACGGGTGTGGTCATGTCACCGGATCGGCTCGAGCGGATCGCCAGGGTCTGTCGGGACAACGACTCTCGAATCCTGGAGGTCGACCACTTTGGCCAGCTGGGCTCCAGCCCAGCAATGTCGGCCGCGAACACGGCACCGCTCCAGACCGTCCACATCAGGACGTTCTCCAAGGACCTTCACCCGGACTTGCGCGTATGTGCCTTCGCCGGCCCTGCGGACGTCGTGGAACGCGTCCAGCAGCGTCGCATCGGTGGCAGCTGGATCAGTCGCGTCAATCAGCGACTCCTGGCCGCCATGCTCGCCTCACCTGAGGTTCCGCCGCTGGTGCTGGCGAACAAAGCCATCTATGACACCCGGCGGAGCGCGTTCATCGACGCCCTCAGCGCCAACGACGTCGAGGTTCAATCGCGGGACGGCTTCAATGTATGGGTGCCGGTCAGGTCAGAGGAAGCCGCTCTCATCTACCTCGCGTCCAGAGGCATCAGTGCGGCGCCCGGTTCGCCGTTCCAGTCCGACCGGGACGGATCACCCCACATCAGGGTCTCCATTGCGCGAATGAGCGAAGGCCACGAAGAGATCGCGGACGCCATCGCGAACGCCGCACGCACTCGCCGTCTTGGCGGCCACAAACCGAGTCTGTAAGCCTCGATCAACGCAGGGCCAGGTGGACTCACGCTTCGACCCATAGGGACGAGATCTCGACGGCTCGCAGTGAAGGATGCCCCATGTTGTTGGACCGCGCTGTCCAGAGGTACCAGTCGTGTTCGTCGATGACCGGCACGATGATCGTCCCCCCTCCTGTCCACGCAGGCTCCCCGACCGCGCGCAGGTCCGTGATGATAGTGCCGTCACCCCGTACATGGATTACTCGACGACCCGTCAGTGCGTGCACAGCTCGCGTCGGGACCGGCCGAATGAGCCGGGGCGCACCTGGATCGTCCACGACGCCTGAGAGGCGCCGGATCCATGAGTCCCAGGGCCCCGGGGGTCACGCCGGGTTGGCGGCGCCGAGTCGGACGTCCGGCGCGCCGAGCCTGGCGGCGTCCGCGGTCTGGTCATCGGGTTGCTCCTGTGACT
>Ga0066793_10000555_pt1 | contig 15061 bp, 10 predicted proteins | sample PersoiDNA2013189_FD_83876 | JGI IMG/M metagenome (GOLD analysis project Ga0066793, IMG submission 83876) | Permafrost soil microbial communities from the Arctic, to analyse light accelerated degradation of dissolved organic matter (DOM) -... | ecosystem: Environmental > Terrestrial > Soil >... | reverse complement strand
CAGCTACCTGGGGCGCCTCCGGCACCACGTTACTCGGGGCGCCTCCGGCACCACGTTACTCGGGGCGCCGACCCACCAGGCCACGCGGCCGCTTGAGCGTTATCTTCACATTCGCCCCGGCATCCGGCGGCACCACGACCTCCTGCGTCGCGGGGACGCCTCCTGCGGTCAGCGGCACGTCCACTGGCACGGTCCGCTTGATGAGCGCCAGCCCGATAGGCCCGAATTCGTAATGGCGTGCGGCCGACCCGACGAAACCGACGGTGGCATCGGCCGTGGCCACCGGGTCGCCGTGGCTCGGCAGCAGGTCATCGCTCCCGTCCAGGTGCAAGAACGTGAGTCGCCGCGGGGGATGGCCGAGATTGTGGACCCGTGCCACCGTCTCCTGGCCGCGGTAGCAGCCCTTGCTGAGGTGAACCGCGGTCTCGATCCAGCCGACCTCGTGCGGGATTGTCCGGTGGTCAGTATCCAGTCCGAGCCGCGGCCGCTTCGCGGCGATCCGCAACGCCTCGAACGCCTGCATGCCCGCCGGCGCCACCCCGCGCTCCCGCAGGCCGGCCGCTACCGCGGCGAGCCGGCCGCGGTCAACGATCACATCCGTGCCGAACGCGCTCCGCAACGTGGCTGCCGTGCCGTCCGGCAGGTCCCCGGTATCTGGGCCCATCAGGGTGAGCACGGCATATTCCCCGGTGACGTCGGCGGGCTCGACCCTGAGCATGAACCGCATCGACTCCAGGAATTCGAGCAGCGGCACCACCGAGCCAGGTTCCATGTGCAGCCACACCGCGGATCCGTCATCGACCAGAGTCAAGTGGTGCTGCACGTGGCCGTTCGGGCTGAGGATGAGCGCCTCGGCGGCGGCACCGGGCGGGAGGTGCTCCAGGTCCTGGGTGGTGAGGCTGTGCAGCCAGGACAGCCGGTCCTGGCCGGTGATGCGCAGCACTCCCCGGTGAGAGCGGTCTACCAGGCCGGCTGAGAGGGCAAGCGCGCGTTGCTCGGCATAGGGGTCGCCATAGTGCGCGGCGACGCCTGTGTCGGGGCCTTCGGCAGGGACGGCGCCCTGGATCGCGAGCAGCGGGCTCTTCATGTCAGCCAGGCTATGTGATCGGCCCATGCTCCCCTGCGCGGTGGTGTGCCCTGATTGCCCGTCGGTGTTCGTTGATTGCCGTGTGTGCCTGATTCGGGTCAGCCGCCTTGCGCGGGCGCGCCCTGCGTGGCCGTGTTCGGCGCGGCCGTGTTCCGCTCAGCCCCGCGGCACTCCGCGCACTTGCCGAACACGGTGAGATGCCCGACGTCGGTCTCAAAGCCCTGGGTGTCGTTCAGCGCGGCGACGAGCGCGTTCACCGCCTCCGGTCCGACCTGGGTCACCCGGCCGCATTGCGAGCAGACGAGGTGGACATGCTCCGCCTCGGCCGCCAGGTGATAGCGGGGTGCGCCGTGCCCGAGGTGCGTGTGCGTGACCAGGCCGAGTTGCTCTAGGAGTTCCAGCGCGCGGTAGATGGTCGAAATGTTCACGCCCCTGGCGGTCTGCTGGACGTCCGCGCAGATCGCCTCGGGAGTGGCGTGCTCCAGCTTCGTCACCGCTTCCAGGACCAGCTGGCGTTGCGGGGTGACCCGGTACCCGCGGGCCCGTAGCTCCTCATCCCACGCCTGCACCATGGGCTGAGAGTAACCCCGATTTCGTCATCGTTGGATCAGCGGGGTCATGCCCGCGCCGCCAGCCGGCCCGCTGACTCGCTGCCGCTCCGCGGCCCCGGCTCACGGCATGCGACGCGCCGGGCGCCTTACCCACTTGCCGACTAGGCAAGGCCTGACGTAATCTGCCGCCAACGCGGGAAAGGAGGTGGTCCACAGCATGCATAGCAGTAGGACTCGCGAGGTGGCTGTCCGCTAGCCGCTGTCCCGCCGAACGCACTGCCGTGGCGTTGCCGCACAGTGCGAATCATCGGTCAGGCGTGGGTCGGCATCGTCAGATGACCGGCTTACGTGCCGCAAGACGGCGACCGGCGAATACTCGGCAGACACCGAACCCCCGGGCTGGCCGGTCCGTCCAACCGGTCCCCGTGTGGCTCGCCCTCCGTTTTCGCGGAGCGGCTGTGCCCGCCGTGGCGTGAATCGCTGCGGCGCAGCAGTCGGCCGTGGCTGGGTGAACCGCACGAGAGCCGCCCGGGGGCTTTTACTTCTCCCCCGGATGCCGACTCCCGAGTGTCCTCCCGGGTACTCACCCTCCCCGGGCACTGGCTCCCCGGGCACTGGCTCCCCGGGCACTGGCTCCCCGGGCACTGGCTCCCCGGGACGCTGACTCCCTGGCACGGACTCCTCGCGGGCGCTGACTCCCCTGGGTAGACCCCCAAGATCCCGACTTCCCCGGAGGTCGGCTCCTCCGGGACGCTAACTCCCCCGGTGCGGTCTCACACCCTGAGCCGGCCGGGCCTCTCCGGCCCCAGGCGGCCGGGCCGCCTTCATGATCACGGAATATTCCGGACGATGCATAGACCCAGAAATATTCCGTGATCACGCGGGAGAGCGCACGCTCCGCGCGGCTTGTACTGCCACGCGGCGCGGGTGGCTTGCCGCGCACGCGAAACTTTGCCTGCATATATTTACCCATTAGCGCACAATCGTGAATATTAGATAATTACACCCGAGGCTCTATTCGAATTCCTTCGACATCGGTGCTGAATCTCTGCGTATCTTACTTCCGGACTCTTTCATTACCGCGTAATGTTGTCAGGGCACATGGCCTAGCCGCGGGATCCAAGTCCCGAAAAATACCTTTCCTGAAGCTCCGGGTCAGGCGGCGTCCAAGTGGCCAGAACCACGGGTCATGCGCGGAACTGAACACGTTCCTCCTCGCTTGCCCTTCCGGGGAATGCGGCCCAAGCGTGGCCGCCGACTGGATTCCCGCGCACGAAAGGACGCTAGATGAGGAAGTTCCACGTTGCCGGTACCGCTGTCGCTGCACTGATCCTCGTGCTTATGGCCAGCGCCTTCGCGCCGCGCACCGCGGCCACGGCCACGGCCACGGTAGCCACGACTGCTCCGGGCCCCGCCCTGCCCGGGCAGCCGATAGCGCTGGCCGGATGGCATCCCTCACCCGCGATAAGTTCCTCCAGCAACTCCAGCAGGATCGACTCCACCAACTGGGCGGGATACGCCGCTGCCCGCCCGGGCGCCGTGTTCCGGTACGTGCAGGCGACATTTTTCGTGCCCTACGTGGATTGCGTGCGCACCCCGAATGCCTTCTCTTCCCACTGGGTCGGGCTCGACGGCCTTAACAGCAGGACAGTCGAGCAGCTGGGTGTCGAGGCCGGCTGTTCCGGCACGAGTCCGCAATATTACGCATGGTACGAGATGTACCCGGGAAATGAAGCGTCCGCTTTCTTCGTGAAGCCAGGTAACTCGATCGTCGCGAGCGTCTACTACGACAAGCAGACCAAGATGTTCCTGCTTACACTGCGCGACACCACGACCGGGCAGCATTTCAGTCATTCCCTGAAATGTATGGCGACCTTGTGCCAGCGCGCGTCCGCGCAGATAATCAGCGAGTCGCCCGCCGACGGCTCAGGGCAGACCCTCCCGCTCGCGGACTACCGCGCGTCCAGTTTCTCCGGGATCTCCGTGACGGATTCGATCGGCCACCGCGGCACGCTGAGTTCGAGCCGGTGGAATACCTACGAAATCATCCAGGTCAACAGCTCAACCAACACCGTGGCGGCGCAGCCAACCTCTCTCTACCGGGGGACTGCGTTCAATGACTACTGGTTCCGGGAGAGCTGACCGGGGCGTTTGAGCTGCGCAGACAGGTGCGGCTGAAGCGGCTGGCCGTCCGCGGCCATGTCGTAAGCCCAGGCGAGGTCGGGGCCGACCATTCCGTAGAGCCTGTGCCCGGCCGTCACCTCCTTGGCGGAGGAGGTGCGTGCCACCACGTCCGTGCTCATCTCGATCTTCGTACCGGTCACCTGGCCCAGGTAGATCTCGGCGATCCCGGTCGGGTGCGCGAGCAGCACCTCCACCTGCCCGTCCGGCTGCGGACGCCAGTATCCGGTCTCAGTGCCCAGCGGGCGGCCCGGGCGGCCCTCGTCGTCCACTAGCCAGCTACGGCTCGCATAGATGAGGAACGGCTTGCCGTTGTGGCTGAACACGATTTCCTGGCCGAACTGGAAGCTCTCGATCGTGGGGTAGCCGCCGACACCCGCTCCTTCCCAGCGCCCAAGGAGGAAGAGCAGCGGCCCCAGGTCGGGATGCGGCGGCGGCGTGTCCGCGTCAGGTCCGGGAGCGTGCTCCGGCCCGGCCTCGGGGCTAGGCATCGGGTGCGCCATCGGAGCTCTCGCCGCGAGTGGCCCGCAGCAGCCTGGCCGCCAGGAACACCGCCGCCACTATGACCGCGGCGAAGACCGCGACCAGGAGCACTCCGCTCACCATTCCTTGCATACCCGGCAGTGTACGGAGCGGCCCCCGGGCGGGGCGCCCGCCATGCCGACGGCCCGCCCATCACGTTAAAGTGCGTCCCATGACCGCGCGAAGCCTCGTCGTCAAGATCACTGCTGGCAAGGATGACCCGGAGCGCTGCAGTCAGGCGTTCAGCGTCGCTGCCACGGCCGTGGCCAGCGGTGTCCCTACCTCACTCTGGCTGACTGGCGAGGCCGCCTGGTTCTCGCTGCCCGGCCGGGCGGATGACTTCACCCTCCCGCATGCTCCGCCACTGGCGGACCTGCTCCAGGGCATCCTGGCGGGCGGCACGGTGACGCTGTGCTCGCAGTGCGCCGCACGGCGGGACATCACCCCCGAGGATGTCATCGAGGGGGTACGTATCGCGGGCGCACCGACCTTCGTCTCCGAGGTCTGCGCGGACGGCGCTCAGGCGCTGGTCTACTGACCCGCCGCCCTGCAGCTCAGCCTCCGGCTCAGCCCCGGCACGAACCCGGGCCCTCCGCCTCCGCCGCCCGGCGCTCAGCTGGGAACGGCGGCGAGACGCTCCTCACGGAGCCGGAGACTCCACTCCTCGTCGGCCGGCGCCAGCGCGTCGAGGGGGCCGACCACCCAGCTCAGCAGGAGATCCGCTAGGCCGGGGTTACGCACGAGCGCTGGCCCATGCAGGTAAGTGCCGAGAATCCGGCCCGAATAGGCACCCTCGGTCCCATCCCCGTTGCCCACGCCTACCAGGACCCGGGCCAGCGGCGCCGCGTCCGGGCCGAGCTTCGTCACGCCCTGGTGATTCTCGAATCCGCTGAGCCGGGGCACGCCGAGGGCGGGGTCGACGTCAGCGAGGATCTCCCCGACCCCGCGCCGCTGCCCGCGGCCGCTCCGGATGTCGATGATCTCCAGGCCGGGAAGCGGCTGCCCGTCCTCGCCGCCGAACTCCGTTCCGACCAACTGGTAACCGGCGCAGACAGCGAAGATCACCGCGCCCCGGTCGGCGGCCGCGGCCAGGCCGCCATCCGCCCGGAGCCGGCGGGCGGCGAGGATCTGCGGCAGATCCTCGCCTCCGCCCAGCAGGTACATATCTCCCTCGCGAGGCACCGGCTGATCAGAGTTCACCAGCACCGACTCCACCTCGATGCCGCGCAGCCGGGCGCGGCGCTCAAGGACAAGCAGGTTGCCACGATCCCCGTAGGTGCTGAGCAGGTCCGGGTAGACCCAGATCAGCCGGAGGCCAGCTGGCCCCTGCGAGGCCGCGCGCCGGTGTGTTCCCATCCGCTTACCGCCTTCAGGCCGCCCGCCCCAGAACCGTCCGGATCTGCTGGAACGCCGTGTAGTTGGCGATCACGTCCATGCTGCCGCCGGTTACCCGGTCGACGGCGTCATCAATTCCCTCGGCCAGTTCGAAGGGCACCTCGTCCGCCTCGAGCCGGACCGCGAGATCCATCCTGCGCTCACCGGCCACGAATACCCGCCGCCCGCGCAGCACTCGATAATCAACATCCCACAGCCAGGACGTGTCACGGCCATCGGGCACCTGGGCATTGACCGAGAGCAGGACGGGCATGCGGGCCGGGTCCAGCACGTCGAACGCCTCCAGCCAGCCTGCGGGATTCTTGGCCAGCAGCAGGCGGACCTGACGTCCTCGCCGCTCGACCTGAGTGTAGCGGCCGGCCACCGAGGCCACCTCGCGGAGCCTTGGCAGGGCCTGCGCGGGGCTGATGCCGAAGACTTCGGCCACCGCCAGCGCGATGGCCGCGTTGGCCCGGTTGGCGCGCCCCGGCAGCGTGAGGGACAACTCGGTCACCTGTCCGACCGAGTCGATGATGCTGTCGCCGTCAAGCACCCACCGCGCTGGCGGCCGGGCGAAGTCGCATTCACCGCAACGCCAGCCGAGATCGTCCCTGCTCAGATGAGAACCGCACTTCGGGCAGCACCACGAATCCTCGTGCCACCGCTGGCCGGCCGCCACCCAGGTCACTTGCGGGGCCTCGCTGGCCGCCCAGGCGATCAACGGGTCATCGGCATTGGCGACCACCCGGCAGTCCGGGGCCGCGGCGAGGGCGCTGCGCCAGCGCCGGGCCAGCAGCCAGATCTCGGCGGCCCGGTCCATCTGGTCGCGGCTCAGGTTCAGCAGCGCCACCACCCGCGCCTTGGTCGCATCCAGGACGGCCGGCAGGTACGCCTCGTCCACCTCCAGCACGGCGAACGGCGCGTCAGGGGCTTGGCCCAGCGCGGCGGCGAGCCCGGCTTCCATATTGGCGCCAAACGCGTTCGAGGCCACGTCCTGGCCAAGCGCGCCGAGTGCGGAGGTAATCAGCCGGGTGGTGGTCGTCTTGCCGTTCGTCCCCGTGACCAGCACCACCTGGCGATCCGCGGCCAGCAGGGCGAGCAGTTCAGGTTCCACCCGCAAGCCGATGACCCCGCCGATCACCGATCCATCGCCCCGGCCCGCGAGCCGCGACATCCTGCCCGCCGCGCCGCCTATGGTCGTCGCGAGCCGCGCGCGGATCGGAAGCTTGCCCATGGGCGACGATGCTATCCGCCCGCGGCGTCATGCTCGCATTCGTCCGGGCTGGCCGCCCACTGCTCGTGATCTGCGATGAACCTGCGCGGCCAGGACAGCACCACTTCGAGCCACGCCGCGATGCCCATGGCTCCCCCGGCCTGGCGCACCTGTGCGCGCGTACCGACACCGATGAGCGCGCAGGCCAGGTCGTCGGCGAAGGCACGCTGGTCGTCGTCGCCCAGCATGACGCTCCATGCGGGCGCCCGGTTGCGCGCGAGCGCCATGGACAGCGGGTGGCGGCGCAGCGCCCGGAGCCGGTGCCCGACCCGCATGTCCGGCCAGTCCGCGATGCCGGGCAGGTCAAAGTCGAGGGGCGGGGCCCGGTCCAGGGCGTCGGGCGTCCGGCCGCCGAGCGGGCACACCCGCTCGATCTCATGCAGCCAGCGGACCTGCGGGATGACCCAGCTCGGGCCGGCCCGGGTACCGGCCCCGGTCCCATGCTCCAGCATGCGAAGCGCGACCGCGGCGACGCTCGCCGCCAGCCGCTGCGGGTCGTAGGTGGCCCGTACCGCCAGGGCACGATTCCCGGTCACCCTGTCGACCACCGTGGCCAGCAGGCACTCACGCAGGCGCCCATCGAGCCCAGCCCACCTGCGCTGCAACCGCGCGGGAACAACGGGGAAACCACGGTTCGTCAGGAAGGCCAGGACCAGCGCCTCCGCCCAGACCCGGAGCCAGGCGTCATCCGCGGACGCTGGCCCCGCGAGGAGGTCAGCCTGGCGGAGTTCGAGCAGCGTGCAGGCGCGCTCGTCGGTGCACAGCGGGCCGCAGGCCGCACTCCGCCGGCCCAGGACCGGTGGCGGGGCGCTGGCCAGGGCCTCCTCCCGGACGCCGCCGAACGGCACCCGGATCCGCAGTGGCCGGTCCATGCCGTCCGCGAACACCGCGGCCACTCCCGGCTCCAGCGAGACCACCTGCCTGGACTGCGCGTCGTCGAGATTCATCGCGGCCCCGACGACATCGCGATCATCGCGGGCAGGCAGCCGGTGGACCACCTTGAGCGCGGTGTTCTTCACCACGTCGGGAACGAGCTTGGCGGGAATCTGCTCAGCGACCACGATTCCCTCGCCGTACGCCCGGATCTCCGCCAGCATGCTCGCGAACAACTCGACCGCGTGCGCGCTGGCCCGTCCCTCCCGGCCCGCCCGGAGCAGGCGGTGCGCCTCCTCGATGACGATGACGTGGCGCAGTCCGTCCTGCTGGGCGCGGCGGGCGCGCACCCGGAGATGCTCGACGATCCTGATGATCAGCGTGCCCATCAGGAACGCCTTGTCCTCGTCGTTCGCGACGTCCTCGATGGCCAGCACCACGTTGCGGTGGAGCAGTTCGCCGATGTCGACTGGGTGGCCGCCCTCGAAGAAGCGGCCCGCCGACCCGATCCGCAGCGAGCGGAGCCGCACGTCAACGAACCCCCGGACGTCCGCCTGCAGTTCACTGCCGTACCCGACGTCCTCGATCACCGCGAGCGCGGCCCGCTGCAACTGGGCCAGCGTCGGGATCGCGGGCGGCGTCAGCGCTCCCGGCGCACCGCCCCCGGTGACCACATCCCAGCCGCTGGCCTCATAAACCCGCTGCAGCGCCTGGGACATGATCTGCGGGAACGGCTCCTCCGCGTCGAAAGCGGCCATGAAGAGCGCCCGCACCATGTCGATGTGCGCCTGCACGGGATACCCCGGCTCGGGGGCCAGCGGGTTCACCGACAGCGGCACAGCGCCGGGATCGGACGGGTTGATCACGGTGACCTGGCCCGCCTGGCCCAGGCCGGTGATCCGTCCCGCCATCGCCGCATACTCGGACTTGACCGGCTCGATCGCGAGCCACGGCAGCCCGGCCCTGGTCAGCTGCTCCAGCATGTGCCGCACGGTCTGCGACTTGCCCGAGCCGGTGGCGCCGGTCACGAAGGCGTGCCTGTTCAGGGTGGACAGCGGTACCTGGAACGCGCCTACCGGCCGGTCCTGGCCGTCGAGTATCGCGCCGAGCTCGATCACCTCGCAGTCCCGGTGTCCGGTCTCACTCGTCACATCGAAGTACCCCGCGTCGAGCACCCGCAGCCCGGGCACCTCGCGGCGGGGCAATCCGGCGAGTGTGGCCAGCGCGCCCGCGGTCGCCGCGAACGGCACGTGGGCGTCGTCCCGCTCGTCGGCGACCTTCGCCATCAACGCATCCGCCAGGCACTGCGCTCCGTTCGTGCTCCGCAGCCGGTAGGGGTGGTGGCCGAGGTCCACCGAGCCGACGAGCACCGGCGCCAGCAGGCCAAGCTCCTCCTCCGTGGCTGCCCCAGCGAGCACCCGCACATTCCACAAGCCTGCCTCGCGGAACGTGTCCAGCTCGGCGAGGCGGCGCTGGGCGCGCTCGACGTCGAAGCGGGACTGCTCTTCGTCGTGGCGGCGGAGCACGTTGAGCTGCGTGCGCAGGCCGGCCAGTTCCGGGTCCATGAGCTCGGTCGGCTCGGCGACCACCAGCCAGCCGAACGGCCTGGCCATCAGGGTCACGAGCGTTGACTCGAACAGGGTGGCCGGCCGGGGATCCTGGCTGCTGTCCGCCGGGCCGGCGGTGGCCAGGGGCGGCGCCTGCCGGCCGGGGCACGGCGCCCAGACCATCCGGTCCAGTTCGCTGAGCCAGCTGTCCGTGGCGGGCACGCCCCGGGCTCCGCTAGGGAAGAGCAGTCCCACGGAATGGCCGGCCGGGAAGGCTCCGGCGAGCGGGCCCGCGTTGGTGATCAGCTCAAGTGGCGCGCCGCCGCCGCGGGAGAGCCAGCCGATCACGAACGGGCTGTCCCGGTGTGCGGCCGAGAGGATCGCGGGCAGGATCGCGATGAAGTCCTGCTCCGCTGAACTCGCCCGCCAGGGCGAGTTGATAGCCAGGACCCGGTACCAGGGCCCAGCGCCGTCCCCCCCGAGGCGTGCGATCGTCCCCACGTTGTGTGCATATCAGTCCTGCGGCTCGCGCGCAGCCAGTCACCGGTACGCGACACATTGAACCCAAAACCAGCCGTCCGGCCGCGCTGAAACCCATCGTCCCGGTTCGCGCACGCCGGCCGCCGTGATCGCAGAGCGGACGCGTTACCTTCGGCGCTTGCGGCGTTTGCGCCAGTCGAGCGGCTCGGGGGGCGGCCCGAGGTTAGGTGGAAGCTTCTCCTCCGCGTCTCGCCAGCTGACCGGGGCCGCGGCGGGATCGCGGGTGGGCGGCGGCACCGGGCCGGGATTCGGTGGCATCCTCGGGCGGCCCGCCGCACCGGGTCCGTCCGCCGCGCCAGGTCCGCCAGCGACGCCTGCGCCACCACTGGCGCCTGCACCACCGCTCTCCCATCTGCCGCCGCCATCCCGCGTACCCCTGCCATCCGGCCTACCGCCGGCATCCCCGGTTCCGCCGGCATCCCCGCCATCCCACGCGGCGAAGGCCCCGGCATGGGCCGTGACCGGCCCGGGGGCCATCGGCGCGGCATCTCGCATCTCATCCAAGCTGCGCAGGGTGGCGGTCGGGAGCATGAGGATGCCTGGGTTGGCATCGACCATCACCAGGCGGCGTCCACTGCCTGAGGCGTAGCTGACGATCATCGCGCTCGGCGGAAGCTGCTGCAGTTCGTGCTGCTCGACCAGGAACTCGCGCGAGCGCTGGGTGGTGCGCGCGAGGGAGGAGTTGGCGCTGATCGCCCTCGATGTGTTCACCCCCCAGGCGCTGCTCAGGGTGATCCCCTCGGTGATCGAGTCCGTCTCGCTGGTACCCCAGGAACGGCTGCTGTCCCTGCTGCCGGACCCGGTGTACCCCCCGAACGGGCCCAAGCCGGCCCGGCTGTGGCCGCTTCCCCGGCTCCGCCCGGCCGTCTCGCTGGCCGAGGTGGACACCGAGACGGAGTCGGCCGTGCCGATGGTGCTGGTGTAGGAATCCCCGACGGTGCCCGTGACCGAGGTGCCCACGGTGTCGGTGAGCTGAGTGAGCTCGAACCGGTGCTCCGTCCCGATCTGCTCGCTGGCCACCTTGGCATCCTCGGCGTTACCGAGGCGCATGAAAGCGACTGCCGCATTGCCCCGGCCGAGCCGCTCCTTGACGTGGCCGGGCAGCGACCGGTAGGCGAGAACCAGCCCGGTTCCGGTCGCCTCGCAAGCGTCGCAGAGCCGGTCGAGCACGTCACCGCGGAGTTTCTCGGCACCAGCCAGGCAGAGCGTATGCTGCCACGGCTGTCCCGGCGGCGCCTGGCGGAGCAGGTGGGTCAGGGCGACGGTCACGTAAGTTCCGAGCACCGTGTTGCCCGTGACGCCCGCCGTCCGGTCCGTGGCGATCACCCGCAGCCTGCTCTGGGGCAGGGAGACCGGGGCGGACCCGAGCGTCTCCAGCGTGCGGAGCCTGGCCTCCAGCGCCCAGGCGCGCTCGATGACGACCCTGTCCGCGGCGCCACGGCCGTAGTGCCCCGTGATCTTCTCGAGCTGCGCGGCGGTGATCAGCCCCCGGCCGATGTCCTCCCGCGGATCGCCCACCTGGGCGAGAGCCCGTAGCCCGGCCGCGACCTGGGCAATGCTGGCCTCGCCGCCGATCACCCCGAGAATCCGCTCGAGAATCGCGTAATCGTGGGTCGGGTCGGTCCGCTCGCCGCCCGTGGCCATGCTGATCGCCAGCACATCGGCCAGCGCCTCCCGGGGCAGGCTGGTCCCGAGTTCGAAGCGGGGCAGGTCGGCGGGGAGAACCCAGACCATGGGGTCGGTACCAGAGCCGCGGGCGACGGCCAGCAGGTCCTGGGCGACGGCGCCCTCGGACAGGTCGAGCACCGTCACCTCGCCCCCGGCGGCCAGCCGGGGGCCAGCGATCATCGTCAGCATCGCGGACCAGCCGGAAAGGGTGCCCCCGGCCACGTCCACCCGGTCGATCTCGTCGGGCAGGGCCACGGCGTACCACTGCAACTGGCCACCGAAAGCGCGCTCCCGGGCCTGCCAGTCGCGCCACATCCTGGCGTGCTCCTCATGCCAGCCGACCAGCTGGCTGTTCTGCGCGGCACGGGCCCTGGCCACCCGCTGTTCCTCCTGCTCGATCCGGCCGCGCAGGTCCTGCTCGCCCCGCCAGATGCCGCGACCGCTGATGGCTGCCCACGCCAGCGCCGCGGCTAGCCCGACGACGGTGAGCGCGATATTCAGGACGCCGGTCACCGCCAGCGCCACGACGAGTGCGGCGAGTGCCGCGCAGCAGCCGATGGCCAGCTTCAGCGGGCGGCTCAGCCGGTTCTCCTCCCGGCGCTGTGCGGCTACCCAGCCCTGATTGAGCTGCTCCTGCTCGGGCGGGACAGGGCGGCGCGGCCGCGGGCCCGGAGCGGGGTGCACGAGCGCGTGCTGCCAGCCCAGGTAGACCCGGTCGGCCCGGAACGGCCCAGCGGTCACCGTGGTCCTCCGTAGACGAACCGGCCGGCCGGCACGACCCGCCGCAGCGGCCACTTGACCGTCAGGGCGAACTCGTCCTGGCGGAGACGACACAGGGCATCCGGCGAAACAAGCGGTGCACCGGCCAGGGTGGATCCTGCCGCGCCTGGCCCCGGGTCCGCCGCCCAGGAGCCCAGCAGCGGCGAGGGGCCCGCAGCGGCGGCCTGAGCCACCGGGAAGGCCGGAGGCGCGGCAGCGGCGCCGGGCTCGCCCCGGTGGGCCGCAGCGGCGGTCAGCGGGGCCAGCCGGGCGGCCAGCCCGGCATCGTCCAGCCGGTGGATGACGAGAACATTCGCGAGCCCGGCAACCCGCTCCGCGGCCTCCGGTGACGCCGTGCCGAGCAGCACGGCCAGCCCGGCCTGGGCGCCGGCGCCGAGCAGGGCGGCGAGCGCCGGGTGGTCGACCGCCTCGCAGTGGCTGAACCAGGCGAGCCCGTCTCCGCCGGCCTGAAGCCGGCGGGACGCGGCGAATACCGCCGCTGTGTCGAGCGCGACCAGGTTCGCGATCATCGCGGCGGGCCGGCCGTAGGTCGCCTGGTCCAGCGAGAAGAGCGCCACCGCCCGGTCCCTGACGATCCCGCTCAGGCTGATCCGCGCGGAGGTGGCGGACCGGCCCGCCAGCGGCTCCGGGCGCAGCCACCGGCCAAGGTGAGACGCACGCAGCCCGGTCAGTTGCTCGGTGAGGACCGCGGCAGCGGAGGGATCGGCCTGCATCAGGCTCGCGGACACCCTGACCCGCTCGGCCAGCGGCGCGCGGCGCGGATGGTAGGGGGGCACCCGCTCCACCCGGGCCCGCAGCGCCGGCGGGCTGAGCAGGTGGACGAGGTCGTCGATGACCGGGACGTCCGGATCGCCGGGCGCTGCGGCAGCAACTGCGAACAAGTCGTTGAGGTAGCCGCCGCAGGTGCGCCTGGCATGATCCGCGACGGCGCCCCAGTCGATCATCCCCATTACCAGCGCGGCCTTGCGGGCCGGATCGCCGCCGCGCAGCGGCTCGTAGTAAGCCGGCCCAGACGGCCCGAAGATCCTCAGCGGTGCGGCGGCGGCCTCGCACACGGCCGCCAGCGACTCGGCCAGCCCCCCGGTGCCGGTCAGGTCCACCGCGATGACCGGCTTACGCCGCCGGATCGCTGCGTGCACCACCTGGAAGCTCGTCGCCGCTACCGCCGCCCCCGACGAGCCCGTGCAGAGCACGCCCCGCTCGGCCTCGGGCCAGGAAATCGCCGCCTGCTCACCGGTCCGGGCCACGATTCCCAGGCAGGCTCCTTCCCTGGTAACAACCCCACCAGCCGCAACGGATCTCGACCGCAGCTGCCGTCCCACGAGGACCATCAGCCCAGGGCGGGGCGCCGGGAAGTCCTGCTGGTCGGTGTGCAGCCAGCGCAGCCAGCACGCGGCGGCTGCCTCACCCGCGGCCACGATCAGGGCGAGCGGCAACTGCCGTGGCAGCCAGTGCCCCAGCCCTCCGAACACCGTGCCCAGGTGGACGATGTTCGCGGGATCGCGCGCGGTCTTGGCCAGATAGCCCAGTACCCGGCGGGGGCCATCAGCGAAGCCGGCCAGCGCGGCGGCCGGCCCGATGGCCAGCGCCCAGAGGAAGCCTGCGGCCGCGGGCACGGCCAGCCACTGCGGCCGCCAGCGGCTCACCCGGCTGACGACCTGGAACGCGACCGCCAGCAGGATCGTGAGCTGGGCGAGCAATAAGTGACCGATGAGCGTCAGCGCCCAGAGCGCAGCGATGATCTCACCGCGTCGTGGGAGGTCCCTCGGGATGAGGTAGCGGGCGCGCCGCGGTTCGCGCGCCGCCACGGCCAACGGGGCGGCAGGCATATCGGGTCAAGGTTCCCAGTCCTCCGCGCCGTATGTCCAGGCGACTGGCGAAGCATCGGCGCTTAATGGGGGAAAGGACGGTGGCCGCGACTCCACGACGATCCGGAACAGATCGGGCCGGAGTACCGCCACGATCAGCGCGGCCGGCCGGCCGGCTCTTCCTCGAACCTGACGGTGACCGTGGTCGCGGGCTGGCCCACGGCCAGCCGCAGGCTCCTGGCCACCGAGGGGGACGGTGGCTGCATCTCCATCTGCAGGGCGCGCGCGTGCCCCGCGTTCGGGGAGGCCCGCACGGGAGAGGATGCGGCGGCGAACTCCGGCAGCAGCCCGCCAGGGCGCTCGGCAGGTAGGTGCCGGAGAAGGCGCCCGGCTCGCCGCCCACAGTCCACAGGCACCGGATCACGAGCACGGTCTCGCCGGGCGCCAGCCCGGCTCGTGGTGCAGCAGCGCGGCGGCGATCCGGTCCGTGAGCACGCCCGTGGACAGGGCACGGTCAGGAGCGAGTCCCCGCCCGTTCCACTCCACGCGGCTGTCGGTCATTCCGCATGTCGCCTGGAAATCGAAATGATCACCCGGCGGCCTGCCCCGTTGTGGTCATCCCTGGGACTCGCTAGGCCGTTGCAGCGGCCGCGGCCTGGCTCAGCCCATCCGGCCGGTCACGTAGGCCCTGGTGCGGCTGTCGACCGTGTCCTGGAAGATCTGCTCGGTCCGGCCATGCTCGACGAGCACGCCCGTGCGGGTATCGCTTTCCTCATTGCGGAGCACGGAGAAGAAGGCGGTGCGGTCACTGACCCTGGTGGCCTGCTGCATGTTGTGCGTGACGATGACGATGGTGT
>Ga0066793_10000553_pt1 | contig 15072 bp, 13 predicted proteins | sample PersoiDNA2013189_FD_83876 | JGI IMG/M metagenome (GOLD analysis project Ga0066793, IMG submission 83876) | Permafrost soil microbial communities from the Arctic, to analyse light accelerated degradation of dissolved organic matter (DOM) -... | ecosystem: Environmental > Terrestrial > Soil >... | reverse complement strand
GTTTTCATACAGGGCCCGGACCTGAACGCAGACGTTAGGATCCGCAAGACCAATATCCTCGCTGGCAATGATCTGCAACCGCTTCCAGACGTAGGCACCGTACGCGGCCAAGTCAAGTTCGGTGGCCCAGAAAAGCGCCTCTTCCTCGAGGCCGCGGCGAATACATTTCTGCATTGCGCTGGTGCACTCAGAGTTCAAATAACCACTTACTGTCTTGATCTGCCCGAATTTCATGTTTCACCCTTTCAGTTGCTTGAAGATGAAAAAATATTCCCATAGAAGCGACTGGATCGAGCGGCCAATATTTGTCACGCACCTGCGCCATTCGCGCCAGCACGTCACACGATTTCGAATGCTTACCTATCCGGGCTGACTGTAAAGTTGTTTCTGTTCTAAATGAGCACACCGCGACAGAAGGAGCGACTGGAACGAAACTGGGGTGTCACCACAATGGGGGCAGGTCACTTCCTACATTTCTTCTCCAACTCGGCTCAAGGCTGAGGGAGCCAGCCTGCGGGATCGCCAACAAGCTTCGGGTTGGATGTCGTACTGTGCGCGTCCGGCTTCGCAACATGTAACAAGTGGGGCTTTTGCTTGGTCCAAAGGGTCGCGTCGCAAAGCGAAGATTGCACCATGATGGTAAGCTCGCCCCATGATCCCAGACCATCGACACGGATCGGTATTGTGGACGCTCGACGCAGCAATCCGAAGGCATCTCGCGGCTGTGGAGGATACCTGTTCGACCGCCGTAAACGGCAATGAAACAACACGGGTTCTGCGAGAGGCTCTCCAATGGATGCAAAGGTACCTGACACACGATCGTAGCGTTACCTTTCTTTCCCACGCTGACAAGATGATTGATTATGATTGATAAACTTCGATTGCTGGGGCAAAATCCAAAGCTGATCTGTGGAGGGCGCTCTTGGCGGCCGATTCCGCGCTGCTTTTCGATCTGGGAGGAACGCATCTGCGGTGTGCCTGCCTGACCGGAAAGAGCGAAATTGGGAATATCACGCGGGAGCGGATTCGCTCCTTTCGGGATGGTTTGTCGCCTGCGGACATATGGAGTGAGCTTTTAGGAAAGATCGGGGCGTACACGACTGCTTCCGAAAGTCTGGTTGAGGAATCGGCTCCGCTCGTGATCTCTTTTCCTGGCCCCTTGCACGAGGACGGAAGGATCGTAAACGCCCCGACTCTCAGTGGGCTAGACAGCAAGATTCCTGATATCGGCGCAGAACTCTCCCAGCGCACCGGCCGCGTGGTACACATCCTTAACGATGTCTCGGCTGCTGCCCTGTATCTTGCCCGAGACAGCGAATGGGACCGGTTGATCGTGGTGACGGTCAGCAGTGGAATCGGCAGCAAGATTTGCTTCCGCAACTCCAAAGATTTCACCCTTTTCGACAAGGGGCCCTATGCCGGGGAGATCGGGCATCTCACCGTCGACGAATCCAAAGACGCACAGCGCTGCGACTGCGGCGGCATGGGACATCTCGGAGCTATTTCCTCGGGCCGGGGCATCGAGCGTCTGGCCCGGCAGCAAGCGGCCGCCGATCCCCATGCTTTTTCGCGCTCTCTTTGCCACGGCAGGTTTGGCGCAACGGCCGAGACTCTCAACAACGAGGAGCATCTTGTACCGGCAGTTCGCGCGGGAGACGCATGGTCCTTGCGCGTGCTCCAAGAAGGGACCAGGCCTCTAGCTGTGGTGCTGAATACCGTCGTTCTCGCGCTGGGGTTACAGGGAATTCTAGTGATTGGCGGATTTGCCTTCGCCATTGGAGAGATCTATCTCGAGTTGCTCCGCCAAATGATCCGGAATCGTTGCGACTATTCAGCGCTTCGCTTCTCTTCAGATATGGTCCGATTCGGTAACATGTGTGAAGATGCCTGTCTGCGTGGGGCCGCGGAGTATGCCCTCATGGCTCGGCACGGACGCTTATGAGAATTGCCATCATCGGAGGGAGCTCTTTCAGCACCCCGAGTCTGCTCAAGTTCCTCGATTCGAAGAGAACTCCAGGAAAAATGGAGGTAGTACTGGCGAGCAGATCCCACGAAAGGCTCGCGGCGGTCAGCAGAGCGTCCCACTTGCTGGTTCGAGGAGACCTTGAAATAAGAACCGAGCCGACTGAAACCAACAACTGGCAGAAGATTCTCGACGGCGCGGATAGCGTTGTCATTCAGATCAGGGTTGGAGGCTTTGACGGCAGGTTGTTCGACGAAACATTCCCGAACAGGTACGGTCTGTGCGGGGACGAGGGTCTAGGCGCCAGCGGCCTCTCGGTCGGCTGGCGAACTTGGCCGGTTTTGGCCCCGATGCTCGAAGCGATTGCGAAATTCTGTCCGCGAGCATTTGTAATTCTGCTGACGTCGCCGCTGAGCCCTCTTGTTCGAGCGTCGCTCAAGCACACTGATCTGAACCTGGTGGGAATCTGCGAACTTCCCTGGACCACGCTGCAGGAACTGAGTCACTCCCTAGGCCTGCAAACCAGCGAAGTTCAGGCCGACTACCTCGGAGTCAACCATCTCGGCTGGTTCTTCAATATTCGATCGGGGTCGCGCGATCTGTGGGACGAACTCGCAGCAGCGAAGCGGTCGTTTCCGACCAGCCAGTTTCTGCGGACTCAGGGTTGCTTTCCAACTCGCTACCTGCGAATGCACTATGAGCCCGACAAAGTTCTGGCTGAGCAGACTTCGCAGAGGGCGCCCCGGGCAGAGGTTCTCAGCGACGTTCAGAACCGGTCGTACCAGGCGTACCGGAGCGGTCAGTTGAGTGAAATCGTCTCCGCTCTAGAAGGGCGCGCTACTCCGTGGTACACGCAGGCCGTGGGACCTCTGCTGCTGGCGCTCGGCGGGCAGCAGGTTGAGATCCCGTTCTTCCTTTCCGGGCGCAATGGCGCATATGTTCCGTTCCTCGCTCCGGATGACATCATCGAATGTCAGCACTATTGGGCCGAGGGAGGGTTGCTTCGCTCGCCGTTGACCAGCATACCCCCGAAACACGTTGTCGAAAACCTGGTGCAGTTTGTCCAATTCGGGCGGGTTGCGACCGAAGCGATCATGAGCCGCAGCATTCCATTCTTGAGAGAGGCCCTATCCCTGCATCCATGGACCCGCGATCATGCGCAGTTACAATCCATTGTCGATGAGATCGTGACCACGAACGATGCCATGCTGATGGGGGGGGCTCGAAGATGACTATGAAGGTTCCGCGCTATGACTACCGCTCGCAATTCGAACGATTGGACGAGTTCATGGTGGAACTGTCTACCATGATCGTGGATGGCCACTATGTCCTGAGCGGGGAAGTCGCGGAATTCGAGCGAGCCTTCGCGGAGTATCTCGGTTGTTCTTTTGTCGTGGGAGTAAACACGGGCACCGACTCGTTGCTGTGCTCGTTGAAGATTCTGGAACTTCAGCCGGAAGACGAAGTCATAACGCAAGCCAATACTTTCAATGCCACGGTTTCCGCCATCTGCCTGGCAGGACTGAAACCAGTACTCGTCGATGCGGACGAAGACAGCTTTCTGATGAACGCAGATCAAGCTATGGCTGGGGTGGGTCCGCGGACGCGAGTACTCCTGCCGGTGCATTTATACGGAAAGCCAACACCGATGCGAGAACTGCTTCGCGAGTGTGCGAAGCGAGGTGTCGAGCTTATCGAAGACGCGGCCCAGGCCCACGGCGCTCGGATCGAGGGCCGGCGGGTGGGTACATTCGGCGTTCTGGGCTGTTTTAGTTTTCATCCCAGCAAGAATCTGGCCGCTGCCGGCGACGGCGGAGCTGTCGCTACCAATCGTGCCGACCTGCAAGGACGATTGGCGGCACTCCGGGCGTTGGGTCAGGTTGGTCAGAACAATCACCTCCATGTAGGCTACAACACGAAACTGGACTCCATTCAGGCGAAAGTTCTTTCCCGGAAGCTGCCCGCTCTGGACCGCTGGAACGAACAGAGACGGAGCATCGCCCGTTCGTATCGTGAGCAGCTGTCGGACCTGCCGCTCAAGTTCCAGACATGGGATGAAGGCGAGGAGCACGTCTTCCACCTATTTGTGATCCGCACCGAACAGCGCGACCGACTTCTCGGATATTTGCAGTCCAAGAGTGTTGATGCCGTGGTTCGCTACCCGGTTCCGATCCATCTACAACCCGCGTTTTCCGACTGCGGCTGGCGAGAAGGACAGTTCCCGGTGGCGGAGGCTCTAGCGCGCGAACTTCTGTGCCTTCCGATCCGTCCGAATCTGACGACCACCGAGGTTGAATACGTCTCCGATTGCGTCCGTTCTTTTTTCAAAGGCGGTGCGATCAGCCGCGACTATTCGATATCCCAAACGCGGGGCACGCCGTGATGCGCGTCGCCGTCGTGGGGTGTGGCCGAATGGGGCGCGAGAGAGCGAGGGCAGCAGGCGCTTTAGGTGTGGAGGCAATCCTGCTGTTCGACGAGGATCGCAGCCGCGCGGAATCGCTCGCTTCAGAATGCGCTCGAGCCCTCCCTGTAGTAGACTTGGCCACCCTTATCCACGGGAAGCCCGACGCCATCTTCATCTGTACACCGCCATTCTGCCGGGGATGGCTGGAGAACCGCGTAATCGACCTGGGGATTCCATTCTTTGTGGAGAAGCCGATCGGCATGTCGGCAGATCAAGTCCATACGGTGCTCGACAATCTTCGCCAACGTGAGGTCTTGAACGCGGTCGGCTACATGAACCGCTACCGGAATTCAGTCGCACACGCCCGGGCCATTCTGCAATCGCGAAATATCATTGGCATCACGGCGCATTGGGTCGGGAAAAAATATGGAGTGCCCTGGTGGGCAGTCCGCGAGCAATCGGGAGGACCGTTCAATGAGCAAGGCACACATTTGATGGATTTGTTTCGGTACCTTTCTGGCATAACGGAGACGCTGCACGCGGCAGCGCACGGGCCGAAAGGCATTGAAACCACCGTAGTCGTGATGTTACGGCTGGCGGGCGGAGGGCTGGGGACCTTTCTCTACAGTTGCGAGGCTAAGGATAAGGACATTCTCATCTCGATCGAGACCACGGACGGCGTGCTGGATCTGAGGGGCTGGGATCTCGAACTGGCGCGCAACACCATTGATGGAAGCTATCCGGAACCTGAATCAAAGCCGATTTTCGAGAAGGAGACGCATGCTTTCCTGCAGGCAGTAGCCACCGGAGACAGGACTCTCATCCTCTCGGATTTTGCCGAAGCCTATAAGACTCAAACTGCAATAGACAGCGTGACTAGAATAATCTGGGGCGATTCTCCGCCCACGACTTCCGGCTAGTCCGGCACACCGAACAGAGCCCGCATCTCGAGGCACGGTCTGGCAGCAATTTCGCGAAGAAATTCCGCCGCAACTTGGGACGCTTCCTGTGTCAGGGATCGCACGGAATCTGTGTGTCTCCGGCCGTTCCGGAGACTTTCATATTCCGCGACAAAACTCACCGGGGCTTCCGCGTATTCCTCTCGGATCAGAAACGAGTTGATGCGATCATTGTTCTCAAGCAGTATGCGGTGCTGCTCACAAAACAATCGGTCCTGAGAGTTCTTGCACGGCTTCGAAAGAGACTTTTCGAGCTTGCCGATGACCTTAGCGAGTTCCTTTACTCTATGCCGGATATGGCGATCGAATTCCCCGTCGGCTGCTAAGTAAAGCGGCTTATCTCCGGACTCGGAATGCGGCAACCGCACTTTTTGGTACCAGGCGCGCAAGGCGTGCAGGTTTCCCACCAGCTTTGCGGTGGTATAGAACTTCCTGCTGAGGTCGAAATACCGGTCGAGATCGAGGTCCCCACTCTGGCCAGGAGTATCCCCTACTGACAGCTGGTTTTCCGCGACGTCCTTGCGGACAATGGAACCCGCCGCCACCACCACGCCAAAGGCCAGATGAACAGGCGCAACTACTCCTGAGTTCCCGCCCACGAAAATCCTGCGCGATTTCAACAGACATCCGGTTGCGTCGCCCATCAGGCTACCGAATTTGTCGCCCCGAGGATCGAAATTGAAGTGAACCGACCCGGACCCGACCTCGCTATGGTCGTTGCGGGAACTGCCTCCGCTCAGAAGGACATCGCAGAAATTGATCAACGATCCTGCAACGACTCCGGCGGTAAATACCGTGTTCTTCAGGCCCACATTGTGGCTGGTTTCTGCCTCTTCCTCGAGTACGGTACCCTGACGGAATTCAGCAAAACCGCGAGCCTTGGACCCGTGCAGCAAAACACAGTTTTCGTAGCTCCCGGCACCAAGAACCACGGAAGGTCCGATTTGCGCCTCGTGAATACGAGCTAAACCGGAAATCCCAATTTGTGCTCCCGCACCGATGAACGTCGTCGCACCTGTGATCGTGGCATTCATCAGCACAGCACCTGCCGAGATCCGGTCCAATCGCACTTCCTCGGAAACGTAAACGCGTTCCGGTCCCCACACTTTGACTCCGTTTTGCGCAAGCCACGAAAGGCGGGTTCGGTTCCCGTGATCGTCGTAAGCGAGGTCCATAAAGATGGTTAAAGAGCCTTGGAAAACAATCATTGTAGCGGATGCCAGGATGAGTCTAGTCCTCCCCACTTCCCTTGGGATAGGCAATGTTGCACGTCCATCAACCACCGGTAGTGGGCTACTTTGAAAAATACGTCAAATCATAGACTTTTGGTAATGGAGATGATCTAATGGATGTCCGCAGTTTACGCACTTATTTGGTCTGCTCGTTCTTAGGCCCCTATAGAACCGAGGTGGCAGCCATGCCAGAGCGATTCAGTTTTCAAACTGCTTTTCATGGAACAGGCGGGTTTGGGAAGGTTATTCGCGGCAAGGATAATACGCTTGACCGTGAGATTGCGGTCAAGGTTTTAAGCCCATTGCTGGCGGAATCGAGTCCCCCAGACCAAGAACGTTTTAAGCGCGAGGCACGGACTCTCGCTAAAATGTCCCACCCAAATATTCCCGCGATTTACGATGTTGACTTTGATGAGGGCAAGTTCCTGATTATTTTCCAGTTCATCGAAGGTCAGACGCTAAAGGAAGTCATTGCCGAAAAGGGAGCCGTCCCCATAAGCCAAGCTCGCGGATGGTTTCATCAGCTTGCGTCGGCATTGGAGTATGCCCACCATCTTGGAATCATCCATAGAGACGTAAAACCGGAAAATATCATCATCACGCCGAACAAGGAATCGGCTTATTTGGTGGATTTTGGCATTGCAATTTCCGTAGAGGACGGGAAAAAACTCACGAAGTCAGGATACGTGGTAGGCACTCCGGGATATATGTCCCCAGAGCAGCAGCAGGGGGAGCCGCTGGATCAGCGCGCAGATGTCTATTCTCTTGCCGTCACCCTATATGAGACCTTAGCGGGCCATCCGCTGCGGCTCGGTGCCTACGAATCGCTTTCAAGCATAAATCAGACGATTCCACCGCAAATTGATGATCTGATAACCGCCTGCTTGGAGGATAAGCCTCGCAGATTGGACTCCGTAAAGCTATTCAGTTCTCAGTTGTCTGGAGCGTTACAGCTTCCATCTAAGCCTATAGCGGAAGTCTTCACTCACGGAAAGCTACACGAAATCGCCCTCACCTTAGAGTCTCTTGAACCGGTCGGAGTGATGAATCTCTCAGCCGGGCAACGAGATTTGCTTATATTGAAAATCACGGATGTGGCTTCGTCGGATGATCCGCATTTGGAATTTGCGTCAGAACGATTCCTCGCGCTGATGCTTACGCGGGGGATATTCCTATCGAAAGATGACTATCGGGAAATTGTCGGTCTGGCGATCAGTTGGGGGTTTGAACGGCATTTCGGTTCCCGCTTGGGAAAATTGAGCGTGCGCGACGCCATGGAAGAGGCCGCCTTTATTTCGCGCGGCGATGCCCATAGTGTTCTGACAGAAGAGTTCATCAAATTCCTAGAGCGCACTCAATTGGAAGGCAAAGAAGGTTGGTTTTTGCACGCGCTTCGAGAAGTCATCAGTGCTCTGATGGCAAATCCAGATAGCACAACCAGCTCACCTCCATTGAAGGAAGCGTTGAAAAAGGTGAACAAATTACAGCGGGCTATCGACATGGTAGCTTAAGCTGCAATGGTCGCTGTGCGCTCATACGATTCCCAGAGCGATACGAGATCGCTCACTTCCCAAAGCCGATCCGCAACCCCAGCAGCCATAGCCGGACTCGTTCTCAGTGTCCCGTGAATTTTGATGAAGTTGTAGGCAAAGTATGCCACGTTCGCCTGCGGTCTCAAAATTCAAAGTAGCCCACTACCTCAACCACCTCGGCTCTTGGCCGCAAAGCATTCTGGAGATATAGTAGGTATCCCGAATAAGAGGCGCGAGATGGCAATCCGAGCGGCATCCCAAAGCGTGGCGAGATCCAAGTGTTTCCTTTGCGGTGAGGCCTCCGAGCAGGTGGTCTGGAAGGAAGACGATGTCGGGAGGAATTTCGCCGTCCTGGTATACCCTTGTGGGCCGGATCGGACTCGGGCAGCACCTGTGGCTCTACTCGGATCGAGCCTTCAGGAATCTGATGCGAAAAGCTGGACTGGAGATCGTTCGCATTCAGTACTTCGGACTTGCACCCGAGGTAATAGGCGGAAAGATTCTTGGAGTTCTGAACAAACACCTGCTTCGTCCGGCTCTACGAAGTATCTCTCGCGATGGAGCGGACCGCGCACTCCGAGCGAAACAATCCTGCGGAAACTTCCTGCGGTATCGAGCTGGCGCGCTGCTCCCCCACATAGGTCCTCAGACTTTGCTCGTCGTCGCTAAACCCACAGATGTTCAATGACCTACAAAAAGAAAGCGTTGGGCTGGTTGGCGCGAACGGGTTCATCGGCTCGGCGATCTTACGTTCTCTCCTTCAATCGGGGATTGCACCGCAGGCTCTATGCGGCCCGACCGAAAATCCACGGTCTCTTCCCGGCGGCGTCGAGTTCGTAACCTGCGACTTGGCCGACGTGGAACGTTTAAAATCCTGGGTTTCCGGGCTCGACGTGGTGATTCACGCCGCTGGCCCACCATCAGTACAACGTTCCTTCGAAATAGCAGAGGAGTACGTTCGCGTCCATGTAGAAGGCACTGCTGCCCTGCTGCGTGCTTGCCGGATGGCGAAGGTTAACCGACTTGTCTACATCTCTTCGGCCGAGGTCTATGGGCGGCCTGAGGCCAACCCGGTTGCCGAGACCCATCGATTGCAGGCTCGATCTCCATACGCAGCCGCCAAGATCGGAGCGGAGAAAATGATCGAGGCCCATGTTGAAAGTTTCGGTCTACGGGCCGTCATACTCAGGCCTTTCTCAATTTATGGTCCGCACTCTTACTCCGATTCTCTCCTCTCCAGAGTTGTCTCGACCGCCAAGAGTGGCTGTATTCGCGTGCGAGATCTCAGGCCGGTCCGAGATTATTGCTACGTCGGCGATTTGGCAGCGGCCGTGTTGCGAGCCTGCTGCATAGGAGAGGAAAGGCTCCGAACCATCAACATCGGCTCGGGAGAGGGCACCAGTGTCGCCGATTTCGCGGAGCTAGTGCTTCGGTCACTGGGCCTAAACATTCCGATAGTGGAGGATCGATCTGACTCGCGTCCCGGACAATCAGAAATCTTTGAACTGGTCGCCGACATTACGACCGCGCATGACGTTCTCGGATGGCGTCCCGAGACTGATCTCCAGGAAGGGTTGCGCCTAACCCTTTCAGTCGAACCGAGCAAGACATGACGCAACGATACTTGCTAACCGGCGCGCAGGGATTCATCGGCCGCCATATGGCCTCCCATCTCCTGTGTCACTCTCCGCAATCCACCGTACTGGGAGTCGGGCGGTCACCGCAGCAAGACTCGTTCTTCAATTATTCGGTGAGTTGCGGGGACCGGCGGGTGCCTGCAACCCTGCCCGAGTATTTGCGAACTGCGGTTGGGCCCAGGTACCGCTACGTTTCCATGGATATAACATCCGTCGATTTTGCTCCCACGGTACTTGATTTTCGTCCCACGAAAGTGATTCATCTTGCCGCTGCTCTGAGGGGCGTTCCCGACGAGCTCATTTTTCAAAGCAACGTTCGAAGCACCGCTTCATTGCTTCACGCGATTTGGCAATCTGACGTCGAAATGCTCCTGTTCGCGTCGAGCGGCGGCGTGTACGGCAAGCAAAACAATTTCCCAATCGAAGAAACCGCCGTCGTTCTGCCCTTGGACTCCTACGGCCGCAGTAAGCTCGCCTCCGAGGATTTGGTGCGGCAGTTCGCACTCCAGTCTGGCGTCCCCACCGCGATAGCGCGCATTTTCAATGTGTTGGGTCCGGGGCAGGATGAACTTCATTTTGCCGGTCGGATTGCAGGCCAACTTGCTTCCATTCTGGCCCGCAAAGCGGAGCCCATCGTTCGAGTGGGTCCCCTTTCAAGCTCTCGTGATTTTCTGGATGTCCGTGACATTTGCCATGGACTGGCGGTAATTCTGGGATCGAATCACCAGGGTGTCTACAACGTGGGGAGCGGACTGGAGACCAATGTGGGCGAGCTTCTAAGGGTGTTCCTCGACACCGCAGATTTGAGAAAGGACGTAGAGATCGAGACCGATGCTACCCGGATTGATCCTGTTCCTCGGCATGTCGCGAATATCGGACGGCTGGCGGATGACGGTTTCACACCCCAATACTCACTCGAACTTAGTTGCCAGGAAATGTTGGCCTATTGCGCCCGGTATGTGTACGGCGCTGCTTAGGAGTGCAAGAAAATGCATACTTGACCAATTTCTTATCGGAAGTGTGTACTTTACGCAAGGCCGGGGAGCGCATTATGATTTCCCCGAAGCCGCGCTCCATTATCCCATGTTCAAGAGTTAAACGACGGCTCCCAAGGTGGGTCGCTATGACCGTAGCTGCCGGATTTCGCTTCGCGGATGGTTTGCTGATTTGCGCCGATTCTGAGATGACGCATGGGACTGAACTGAAAATCCGTGGCACGAAAATATTCCCATACAGCTTCAAGGCATCTGGCAACAAAGCCGTATTCACGTTCAGTGGTGACGTGTTTCTATCAAAGCAGTGCATCCAAAAAATAGCACGCGCGCTGGCGTCGGCATCCTCTAAACAGAGTCTGTCGGCTATGCAAGACACTTTTGCGGATCAGGTCTACGATTTTCATGAGAAGTACATCTTCAAACACCCGAACTATCAATATGGCACCGGTCCAACCGTCAATTTGATTGCCGGAATGTGGTCGGCAGACGGCGGACAGTTAGGGCTCTTTCAGTCATCCGACCACGCTGTAGTTGAGGTCTCGGATCAGGACGCAATGGCGATCACTGGCAGTGGAGGAAGTTTTGCCAGCTATGTAGCACGGCCTCTTGTTCCACACAGCCTGATGAGACTGACCGATCTGATAACAGTGGCCGTCTATGCGTTGAAAGAGGCCAAAGACAACGTTCCCGGATGCGGCCAAGGCAGTGAGTTGATTACGATCACGAAGGACGGCGAGATCGGCAACAAGGGATGGCTTCATTCGTCCCACGTTGAATCGTTCGCCGATGCTTTCGGGTCCGGAATAATGCACCTCTTCATCGAAACGTGCGATTTGGATACCCCAGAAGAGCAGGTTAAGCGCCGATTTGATTCCCTCTGGCATGTGATTCTGGCTACGCGCAAGTACCTAACTCACGAAAGAGAGAAAGGCGAAGGATTTGCAAAGCTAGTGAACACGGTGCTAAAGAAGAAAACCACCGAACTCTAAGCGGTACGACCTAAACCTCACGAGTATGACGCGACATGATTTTGTACTTGACACAACTTGCGTAAAGTAGTAAGATTTAACCATGGAAAACGGACACAATCTCTCGAAGTCAGAAGTGATCGAAAACATCCCGCTGGCCTGCTCCGATGAAATGGCAGCGGTTGAATTTTTAGAGAAGCAGCGATGGGGGAACACCCCTTGCTGCGTTCGCTGTGGCAGCGTTGACGTGTACCAGATGAAGGACGCCAAGACGGGACAGCGGAGCAGGCGTTACCTCTGGCGCTGCCGGGACTGCAAAGAGCAGTACACGGTTCGCATCGGGACGGTATATGAGGAATCCCGGATTGAACTGAGACATTGGTGCTACGCATTCTGGCGGGGCGCTACCTCGAAAAAGGGTGTCTCGGCTCTCGAAATCAAGCGGCATTGCCAGATCAGCTACAAGTCGGCATTGTTCCTTATGAACCGCATCCGGTTTGCGATGGCCCCCGATCCTGACAGCCCGAAACTCACCGGGACGGTTGAGTGTGATGAAACCTACGTCGGCCCGCGTAAGACACGTTATGCTGGAATGAGTAAGCGCGGACGTGGCACCAGCAAAACCCCGGTATTCTGTGCCGTTGAACGCCAAGGGCAGATTCGCCGCCGGGTAGTAACGGACGTGAGCGGGGCAACGCTCAAAGCTGCGATTCGAGAGGAAGTGGACAGTCGCGCTCGGATCGTTACGGACGAATTCTCGGCCTACAAAGGCATCGGGGCGGAGTATGCGGGCGGACACGATACGGTTTGCCACGCGACCAGGGAATATGCGCGGGGCGACGTACACACGAACACGGCAGAGAGCAGCCATGCCATCGTAAAGCGCGGCATGATGGGCATCTATCACAACGTCAGCCGCGAGTACCTACACCGTTACCTGTGGCAGTTCGATTTCCTGTGGAACAATCGCCAACTCAACGATGGGGAACGCACGATGCTTGCCGTTCGCGCCGCCGAAGGAAAGCGGCTGATGTACAGGCCGTCAGTCAACTAGGAGTTACCGTGACTTTTGAACACAAGATTGTAGTTGGGTTAAACGACATAAAAGCGGTGATATTCGAGTGTGCGAACGCAAAGTGCCGCGCCAGACTCAGCGTGTCCCCCGACAAGATTCAGATACCGGCTAAATGTCAAAACTGCAACGAGGCGTGGATCGACCACCGGGAACGCAAGTCCTTTCTGGACGATAGCTCGCAGCAGACGAACTTTATTAAGGCTCTCTCGAACTTAAGGATGCTGGAAGAGAACGGTGCGCCTTTCAGGATTCTTCTGGAGTTCGATGACTCGAAGGCGACTCCATGAACGGCCTCTATTACGGGGACAATCTAGACGTACTGCGCCGCTACGTCAAAGATGAATCCGTAGACCTCGTTTATCTCGATCCCCCGTTCAACAGCCGTCAAGATTACAACGTCCTTTTCGCTGAAAAAGATGGGACACGTTCCAGTTCCCAAATTATGGCCTTCGAGGACACATGGGAATGGAACATTGACGCCGAACGCGCTTACGAGGAAGTCGTTGAGCAGGTCGGACAGGTTTCCGATGCGATGCGTGCTTTTCGAACCTTCCTTGGCACGAGCGACATGATGGCCTATCTCGCTATGATGGCTCCCCGCCTGATGGAACTTCGCCGCGCCCTCAAGCCCACAGGCTCGATCTATTTGCACTGCGATCCGACCGCTGTTCACTACTTGAAAATGCTGATGGACGCTGTTTTTGGTGTGGACAAGTATCGGAATGAGATCACGTGGAAGCGCACGTCGGCACATGCGAACGTCAGTCAGCGATTCGCGGTCGTTCAGGACAGACTGCTGTTCTACAGCAAGTCGGAGAAGTGGACCTGGAATCAAATCTATCTCCCCTACACTCCGGATTACATTCAGTCCCATTACGGTCAACTAGATAAATCCACTGGCCGGAGATTCACCACAAGAGACCTCACGGCATCCATGCAAAGAGCATCCAGCGGGCAATTATACGACTGGAAGGGATTTCGCCCGCCCCCGAGCCGTTGCTGGTCCTACACGAAAGACAAAATGGAACAGTTTGAGGCGAAGGGGCTACTTACGCATTCGCCGCGCGGGATGCCGCGCCTAAAACTCTACTTGGATGAAATGCCGGGAGTTCCCTGTGATGATGTATGGACGGATGTTGACACAATCAACTCACAGGCACAGGAACGGCTGGGCTATCCGACGCAAAAACCGGAGGCGCTGCTAGAACGTATCGTGACGGCGAGCAGCAACGAGGGCGACGTGCTCCTTGACCCATTCTGCGGCTGTGGCACGGCCATCGCGGTCGCGCAGAAGCTAAAGCGCCGATGGATCGGCATCGACATTACGCATCTGGCAATCAATCTCATCAAGAAACGGCTGCGCGATCACTTCGGAGATGGCGCAATCTATGAAATCATCGGTGAACCTGTATCACTTCGGGATGCGGCTGAACTCGCAAAATCAGAGCCGTTTCAGTTTCAGTCATGGGCCTTGGGACTTGTCGGGGCACGCCCCATAGAAACCAAGAAAGGCGCGGACAAGGGCATAGATGGCCGTCTCTACTTCCACGATGATAAGAGCGGGAAAACGAAACAGATCATCTTTTCCGTTAAGGCCGGGGAGAATGTCAACGTCGCGCATGTGCGTGATCTGCGCGGCGTGCTAGATCGGGAAAAGGCAGAGATTGGCGTTTTGATTTCGATGGAACCTCCAACAAAGCCCATGCTGAAAGAGGCGGCGGAGGCGGGCTTCTACAAGTCCCCGCATCTAGAAGACAGCTTCCCACGGATGCAGTTGCTCACGATTGAGGAACTGTTACAGGATAAGCAGGTCGCGTATCCACGCTGGGTAGATGCCACGTTTAAGCAGGCACCAAGAGCGAAGGCGACCACAGCAGAGAATTTGAAGTTATCGCTGGGGTGAAAATATGAAGAAGAAAGCCACAACAACCAATCTGAGGGCTACGCCCGGCCCGAAGCCAGATGTTTTGAAACTTCGCGGCAACTGGAAAAATGCGGTCAGGAAGTCGCTGACGAAAAAGAAACCGCCGAGCGGATGGCCGAAGTGAGAGGCGAGGGGAAACCTATGCCCATCATTTGTGCTGGCGGGTTGCGTAAAGTACATACTTCCGTTTTTGGTGGGTATCCGCTTGACTCAGGTAGCCCCTACAGATTGTGGTTTGGCTTTGGCCTTCGCTGAGGTCGGGTGAACTATCCGGTGATGGGTAACAGGATCGACGGCCACAGCTTGCTGCGCCAGACGAAAGAAGAGCTTGCCTCGACTCTTTGATCGCCGGCGATTGAACCGGAACGTGAATTCATCCAGAT
>Ga0066793_10000550_pt1 | contig 15108 bp, 18 predicted proteins | sample PersoiDNA2013189_FD_83876 | JGI IMG/M metagenome (GOLD analysis project Ga0066793, IMG submission 83876) | Permafrost soil microbial communities from the Arctic, to analyse light accelerated degradation of dissolved organic matter (DOM) -... | ecosystem: Environmental > Terrestrial > Soil >... | reverse complement strand
TCCCGCCGATGATCCCGAACCCCCTCGAGGACAGGACACGGGCGGTATGAGCGACGAGACGAAGAACGTCGCTGCGGCAACCGCGAGCGAGGCGGCTCCCGGCCAAGCGACGACCGAGAAGGTGCGGGGGGTCTTCTCCAAGATCGCTCCGACCTACGATCTGCTCAACCGCCTCATCAGCTTCGGCGCTGACGAAGGCTGGCGACGCCGTACCGTGGCGATGGCCGAGCTCACGCCCGACAGCCGGGTGCTCGACCTGGCGGCGGGAACCGGCGACCTGACTCTCGCCCTCGCTCGCCGCGGCCATCCCGCCGAGGTGCTCTCGACCGACTTCGTGCCCGAGATGCTCGAGATCGCGAGGCCGAAGGCCGCGCGCTACGTCGGATCGACGAGGATCGCCTTCCAGGTGGAGGACGCACAGGCCCTCACACTGCCCGCCGGGTCGTTCGACGTCGCCACGATCGCGTTCGGCGTGCGCAACCTTCCGGACCGTGCCGCCAACTTCCGCGAGGTCCTGCGCGTGCTCAAACCAGGCGGGCGCTACTTGATCCTCGAGTTCACGACGCCCCCTTTCGCGCCCTTCCGGTGGGTCTATCACTGGTACATCCGCACGTTCATCCCGTTCGTCGGCGGCCTGGTCTCGGGCGAGCGGGCGGCGTACCAGTACCTCAACGACTCCATCCGGCTGTTCCCACCGCAGGCAGCGCTGGCCGAGGAACTGCGCGACGCCGGTTTCCGCGACGTGTCCTGGCGCAACATGACGTTCGGGGTCGTGGCCGTCCACCTCGCGGTGAAGCAGGGTCCCACGCGCGTATAATCGTCCCACCATCGACGAGCCTCGCCCGCCAGAAGCGGGCGGGCCGTGGAGCCCGGAGGCCACAGATGCTCCTGACCGCCAAGTACGTGCTCCCCATCTCCCGTCCTTGCATCGAGGATGGCGCTGTCCTGGTCCGTGATGGGGCCATCGCCGATGTCGGCCACCGCGCGGAGCTCGAGGAGCGCTTCCCTGGCGAGTTGGCCCGCGACTTCGGGCTGGCGGCGCTCATGCCCGGCTTCGTCGACCTGCACACACACCTCGAGTTCCACGTGTTCCGCGGCATCGTCGACGACCTCCCATACACCGGCTGGAAGATGCAGGTCAGCAAGCTCGAGCGCAACCTGACCGGCGAGGACTGGGAGGACTCGGCCTATCTCGGGGCCATGGAGTCCATCGCGTCCGGCATCACCTCGATAGCGGACATCACCAACACGGGCGCCTCGCTCAAGGCGGCGGCCTCCGCGGGCCTCGGTGGCATCGTGTACCGCGAGGTGTCGACCATGGACAAGTCGAAGATCGCCGAGAGGCTCGCCGCGGCCAGCGACGACATCGAGGCGTGGCAAGGCCGCGCCAACGCCCCGGTCCTTCGTGTCGGCATCGCGCCACACTCGCCCTACACATGCCATCCGACCCTGTTCGAGGCGGCCGCTGAGATGGCGATCGAGCAGGACCTTCCCATGGCCATTCACCTCGCCGGAAGCCATGATGAGTTCGACTTCGTGAAGTACGGTTCGTCGTCGCTCGCGCAGGACTTCCGGGAGCAGTCAGGCTGGAACGACCTCGCATGGATGCCGACCGGGGTCAGTCCCGTGAAGTATGTCCAGCAATGGGGCCTGTACGAGGTCCCGAATCTGATGGCTGTCCACTGTGTCCAGGTCGACGAGAACGACATCGAGATTCTCGCTGAGAACGACGTGTCCATCGCGCACTGCCCGCGCTGCAACGCCAAGCTCGGGATGGGCATCGCACCGCTGCGGCAGTTGCTCAAGCGCGACCTCCGCATAGGCATGGGCACCGACTCTCCGGCCTCGAACAACACCGTGGACATGTTCGACGAGATGCGGATCGGGCTCCTGCTGCAGCGCGGCGTCACCGGCGCGGCGGAGTTCTTCACCGCGGAGCGCTTCGTCCGCATGGCGACCCTGGACGGAGCTCGCGCGGTGCGAGCTGAGACCCGCGTCGGCTCGCTTGAGACCGGCAAGCAGGCGGACGTCATCGCCGTCGACCTGTCGCGCAGCCACCAGGTCCCGACCCGGGACCCGGCGAGCGTGCTCGTGCATTCGGCGAACGCCGAGAACGTGGTCATGACCATGGTTGCCGGGCGTGTCCTGTACGATCACGGCGACTACCTGACCGTCGACGCCGAGAGGGCGCTGGCGCGGGCGAGCGAGATCCGGGTCAAGCTGCGGGCGTGACCGGCGGCGCCGACCCGGCCGGCCGGATGGTCTCACCTGCGCGGATGGCCGGTCGTTTGCTTCTGTGAACGCGTGATATAATTCGCGGAGCCGCGACCCGGCCGGGTCGGCCCGACGGCGCAGACGATAAGGCCGCATCAGGCCCAGGAGGTATCGACACGTGAGCGATCAGGACTTCTTCTTCGACGACGACGAGCCCAAGCCCGCAAAGTCCGCAAAGTCCGCGAAGCCCACCTCCGGCAAGGCTGCCGCCTCCAAGGGCAAGCCGTCCGGTTCTTCGGGCAAGCCGGCCGCCCGCAAGCCCGCGGCCGACGATGCTCCGCGCACGTCCCCCCCGTCGGGTGGCACGTTCATGAACCAGTCCATCGGGATGCCCATCGCCTCCCTTCTCGTGGTCATCGGCCTGCTTGTCGGCGTGATCGTGGGCTTCTTCATGGGCGGCGCGATGCAGAGCCAGGGCCCGGCCGTCACCGGCACCGGCATCATCTCCGGCACCGGCGCGACGGGCACGGGCACCACCGGCACGGGCACGACCGGCACCGGTACCGGCACCCCCGGCCAGCTGACGCCCGATCAGATCCAGCAGGGCCTGCCCGCCGGCCACCCGTCGGTCCCGTCCACCACGACGGCGCCTTAGCGCACGGCGCAGACCGCAGGCCCGGCATCCCGACTGGGGTCCGGGCCTGCTGCACGCAACCACCCTTGGAGGTCCGCATGGCCATCGACAAGTCCCATAGCAAACCCTGGGTGAAGACCCTCGCCATCATCCTCTCGGTGGCGCTGATCTTCGGCTTGAGCGCGCTGGTGTTCCTGCCCGAGTTGTTCCAGGCCACTTCGGCGTCGACGTCGACGACCGGCACGGCGGCCTCAGGGGCTTCCGCCACTTCCACCGCCACGATCGACGCGACCTACCAGGCGCGCGTGGACGCCACGACCAAGCTGCTCGACGCGAAGCCCAACGACTACGACCTGCTCGTCTCGCAGGCGTCGAACTACCAGGAGTGGGCGAGCAAGCTCGCCGACGCCAGCGGGAAGGGTCCCGGTGGTGCGGACATGGCATACTGGCCGCTCGCCATCGCCCTGTATAAGAAGGCGCTCGCCGTCAAGCCCGGCGCGACCGACGTCGAGACCAATCTCGGCCTGTGCTACCTGTACAGCGGGGACGTCACGGCCGCGGTGACCACCATCGAGACGGCCACCAAGGCCGACCCGACCTTCGGCCAGCCGTTCTACTTCCTCGGCCGTGCGTACACCGCAGCTGGGCAGAATGACAAGGCCATCGCCGCATTCCAGAATTACGTGAAGCTCGACCCGAGCGGTGAGTTCGTGAGCGACGCGAACGCCAGTATCAGCGCGCTGAAGACCGCAAAGTAGCGGCCTGGGACATTCAGGACGGATTCACGCAGGGGAGTCGCCGAGCATCTGGGTGGCTTCCTGCGTGTTTCCCGCGATCGAGAAGATCCCGGCCAAGCGAGTGAGGTCCAGGATCGAGTCCACGGCTTCATTCGTGATGAGAACGAGCCGACCACCCTGTGCGGCGTACTCTCGCGACAGGCTCAGCAGCAGCCCGAGACCCGAGCTGTCCAGGTATTCGAGGCCGGAGAGGTCGACGATCGCCTCTCGCGGGTTGGCCTTGAGTATCCGGTCTATGTGCATCCTGAACGACGAGCATTCGCTGTAGTCGAGTTCGCCGGTCAAGGTCAGGGTCCAGCGGCCGGCGTCCTGCTGCAGATCGATCGATATCGCCATCGTCGTCCTCGCTCACGTGCCGGGGGAGCATGGTCGAGACGTATGTACCCCAAACAGGGGCGCGCTTCCGGAGTGCTTCCGCGTTACAATGGGTGCTCCGGTGCTCAAACTGAGAGGACGAGTCTCGATCATGGAACTCGATATCGGTATCGCGCGTGAAGAAGCCGCGTGCATCGTTACGATAGCGGGCGAGGTCGACGTCTACACGTCGCCGGTCCTGAAGGAGCGACTGATCGAGGCCGCCGAGGGCGGATGCCGCGTGATGATCGTCGATCTCGACCAGGTCGGCTTCATCGACAGTTCAGGCTTGGGTGTGCTCGTCGGCGCGCTGCGCCGTCTGCGTGAGCAGGGTGGCGAGATGCACGTCGTATGCACCCGCGAGCAGATCCTGAAGATCTTCCGGATCACCGGGCTGGACAAGGTCTTCCCGATCTTCGCCAGCATGGACCAGGCGCGGAGCAACTAGGCGTGTTCTCCCTCTCCAGCGGCAAGATCCTGCTCGTCATCGTCATCGCGCTTCTTCTCTTCGGGCCGGACAAGATCCCGCAGATGGCGCGGACGGTGGGCCGGTTCATGCGCGAGTTCAACAAGTACAAGGACTTGATGGACTCGACCGTTCGCGCCGAGATCTACAAAGCCGACTGGAAGGTCAAGGCCGAGGAAGAGGCCAAGGCCCGGGGCGAGGAGATCTACGGCGGCGACCTGAAGCCCGCCGAAGAAGACGCTGACGCGGTGAGCGTCGAAGCCGAGACGGCAGCAGCCGACCCGACCGCCGACGCCGTCGAGGCCCCTCTCACGAAGAAGAAGCCCGTGGCCTCGCTCGCGGAGGTCATCGCGACGGACGAGGACGAGGAGGACGAGGTCTAGCCGCGAGCAGCGGCGACCCTCACCACGCCCATGCCCATCGGACCCGCGCGCATGCCGTTCTTCGAGCACCTCGCCGAGTTGCGGCGCAGGTCGCTCATCGTCATCTTCCTCTTCGCCATCTGCACGGCCGCGCTGTACTTCTTCGTGGTGCCCGTGTTCGACTTCCTCATCGCGCCCGTGCGCGGGTCACTGACGATCGACCCCATCACCACCGAGGTGCTCGGCGCCATGAACGTGCGCTTCGGCCTGGCGGCGTGGGCCGCGCTCGTGCTGCTCAGCCCGATCATCATCTGGCAGACGCTCGCGTTCCTGCTGCCGGCGCTCAAGCCCAAGGAGCGCAAGTGGGTCGTGCCGACGTTCATCGCGATGGTCGTCCTGTTCGTGGCCGGAGTGGCGTTCTCGTACCGGTTCATGCTCACGGCGAGCTTCGGATGGCTGGCGCAGCAGGGCGCCGGCTTCATAACGTTCATGCCGACGGCCAACGATGTGGTGACGGTCGTGCAGTTCCTGCTCCTGATATTCGGCCTGGCTTTCCAGACGCCGGTGCTGGTGTTCTATCTCGTGTACTTCCGCGTCATCCCGTACGAGACGCTGCGCAAGAACTGGCGGACCGTGTACCTCGTGATCGCCATTCTGGCGGCGTTCATCCCGCCCGACTGGAACTGGGTGACGATCGCGTCGTTCGCGGTGGTGCTCGTGGTGCTCTACGAGGCGAGCATGCTGCTCGTGCGGATAGCGCTCGGCAAGCGGATCAAGCGCCAGGCCGTCGAGGCAGAGGGCTACTAGGCAAGCCGTGCATGAGATGGGCATCATGGCCGAGGTGATGGAGTCGACCCTGGCCGCGGCCACGGACGCGGGCGCCACGCGCGTCAACACCATACGGCTGACGATCGGCGAGCTGACGGGTATCGTGCCCGACGCGCTGGAGTTCGCGTTCGAGGCACTGTCGATCGGCACCATCGCCGAGGGCGGCTCGCTCGAGATCACGGTGGTGCCGGCGCGTTCCCGGTGTCTTCAGTGCGGCGAGGAGTTCGCGCACGACGCGATCGACCGCCGCTGCCCAGCGTGCGGCAGCTTTCTGTGCGAGGTCCTCGCCGGCGACGAGCTCGTCATCTCCGGTGCCGACGTGGACGTCCCCGACCCCTGAGTAGAAGGAGTGTTGTCGTGGAGCTCGACCTGAGCCGTCCGATCCTGGAGAAGAACGACGCCTTGGCCGCCGAGAACCGGCAGCGGCTGGCTGACGCCGACGTGTTCGTGGTCGATCTCATGGCCAGCCCCGGAGCCGGCAAGACCTCGACCATCCTGGCGACCATCGCGGCGCTTCGCGACCGGTACCGCATCGCCGTGATCGAGGGCGACATCGCGAGCAGGGTCGACGCGGAGAAGGTCAAGGCGCACGGCATCCCCGCGGTGCAGATCAACACGGGCGGCGCCTGCCACCTGGAGAGCCGCATGGTCTCACGCGCGCTCGACGCACTGCCGCTGGGCGACCTCGACCTGATCATCATCGAGAACGTCGGCAACCTGGTGTGTCCGACCGAGTTCGACCTGGGCGAGAACGCCAAGATCATGATCCTGTCGGTGCCGGAAGGCGACGACAAGCCACTGAAGTACCCGCAGATCTTCGCTATCTCGCAGGCCGTCATCCTCAACAAGTACGACACGCTGCCCGTGTTCGACTTCGACGAGGACGCGTTCCGTTCGGCGGTCGGTCGCCTCAACGGCGCCGCTCCGATCTTCACCATCGCCGCCACCAAGGGTGACGGCGTGCACGAGTGGGCCGAGTGGCTTGCTGCCCGCATCGAGGCCTCGCGGCGGTAGCGCCCGCCGCGCCGCGCCGAGCCCGCGCGCCTGCGCCCGCAGCGTACCCCCACACGCTCGCCTGCACGCGCGACACGCGCGCCCTTGTCGCGCACCCCTCCGTTGTTCGGGCTTGACAGCGCCCCCTACTATGGAACGCGTATCTTCGACCGGAGGCGGCGATCAGTGATGGACAGGGCAGAGGCGTTCGCGGAAGTGCGGCGGGCGATTCCCGCAGACAACCTCGTGTTCCACAGCGTCGCCGTCGAGTGCATCATGGGCGCTCTGGCGCGTTACGCCGGGCTCGGCGAGTCCGATGTGGCGCGGTGGTCCTTGGCGGGCCTGCTGCACGACCTCGACTACGCGGAGACCGGCGAGGACCCGGCCCGGCACGGCCTCGTGACCGCCGAGCTGCTCGACGGCCGTGTGGACGCCGAGATCGTGCACGCCATCCTTGCCCATGCGGCGAAGGCGCCGCTCGAGACGCCGATGGACCGCGCGCTGTACGCGGCCGACCCCACCACCGGGTTCATCGTAGCGGCGGCGCTCGTGCGGCCGGACAAGGACATCCATGCCGTGCAGCTCAAGAGCCTGCTGAAGCGGTGGAAGGAGAAGGCCTTCGCCCGGGGCGCTAGCCGCGAGCAGATGGACACCTGTTCGGACATCGGTTTGACCCGGGAAGAGTTCCTCGCGCTATCATTGGCCGCCATGGCCGCCCGGGCGAACGAGATCGGCTTCGCCTAGGGGCTTCATCGCCCGTACGTCAACCTCAGCGATTCGAGAACACGACATGCGATTGGTCATCTCCGAGAAGAACATAGCCGCGAAGCGCATCGCCGAGATCCTGGCCGTGGGCAAGCCGAAGGCCGACAAGGTCTACACGACTCCGGTCTACCGCTTCCGCGGCGCCGACCAGCAGGACTGGGTCAGCATCGGGCTCAAAGGCCACATCATGGCAGTCGACTTCCCCGAGGGCTACTCCAAGTGGAACCTCGAGCATCTGACCGAGCTCGTGCAGGCCGACGTGCTCAAGGAGCCGGCCGAGAAGGGCATCATCCGTTCGGTCGCCAAGCTGGCGAAGGAGGCCGACGACGTGATCGTCGCCACCGACTTCGACCGCGAGGGCGAGCTCATCGGCGCGGATGTGCGCGACATCGTCGTGAAGGCCAACCCGAAGGTGCCGGTCTCCCGCGTGCGGTTCTCCGCCATCACCAAGGGTGAGATCGAGCGCGCCTTCGCCGAACCGGGCGTCATCTCCGAGGACCTTGCGCAGGCTGGCGAGGCCCGGCAGGACATCGACTTGGTCTGGGGCGCGGTCCTGACCCGCTACCTCACGCTCGCCAACCAGCTCATCACCCGCCGGCCCTACGGCGACGTGCTGTCCGCCGGTCGCGTGCAGACGCCGACGCTCAAGTTGATCGTGGACCGCGAGCGCGAGCGCCAGGCGTTCGACCCCGTCACGTACTGGACCGTCCGAGCGGCGCTGCGCAAGGCCGCCGGCGGCAGCGCCAGGGAGTTCAGTGCCGGGCATGCGACGGACCGGTTCGCGACCGAGGAGGCTGCGCGCTCCGCGATGGACGCGGTTGCCGCCGCGACTCACGGCACTATCGGCGAGGTCAAGAAGACCAAGCGCCAGCAGGCGCCGCCGATCCCGTTCAACACCACGTCGCTCATGGCGGCGGCGGCCAACGAGGGCATGACCCCGGCGCAGACCATGCGCGTGGCGGAGTCTCTGTACATGGACGGCCTCATGTCGTATCCCCGGGTCGACAACACCGTGTACCCGGAGAGCCTCGACCTCACGGCTATCCTCAAGCAGCTGGCCGCCGTGCCCGCGTACCACGAGTACGCCGGGCGCCTCCTGGCCTCGGGCAAGCTGACGCCCACGCGCGGCAACAAGGAGACCACCGACCACCCGCCGATCCACCCCACGGGCGCGGCCGATTCCGACCGCCTCGACGGACAGGCGCTCAAGCTCTACAACCTGGTCGCTCGGCGCTTCATGGCCACGCTGTCCGGCACGGCGATCATCGAGGGCACGCGCGTGGACGTCGACGTGGCCGGCCAGCCGTTCGTGGCCAAGGGCGACGTGACCATCAAGGCCGGGTTCCGCGAGATCTACCCCTACGGTGTCAAGAAGGACGACGAGCTGCCCCCTCTGGCCGAGGGCGAAACCGTCGACTTCCTGGGCGCGCAGATGGACGAGAAGCAGACGCAGCCGTCGGCGCGTTACAGCCAGGGCAAGCTCATCCAGGAGATGGAGAAGCTCGGCCTGGGCACGAAGTCCACCCGGCACGACATCATCCAGGGCCTGCTCGACCGGAAGTATGTCGTCAACGACCCGCTCGAGCCCACATGCAAGGGCATCACCGTGGTCGAAGCGCTCTCCAAGTACGCGGGGCGCATCACCTCGCCCGACATGACCAAGGAGCTCGAGGAGGAGATGGACGCCATCGCGCGGGCTGCGGACAGCCGCGTCCGCGTGGTCGGACACTCGAGAAACCTTCTCGCCGATGTGATGAACGCGCTCGTCCCCATCGCCGGTGAAGTGGGGGAGATGCTCAAGACCGCCATGGACGAGGACGCGAGGGTCGGCGTCTGCCCCAAGTCGGGGCACGACCTGCTCATCAAGTTCTCGCCCAAGACGCGCTCGAGCTCCGTGGGCTGTTCCGGCTACCCGGACTGCGACGTGACCTACCCGCTTCCCAAGAACGCGAAGTTCGCCGCGGTCGAGGAGATGTGCGAGGTGTGCGGCTCGCCGCAGGTCAAGGTCATCCAGTTCAAGAAGCGGCCGCGTGTGATGTGCCTGAGCCCCGTGTGTCCCACGAAGCAGGGGCCGGCGATCATGATCCGCAAGGGCGGCTGCAAGGTGTGCGGCGGCGACCTGGAGGTCGTGTACTCGCAGGTCGGCAACCGCTACGTGCGCTGCTCCAACTACCCGGAGTGCAAGACCACCTATCCGCTGCCCCAGTCCGGCGACATCGAGCCGACCGAGGAGAACTGCGAGCCTTGTGGTTCCCCCAAGATCATCGTGCATACTAAGAAGGGGCCGTGGAAGATCTGCATCGACCCCGATTGCCCGCTCCGTGTCGCGACGAACGGGAACGGCAAGCATGGCGGCAGAGGGGCGCGTGCCGGTGCGGCCAAGAAGGCGCCGACCGGCAAGAAGGCGAAGACTCGCACAAGCACGCCTCGCGCCGCGGCGAAGAGCACGACCGCGGACGACGCCGAAGAGTGACGGCGGGCGTTTCCGCGTCGGTATCCGTAAGGGGGTCTCGTGAGGATCGCGACGGTCCAGCACCGCATACGCGCACACGAGCGTATGGACTTGGCGGCGCTTCTGGCCATGTGCCAGGAGGCGAGCGAGGACGGCGCGGCGCTCATCGTGTGCCCGCACGTGCCCGGTCTGGTCTCGTCCGAGCAGATGTCGAGCGCGTTCAACGAGAACGTCCGCGTGTACGCACCCGGCTCCGCGGTGCTCACCCCGTTCGCGTCGGCCGGCAAGACCGATCCACTCGCCGTGACACACTCGGCCGCCGGCCGGACGCTGGTGCTCGGTGGCGACCAGTGCATCGACCCCGACCTTTACGCCGCCATCGAGGTCCTCGCCCCCGGGATGATGGTATGGCAGACGGAGACCGAGTCGACCCTGCAGGCCGAGGCGTTGCTGGAGCTCGCGCTCGACGCGAGCCAGTCGCAGTCGGGACTCATCGTGATCGCGGCGCCCGTGGGCCGCGCGCGCGGCACCGAGTCGTTCGGCGGCAGCGCGATCGTCCACCTTGGCGAGATCATGGCCGAGGCTGGCGACGGCGAGGAGATCATCTACGCGGAGGTCGTGGTCCCCGTCATGCTTCCGGAGAAGCGGCGGATGCGGACTGTGCCGGCGCCCGTGTTGCAGCAGCGGCTGGCTGTGCACCGGGGCAAGCGGGCGCGGCTCGACCACTTGAGCGAAGGTCGCTGAGCGGCCCGCGCCGTAGGGCGCCGCATCTCCGCGATGCCGGCCGGTCTTGCGCGACGCCATGGGAATCGGCCCGCTTCCCTGATGCTACAATCCACCTGACCTTCACGCGGCCCGGACCGCCAGCCCCGGGTCCGCCTCACGAATCCGCCCATATGCCGAGGAGCGTGCCGTGCCGTACCCGAAAGTGACCGTCGTCGGAGCCGGCCAGGTCGGCGCCACCGCGGCCCTCCTGATCGCGACACGGGGCGTCGCAGACGTGACTCTGATCGATGTGGCCGAGGGTCTGCCGCAGGGCAAGGCGCTCGACATGATGCACAGCCGCTCGGTGCTGCGCTTCGGGCCGTCGGTGGCGGGCACGAACGACTACGCGGGCACGGCCGGCTCGGACGTCGTCGTCATCACGGCCGGCGTCCCGCGCAAGCCGGGGATGACGCGCGACGAGCTGCTCGGCATCAACGCCGGCATCGTGCGCTCGGTGATCGCCTCCGCCGTCGCGGCCTCGCCGGACGCGGTGTTCCTGTGCGTGACCAACCCGCTCGACATCATGACGCAGCTCGCCTGGAAGGAATCGGGGCTGCCGTCGAGCCGGGTGTTCGGCATGGGTGGCGTTCTCGACTCCGCGCGGTTCGCGTACTTCATCGCCTCGGCGACGGGCGCGGCCATCACCGACGTCGAGGCGCTCGTGGTGGGCGCGCACGGTGATGCCATGGTCCCGCTGCCCCGCCTGTCGACCGTCGCGGGGCGTCCGGTGACCGAGCTGCTGAGTGCCGAGGACGTCGAGGAGGTCGTGCGCCGCACGGTGTTCGGTGGCGCGGAGGTCGTCTCGCTGCTCAAGAGCGGCAGCGCATTCTACGCGCCCGGGGCCTCGGTGACCGCCATGGTCGAAGCGATCCTGGGCGACACAGGCGCGGTGCTTCCGAGCTGCGTGCGGCTCGACGGCCAGTACGGCGTCTCAGGGCTGTATATGTCGGTGCCCGCGGTGCTCGGACGCGCGGGTGTCGTGGGAGTGCCCGAGCTGGAGCTGACCGGCGCGGAGCTGGCATCGCTGCGCGCTTCGGCCGAAGGGATCGCCGAAGGGCTCGCGGCCCTGGGGATCGGCGGGTAGCGGATGCTCGACGCCCGCCAGGTAGCGGACGCCGTCCGCGACGCGATAGCCGAAGCGGCCGTGACGCTGCGCCCCGACGTGCTCGCGGCCCTGCGAGCAGCCGCGAAGACCGAGACCTCCGAGCGGGGCCGGCGCGTGCTGTCGCAGCTCGTCGAGAACGCGGAGATCGCGTCGGCCGACCGGGTGCCGCTGTGCCAGGACACGGGCACCGTGTGGGTCCGTGTGACCGTCGGCGCCGACGAGTGCCTCACCGGCGACCTGCACGCCGAGGTCGACCGCGCGGTCGCGGAGGCGTACCGCGCCGACGCGCTGCGGATGTCGACCGTGCGAGACGCGCTGTTGGACCGCTCCAACCCGGGCGACAACTCGCCCGCCTTCATACAGGTCTCGCAGCGTCCCGGCACGGGCGCGACTGTCGACGTGATGCTCAAAGGTGGCGGCTCTGACAACGCCTCGGTGCTCGCCATGCTCGACCCCGCCGCCGGATGGCCCGGAGTGCGCGACCTGGTGGTCGAGACCGTGCGCCGCAAGGCGACCGGCGCGTGCCCGCCGCTCCTGATCGGCGTCGGTGTGGGAGCGACGTTCGACAAGGTCGGCGCCCTCTCCAAGTCCGCGCTGCTGCGGTCCGTGGGCCAGGCGCCCGCCGACGCTCGCCTGGCGCCCCTCGAGCGGGAGCTGCTCGAGGCAGTGAACGCGACCGGCATCGGGCCCGCGGGCCTCGGGGGCGCGACGACAGCGCTGGCCGTGCATATCGCGACCGCCCCGTGTCACATCGCGGCGCTGCCGGTGGCGGTCAACATGGGCTGCAGCGCGGTGCGCTCAGCGACCGTGGAGGTGCGCTGAGTTGAGCGAGCGCGAGAAGCGGGCCGCGTCCGTCATCCCCCCGAAGAGCCTCGCCGACGGCGAGCTGACGATCGAGACCTTGGAGCGCGCCGCGTCGGGCGGCTACCGCCGCCTCATGTCGATGCGCGGCTTCCGCAACCTTTGGATCAGCCAGACGATCTCCGGCATCGGCGACTGGCTCGTCATCGGCCTGCTCATCCCGTTCGTGACGCAGTTGTCCAACGGGTCGTCGTTCGCTGTGGCCGGCATCATGATCGCCAAGATCCTGCCGTCGCTGCTGCTGTCGTCCGTGATCGGCGTGGTGGTGGACCGCTACGACCGCCGACGGCTGATGATGGCGATGGATATCCTGAGCGCCGTGCTGTGCATGGGTCTGATGTTCACCAGCAGCCTGTTCCTCATCTACCTCATCGTGTTCTTGATGGAGAGCGCGTCCCTGCTGTTCGTGCCGGCCAAGAACGCGATCATCCCGCAGCTCGTGGAGGAGCGTGACCTGGCCGCCGCCAACGGGCTGTCCTACACCACCACGCAGGCGTCGATGCTCATCGGCCTGACCATGTCAGGCGCCATCGTGGCTGTGTACATGAGGGTCCGTCCAGTTCCTCATGAACCTCAACTTCCCGCTCGTGTCAGACATCGTCCGAGGCGCTCCGTTCCTTGTGGGGCCGCGCGCCGGCGTGTTCCTGGACAGCATCTCGTTCCTGATCTCGGCGGCGCTCATCGCCACGATCCATGTGACGGGCGACCAGCGCGAGCGGCGGCCCTTCGACATCCGCCTGTTCGGCCGCGACGTCATCGACGCGTTCACCGTGCTCAAGGAGGTCCCGGAGCTGCGCAGCCTGCTCATCTCGGTGGGCCTGGCGATCCTGGGCGGGGGCGCCATCGTCTCGGTCGGCCTCGTCTACGTCCAGCAGAACCTCGTCGTGGGCGCCGTGCCCTTCCTCGACAAGGTCCCGCTGATCCAGCGCCTCGTCACCCAGCCCTCGCAGACGTTCATCATGGTCTTCCTCGCCCTCGGGATGGTCGGCGGGGCTCTGTTCGTCCCCCAGCTCGCGAGGCGCTTCAAACTCGTGGACCTGTTCGTCGCCGGCGTCATCGGCTTCGGCCTGGCGATGCTCGCGTTCTCCTCGGTGGGCAACTACTGGGTGGCCGCCATGTTCGGGGTCATCGCCGGTCTGATGCTCGCGCTAGTCAGCGTCGCCGGGTACACGTACGTGGCGGAGGCCGTCCCGGACGAGAAACGCGGCCGCGTGTTCACCGCGCTGGAATCGGTCATCCGCGTCGCGCTCCTGCTGTCGATGGTCGTCATCGCGCCGATCGGCGACATCGTGGGCAAGTACGTCCGTGACTTCGTGGAGCTGAACCACATCGTGCCCACGGACGTCGTGCTGACCGGCTCGCGGCTCACATTGTGGTTCGCATCGACGATCGTGCTGATGGCGGCGGTCTACGCGTTCACCTCGCTCAAGGCGCCCAATCGTGCGAAGACGAACGACGAGAACGCGGCGGAAGGGGACGGCGATGCCTGACCCGATCCGGCTGAGGCTGCCGCCGTCGCGAGAGGCGCTCTCGGCCCTGCGCTCCGGTGACGAGGTGCTGCTCTCAGGCCCGGTCTTCACCGCCCGCGACGCCACCCACACGCGGCTTGTCGCCTCGCTCGAAGACACTGGAGTGCTGCCGCATGGCCTCGCGGGCCAGGTGCTCTTCTACGCCGGACCCACGCCGCCGGCCGCCGGCCGCCCCGCCGGAGCGGTCGGGCCCACCACCGCCAGGCGCATGGACGACGCGACGCCCAGGCTGCTTGAGGCGGGCATCGCCGCGACCATCGGCAAGGGAGCTCGTTCCGAGGCCGTCAGGCAGGCGTGTGTTGACAACGGCGCCGTGTACTTCGCGGCCGTCGGCGGAGCGGCGGCGCTGCTCGCGCGCCACGTCGTCGACGCCGAGCCGATCGCGTGGCCGGAGCTGGGAACCGAGGCGCTTGTCCGCCTGACGCTGGACGACTTCCCGGTCTTCGTCGCGATCGACACGCGCGGCGGCGACCTGTACGCCGAGGCGCCGGGCGCCTTCCGCGCGGCCGGCAAAGGCAGGGGCGTAGGCCCCGCCATGGACCCGGAGGCCCCCCGATGACCAGCGGCGCGTTCATCACGCTCGAGGGCGGCGAGGGCGTCGGCAAGTCGACGCAGCTCAAGCTGCTCGCAGGATGGCTTCAACGCGCCGGCGCGGAGGTCGTGACCCTGCGCGAACCGGGCGGCACCCCTGTGGGCGACCGCATCCGCACGCTGCTGCTCGACCCCGTACACGAAGGGATGGACGCGCGCGCGGAGTTGCTCTTGTACGAGGCCAGCCGGGCGGAACTCGTCGCGTCCGTGATCCGGCCGGCACTCGAGCGCGGCGCGTTCGTGGTCTGCGACCGCTTCGCGGACTCCTCGACCGCCTACCAAGCGTACGGCCGTGAGCTGGCGCTCGCCGATGTGCTCGAGATGAACAGACTCGCCACAGGCGGCCTGGAGCCGGACCTGACGATCATCCTCGACCTCGACCCGATCGAGGG
>Ga0066793_10000549_pt1 | contig 15111 bp, 12 predicted proteins | sample PersoiDNA2013189_FD_83876 | JGI IMG/M metagenome (GOLD analysis project Ga0066793, IMG submission 83876) | Permafrost soil microbial communities from the Arctic, to analyse light accelerated degradation of dissolved organic matter (DOM) -... | ecosystem: Environmental > Terrestrial > Soil >... | reverse complement strand
GCCTCCTCCCCGCTCCCCACCGCGCGCACGTCGAAGTCGTGATAGCTGAGCCCTGTCCGCAGGGCTCTCTGCATTTCGATCTCGTCATCTACCACGAGCACCCTGCCGCTCAAGTCATCGCCTGCTCTCGCGGCGTCGCGACCTCGGCGAGTGGAAGGGTGAAGGTGAACCGCGGGCCCCGGCGCCGGTTCTCGGCGCGGATCGTGCCGCCGTGCGCCTCGACGACCCGCTTGCAGATCGCCAGGCCCAGGCCGCTGCCGCGAGCGCGACGCGTCCAGAACGTGTCGAAGACGCGGTCCAGGTCACCGGTCGCGATTGCGGGTCCCTCGTTCTCGACCCACGCCTCGAGCATCCCGTCCCGCTGCGACGCGCCGACCTCGATCACTCCGCCTGGGGGAGCCCACTCATGCGCGTTCTCGAGCAGGTTGGCGAGCAACCGCCCAGCCTGGACCTCGTCGACCTCCACCGGCGGCAGGTCGTCCGGGAGCTCGACTGTGAGGTGATTGGTCGCGAGCTCGGCGCGCAGCTGGCGCGTCGCAATGCCGACGAGGTCGGTGAAGCTGTGAGGCTCTGTTTCGAGCTGGAGGCCGGCCTCCAGTCGCGACAGGGTGAGCAGGTCGCCGACCATGCGGTCGAGCCGGGTCGCCTGGCGATCGAGGTCGACCAGGAGCTCTCGCTGGTCGGGCTTCAGCCCGGCCTGGGGCGCGGTCAGCGCGGTGAGCCCGGTGCGCAGCGACGCAATGGGGCTCTTCAGCTCATGGGATAGAGAGGAAAGGATTGCCGTCTTCAGACGGTCTGAAGACTCCAGCCCCCGAGCTCGTTCCGACTCGAGCGCCGCGCGCCGGCGATCCATCAACAGGTCGGCCAGCCCGATCAGTGCCGCCAGCATGCGGAGCTCATCCGGCGTGGCCACCTCCGCGTCGATGCCGATCAGGGCCACCCCGCTGGCGAGCGGCATGTAGGCGGGCGCCGGATCCACCGGGTGGGTGCGGATCAGCGTGACTGCGCCGTCGCGGACGGCAATACCGATCGAGCGTCCGTTCTCGTGAGACCACGCAGCTTGCTGCAGCTCTGCCGGGCTCAGGTCGCCGCCGGCGAGGGCGCTTGGCTGGCCAAGGTCGACCGCTGCAAGCGCGAACCGGCTCACCGAAGGCAGCTCGAGGGCGCGCCGGCAGAGCATCGAAAGCGCAACGGTCACCTCCGACGAGCGAAGCGCGGCGGTGGCCAGCTCGTACAGCGCGCGCGATTCCCGCGCAAGGGCTTCCGCGGTTGCTCGCGCGCGACGCAAGGACGACGCCAGCTGGCTCGTGACCAGCGCCACGGCCAGCAGCACGATGAGCTCGAGGAGCCCGGCCGGCGCCGCGACCGTGAAGGCATTCACCGGGGGGACGAAGAAGAAGTCGTAGAGCAGGAAGGCGGCGATGCTTCCGGCGACCGCCGGTCCTCTTCCCCAACGCGCCCCCAGCCACAGGATCAGAAGCAGGTAGAGGGCGGACAGGCCAGGCACCGATGCGGTCGAGGTGATCAGCCCGATCGCCGCCGTGATCCCGATCACGCCTCCGATCGCCACCGCGTAGGGCGCGAAGCGTGGCGTCGTTCTCGTCGTTCTCATGATCGCGCGAGCCACCGTACGCCCGTGCCATGCGCCTGGCTCGTGGCGAGAAGCTCGTCATCGAGCCTGATCTCGAAACGACCTGCGTCGGGCTCCATCGTCAAGTGATGCACGGGGGCATCCGGAATCGCGCGTGAGGCGGCCTGGCCTATCGCCGCGGAGATCCGCCTGCGGACGCCCTCTGCCAGATACTGGATGAACACCGAGTGATACACGATCGTGGCCACGCCCGGCCGCGGCACGTCCAGCTCACGCTCCACGAAGGTCGCCGCGTCCACGCGCTCAACTTTGACCGGCATCCCTCTGGCGATCTCGATCGCACCATCCAATCGGGAAAGGCGCCCGAGCTGGTCCGCCCAGATGAATGATCGAAGCGACAGCGCGCCATCGTCAGAGGTCGCGTCGATCGGTTCGACATCGCATCCCTTGCGCTCGACGACCTCGGCGGTGCGATCGAGGGGTGGCGGCACGTCGAAAAAGTGCACGAATCGCACAGGTGAATGGTCGTCGCCCCAGCCGCCCTCGCTCGACTCGTATCGATAGGAATCCCACCGGAGATTCAGGCCCGCGCTGGCGCCGATCTCCAGGATGCGCAGCGGCAGGCGGGACCGGTGGGCGACCTCGAGGAATCCTCCGAGAAGCGCGGCGCAACGCCCCACCTCATTGGTCTGGCATCCACGCGAGATCAATTGCCGGATCTCCGTGCGGTACTCGGTCAGGGCGTCTCGAAACGCGGGCCACGCCACCGCAGCATCTCCATCTCCGCCGACCGATGGATAGTGGGGCGCGAGCTGCGGCAGGCGATCTTGCAGCACGAGCCGGTGGACCGCGCCCATCAGGCGCAGCGCAAGGGCCGACGATTCCGACTCGCCTTCGAATCCGGCGAGCGCATCAGAGACGGGGCCGCCGGCCTCCAGGTCCGCGGCCGCAGATTCAAGTAGAGCGGCGTAGAAGGGCGATCCGAGCTCCGCGCAGCCTCGGGCCTGGAATCTCAACCATCCGGCGACGACCTCAAGCGGATCCGGCAATGGCGAGCTCCTTCGCGCGATTCGCGTAGCCCGGGTGCGACGGCCGCGCGACGCGATACCAGGTCAGGGTTTCGGCGAGGGCGTCTTCGAGGGCCGACGGCTCGAACCCGAGCTCTTTCCGGGCCCGGTCGAGCACGTAGCCGGCCGGCCGCCGGGGATCAGGCCCGTAGGGGCTCGCTCCGTCCGGGAGCTGCGCGAACGGGACCGGGTGCAACCGCGCGGGCCTGCCGGTGGCGCGCGCGATGCCTTCGATCAGGTCGCGCACGCTCACCCCGTCGAAGGCGGCGTTGTACGCCTTGTGAGTCAGGTCCTTGCGGAGGTCGCACGCGAGCGCGCACGCGTATCCGATGTCTTTGACCCAGGACAGGCCCGCCTGGCGCTCGTACGACTCGACCGGCACCAGAAGCGGACCGCCGTCTTCCACCCGCTGAATGTAAGCGGCGATCCGCAGGGTGTGATCCGCCGGACCGAAGACGGCGGGCGGCCGGATCACCGTCCACGGAAGGTCCGGCGCGCGTGCCAGCGTGGTTTCGCACCAGCGCTTGCCGTTGAGATAGTCGAGGCCGGCCGGAGGGTCGCCGGCCAGCGGCACGAAATCCTCTTCGCGAGCGGGCCTACCGTCGAGATCCGGGTACACGCCGGTCGATACGAAGATGTAGCGCGCGCCTTTGAAATTTCGCGCGACTGCCTGTACCTCACCGGGTTGGTAGCACGCGAGGTCGAGCAGCACGTCCGGCTCGACCTGCTCGAGCGCGCGCTTCAGTTGGTCCTCGTCGGTGCGGTCGAAGGCGACGTAGCTGGTGAACGTGCCGTAAGGCCGGTCCTTTCTGCCGGCGGCGATGGTTTCGACGCCCCGGCGCATCAGCTCTTTACACGCGGCGACGCCGACAAAGCCCGCGCCGCCCAGCACGAGGGCCCGGGTCACTAGAGATCGCGAGCTGAGAGTTCGATGTCGATGCCGTCCACCTTTTTCAGCCGCTCGGCCATCTCAGTCGCCATGGCCACAGATCGGTGCCGGCCGCCGGTGCAGCCGAACGCGATGACCAGGTGCGAACGGCCGCGCTCGCGGTAATGCGGAATCGCGGCCGTCAGTGTTTGCTCCAGGTTGGTCAGAAGCTCCTGCGCCGCGGGTTGGCCGACCACGTAGTCCCGCACGCGCGGATCGCGCCCGTCTAGGGGCCTGAGCTCCTCGACCCAGTAAGGATTCTCCAGGAGCCTCACGTCCACCACCCAGGACGCTCCGTCCGGGATCCCGTTCTTGTAGCCGAACGCAACGCAGGTGAGGAGAAGGCGCTCGCGTGAGCGGAGCTGTTGCGCCAGCTCTCGCAGCTGCGAGATGTCGACCCGGTGATGCGCGCGGTCGTGGCTGCCGCCGGCCCTACCGTCACCCGCGCCGACGTGCACCAGGACGTATCGAATGTCCTGGGCGTCGGCGTCTTTCAGGATCGAAACGGCATCGCCCCGCAGCGGAAGCACGGCGTCCGCGTCGTCCCACGCGGAGAGCCAGCGTGCGAGCTGAAACCCGGAGTCGATGAAGACGCCGACCGCCTCGTCGAGCTGGGGCTCGTTCGAGCCTCCGACGATCACAAGCGTCATAGGCTCTCTTTGAGTCGTTTCGCCAGGCGCTCAGGCACGCCGAGCTTGACGATGTCCTCCACGGGAGCTTCACGGATCGCCTGCACCGAGCCGAAGTGTCGCAGGAGGATCCGCTTGCGCGCGGGGCCGATACCCTCAACCGAATCCAGCGGTGACGTGAGCGCCTTCTTCGACCGGACCTTGCGGTGGTGGGTGATCGCGAAGCGATGCGCCTCGTCGCGGATGCGCTGCACCAGGAACATGCCCGGCGAGTTGCGCTCCTGGACGATCGGCTCGGCGCGCCCAGGCGCAAAGATCTCCTCTCTCTCCTTGGCCAGCGCGAAGGTCGGGATGTCCGCGTAGCCGGCCGATTCGAGAACCTCGAGCGCCGCGCTCAGCTGGCCGCGGCCACCGTCGATGAGGATGAGGTCGGGCCGGCTCGTGAACGAGCGATCACCGACGGCGTCGGCATCCTCCCGGCGCTGGGCGGACTCGAGTCGCTCCAGCCTGCGCCGGAGCACCTCCTGCAGCATCGCGTAGTCGTTCGGTCCGGGGACGAACTTGATCTTGAAATGACGGTAGTGGTCGTTGCGCGGCCTGCCGTCCTCGAAAACGACCATTGCGCCGACCGCCGAGTCGCCCTGGAGGTTGGAGATGTCGTAGCACTCGATGCGCTTGGGCGGAGTCTCCAGGTCGAGGGCCTCGGCCAGCGCTGCGAGCATGGGTTCGGTGCGGCTGCGGTCGTAGTCGGCCTGGATGCGGAGCTGCTCGAGCTCCTGAGCCGCCGTCTCCGCGAGCTGCTGCACGAGCGCACGCTTCCGCCCGCGCTGCGGCACCTCGATCGCCACCGGGCCGCCCCGCTTCTGGCTCAACCAGCCGGCCAGCAGGTCGGGCTCGTCGACTGGCCCGGGCAGGATCACGGATCGCGGCACGTGGGTGGCGCTCGCGTAGTACTGGAGCACGAAGCCGCGGAGCAGCTCCGCCTCGGTTGCCTCGGCGGCGCCGTCGAGAGGGTGACCGTCGTGGCCGACCATCTTGCCCTGCCTCACGTAGGCGACCTCGACAAACACGTCTCCGCCGTGTCGGGCGTAGGCGATCAGGTCCTGATCGTCACGGCCGTGCGTGAGGACCTTCTGGCGATCGGCGATTCGCTCAATCGACTGGAGCTGGTCGCGGTAGCGCGCCGCATTCTCGAAGTCGAGCCGGTTCGCCGAGCCTTCCATGCGGTCCTTGAGCTCGTGCACGAGCAAGTCCGAGCGGCCCTCCATGAAGAGCGCGACCTCGTTGATCCGCGCCTTGTAATCCTCCGGGCTGATCCGCCGCTCGCAAGGACCGGGGCAGCGCTTGATGTGGAAGTCGAGACAAACCTTGCCCTGCTTGAAGATCTCGTCCGAGCAGGTTCTGAAGGGAAGCAGCTGGCGGATCGACTTGACCGTGCCACGCAACGATTGGGCCGAGGTGTAGGGGCCGAAGTACCTCGCGCCGTCGTTCTGCACGCGGCGCGAGTAGTGGACGCGGGGAAACTCATCGGTGACGGGCAGCTTCAGGTAGAGATAGTTCTTGTCGTCCTTGAGCCGGATGTTGAAGCGCGGCCGGTAGTTCTTGATGAGGTTGCACTCGAGGACCAGCGCTTCCACCTCGTTGGCGGTTGTGACGAACTCGAAGTCCGTCGCCTTGCGCACCATTTCGGCGACGCGGGCGGTCTGCGCATATCCGGGCGTGAAGTACGAGCGCAGCCGGTCGCGCAGGCGCAAAGCCTTGCCGACGTAGATGACCTGGCTCCGGTTGTCACGAAACAGGTAGACGCCAGGACCGTCGGGCACGGCGCGAAGGCGCCGCTTGATCGTGTCTTCCAGGGAAACCGCCACTCCACCGATTTTAGGTAGCTCTTCTAGACTGGCCCCGATGGAGAAGCCGCCGGCGCCGCCCGCGCAGCTTCAAGCCGCCGCGCCGGCCTACGCTGTCCAGGCGTCGCGGCCATACAACCCGTGGGCGATCGTCAGCATCTCGTTTGCGGCGTCGACGGTGATCGGCGCCTGGTGCTTCGGGGGCTTGATCGCTGTCATTACCGGTCACGTCGCCCGGCATCAGATCAAGAGAACGGGTGAGGCCGGGGGGAAACTGGCGCTGGTGGGCCTGATCGTTGGCTACATCGCCATCGGCTTCACTCTGCTCTTCATCCTTGCCTACATCGCGTTCTTCGTCTTTATTTTTACGTTCGCCGCGATCCATGCAACCACGTCGCCCTCCCCCAACTCCTCACCATAAACTGACCGCCGTGAGCACAGCTCCCGGAGACCTCCCGCCTCCGCCGTCGCCCAACACGCCCACGCAGATAGCGGGCCAGGAGGTGGCGCCCACGAACATGGTCCCGCCCGCCCCGGCATACGCGCCGGCGGCAAGCGCCCCCTTGAACACCGAAGCGCTCGCGAGCTTCGTATTGGGAATCGTCTCCTTCGTCGCCCACGTCCCAATCCCGGTCATCGGAGGGTTCGTGGTCGCCGTGATCGCCGTCATCACGGGCTACCAGGCCCGTCAGACGATCAGGCGCACGGGAGAGCGTGGGATGGGATTCGCGACCGCAGGAATGATCATCGGGATCGTGCACCTCGCGCTGCTGATCGTCTTCGTGATCGTGACCATCTTCGTGATCTTCGCTTTCGGCATCGTGATTTTCGGCTTCCACCGCTGAAGACCGAGAGCTAAGCCGCCTACGTTTCAGACGGCGACTTTGACCCGGCGCGCCGGCGTGCGGCGCTTCGCTGCGCCATTCGACCCCGACACCCGCCGCCCCGCCCTTTCCAGCGGCGTCCGCAGAAAATGTCCGGTCGAAGACTCCGGATTCGCGGCGAGCTGCTCCGGCGTGCCCTCGGCGATCACGTAGCCGCCCTTCTCCCCACCCTCAGGCCCCAGGTCGATGAGCCAGTCGGCGGTCTTGAGGACATCGAGGTTGTGCTCGATGACGACCACTGTGTTGCCGTGATCCACGAGCCGGTGAAGCACGACGAGCAGCCTTTCGACGTCCGCGTAGTGAAGGCCCGTGGTCGGCTCATCCAGCAAGTAGAGGGTCCGGCCGGTGTCGCGCCGAGACAGCTCAGACGACAGCTTTACGCGCTGCGCCTCGCCTCCCGAGAGCTGGGTCGCCGGCTGCCCGAGACGGATGTAGCCAAGGCCCACGTCGCGCAGCGTCTTCAACTTGGTCTGGATCCGCGGCACGTTCTCGAACACCTCGAACGCCTCATCGACGGTCAGCTCGAGCACGTCCGAGATGGAGTGCCCGCGGAATTTCACCTCCTGCACCTCGCGCGAGTAGCGAGTCCCGTGACACACCTCGCACGGCACGTAAACGTCGGGCAGGAAGTGCATCTCGATCTGGATGATGCCGTCCCCCTGGCAGGCCTCGCATCGCCCGCCGCGCACGTTGAAACTGAACCGCCCCGGCTTGTACCCGCGCATCTTCGCATCGGGAAGCTGCGCAAACAGCTCGCGCATGTACGTGAACATGCCGGTGTATGTCGCTGGGTTGGACCGAGGCGTGCGACCGATCGGCGACTGGTCGATGTCGATCGCCTTGTCGAGGTGCTCGAGTCCCTCCACGGCATCGTGCGGCCCCGGCCTTTCCTTCGCGCGATAGAAGTGCTGCGCGACCTTGCGGCTGAGGATGTCAGTGACGAGAGAGGATTTGCCCGAACCGCTCACGCCCGACACCGCGACGAAGGCCCCCAGCGGAACCGCGACATCGAGATTCTTGAGGTTGTTCGCGCGGGCTCCGCGGATCACGAGGCGCTTGCCGTTGCCCTTCCGACGGTGCGCCGGAACAGGAATCTCGCGGTCCCCGCGCAGGAACGCGGCCGTGAGCGAGTTGGGATTGCGCAGCACCTCTTCGACCGTTCCCGCGGCGATGATCTCTCCCCCGTGCTCCCCGGCCGCCGGTCCGATATCGACCATGTAGTCGGCTGAGCGGATCGTCTCCTCGTCGTGCTCGACGACGATCAGGGTGTTCCCGAGGTCGCGCAACCGCAGCAGCGTGTTGATCAGCCGCCGGTTGTCGCGCTGGTGCAGCCCGATCGAAGGCTCGTCGAGGATGTAGAGGACGCCCATCAGCTTCGAGCCGATCTGCGTCGCCAGCCGGATGCGCTGGGACTCGCCGCCCGAAAGCGTGTTGGCGGCGCGCTGGATGGTCAGATATTCGAGCCCGACGTCGATCATGAACTGCAGCCGCTCGTGGATCTCCTTCAACACGCCGCGAGCGATCAGCTGCTCGCGTTCGGTCAAATCGAGCTGGTCGAAAAAGTTGACCGCCGTGCTGACCGGCAGCTCGCACACCTCGGCGATGTTGTGATTCGCCACGGTGACCGCCAGCGACTCGGGTTTCAGCCGGCGTCCCTTGCACGCGGGGCATGGCTTGTCGGACATGTACCGCTCGAGCTCCGCCTTCAGGAAGTCGGATTGCGTCTCCTGGTACCGCCGCTGCAGGTTTGCGATCACGCCCTCGAAAGGCGCCTCGTACCAGCGCGAGTGCCCGTACTGGTTCTTGTATCCGAAGCGGATCTTGCGGTCGCCCGTGCCGTTCAACAGCACCTCGCGCTGAGGCTTGGTCAGCTTCGACCATGGCTTGTCCATGTCGATACCGAAGAACTTGCTGACCGACTCCAGCAGCTCGGGATAGAAGAACTGAGAGCGGCTCCAGGCCGCGATCGCGCCGTCGCGCAGGGACAGCGACGGGTCCGGCACGACCAGGTCTCCATCGACCACGAGCTGCGAGCCGAGGCCGGTGCACGTCGGGCAGGCGCCGTGCGGGCTGTTGAACGAGAAGTTGCGCGGCTCGGGCTCGGACACGCTGGTCCCGTCATATGGACACGCGAACGCCATCGACATCTGGATCTCTTCCCCCTTATCGGGAGCGATGATCACCAGGCCGCCGCCGAGCCGCGCCGCGGTTTCGATCGACTCGACAAGCCTCGTCCTCTGGTCGGGGCCCACGACGATGCGGTCGACGACGACCTGGATGTCGTGCTTCTTGTTCTTGTCGAGAGGGATCTGCTCGGTCAGCTCGTAGAGGCTGCCGTCGACGCGGACACGTACAAACCCCGACTTGCGCACATCCTCGATGAGCGATCGGTATTCGCCCTTGCGGCCCTTGACGATCGGTCCCAGCACCATCACTCGCGTGCCCTTCGGCAGCTTCTCGACGTGGTCGGCCATCTGGTCCACCGTCTGCCGGCGGACCTCGCGGCCGCACACGGGACAGTGCGGGTGTCCGACCCGCGCGTAGAGAAGCCGCAGGTAATCGTAGACCTCCGTGACGGTCCCGACCGTCGACCTGGGGTTCTTCGACGTTCCCTTCTGGTCGATCGAGATCGCCGGCGAGAGTCCCTCGATCGTGTCGACGTCGGGCTTCTCCATCTGGCCGAGGAACTGGCGCGCGTAGGCACTCAGCGACTCGACGTACCGCCGCTGTCCCTCCGCGTAGATGGTGTCGAAGGCCAGCGACGACTTGCCGGAGCCCGACAGCCCGGTGAACACCACCAGCTTGTCACGCGGAATCGACAAGGTGACGTTCTTCAGGTTGTGTTCGCGCGCGCCGCGAATCGTGATGTGGTCTATGGGCATTGGGATTCCAACTATTCCTTTTCTCTTTTCACTGAAAACGTTCCACTGGCTGTGGCGACGAGCTTCCCGCCAGGCCCTTCCACCCGGCACTCCGTCACGACCGTGCGCCGGCCGGCATGAACCACGTGACCGGTCGCCCGCAGCATCTCGCCAATCTTCGCCGCCGAGATGAAGTTGAGCTTGAGGTCGAAGCTCAGCGCCCTAACCACGCCAGGCTCCAGCGTGCGGAGCGACCGGCCCATGGCCGAGTCAGCCAGCGTGCTGATCATCCCACCGTGGACGAAACCGGAGTGGTTGGCCATCTCTTCCGTCGGCATCATGTCGACGGTCGCCGTTCCCTCACCGGTCTCCACGAGCGTCAGTCCCAGCCAGGCCCAGGCTCGCGAAGGCGCCTGGGTCGCTTCACTCACGGCCCTGCCCCTGCGGAACGGGCATGCACGTCGACGACGCGCGTGCCACCAGGCGTCCCTTCTCGTCGATCACATCCGCCTCGCTGAAGAAGAGCGTTTGCTTCATCTCGACCACGCGCCCGATCGCTCGGAGACGCCCTTCGATCACGGGCCTCAGGAAGTTGATCTTCAGCTCGATCGTGGTGTTCCACATCCCGTCCTCTTGAAGGGTGGCGAGCGTTATCCCCATCGCTGCATCGGCGATCTGGGTGATGACCCCACCCTGCACCACGCCCTCGCCGTGCCGGTGCTGAGGTCCGACTGGCAGCTCGACCACCACCCGGCCCGGCTCCGCCTCGGCGATTCGAGCACCAAGCGTCGCCATCCAACCGTCCGGCTTGGCAGCAAGCATTGCTTCAGCCCGCTTGACGTTCCTCACCGGCCTCGCCGGCCGGGTCGGTAGCCGCGAACCATCGTCTTCTGCTTCGGCGCGGCCGCGATCGCCATCGCGACCGCCCCGTCCTCTTCAGCATCCTTGCCCGGCTCTTCGCCCGAGAGGCGCTTGCGCAAGAGGATGATCCGGTCGCGCACTCGCGCGGCGTCCTCGAACTGCAGCTCCTTCGACAAGCGGCGCATCTCCTTTTCCAGGTCGCGCACGATCGCGAGCAGGTCCTCGCGCGGGACGCCTGCGCCGGCCATGATCTCAACCGCATCAGCCTGGATATCGTTGGTGTTGATCTTCATCTGGTAGATCGCCTTCTTCACGGTCTCCGGCGTGATGCTGCGCTCGGCGTTGTACGCGATCTGCTTGTTCCGCCGCCGATCCGTTTCGTCGATCGCCTGCCGCATCGAGTCGGTGATCTTGTCCGCGTACATCACGACGTGCCCTTCCACGTTGCGCGCGGCGCGGCCGATCGTCTGGATGAACGAGCGGTAGGCGCGAAGATAGCCCTCCTTGTCAGCGTCGAGGATGCCGATGAACGCCACCTCCGGGAGGTCAAGGCCTTCGCGCAGCAGGTTGATGCCGACCACGACGTCCACCGCGCCGGTGCGCAGGTCCCTCAGTACGTCCAGCCGCTCCATCGCGTCGAGCTCGGAATGCAGGTACCGGACCTTGACCCCGTACTCGCGAAGGTAGTCCGCCAGGTCTTCCGCGAACCGCTTCGTGAGCGTTGTCACCAGTGAGCGATGGCCCAGCGCGGCTCGCCGCTTCACCTCAGCGAGCAGGTCGTCGATCTGGCCGGTGGTGGGCCGCACCTCCACCGTCGGGTCGACCAGCCCGGTCGGCCGCACCACCATTTCCACAGTGCGCTGCGAGCGACGCATCTCGTACGCCCCCGGCGTGGCTGACACGTAGACGACGTCGTGGGCACGCTCCTCCCACTCTTCGAAGCTCAACGGCCGGTTGTCGAAAGCGCTGGGGAGGCGGAATCCGTACTCGACGAGGGCGGCCTTGCGCGAGCGGTCGCCGCCCAGCATGCCGCCGATCTGGGGCACCGCGACATGCGACTCATCCACGAAGATCAGCGTGTCGTCGGGCAGGAAATCCATCAGTGTGTACGGCGCATCCCCCGGCTTCCGGCGCGTCAGATGCATCGAATAGTTCTCGATCCCCGCGCACGTCCCGGTCTCGCGCATCATCTCGAGGTCGAAGTTGGTGCGCTGCCTGAGTCGCTGAGCCTCGAGCAGCCGGCCATGCTCCTCGAACCACTTGGTGCGCTCGTCGAGCTCGGCCTCGATGTCGACCATCGCGAGGCGCAGCTTGTCCGCGGGCGTCACGTAGTGCGACGCCGGGAAGATCGTGAACTCGTCGCGCGCGCCGAGAATCTCCCCGGTCACCGCATCGAGCTCCTGGATGCGCTCGATCTCGTCGCCGAAGAATTCGACCCGGTAGACCCGCTCCTCGTTTGCCGGCACGAGGTCGACCACATCGCCGCGCACCCTGAACCGCAGGCGCGCGAGGTCATAGTCGTTGCGCTCGTACAGCATCTCGGTGAGCTTGCGCAGGAAAACCTCGCGGCGGATCGCCTGGCCTTTCTCGACGTGCAGTGACTCGCCCATGTAGTCCTCGACCGAACCGACGCCGTAGATGCAGCTGATGCTCGCCACGACCAGGACGTCGCGCCGCGTGAGCAGCGTCTGCGTGGTCGAGTGGCGCATGCGGTCGATCTCCTCGTTCCGGCTCGAATCCTTTTCGATGTACGTGTCAGACCTCGCGATATACGCCTCGGGCTGGTAGTAGTCGTAGTAGCTCACGAAGTACTCCACCGCGTTGTCAGGCAGCAGCCGGCGGAACTCAGCGCACAGCTGTGCGGCCAGCGTCTTGTTGGGGCTCAGCACGAGCACCGGCCTCTGCAGCTGCTCGACCGCCCACGCCATGACGTTGGTCTTGCCACTTCCGGTGACGCCGGCCAGGACCTGCTGCGTCAGGCCGGACCGCACGCCCTCGACGAGCTGCTCGATCGCCTGAGGCTGGTCCCCGGCCGGCTTGAAGGGTGCGTCGACACGAAAGGTGGAGGGCATGAGAGAGATCTAATTCTAAGGCGAACGGACGTTCGACACGCTAGGGCAGAGAGAGAATCATCACCTCGACGATGGTCCCCTCATTGATCCCGTGATCTCCTGGCGGGATGCGCACCAGCGCATGCGCCCCCGCCAGCGACATCAATCGCGAAGAGGACTGGGAGCCGGTCGAGACGGCGACCAGGTCCCGACCGTCGCGCCGCAGCGTGACCCGCTGGTATTCGGTGCGATCCGCTGTCGCGCGCGCTTCATAGCCGAGGCGGACCGGCAGAGTGGGGCGATCCAGCTGCGCGTGGCCCTGCATCTTCCGCAGCGCGGGCCGGACGAAGACCTCGAACGTCACGAGTGAAGAAACGGGAAAGCCGGGCAGCCCGAACGCGAGCTTTCCGTCGGGCAGGGTCGCGAAGGTGAAGGGTTTCCCCGGCTTCAGCTTCACCCGCCCAACGTGCACATCGCCAAGTGATTCGAGCAGGGGCTTAACCAGGTCGTGGGTCCCGACCGAGACGCCTCCCGAGGTGACCAGCACGTCAACCTCCGCGAGCGCACCGGCGACCAGGCGCCGGAGGGCCTCAGGCTCGTCCGGACCGATCCCAAGCAGGCGCACCTCCGCGCCGGCCTCGCGCAGCGCGGCGAGCAGCGCCCACCGGTTCGAGTCCGGGATCTGGCCGCGCCCGGGTCTCTCTCCCACCTCGACCAGCTCGTCGCCGGTCGACATGAGCGCTACGCGCGGCCGGCGGCCCACGGACAGGTCGGCCAGCCCAAGCGCCGCCGCCAGGCCGATCTCCGCCGGCCCAAGGGACGAGCCGGCGGGAAGCACGCGCTCTCCGGCGCGGAGGTCGGCTCCAGGTGCGTGAAAGTTCTGTCCTGGCCGGAGGCCGCCTGGGACGGTGACGACATCCCCGTCCAGCTTCACGTCTTCCAGCATCACGACACAATCCGCCCCCGCCGGCAGAACGCCTCCGGTCAGGATGCGAATCGCGGAGCCAGGCTCGAGGTCGCGCTCGGAAGGCCGCCCCGCGGCCGATTCGCCCGCCACCTGCAGCGACTTTCCACCATCGGCGGCCCGAACCGCGAACCCATCGACAGCACTGGAGGGAAACGCTGGAAGCTGAGCCGGCGCCACCACGTCCTTCGCCAGCACACGGCCGTAGCAATCGATGAGCGGAACCCGTTCGGCCCCGAGGACAGGTGTGCGCTCGAGCACGAGCAATGCCGCGGCCTCGGCGTCGACGAGCGGGTAAGCGGAGACCCTCACCTATTCGTAGCGGAGCGCTCGCACGGGGTCCTGGACCGCCGCCCTCAGGGCGGGAAGGAGCCCGCTCACGGTGCTCAGCACCACTGCCACGACGAGGCCGGCGGCCACCACGGCGAAGTCGGTGCGGAACACGTCGAAACCGGCGCCAGCCACCGATTGCGTGATCCGGTCGACCGCAACGTTCCCGAGCCGGCCGAGCCCGACCGCGATGAGGATCCCGACCAGTCCTCCCGCGAGCCCGATGACGGCGGCCTCCGCGACGAAGATGAGCAGCACGTCACGCCGGCGCGCGCCGAGCGCCTTGAGCACACCGATCTCCTTGGTGCGCTCGAGCACCGCGGTGTACATCGTGTTGGCGATGCCAAGGCAGGCCAGCAGCAGGGCCACCAGCGCCAGGCCCAGCAGCGCCACCCGCATCTTTCCGAGCAGGTCCTCGAAGCTTCGGAACTGGTCGCCGAACGTCTGAGCCTGGAAGCCGAGCGCCACGACTCTTTGCTGCAGGCTCCCGACCGCGAGGCCGGAATCCGCAAGGAGCGTGATGGTCGAATACTCGCCGCCCTTCCAGCCGTTGGCCCGCGCGAGCTGCGTCCAGTAGTCGCGTTCGGTCGCGTAAGGCGCCATCCCGCCGGGCGCCCCGGCGGGCATTGCGTTGCCGGACACGATGCCGACCACGATCAGCTTCAGGTCGAGAGGATGCGTGACGGGATTGCGCGTCACGCCGGGGACCACCAGCGCGCCGGAGGATGCGGTGTAGACGACCTGGGTGCCGATTGCGCCTCGCGCTGAGAGGAACCCGAGCGAGGTCGCCTCGCCGTCCGTCAGCAGCACCTCGGACGCTTTGTCGGAACGGGGCAGGCGGCCGGCGCTCAGCACGGGCATCGCGCTCGATGATTGCAGCGGCGCGAGCGACACGAGGGCGCCCAGCGGTTGCGGCTTACCGCCAGACGATCCAGCCGGCGTCCCTGTGGTGAAGGTCCCGCTCATCGACAGCTGACCCCACGCAGCGCTGACATGTGGCTGCCCGGAAAGCGTCGTGAGGGTGGCGGCGTCGAAGGCGCCGTTGCCCGCGTCGGCGGCAGGGTAGACCTCGACCTGGTGCACCTGGCTCGTCGCCAG
>Ga0066793_10000548_pt1 | contig 15111 bp, 16 predicted proteins | sample PersoiDNA2013189_FD_83876 | JGI IMG/M metagenome (GOLD analysis project Ga0066793, IMG submission 83876) | Permafrost soil microbial communities from the Arctic, to analyse light accelerated degradation of dissolved organic matter (DOM) -... | ecosystem: Environmental > Terrestrial > Soil >... | reverse complement strand
TCGGACAGGTCGGCAAGGAGGACAGAGAGGGACTCAGGGCCCTCTGGAGCGGCAGCGGTCATCAGTCAAACCATTTCGTCGAGCCGGGTCCGCTGCTCGCTGGTCAACTTTCGGGCGTCCGCCCCGACGCCGCCCCTAGAATGAGGCATGCCAACGAACTCGGCAATCCAGCCCACCGCCATCAACGCCGACCGCGACGCCGGCCTGCTGACCATCGATTGGGCCGACGGTCATCGAAGCCAGTACAAGGCCGTGGCCCTGCGCTGGCTGTGCCCGTGCGCATTCTGCCGGGGCGAGGCGGGGACGCCGGGCTGGCTGGACTCAATGCCAAGCTTGACGCCAGAACAGACACAACTTGTGGCAATGCGCCTCGTCGGCCAGTATGCCCTGGCGCCTACGTGGGCCGACGGGCACGACACGGGCTACTACACCTTTGAGGCGCTCCGTCGCGGCTGCTCGTGCGAGACCTGCGGCGCCGACAGACAACCGACAATGGCATCAACCCAACCAATGGAGGAAATCGAGTGATCGTCGTTACAACCCCTTACCTGACCGGATACCGCGTCACTGAGACCAAGGGCCAGGTCTTTGGCCTCGTCGTCCGAAGCCGCGGCCTAGCCGGCAATTTCGTGGCCGGCCTCCGCTCACTCGTCGGCGGCGAAATCCATGAGTACACCCAGTTGCTCGAGGACACCCGGCGCCAGGCCCTCGACCGAATGGTTCAGAACGCGACTCTGATGGGCGGCAATGCGGTCCTCTCGATGCGCTTTGACTCGTCCGAGATCGGCACCACTATGTCCGAAATCGTGGCCTACGGGACCGCGGTCGTGATCGTGCCAGACGCCAACGCCGGCCGCCCGACCATCGAGTAGGCCCGGATCCACCAGTCCAGCGCCGCAGGACGAGGCGCCGCTTCCGACAACGAGCGGCGCCGACGCGGCCCCTGCCTATTGCCAACTTGCCGGGACTGTCGAGAATGGGCCGATGCACAGCCGCCATTGCCTAAGAGCGTTGAGGGACACGAAACAGTGACCGGAGTAGTACGTGACTTACCCGGCGAACCTTCCCCGAGCAAAGGTGGGGTTAGTTCGGCGTTCCCGTACATCAACCGCGAGCTGAGTTCGCTCGAGTTTCAACATCGGGTCCTGCACGAGGCTGGGGATGAGCGAAATCCGTTGCTGGAGCGGGTCAAGTTCCTGGCCATCTTCGCCAGCAACATGGACGAGTTCTTCCAGATCCGCGTCTCTGGGCTGATGGAACAGGCCGAGGCGCATGCGGCGCCCGGGGCTCCGGGCGAGAAGCCGGCCACGGAACAGCTGGCGGAAATTCGGACCCGAGTCCGCGAGTTGCTGCACCGCAACCGCGACATCTTCGAACGGGTCTGCTCCGACCTTAGCGCCGCAGGCATCCACATCGTCGACTATGCCGACGTTCCCGGGCACCACGCGGAGCTGAGGCAGCGCTTCATCGACGAGGTCTACCCTGTCCTCACGCCCCTGGCGGTGGACCCAGGCCATCCTTTCCCGTACATCAGCACCCTCAGTCTTTCCCTCGCGATTCGCATGGAGGACCCGGAGGATGGCGAGGAGCGATTCGCCCGGGTCAAGGTTCCGGCCGTGCTGCCGCGCTTCCTCCAGATCGAGCCGACCAGGTTCGTCCTTCTCGAACAGGTCATCGCGGCCAATTTGGACATGCTCTTCTCAGGCATGACCATCCTGGAGACGCACCTCTTCCGGGTCACCCGCGACGCCGATTTCGACCTCCAGGAGGACGAGGCAGACGACCTGATGCTGGCCCTGGAAGAGGAGCTGCGGCGGCGGCGATTCGGCCAGGTGGTGCGCCTGGAAGTTGACGTGGCCATGCCGTCCTCAATGCGCCAGATCCTCGAAAAGGGCGTCGGTGTCGACACCGACGACTGCTACGAGATTCAGGGCATGCTCGATCACACCGGCCTGTGGAAGATCGCTGGGCTCGATCGGACGGATCTAAAGCTGCCCCCCTACTCGCCTGTCATCCCGCCTCGACTGGTGCCGCCCGACGAGGACGAGCCGGCGGACGTTCTGGCCGCCATCCGTGCCGGCGACCTCCTGGTGCACCATCCATACGAGAGCTTCGCCGCGTCTACGCAGAGGTTCATCTCTCAGGCCGCGACGGACCCCGACGTCCTATCGATCAAGATGACCCTCTACCGCACCAGCGGAGACTCGCCTATTGTCCGGGACCTCATCTCCGCTGCCGAGCGCGGCAAGCAGGTCGTGGTTCTGGTCGAGATCAAAGCTCGCTTCGACGAAGAAGCGAACATCACTTGGGCCCGCAAGCTGGAGCATGCTGGCGCCCACGTCGTGTATGGCCTGGTGGGCCTCAAGACACATTCCAAGACGGTGCTCGTGGTCCGGCGCGAAGGCTCCGCCCTGCGGCGCTACGTCCACATAGGCACGGGCAACTACAACCCCGGCACGGCCCGGCTGTACACGGACCTGGGACTGCTGTCGTGTCGGCCGGAGCTGGGCGCCGATGTCAGCGACCTCTTCAACGTGTTGACCGGCCTGTCGCGCCAACGTGACTTCCGACGTCTCATCGTGGCCCCGATGAACCTCCGAACGTGGATTCTGGCAATGATCCAGCGCGAGATGGACCACGCCGCAGCCGGCCGGAAAGCACGCATCGTGCTGAAACTGAACTCACTCGTGGACCCGGCTTGCGTGGCCGCCCTCTACGCCGCGGACCAGGCTGGCGTTAAGGTGGACCTGATCATCCGCGGCATCTGCTCGCTCTGGCCGGGCGTGCCGGGAGTAAGTGAGGGGATTCAGGTGCGGTCGATCGTGGGCCAATACCTGGAGCATTCGCGGGTGTTCTCATTTGCCAATGGCGGCATGCCGGAGTTGTACATCGGCTCGGCCGACTTGATGGAGCGCAATCTTGATCGTCGAGTGGAGGCTATCGTTCCCATCGAGGATCCAGAGGGCCGGGCTCGCATCGAATCGGCGCTCGAGGTCATGCTCGTTGACGATCGGCGGTCCTGGCAGCTCAGCCCGGACGGCACCTACCGTCGGACCGAGGAGATCAACGGCCGACCGGGTAGCATCGACACGTTCGAGACACTCAAGGAGCAGACCGCCGAGATGGCGGACGTGGCAGTCGCGGCACCTCACAGGCCCCACGCGGGCGTGGGTTCGCTAGATCCGAGGGCATAGGCGCGCAGTCAGAAGGGCGGACGTGGCCACCAGGCGGAAGATCGAAGTCGAGACCAAGTACCAGGTCAAGGTGCTCGGCGGGGCCGATCGATATCTTGTCGCGCCGGAGCTTGGCCCATTCACGGCCGATGGCCCCGTCCGATCGGTTCGAGTGGAGGACCGCTACATCGATTCGGCCGACTGGGCCTTCGCCAGGGCCGGCTTCGCGGCGCGTCTCCGCAAGACGTCCCACGGTACCCGCATCAACCTCAAGGCACTCAGCAGCTCCGGGGCTCGCCTGCAGCGGCGGCAAGAGATCGAAGGGCCGGCCGATGGGAGCCTGGTTCCTGGTAATTGGCCCTCGTCCAAGGCTCGCAGCTCGGTCCAGGAGCTTTGTGGTGAAGCGGCCCTCGTGGACCTGCTCACGATCCGACAGTTGCGACGCGTGCGTCAGCTACGCGCAGGCAACACCCGAGCCGAGCTGAGCGTGGATGAGGTTGAGGTCGTCGGCAATGGACAGGTCCTCGACACCTTCGAGGAACTCGAGGTCGAGCTGAAAGGCGGCAGTGAGACTCCCCTGGTGACTCTGGCCGATCTGCTCGATCGCAACGCCGACCTGAGGCCGGTGTCGCGCTCCAAGCTTGAGCGGGCGGTGGAGACCATTCGAGCAGCTATGACATCCCTGCCCAAGGATCTGCGACAGCGTTGGCAAGCGGCGCCGCTTGAGTTGCTGACCGGGAAGGCCGGGGCAGCCTCGGCGACCGCCGCGAGGCCTGCTGCGGAGACCGAGCCTGCCGAACCGACGCTCGCAGCCGAGGCCGCGCCTGAGGACGGGCCTGAGGCCGTGCCTGAGGCCGTGCCTGAGGCCGCGCCTGAGGCCGCGCCCGCTCCCAAGGCCGGGACGCGGAGACTCGGGATCCAGGCCGAAGACAGCATGTCCGAGGCCGCCCTGAAGGTGCTTCGGTTCCATTTCGCCCGAATGCAGAACCGCGAGGCCGGAACCCGCAGTGGTCTCGACACAGAGGACCTCCATGCCATGCGCGTCGCCACCCGCCGGATGCGCGCGGCCTGGCGAGTTTTCGACGACGCATTTAAGGCGGGCAAGACCAAGAAGTTGCGCCGCCGCCTCGAAACGATCGCAGACCGGCTCGGAGCCGCCCGCGACCTCGACGTCCTCATCGAGGGACTCGACGCTTATCGCCAGGCGCTCGACGAGGCGCAGCGGCCAGGCCTGGAGCCACTCCGATCGCTGTGGTGGCACAAGCGAGACGTGGCCCGAGCGGAACTCATTCGGGAGCTCGATTCGGACCGCTACGAGTCCTTCGTCAAGGAAACGTCTGCCTTCCTCGACGCGGGCGCCAATGCAGCGCCAAACGTGACCACGCCAACCGGGCCGCATCGCGTCCGCGACCGTGCGCCGTCCGAAATCTGGGCCACCTACGAAGCCGTTCGGGCCTACGAGCTCGTGCTGGCCTGGGCCGACATTGAGACTCTCCACAATCTGCGCATCTCGACCAAATGGCTGCGCTTCGCGCTGGAGTTCTTCGGCGAGACGCTCGGCCCGGACGGTGACCCGCTCCTGGCTCAGGTGGTGGCACTGCAGGACCACCTTGGCAGTCTCCACGACGCAGACGTGGCCGCGAAATTGGCCCGAGAAGTCCTGGTTGCCAAAGCGGGGGAGTTATCCAAGATCGAGCGACGTGCGATCGGTGCCTACCTACGGTCCCGCGAACGCGAACTTGCCCGCCGACGCCGCTCCCTCGGTCCGGTCTGGCGGGCCGTCAACGGCACCCCGTTCCGCCTGGCACTGGGCCGCGCCACAGCCGCCCAATAGGCTGCCTCTCCGCTCAGCGCGCGCCATTGGCCGCGCCTGGTGGACAACGAGGCCTATCTGGAATCGAAAGGCTGTCCCACGCCTACTTCGATCGCACCCTCGAAAGGATGCGCGGGGAGCCCGGCTGGGTCGACCTTGGAGCCCATCTGCCGTTCGCGGCCAAGGATCTCGAGCGCATCGGCCACCGGATCACAAACGTCGCCGAGGAAGTCGTTCCAATCGACCGGCCTGGTCGAGGACCTCTCCTTAGGACGCAGAGGATTGCGGAATCGACGGCCTGGCTGGACGTGCGATGATCGGGCCGTGCACGCCACTGACGAGATCCAGCTCCACCTGCTCCGCCATGCCCACGCCGGCGACCCAAGGAAGTGGAACGGTCCTGATTCCGACAGACCACTCTCCGAAAAGGGCCGGCTCCAGGCGGTGAGATTGGGCCTCTTTCTGGCCGACATCGGTTTTCTTCCGGACCTGATCATGAGCTCACCACTCGTTCGCGCTCTTGAGACAGCACGGCTCGTGGTGACCCCCCTTGGCCTGCCGATCGTAGTGACCAACGCCCTGGCAGCGCCGCTGGACCTCGAGTCACTCGACCGGCTGCTGGCCGGCGCCGGCAACCCGCGTCGGCCCTTGCTGGTTGGCCACGATCCTGACTTCAGCATGCTGGCGGCCGAACTTGTGGGAGTGTCTGAACTGCACGTCCGCAAGGGCACTCTGCTGCGCATTGACACGCCGCGGCCGCTGGACGCCGGAAGCGGCCTTCTGCGCTGGCTGCTGCCGCCCGATCTCCTGACCGCCGGTACTGACGGTTGACCATCTAGGACGACGGCATATCCTTCGGCATAGACCCACGCGCGCCCCGCCGGAGGGCGCTCGACCATCTACCAAAGCGAAAAGGGGCTGGAATGGCAAAAGGCAAGTCCAATAAAGGCGTGAAGGCTCACGTTGTCGCGCCGGTTGTCTCCAGCGAGAGGCCTAAGAAGGCGTCCGTTCCGCGTCTGGTGCGCAAGCACCTCCGGCAGCTCGAGCGCCAGCTTTCCGACGCCGCCCGCCAGGAGCGCAAGCGACTGCGCAAGCTGGAGCGGGCCACCTTCCGGCGCCAGATGCTCCAGGCGGCACTGGAGGAGCTGCGCGGCGAAACCGTAGTGGCAATAGCGGCGCCGCCGGTGGCAGCCCCGGCAAGTGTGGCCGCCACGGCTCCGGCCGCCAGCGCCACGGCTCCGGCCAGCACTCGCCCGGCCGCTAAACCTCGCCCCGCCGCCAGCAGGACCGGGACACCCCGAACTGCGGCCGCTTCCACCAAGGCCGCGTCCAAGACGCCTAACTCCGCTGCCGCCCCGAAGGCAACGAAGTAAAGATCAGGCGCCCGACTCGCTAGTTGTCGCCGGGGCGGCTGTTTCGGAGATTGGCTCGACACTCCCGTCGGCCGCCGCAGACGCTCCCACGACTGGAGCTTGTGGCTTGGACGCCAATGGAATAGTGAACAGGAAAGTCGAGCCCTGCCCTTCCTCGGAGTCGACCCAGATCCGACCGCCGTGTGACTCGATCACATGCCTGGCGATCGACAGTCCCAGCCCCGTCCCGCCACGGCCCCGGACGCGAGCCCGATCGACCTTGTAGAACCGCTCGAAGATGCGGGTCAGGTCGGCCCGCGGAACACCTACGCCGGGATCGTGGACCCAGACGGTGATCTCGTCGGCAGTTTCGCGGACGCCGGCGACTATGTCGCCGCCGTTCGGACTGAACTTGACGGCGTTGTGCAGCAGATTGACCAAGACCTGGCCCAGCCGATCCTCATCACCGCGGACCGGGGAGACTCGGTCGGGCAGATCAAGCAAGATCCGAAGACCTTGACGCTCGGCAAAGAGACGGAGCCGTTCGGCCGTGGACCGGACGACTCGGACCATGTCCACGTCGTCGAGCAGCAGCTGGGCGGTGCCGCTCTCGATGCGCGACAGGTCAAGCAGTTCGTTGACCATCTGGATCAGGTGACCGGTCTCGACCTCGATCTTGGAGATCCGGTCCCGAAGTCGCGGTGAAGCAGATTCCGCGTCACGGGCCGCCGTTTCCGCCAGCAGGCTGATCGTCGTAAGCGGCGTCCGTAGCTCATGCGACAGGTTGTCGATGAACTCGGCACGGATCCGCTGCAGTCGCCTCAGCTCCGACACGTCCTCCAGCACCAGCCAGACGCCCGAAACTGGGGAGCGACGAGCCCGGACCGTGACCGTGGACCCTGTGCTGGACCTCACGGTCAGTTCTCCGATGGCCGATCCAGATTCCATCGCCGTCTGGGCGATGCCCTCGATCCGCGCATCGACGAAGGCCTCCAATGCCGACCGCCCAACCATTGCCCCGGGCCGCCGCTCGAGCATGACGTGAGCCGCGCTGTTGGCGAACTCGACCGTCAGGTCGTCTTTCAACCGGACGACTCCAGCAGTCAGAAGCTCGGTTAGGTAGCCCGTGTCATGAGTGGTCTGCTCGGCCTGCCAGCGGGCGTCCCTGGCATCCTCGATGGCGCCGCGTACCAGCCGTTCCACGCCTTCCGCATCGCGGGCGCCGGTCGCCTCCTGGAGTCGTTCGATTGCCCGGCCGCGAGAGATCCCGACCGCAAGCGACCATCCCAGCAGCACCGCCAGGCCGACGATGAAGAGGACTACGGCAAGATCCATGAATCGAGCATCGCACAGCCGGCTGACTTCGGCACGGAATAACGGCTCGTTGAGCAAGAGTGTCCGGCGAACGGTACCCTAGGGGCTGATGATGACCGGAGCGCGACCGACGAGGCCGAGTGCTTAGCCGGCTCGTCTCACGACCACAACGTCTCTCGGAGGCTGACCAGGTGCCCTCGTTTCAACTAATCCCACGCGAAGAGCGATTCTTCGACCTCTTCGTGGAAGAGGCGGCCAACGTCCTCGACGGCGCCCGCCAGCTCGAAGCAATGCTGCGAACCTTTGACAACGCCGACAAGGCGGCCAAGAAGATCCGCGATACCGAACACCGGGGCGACGAGCTCAGCCGCGACATCGAGCGCCGGCTGGAAGGAACCTTCGTCACGCCCTTCGATCGCGAGGAGATCCACGCCCTCATCAGCGGTCTGGATGACATCCTGGACATGATCGAGGCAACCGCCGACACCTTCGTTCTGTATCGAATCGCCGCACCCACGAAGACATCGGTGAAGCAGGCGGCGCTCGTCGTTGCGGCCTGCGAAACGCTGCACGAGGCCATCAGCAACCTGCGCGGCTTCAAGAACCTCGAGCGTTTCGTTGCCGAGGTCCACCGCATCGAACACGAAGGCGACCGGTTGGCAAGATCAGCCATCGCCGGTCTTTTCGACGACGGCGCCAAGACGATCGAAGTCCTCAAGTGGAAGGACATTTACACCAGACTCGAAGAGACGATCGACCTGTGCGAGGACGTCGCCGAAATCATCGAGCGAATCGTCGTCAAACACGCCTAGCCACGCTGAGGGGCGGATTCGTTCGGTCGGCCATACTCGGGATATCTGGGGCGAACTCAACGTTCACGGCGCTCCAACGCGGCGTTAACATTCCGGCGCCACATTCGGCGAATGACCCCGGTGCCAGACGGCATCCCACCCGTCGTGATCGATCCGGCTCAAGGAGTGGACGGCCAGGCTGATGGGCCGGCCGAGCCATCTGGGGGCTGGTTCGCCCTAGCCGATCCCGGCGGCCCAATCGATCGATGCTCTCGGCGGATCCGATGGAAGTCGTCGGTCGCCTCTCGATCGCAGGCCGCAGGGGACCCGCAAACGGCAACTTCCCTGAGGACCGGATCCCGGTCGGCGAAGGAGTCGAGCTCGACCGCCGGGCTCGAGCGATCCGGCGCGACGGTCGGCTGGCATCCTTGCGACCCCGCGAGTTGGCCCTTCTGGAGTTTCTCGCCATGCACCCAGGCAGGTCGTTTTCGCGCGAGGAGTTGATCAAGCACGTGTGGCATGGCGTCGGCGCCAACGAGCGGGTGGTTGACGTGTACGTCTACTGGCTGCGGGCCAAGATCGAGATCGACCCGGCCAACCCCACCCATCTCGTGACCGTTCGCGGCTCCGGCTATCTCTTCGATCCGCCGGCGAAGGCCTCCAGCTCGCCCGCCGCGACTCTGTCGAACGTTAACGAACCGCCAACATCGCGTTAAACGGCTGATTTGACCATGCCCTTGGAACTGGGAGCAGGTTGGCTTGAATAGCTGCCCCAGCAAAGAGGAGACACGACATTGATCAACGGAACCCGACGCCTCGGCGGTTTGGCCATTGCGGCCATGATGTTCGCCGCAGCGTGCTCGTCGGCCGGCACATCCCCAACACCGGCCGGCTCAGCGCCCGTCGCGGCGACCGGAGTCACCTGCGTCACCGGCAGTGTCACCGCCGCCGGATCGACCGCCCTCCAGCCGCTCGTCGACGCCGCTGCCAAGCAGTACGTCAAGGCCTGCTCCGGCTCGACCATCACCGTCAACGGTGGCGGCTCCGGCACCGGCCTCAGCCAGGTAGCCCAGGGCTCCATCCAGATCGGCAACTCCGATGTTACCGCCGCCAGCAAGCTGTCCACGCCGGACGCCAACAGCCTGGTCGATCACATCGTCGCCCGCCAGGGCTGGATCGTCGTCACCAACAAGAAGGTGACCGGCGTCACTAACCTGACGACCCAGCAGAACATCGACGTCTGGACCGGCAGAGTCACAAACTGGAAGGCTGTGGGCGGCCCGGATCTCCCGATCGTCCTGATCTTCCGCCCGTCTTCCTCGGGCACGCGCTCCACCTTCAAGAAGCTGGTTCTCGGCGGCGCCACTGAGGCGACCGGCGGCCAGACCCTGACTGAAGACTCCAACGGCGCTGTGACCACGGCCATCACCAAGACGGACGGCGCCGTCAGCGTCATCGGCTTCGCCTACTACAACGACCCGGCCAACAAGTCCCTTCTCAACGGCCTCCAGCTCGACGGTGTCGATGCGACTGTCGCCAACGTGTCCAACGCCTCCTACAAGCTCGCGGCCGACGGCCACATGTACACCAAGGGCCAGCCCAGCGGACTAACCGCCGCATTCCTCGGCTACATGCTCGGCGCGGACGTTCAAGGCACCCTGATCCCGAGCCTCTCATACGGACCAATCGCCAAGTAACCAGCAATCCGCTCCGGGCGCTGCAGTGACGGCGGGGCCCGGAGCATTCCATTTCTGCGGCAGATGGTTTGAGGCAGCGCCAATGGCCCAAGTGACAACAGCCAACCGGATAGGCAGCTTGAGGGCCGCACCCGGTCTCTTGGAACGGATCGATCTTCCGAGACGCGTCGTCTTCCTGGCCGCGACCTCGATGATCGGCATCGTCGCCCTGCTGCTGACTTTCATCACCTGGCAGGGGCTGCAGCTCTTCCTCAAGGACGGCGTCTCGATCGGACAGGTGCTCTCGCCGACCTGGCAGCCAGACTCCACCAGCGGCACGCCCAACTTCGGCGTCCTTCCTTTCATTGCCGGCACAGTCTTTGTAACCGGAGTCGCCCTGCTCATCTCGACCCCGCTTTCCGTCGGGCTGGCTCTCTTCCTCTCCGAGGTCGCCCCGGCGTGGGCCAGGGCCATCGTCCAACCCGCCCTTGAGATCTTCGTCGGCATCCCAAGCGTCGTCTGGGGCTGGCTCGGCCTGACGATCCTCGTGCCGTTCCTGTCCGACACGTTTCACCAGAAGATCGCGATCTCCTTGCCGTTCGTCGGAGAGGTGTTTAGCATGCCGGGCTTCCTGACCGGCTTCTCGTGGCTGGCCGGTTCCCTGGTGCTGTCGGTCATGATCCTGCCGACGATAACGAGCGTCTCCTACGACGCTTTCCGCGCCGTTCCCCAGGAATTGCGCACCGGCTCGCTGGCCCTGGGCACCACCCGCTGGCAAACCATCCGCCACATTCTGCTGCCGGCCGCCATGTCAGGCGTCCTGACGGCGGTGGTGCTGGGCATGACGCGAGCGGCCGGCGAGGCGCTGGCCGTTCAGATGGTCATCGGCAACTCCCCTACCCTGCCCGCCGCGATCACCCAACCGGTCACAACGCTCACCTCGCAGATCACCCTGGACATGGGCAATACGGTCTTCGGTGAGCCATGGCAGGACGCACTGTGGACGATGAGTCTGGTCCTGCTGATCATTTCCGTCACCTCTGTAATGCTCGTGCGGCTAATCAACAAGCGGAGGATGGGCTCGTGACCAGCGGCGTTTCTGCGGCCCAACAAGGTCCCGGTGGGCCTCATCAGAGTCTGCACCGCAAGGCCTCGCGAGGCAGCATCCTGGCCGACCGCGTAGCAACGGTGGCGTTATGGGGCACTGGCGTGTTCGTTCTGCTGCTTCTCGGGGCGATCATCGCCCATTTCGCCATCGCGGCCCTCGGCGTCGTGTCGCCGAGCTTTGTCCTGGACGATCCGAGCGACACCGTCCTCGGCGGCATCCTGCCGATCCTGTGGAACTCGATCTACATCCTGGCCCTGACGATGCTGATCGCTGTGCCGGTCGGCATCCTCGGCGGCATCTACATGTCGGAGTACGCGGGCGACAACGCCGTTACCAACGCCATCCGCTTTGCCGAGGAGTCGATCAGCTCCGTGCCCTCGATCGTCGTCGGACTGTTCGGCCTCATCCTGTTCGTGAGCGCGTTGCACATGGGTTTCACGGCGCTCGGAGGCGCTATGGCCCTCACCATGTTCAACCTGCCGTTGATGACACGCTTGGCCGAGCAGGCTCTGCGGGCCGTCCCGCAGGAGGAGCGGAGTGCCAGCCTGGCCCTCGGAGCCACGAAGTGGCAGACCATTCGCCATGTCGTGGTCCCGCTGGCTATCCCGGGGCTCGTCACAGCAGTCATCCTCACGGCCGGCCGCGTCTTCGGCGAGGCCGCCGTTCTTCTGTTCACCTCGGGCACAGGAACTCCGGCCCATTACGACTTCAGTTTCTTCAACTTCAACGATCCGGCGTGGGCAACAACCTCGCCCTGGAGCCCCTTCAGGCCGGCCACAACGCTGTCCGTCTACATCTGGAAGCTCAACAGCGAAGGCCTGGGCGCCTTCAAGAACCAGATTGTCGATGGTTCGGCCGCAATCCTTATAGGGCTGGTCCTGATCTTCAACCTTGGTGCTCGAGGCGTCGGCCGCTTGCTCACCCGACGACTGACGGCCGTATGAACAGCGGAGACGACATGCTAGCCACTGCTATCCAGCCCGCACCCGTCCTTCGAGCCATCGACGTGCCCGCACGGATGGCCCGAGACGAGGCGGCCACGGAGTCGAATTCCATCAAGATCGACGCCCGGCATGTGTCGATCAGTTACGGCCAGAAGGTCGCGGTTCGTGATGTGTCGCTGCAGGTGCAAGCTCGCTCGATCCTGGCCCTCATAGGTCCTTCCGGCAGCGGCAAGAGCACCTTCCTGCGCTGCTTCAACCGCATGAACGATCTCATTCCTGGCGCTAGTGTCCAGGGCACCGTGAGCCTCGAAGGCGAAAATGTCATGGACCCCGACGTGAGCGTCGTCGAGCTGCGGCGCAGAGTCGGCATGGTCTTCCAGCGCCCCAACCCGTTCCCGATGTCCATCTTCGACAACGTTGCCTACGGGCCGCGACGGCGCGGCATGAAGGATCGCCGCAAGCTCGAGGAACTCGTCGAGACGAGCCTCAAACGGGCGGCCTTGTGGGATGAGGTCAAGGACGACCTGCGGCGCAAGTCCGGCCTGGCCCTCTCAGGCGGGCAGCAGCAGCGCCTGTGCATCGCCCGAGTCCTGGCCACGGACCCAGAGGTGATCCTGATGGACGAGCCCGCGTCGGCGCTAGACCCTGTCTCGACACTCCGCATCGAAGAGTTGATGCGCGAGCTGCGAAAGGCGTACACCATCGTCATCGTCACTCATAACATGCAGCAGGCGGCACGCGTGAGCGATGTCACGGCCTTCTTCACGATGGCCGAGGATCGGGCCGGCTACCTCGTCGAAACCGGCCCGACCGGCCGCATCTTCACGCGGCCAACCGAGCGCCTCACCGAGGACTATATCTCCGGACGATTCGGATGAGCGAGGACCACAACGAGGAGCGAATAATCATGGGGTCCGTTGAGGACGCACTGGCCGCCGAGGAAGAGCGCCACGCCTTGCGCATTCGCCAGAGTCTCGATGTCGAAATGCGAGACGTGAAGGATGGGGTGCTGCGCATGGGCAGTTACGTGGAGGAGCAAATCCTCGCGGCCCACGACGCCCTACTGAACCGCGACGCCGCCCTCGCCCAGAAGGTCATCGCCGCCGACGGGCGCGTCAATGAGGTGCAGCGGGCGGTCTCTGGGATCGTGGGAATGACCATCGCCACCCAGGCACCTGTGGCCCGTGACCTGCGCTTCCTACTTGCTCTCGACCGAGTCACATACGAGCTGGAGCGGATCGGCGACCACGCCGGCTCCGTCGCCAAGCAGGCCCGCAAACTGGCCGGCGTAACCAGCATGGTGACGTACGACGAACTGACCCCAATGGCCCAGCTGGCAGCCCAGCAGGTTCGAGACGTGGTCATGGCGCTGGTCGACATAGATGAGGCCAAGGCTCGCGAAGTCGCGGCTCGCGACGACGAGATCGACCGCCTGTACCACCAGCTCTTCGATGACGTTTTGGCCGAGATGAGGACGGATCCCGCGAAGGTGGACCCGGGCACTCGAATTCTCTTCGCGGCCCACTACCTCGAGCGGATCGGCGACCGCGTGACGAACATCGCCGAAGATGTGGTCTTCCTGGCGACGGGCGAGGTGGAAGACCTCAACCCGTAGCCGCGCATCGGTCGGCTCTACCCCACCCCAGTGCGTCCGCGGCGGCTTGGCAAGGCGGGCACGGTCGCGATTTGTTAGCCTCTCGGTGGACGGTGCCCAGTCGCCACCATTTTCCGTCACCGCGAGGTCGCCCGAGGTTGTCTCAAAGCACACTGCTGGCGTTGGTCGCCATCTTTGCCTTGGCCATTTGCTTCGACTACATCAATGGCTTCCACGACACCGCCAACGCCATTGCGACATCGGTGGCAACCCGAGCCCTCAAGCCCGAACACGCGATTCTGCTTTCGGCCACGGCCAATTTCGTGGGCGCGCTCGTTTTCGGGACGGCGGTGGCTACAACCATTGGCAGCGGCATCGTCAAGGACGACCTGATCCTCGGCGAGGGATCCACAGTCCTGTTTTCGGCCCTCCTCGGGGCGATCGCCTGGAACCTGATCACGTGGCGGTTGTCCATCCCCAGCTCCAGCAGCCACGCCTTGATCGGGGGCTTAATCGGCGCGGCCTGGGCAGCAGCCGGCTCAGGGGCTGTTCAATGGAGCAACTTTGCCGGCAAGATCCTCGTCCCCCTGTTCTCGTCGCCCTTGCTGGGCATCGTTATCGGCTTCACCTTCATGGTCGTCATCCTGAACCTCTTTGTTCACGCAAACCCGAGTCGAATGAACGACCGTTTCAGAAAACTGCAAGTCGTCTCGGCCACCTACATGGCCCTCGCCCACGGATCGAACGACGCCCAGAAGACGATGGGCATCATGACCCTGGCGCTCTTTAGCGCCGGCGCCATTCCGGGCAAGACGGTGCCGATCTGGGTAATCTTGATCGCGGCCTCCGCCATGTCGGCGGGAACTGCCGTCGGCGGTTGGAGGATCATGAAGACCATGGGCCAGCGCGTCGTCAAGCTGGATCCGGTCCACGGCTTCGCCGCCGAGACGACCGCCGCCTCGATCATCATGGTCGCGTCCCACTTCGGGATGCCCGTTTCCACGACGCACGTCATCTCGACGGCGATCATGGGCGTCGGCACCAGCGATCGCATCAAGGCGGTCCGCTGGGGCATCGTCCGCAGCATCGTGACGGCCTGGATCCTGACGATCCCCGCAGCCGCGATCATCGCCGCGACCTCGTACCTCGTCCTGCACCTCGTCGGGCTGTAGTCTCGCCAGAGCCGGCTCGGAGCAGGTATCCGGAAGTCCGACTTTGGTCGGCGCTCCGACCAAAGTCGCAAACCCGACCTCAGTCGGGTCGGCGCCTCAGGACATAGCCCACGCCGCGGACCGTCTCCAGGTATACCGGCTCGGCCGGATCGGCCTCGATCTGGGCTCGCAGCC
>Ga0066793_10000547_pt1 | contig 15122 bp, 7 predicted proteins | sample PersoiDNA2013189_FD_83876 | JGI IMG/M metagenome (GOLD analysis project Ga0066793, IMG submission 83876) | Permafrost soil microbial communities from the Arctic, to analyse light accelerated degradation of dissolved organic matter (DOM) -... | ecosystem: Environmental > Terrestrial > Soil >... | reverse complement strand
CTGAAACTGTAAGAGTAAAAAAACGTATAGCACCTGCAGGCGAATGGCTGCTGGATAATTTTTACCTAATAGAAGAACAGATATATACAGGCAAAAAACATTTACCAAAAGGATATAGCAAAGCATTGCCCCAACTTGCAAAAGGCAAGTCACAGGGACTTCCGAGTGTATATGATATTGCGGTGGAAATTATTTCGCACAGTGATGGACGTGTTGATATGAAAAGTTTAACTGCTTTTATTAACTCGTATCAATCTTTAATTACTTTAAAATTAGGAGAGCTGTGGGCCATTCCAATTATGCTTCGTTTAGCATTACTTGAAAATTTAAGACGACTGGCTACTCAAATTGCAGTTGATATACTCAATAAAAATCTTGCCGATTATTGGGCGGATGAGATGACTGACACTGTTGAAAAAGATCCTAAAAACCTGGTGCTGGTTATTGCAGATATGGCAAGGTCAAATCCACCAATGGAAAGTTCTTTTGTGGCCGAACTAACAAGAAGGTTGCAGGGAAAGGGTTCTTCTTTGGCATTGCCGCTTAGCTGGATAGAACAACGTTTATCAGAGAATGAGTTAACAACTATTGAACTTGTGTATTTGGAAAATCAAAAGCAGGCCGCCGACCAGATGTCTATCAGTAACAGCATTAACGGGCTTCGTTTTTTAAATACTACCGATTGGCGTGATTTTGTTGAAGGCCAGAGTGTTGTGGAACAAATTCTACGGGAAGATATTAATGATGTATATGAAAAAATGGATTTTTACACACGTGATAGTTACCGCCATGTTATAGAAAGGATTGCAAAGAACAGCAATTTTGAAGAAGAAAAAATAGCAGGTATGGCTATTGCTTTTGCAAAAGAGAATACGGGCAATGATAATATCCGCACTTCTCATGTAGGTTATTATTTAATAGGCAAAGGAGTAGCGGAACTGGAGAAAGTTGCAAAAACCCGTTTAGCAATCGGGGAGATTTGTAAAAAATTTTTTAATAAAATCCCTTTATTATTATATACAGGCGCAATCGTAATCATTACATTTTTTTTAAGCTGGTTGTTATTAAATAAAGCTTATGAGGATGGCCTTCGGGGCTGGAAAATAATTTTATTAGGGGTAATATGTATTATAAGTACAAGCCAGCTTTCATTAACTCTTATTAATTGGCTGGTTACTTTATTTGCCCGGCCACACCTGCTTCCACGATTGGATTTTTCTAAAGGTATTCCTCAGCAATATCGCAGTTTAATTGCTGTGCCGACAATGCTTACAGGCATTAAAGAAATAGAAGACCTGGTAGAAGCCCTTGAAGTTAGTTTTTTGGCAAACAGGGATGAAAATCTCCACTATGCTTTGTTGACAGATTTTAAAGATGCTGTTACAGAAACACTTCCGGAAGATGAGTATCTTTTACAATCTGCAAAGAATAAAATCATTGAGCTAAACAGGAAATATGACAGAATAAAAAATGATACTTTCTTTTTTTTTCACCGGTCACGTAAATGGAATGCAAAAGAAAAAAAGTGGATGGGCTATGAACGCAAACGTGGAAAGCTTGCGGCGCTTAATGCATTGTTAAGAGACAAAGACAAAGAAAGTTTTTCATTGATAGTTGCTGATGAATCATTTTTCCCTGAAATAAAATATGTTATCACACTTGATACAGATACACAATTGCCAAGAGATGCAGCATGGAAAATGATAGGTACGCTTGCACATCCCTTAAACCACGCATTGTATGATGAGCAAAAGCAACGGGTAGTAGATGGATACACTATTCTTCAACCTCGTGTATCAAATAGTTTGCCGGGCGCTACCAGTTCAATATACAAAAAGATACATGGAAATGAAGCAGGAACCGATCCTTATACCCATGCTATCTCAGATGTATACCAGGATCTGTTCCAGGAAGCTTCATTTATCGGCAAAGGGATTTATGATATAGATGCATTTGAACAAACTTTAAGTAACCGGTTTCCTGATAATCGTATTTTAAGCCATGATCTGTTAGAAGGAAATTATGCCAGATGCGGTTTGATTAGTGATATACAATTATACGAAGAGTACCCCTCCAACTACATTGCTGATATGCAGCGCGACCACCGATGGGTAAGAGGCGATTGGCAGATTGCACGATGGCTTTTTCCTTTTGTTCCAAGTCCAGATAAAAAGTATAGAAGAAATACATTATCCGCTTTATCCGTGTGGAAGATATTTGATAACCTTCGACGCAGTTTTGTATCAATATCTCTTACATTACTTCTTTTATTTGGCTGGATAATTTCTCCTTCAGCGCAGTTTTGGACCTTGTGTGTTATAAGTATAATCACAGTGCCTTCACTAATTACACTGATTTGGGATATATTTAGAAAACCAAAGGATATGGTATTGTGGCAGCATACAATATATTCTATTCGATCTGCATATAATAACTTCATTCAGCATACTCTCTATCTTATATTTCTTCCTTATAACGCATTCATAAATTTTGATGCCATTGTACGTACTAATTGGCGTTTATTTATTTCACGCAAAAAGTTTCTTGAATGGAATCCTTCCGGTAATTCATCTGTGAACACCCCCAAAAATTTATGGGCAGCATACGGGGTAATGTGGTTTGAGCCTTTGTTAGCTGTAAGCTTGTTGGTTTATTTAACTTATTATTCCTCATTGGCATTGTTAATAGAAATTCCTGTGTTGGTGCTTTGGATAATTGCGCCTGCAATTGAGTGGTGGGTAAGTCTTTCATATTCAAAACGTGAAGCGGATATTACAAAGAAGCAAACTATTTTTCTTCAAAAACTATCTAGAAAGATATGGGCCTTTTTTGAAAAATTTGTTACCGAAGAAGATAACTGGCTGCCGCCGGATAATTACCAGGAACATCCTTATCCAAAAATTGCACACCGTACATCGCCTACTAATATCGGCCTTGCGTTATTATCAAATTTAACAGCGTATGATTTTGGTTACCTGTCAGCAGAAAAACTAATTGAACGTACAGCCAATACATTAAATACAGTTCAAAAACTGGAGAGATATAGCGGTCATTTATACAATTGGTACGACACAATTACGCTTGCTCCCTTAGCACCACGATACATTTCCACGATAGATAGCGGAAACCTTGTAGCGCATTTGATAGTATTGAAGCAAGGGCTTCTTTCAATTATAAATGATAAAATATTTTCAGTGAAAGTATTTGATGGGTTGATGGATACCGTAGAAGTTCTTTTAGAGAAAAAAGAAAAGAGAGTTGTAATTGAACAATTTAAAAAAGAACTGGAAATTATTCGCCTTGCGCCGCCTTTTACTTTAGCAGAAACAATTGTTTGCATAAACAGCCTTGAAGAAACCTTTGGGCAAATTACTGCCAGTTTTACTTTCAATGAAGAACAGAACAACGAATCTTTTTTATGGGTGGAAAAACTGGGGAAACAAATAAATGATATACGCAATGACCTGTTAACACTTGCTCCATGGCTACTGCTTCAGCCACCTTCTTTAAAATTAAATGATATTGCTGCGTATAGATCACATATTCCAACCTTATCGCAACTGGCTAAAATAGAAATGGAATTATTGTCCCAAATAAAAGCGTTATATGCAGAAGATAATACAGCAGAAGAGAATGAGTGGATAAATGATTTTACAGCGCATATCAGCAATGCATCACGCAGGGCAAAAGAAAGGATATTGATATTGGGAGGACTTGCCCGGCAATGTATGGAACTTTCAAATATTGATTACGATTTTTTATATGACAGATCGCAACACTTGCTTGCGATTGGTTATAATGTTGATGAACAGAGAAGGGATAATAGCTTCTATGATCTGTTGGCTTCAGAAGCAAGGCTTACTACATTTACAGCTATAGCACAAGGAAAGTTACCACAGGAAAGCTGGTTTGCATTAGGGCGTCAACTTATTAATACAGGTTCAACGCCAATTCTTCTTTCATGGAGTGGCTCTATGTTTGAATACCTGATGCCAATGCTGGTAATGCCTTCTTATGAAAATACTTTGTTGGGCCAAACATATAAAGCTGTTGTACAAAAGCAAATTGAATATGGCAAAAAACGTGGTGTGCCCTGGGGTATTTCAGAATCAGGTTATAATTCTGTAGATGCTAATCTTAATTATCAATATCGTGCATTCGGGGTTCCCGGGTTAGGCTTAAAACGCGGTCTGGGAGAGGATTTGGTTATTTCTCCTTATTCGTCTGTTATGGCATTGATGGTAGCGCCGGAAGAAGCTTGTAAAAACATGGAGGAATTAGCAACAAATGGTTTTGAAGGAGAATTTGGTTTTTATGAAGCTATAGATTACACCGCATCCCGTTTGCCAAGAAGGCAATCAAATGCTGTTATACGTTCTTTCATGGTGCACCACCAGGGCATGGGTTTGTTGTCACTATCATATCTGTTACTAAGCCGGCCTATGCAAAAACGTTTTGAGGCTGAAGTACAGTTTCAGGCTACTCTATTGCTATTGCAGGAACGTATCCCAAGGGTATCAACTTTTTATTCTCCTGTCATGCATATATCAGACAGCAGTATGATAGCTGAAAATAATGATATACCCATCCGTGTTATTAATACACCTGATACGCCTGTGCCCGAAGTGCAGTTATTATCTAATGGCAGATACAATGTAATGGTTACGAATGCAGGCGGAGGCTACAGCCGGTGGAAAGACATTGCGGTTACCCGTTGGCGTGAGGACAGCACCTGTGATAACTGGGGAACTTTTTGTTTTATAAAAGATATGGAGCAGGATAGTAACCTTTTCTGGTCATCTGCATATCAGCCTTCACTTAAGGAAGGAGATAATTATGAAGCAGTTTTTTCACAGGGACGTGCAGAATTTCGCCGGAGTGATTACTCTCTTGAAACACATACTGAAATTGTTGTTTCTCCAGAGGATGATGTTGAACTGAGAAGAGTACATATCACTAATCGCTCAAGAAGAAAAAGATATATTGAAATTACCAGTTATGCAGAAGTAGTGCTTGCATCTCCCAATGCTGATGCTGCACATCCTGCTTTCAGTAATCTTTTTGTTCAAACAGAAATCATTTCACAACGCAATGCTATTATTTGCACACGACGTCCTCGTTCTGTGGAAGAACATAACCCTTCCATGTTTCACTTAATGAAAGTGCATCATGCAGAAATAAAATCTGTTTCTTATGAAACAGATAGAAGTAAGTTTATTGGTCGCGGTAATACTATTCATCAGCCTGCTTTTTTAGATAAAACGGATGGGCTTTCAGGAACACAGGGTTCTGTTCTTGATCCTGTTATTTCCATTCAATATAAAATAGTAATTAATCCCCAGGAATCTGCAACTATTGATATGCTGATTGGTATTGCAGACACTAAGGAGATTTGTAATGCATTGGTAGAAAAATACCAGGACAGGTATTTAAGAAACCGTGCACTTGAACTTTCGTGGACGCATAGCCAGGTTGTACTAAGGCAGATCAATGCAGGGGAAGCAGATGCACAATTATATTCAAAGCTTGCAGGTTCAGTAATCTTCGCAAATCCTTCTTTGCGTGCAGATCAGAATATCATTATAAAAAATCATCGTGGACAATCGGCTTTATGGAGTTATTCTATTTCGGGAGACTTGCCTATTGTTCTTTTACAAATAGAAGATGCTGCCAATATTGACCTGGTAAAACAATTAATACAGGCACATGCTTACTGGCGGTTAAAAGGTTTAATAGTTGACTTAGTAATCTGGAATGAGGATCATGGCGGCTACAGACAGGTTTTGCAAAATGAAATACAAAGCCTTATCGCACCTGTACTTGGTGCTGATTTTAAAGAACAACCCGGTGGAATTTTTATTAGATCAGCAGATCAAATATCAAATGAAGACCGCATACTATTTCAAACATTGGCACGCATTGTAATTTCTGACAGGATGGGTAGTTTGGAAGAACAAGCCAACAGGCGCAGTAAGGTAAAAAGCATCGTTCCTTATTTTACTCCTGTTAAATTTTATCCTTCTGTCGCAACATCCGTTACGCTGCCGGAGGATTTGCAATTTTTCAATGGTATCGGCGGCTTTTCAAAAGATGGAAAAGAATATATTATTACAACAACTGCGGCCCAAACAACACCTGCACCATGGATCAATGTATTAGCTAATCCAAATTTCGGAACTATTATTTCAGAAAGCGGACAGTCATATACGTGGCTTGAAAATGCACATGAGTTTAGATTAACACCGTGGAACAATGATCCTGTAAGCGACCTGGCAGGCGAGGTATTTTATATAAGAGATGAAGAAAGCGGAAGGTGGTGGTCGCCAACGCCACTTCCCGGCCGTAGCAAATCTTTATATATTACAAAGCATGGATTTGGGTACAGTATTTTTCAACACAGCGAGGATGGTATTTATTCAGAAATGTGCGTATTTGTTGATCTGGAAGTTTCTGTAAAATTCATTATTTTAAAATTACATAATCAATCCAATAGGCCACGCAGGCTTTCTGCAACAGGTTATATGGAATGGGTATTAGGTGACCTGAGGCCAAAAAATCAAATGCACATAATTACTGAGTCGGATGCGGATACAGGTGCTATCCTGGCAAGAAATCCTTATAATACAGAATTTGAAAACAGGGTTGCTTTTTTTGATGTTGATGAGCGAACAAAAAATTTCACAGCAGATCGTAGTGAATTTATCGGCCGCAATGGTACACTTCGTAATCCTGAAGCTATGGGTAAAGCAAAACTTTCCGGTAAAACAGGAGATGCGCTTGACTCTTGTGCTGCTATACAGGTCGTGTTTGATTTAGAAGATAATGAAGAATATGAAATTGTTTTTCGTCTTGGCGCGGTAAGGGATAATGATGATATAGTTAATATAATTCGTGATTTTAAAGGAGCTTCGGTTGCACACAATGCATTGGATAAAGTTAAAAAATACTGGCAGCAAACATTGGGAGTTTTGCAGATAGAAACACCTGATGCAGCTTTAAATATTATTTCAAATGGCTGGCTCAATTATCAGGCATTGGCCTGTCGTATTTGGGCACGTAGCGGCTTCTATCAATCCAGTGGTGCTTTTGGGTTCAGGGACCAGTTGCAGGATGTATTATCATTACTTTATTCAAAACCTGGAATTGTACGGGAGCAAATATTATTAAATGCTTCACGGCAATTTAAAGAAGGTGATGTGCAACACTGGTGGCATCCACCAGCAGGAAGGGGTGTACGCACAACATGTTCTGATGATTATCTCTGGTTGCCCTTTGTTACTTTAAAATATGTTTCGCACACCGGCGATAAAAGTATTTTAGACGAGTCAATTTATTTTTTAGCAGGACGTGTGTTAAATGTAGGTGAGGAATCTTATTATGACCTTCCTATCAGTTCTCATGAATCTGCCAGCCTGTATAATCATTGCATAAAAGCTATTGAACATGCACTGAATTTTGGAGAACATGGATTGCCTTTTATTGGTTCCGGCGATTGGAACGATGGTATGAACAAAGTTGGCGAACATGGTAAAGGCGAAAGTATATGGCTCGCATTTTTTTTATATGATATATTGATGCGGTTTACAGAAATTGCTGAGTTAAAAGGTGATGCAGGTTTTGCAGAAAAGTGTAAACAACAGGCAAAAAAATTAAGAAGCAATATTGAAAAAAATGGTTGGGATGGGCAATGGTATCGCCGTGCTTATTTTGATGATGGTACACCGCTTGGTTCATCAACCAATGAAGAATGTAAAATTGATTCTATTGTACAAAGTTGGTCTGTACTTTCTAAAGCAGGCGATATTGAACGATCACAAACGGCGATGAATGCCGCCGAAAAATTCCTTATCCGTAAAGATGCGTCTTTGATACAATTGTTTGAACCGCCTTTTGATAAATCTAATTTGAATCCCGGTTATATTAAAGGGTATGTTCCCGGCATTCGGGAAAATGGCGGACAATATACACATGCTGCCATTTGGTTAATAATGGCCTTTGCAGAGCTAAAGAATAAACAAAAAACCTGGGAATTATTGCAAATGATAAATCCTGTAAATCATGGTGCAAATGCTGATGCCATTGCAAAATATAAAGTAGAACCGTATGTAATGGCTGCTGATATTTATGCAGACCCTTTGCACCTTGGCCATGGCGGATGGACTTGGTACACAGGCTCGGCAGGTTGGATGTACCAGCTTATTATCGAATCTTTTTTAGGATTAAAACGTAAGGGAAATATTTTACAATTTGAACCTTGTATCCCTGAAGCATGGGAATCTTTTAAAATAAAATATCAATTTATCGATACGCTCTATCATATAACTGTGTTACAGGATAAAAACCAAACAGCGGCGATAGAAGTATTTGTTGATGAAGAAACACAATCAAATAAAATCATTTCGCTTATCAATGATGGTAAAGAGCATTTTGTAAAAGTGATATTGAATAATGCACATTATTCTTCTGAAAAATTGTAAAAATGTGAGGCTATGAAAAGAGAAAAGGAAATTAAAGGATGGAAAAGCAGATTAAAAATTCAGAAACTTATCTCAACTGAGTACCCTGCTGCCGACAGGCAGGGAGCATCCCGATTACAATTGGGAAGGTTTCAGGTTTGAATCCTGACGGGGTCAAATAAAAAGCAGCTTTTAGAAGCTGCTTTTTATTTATTTATTTATTTTCATAAATATTTTTATCTCTCCAACTTGTAAAAAAAATATTTTTTTTGCTTCTGATTAATTGAAAAGATTTAACATTTAAAAAAGATAATTAATTCATTTTTTCTCTTTTTAAATTCAATTGTTATTCGTTTCTTTTCAGTAAAAAAAATTTTCAATATATCTTTTTCTTAATGAAATTATTTTATAAAACGAATTATTGATTTTATTGTCAGTTGTAAAAAAACAAAAATGCAGCATGTACAAAAACTTATAGCTTGCGATATTCTTCTTTGAGAAAATATTATTTTTTATAATTAATTTTTAAGACTTAAAAATAAAAATTTATAAGTTGTAGTTTTCAGAAAGAAAATGTTATTGCTTAAGATGCTTTACTGGAAAGGGTTATATGCAGAATGGATAAAATAAAAAGCCCCGAAAAATTCGGGGCTCATATCATTGCTTAATTAAAAGCTAATTACCTTTTTCTACCACCAGCTTTTTTAGGAGCGGCTTTTTTTGCAGCGGCTTTTTTAGGAGCGGCTTTTTTTGCAGCGCCTTTTTTGGCGGCTTTTTTTGCAGTTGCCATTTTTTTAGAATTTAATTGTTAGTAAATATTTACTAAAAATAGAAATATTTTTCAAACTTGCAAAAAAAACTTATCAAATTTTACGAAGACACATGGAGAGCATTTACAGAAATGTAAGTTTCGCGTCTTTACTTTTTCTGAATTAACTATGTAGTAATTGCAAATTTTTTTATGCTGATGCTTCTACAGTATTTATAGAAATGTAAGTTTTATCGCCTTTACTTTTTTTGAATTCAACTACTCCATCAGCAGTTGCAAAAATTGTAAAGTCTCTTCCAACACCAACATTTTTTCCGGGATGAAAAACTGTTCCTCTTTGACGAACGATTATGTTACCGGCAATTGCAGGTTGACCGCCAAAAATTTTTACACCTAATCTTTTGCTTTGTGAATCACGACCGTTTTTTACGGAGCCTTCGCCTTTTTTGTGAGCCATATCTTTTAATTAAAAAATTAATAATTTAAAATTGAGAGTTGAATGCACAATCAAATTCTTTTTAGACAGCTAAATAATATCTGTTACTTTTATTTGAGTGTAATGAGTGCGATGACCGTGCTTTTTTCTAAATCCTTTTCTTTTTTTCATTTTAAAAGCGATCACTTTATCACCTTTAACGGTGTCATCAACTATTTCTGCTTTTACGGTAGCTTTCGCATCTCCGCCTATACTAACTTTACCCTCGTTTTCAAGCATCAATATATCAGAAAATTCAACTTTATCGCCGGTTTTCCCGGTAAGATGGGGTACAAATAAACTTTGTCCTGCCTGAACTTTAAACTGTTGACCGGCTATTTTTATAACTGCAAACATAACTACCCAAATTTAGGAGTGCAAAGGTAAGGGAATTCAGTTAAAATTTACTAATTCTATGTAAAAAATTACAAAGGTTGATAGCTCTATTATCTTATTTTGCAGCTTAAAGTTCTATTTTGAAATATTTAGCACGAGTAGTTAGAATAATCTATAGCATATATGGCTTTCTTTCTTTTTTACTGATAATGCTTTTACTTCTTCCAATATTCCTGGTAGCTTCCTTTTTTGGTAAGGTAAATGGAGGTAATATAATATATGAGGCATGCAGGGTATGGGCAGACATTTGGATGTTTTTGATCGGCATCTCTCATAAAAATATATATGAGGTGCCGCACGATACTTCACGCCAATATATTTTTGTGAACAATCATATTTCCTACCTGGATATACCTGTAATGATGAAAGCTATTCGCAGGCAAAATTTTCGCATTTTGGGTAAGGCTGAGCTGGCTGCAATCCCGGTGTTTGGTTTTATATTTAAACATGCAGCGGTTTCTGTAGATAGAAAAAATCCTGAGCATAGAGCAAAAAGTGTAATCACATTAAAATCTATTATAAGAAGAAAGATCTCTATTTTTATTTGTCCTGAAGGAACATTTAATGAAACTCATGCACCTCTGAAAGAGTTTTATGATGGGGCTTTTAAAATTGCTATTGAAACTCAAACTCCAATTAAACCCATATTATTTTTAGATACTTACGACAGGTTGAATTACAAAGATATTTTTTCACTTTCTCCCGGAAGATCACGTACAGTATTTTTAGAAGAAACCAACACTGCCGGACTTTCAATAAGTGATGTTTCTTTCCTGAAAGAAAAAATCTATAAACAGATGGAAGACGGCTTGATCAGGTATAAGGCAAGCTGGATAGAGCACCTTTAGACCCTCAAATTTATTAAGCCAGTATATTTGTTACAACAATGACAGATAATAATACCGGCAACAATTTATTTTCTAAAAAAGATACAGAATCTGCATGGGCAGAAGTTATATTGCCTTTAGCCATTCCTAAAACATATACGTACACCATTCCGCAACATCTTCAATCAAAAACACATCCAGGCTGCAGGGCAGAAGTTGTGTTTGGAAAAAATAAAAAATATGCCGGAATCGTAAAGTCAGTTTCCGGTAAAAAACCTGAGTATGAAACAAAAGAAATTTTAAACATAATTGACGACGACCCAATAATTTACCCTCAGCAATTAAAGTTATGGCAATGGATAAGTGAATATTATATGTGTAGTGAAGGAGAAGTAATGGCGGCTGCTTTGCCAACGCATCTTAAATTAAGCAGTGAAGCTATTATTGTTTTTAATGAAGATTATGGAGAAGATTTTTCTGATCTTGATAACGAAGAATACCTGGTAGCGGAGGCATTATTAATAAAAAAAGAATTGAGATTGCCGGAGGTGCAACAGATCCTGGATATCAATCATGTTTATCCGCTTATAAAAAGGCTTATTGAGAAAAAAGTTTGTTATGTATGGGAAGCATTCAATGAAAAATATAAGCAGAAGAAAGAAAATTACATTATCCTGAATCCTGAATTTAATAATGAAGAAAAATTAAATGAGCTGCTGAATAACTGGAGCAAAGCCCCCAAACAACTGGAACTATTGTTAAGCTATTTACATCTTTTAAAAACTGAAGGAGAAGTAATACAAACCGCATTATTAAAAAAATCCGGCGCTTCTGCAGCACAATTAAAAGGTTTAGCAGAAAAAAATATTTTATTTATAGAGAAGAGGAATGTTGACCGTGTTGAGAATTTGCCACAAAAAATTTCTATTGATTTTGAACTGAGCGCAGCACAAAAAAAAGCATTAGATGAGATCAATTCAGTATTTTCTGAAAAGAATGTTTGCCTTCTGCATGGAGTTACAAGTAGCGGCAAAACTCAATTGTATATTAAACAAATTGAAGAATATATAAACAGGGGTAAGCAGGTTTTATATCTCTTGCCCGAGATAACTCTAACCGCACAAATCATCCGCAGGTTACAAAAAAATTTTGGCGGCAATGTCACTATTTATCATTCTAAATTTAATAACAATGAAAGGGTAGAGCTGTGGAATAAAATTAAGAATGGGGAAGTAAAAATTATTCTTGGTGCAAGAAGCGCCTTGTTTCTTCCTTTTAAAGATATTGGCTTGATAATAGTTGATGAAGAACACGACAGCTCCTACAAGCAGCAGGATCCTGCACCACGCTATAATGCGAGGGATGCTGCTATTTTTTATGCTTCTCTTTTTAATGCAAAAGTTTTGCTTGGTAGCGCAACACCTTGTTTAGAGAGTTATTATAATGTTGAAAAGAATAAATATGGTTTGGTAGAACTAAATGAAAGATTTGGAGGTATACAGCTTCCGGAGATCGAGATAATAAATACAAGGCAGGTAGCTGCAAGTAAAAAAGGTAAAGTGATCTTATCACCGCAGTTAAAAGAGGCTATTGAAGATGCGGTAACAAATGATAAGCAGGTAATTTTATTTCAGAACCGCAGGGGATATTCTCCTTTTTTAATTTGTGCAACCTGCGGATTTATTCCTCATTGTAATAATTGTGATGTTACACTTACACTGCATAAATTCTCAAATAAATTGCATTGTCATTATTGCGGAAGCAGCTATCCAAAACTAACAACCTGCCCGGCATGTGGCACTGTAAACTGGATGGAGAAAAATTTTGGAACAGAAAAAATAGAAGAGGAATTGGAAAACGAATTTCCTTCTTATAAGGTTGCAAGGATGGATATAGATTCAGTGCGTGGAAAGACCGCTCATGATAGTTTGATAAAATTATTTGAACAGCATCGGATAGATATTCTTGCAGGAACACAAATGGTAGTAAAAGGACTTGATTTTGAAAACGTAAGCCTGGTAGGAGTTTTAGATGCTGATGGTTTATTGAGCTTTGCAGATTTCAGGGTTAATGAAAGAGCTTTCCAATTAATGGAACAGGTAAGCGGCAGGGCTGGCAGAAAGACTGAACAGGGAAAAGTGATGATACAGGCAGCAAAAATAAATCACCCTGTTTTGTTGTTTGTGCAGCAACATGATTTTAAAAGATTTTATGATTTTGAAATCGAAAATCGTAAAAGGTTTTTCTATCCCCCATTCAGCCGGGTGATAAAAATTATTTTAAAAAATAAAATGAAAGAGGTTGTCAGCGAGGCAGCGGACAGATTAGGAGATGCATTAAAAAAGGATATGAATGATTTTGTAATAGGACCTGCCGCACCCGTGATTAACAGGATCCGCAGTTTATATCTTATGGAGATACTGATAAAATTGCCGAAGGATGCAAATATGCTTAGGCAGTATAAAAAAGTGATCGCAAATCATTTTAATTTATTGCATGCAGAAAAGAAATTCAGGAGCGTTGTGCTTATAGCAGATGTTGACCCCATGTAATTACCGGATCAGTTTCATTATTTCTTTGTATTCAGGAATATGTATACCGGGTTGGGTTTGTTTGCTTTCTGCAACCATTGCTTTGGCAACATCTCTTGCTTTAATTGGATGATATTTATTTAAAGAACCAATAAGCATAAAAGAAAACACCTGCATAAGCACCTGCCCAATTTTTTCTGCAGGCCTTCGTTCTTTTCTCTTACCTAATAACATTGATGGTCTGAAGATGCTGATAGTATCAAAAGCAAATTGTTTAACAGCGTTTTCTGTTTTGCCTTTTAACTGTAGGTAAAAATTAGTTGATGAAGGATCAGCTCCAACAGAGGATACAATTAAGAATTTTTTATACCCTTGTGTACTGCCTATCCGTGCTGCATTCACGGGAATATCATGATCTATTTTTTCATATGCTGCTCTATCACCTTTTACTTTTTTTTGTGTTGTACCAATACAGCAAAAAATAATATCTCCTTTTCCCAATTTATTGGTGTAATCATTTATGTCATTAAAATCTACAAGCTCCTGTTGCAATTTTGGATGATTGAATGCTAATCCTCTTCGAACCAAAACTCTAACGATACCAAAATGGTCATCCTTCAGCATCTCTTCAACGAGATAACTTCCGATTAACCCTGATGCGCCAATTATCACTGCTGTCTGTTCATTCATATTTAGTATTTTGCTGTTAATTATGCAAGTTCAACAAAATTATTCGCTCAAAAAATATAACACATTCGGCGTTGAAGCTTCTGCAAAGTATTTTGGTGCATTTACCACGATTGATGATCTGCAATTATTATTGAAAGAATATTCTGAGCAATCAACTTTAGTCTTGGGTGGTGGCAGTAATATCTTATTTACAAAAAATTATGACGGACTTGTTTTAAAAAATGAGATAAGAGGGATTAATACGGTTCATGAAGATGAAGATCACATTTATGTAAAAGTGGGAGCAGGCGAGATCTGGCATCAATTTGTAATGCACTGCATCAAAAATAATTTTTCAGGAGTAGAGAATCTCTCACTGATTCCCGGAAATATCGGCGCTTCACCTATGCAAAATATTGGAGCCTATGGGGTGGAGATAAAAGATGTTTTTCATTCACTGGAAGCATTTCATTTACAGGAACAACGAATTTTAAATTTTACTTTAAACGATTGCGGGTTCGGATACAGGGATAGTGTTTTCAAAAAAAGGTATAAAGATCAATTTGCTATTCTTACTGTAACATTCAGGCTAAATAAAAAGCCTCAATACAATATTTCTTATGGAGCAATAAAAGAAGAATTAGAAAAAATGGGAGTGAAAGATCTGAGTATTCAATCCATTTCACAGGCAGTCATTAATATTCGCAGCAGTAAATTACCTGATCCAAATGTGATCGGTAATGCAGGAAGTTTTTTTAAAAACCCAGAGGTTGGAAACGACACATTTGTTCAGCTTCAGAAAAATTATCCTGAGATTGTTGGTTATCCCCTGGAAAATGGAGCTATAAAAATTGCCGCCGGCTGGTTAATTGAAAAGTGTGGATGGAAAGGTTACAGGAAAGGAGATGCCGGGGTTCACGAAAAGCAGGCTCTTGTTCTGGTTAATTATGAGAATGCCAGCGGAAATGAGATCTATGAACTTAGCAAAAAGATAAAAGG
>Ga0066793_10000543_pt1 | contig 15150 bp, 12 predicted proteins | sample PersoiDNA2013189_FD_83876 | JGI IMG/M metagenome (GOLD analysis project Ga0066793, IMG submission 83876) | Permafrost soil microbial communities from the Arctic, to analyse light accelerated degradation of dissolved organic matter (DOM) -... | ecosystem: Environmental > Terrestrial > Soil >... | reverse complement strand
GCCAACGTCCCGTACCGGATCAAGCCTTATGCGGACTTGCAGAAGGATCCGTACAATACCATTGACTTCGACTGGGATTTGCAGCATGAAATCGAACTGCGGGTGCAGTCACGCGGGACAGACGGCAAACTGGTCTATACGCGAAACAGCCAGGTACTCCAGACCACGCTTGCAGAAAAACTGCTCACCCTGCTGCTCGCCAAACTGACGAATTTTATTCCAGAAGGCGGCATCTGGATGAATACCCAACGCCCGGAGTGGAATGATGCCAACAATGCCCTGGTGGGTAAAGGCCTGTCGGTCGTGACGTTATGCTATTTACGGCGCTCCATTGTATTTTGCAAAGAATTATTGAACCAGAGTGCTCTCAGTGCCGTTCAAATCAGCGCAGAAGCCCATGAATTTTATTCAAAGATATCCCAAATTCTGATCCGATTCCAGGGCAACCTTAAAGATTCGTTCAGTGACGAACAAAGACGTGTCATGATGGACGCTCTGGGTCAGGCCGGGAGTGATTATCGCTGGAATTTTTATTCCCATGGTCTCACCGGCGAATTGACCCAGCTACCGATCCCGGATATGGTTGCATTTCTTGATATGGCGCTCCAATATGTCGAACATTCATTACGCGCCAATAAACGCGGCGACAACCTGTATCACTCATATAACATTCTGCATCTGAAAGACCAGCAAGCCTCTATTGGCCATCTATATGAAATGCTGGAAGGCCAGGTTGCCATCCTTTCATCCGGGCTGTTATCGGGTGAAGAGTCATTGGCGCTCCTGGAGAGCCTGAGACACAGCCGCCTTTATGAGCCCGACCAGCACAGCTACATTCTATATCCCGATCGGAAACTGATAGGTTTTCTAGAAAAGAACGTCATGACTCCAGCCCAGGTCAGTGACCTGGAGGTTGTTTCGGAACTGGTAAAGACACAGGATAAGACCCTGATCATCAGGGATGAAGATGGCAACTATCATTTCAGCGGCCATATCCGTAACCTGAAAGATGTGATCCGGTCCCTCGAAGCGTTAAAAGGCCGGCCACAATATCGCGAGTTGGTTAGGGCAGAGACCGAGCAGATCGAGGCTTTGTTTGAAACGACATTTCATCACGATGAGTTTACCGGACGTTCTGGAACCTTTTTTGCTTATGAGGGCCTTGGGAGTATTTACTGGCACATGGTTTCCAAGCATTTGCTGGCAGTCCAGGAAACGGTCATGCGCGCGAGAAATGAGCCATCCGCCAGGGCATTGATTGAAAAATACGCGGACATTCGAAAGGGACAGGGGTTCAATAAGTCCCCCGATGAGTATGGGGCCTTCCCTACCGACCCCTATTCCCACACCCCTTTGGGCCACGGGGCCAAGCAGCCAGGCATGACCGGGCTGGTCAAAGAAGAAATCCTGACCCGCCAGACAGAACTTGGGTTGTCCATTGAAAACGGGAATCTGGCGTTTGATTTCTTATTGCTTGACAGGCATGAATTTCTTGACGCTTCCTCGGTCTTCACTTATTGGGATGTGGATGGACAGACGCAGCATATTGAATTGAAAGCGGGTTCCCTCGCCTATTCAATCTGCCAGGTTCCGGTAATCCTCCAGACATCAAACGAGGCGACCATTCAAGTCCATCTGACCGATGGCAGCACACAACATATCGAAGGTCATGGTTTAGATTCGGTTAACAGCAGGCACATCTTCCAGCGGGATGGCGTGATCCATCATCTGGTCGTCTCTCTTAACTAAATTGGGGGTTGTTTACAGATTCGTAAAAGGCCAAATATCATACAGCAGCCATGCTTGATGTCCCGCCCAAAAATGATCTAAAAATCCGGGCGGGACTCTTCCACGTTAATTCCCAAAGACCTCGGATTAGATGTCTATCTGGTTATTCACATAGAAGTCCAGAATCTCAAAAAATCACTTGACAGGTTCCAGGTAGCGGATTTTCTTTCCGTTCGTCAGGGCGTATTTAATTTCGCCACGAGTGCTTTCACCGATATAACCACCCACATTCAATATCAAGACCTCACCGGCTAAATCAATCTTTCGCCGGTGAAGCTCATCCAGATCAGTCTTTACCCGGCTCTTTTCCACTTCCGAATAGTGTGCAAAGAGCTCGGCATCACGCTTCATGCTGCATCCAATCGTAAGGACAATCCTTCCTGCCAGGGTTTCGTCGAGGTTTGCCTTCGCAAAAGCATCGCCAAAACGAGTGGACCCGCACAGGCAAACAATGGTTGGTTTGGTTAAAGAATTCATTTTATTAACATCAGATAATTTATGGCTTCTTCGCCAGAGCAGACTCATCTGAGAGACCCAGGATAGGTTTTAGATAGTTAAAGATAGTTTTTTAAGTTAGATTCAAGGTTAACTTATTTTTGGGTCATTCCGACGATAAACCGGCGCAGTTCATCAATTATATCTGCAACGAGAAAAGGATCTGGGCTAATTCAAGAACCACGCGCGCAAGTCTACCTTTTACAAAGGGTGGCGGGACCCCATCCGCTGGATTAGACTCTACGTGGTCGCCACAAACATGATGCAAACAAACACAAACCTTTTAAATCGATTGAGCGAGCCGGTGGGAATGGCTAAAAACGCAACTTCCAATGCAACCCGGGGTTATTTTTTGTAAGTGTTTCACATTCTCATCCACCCAGTATTAACCTATGGACTCCATCAAAAATCAACTGGAAGAAATTCGCAACAAGGCCCACCTGGGCGGCGGGGAAGAACGGATCGCCGCCCAACACAGCAAAAACAAACTGACCGCCCGAGAGCGGCTGGACTTGCTGCTCGATCCAGGGACCTTTGTTGAGATTGGACTGTTCGTCGCTCACCGCGCCACGGGCTTTGGCATGGAAAAAACGCATCCGGCTGGCGATGGCGTGGTGACGGGCTGGGGCAAGATCGCCGGCTCGCCCGTTTACACCTTTGCCCAGGATTTCACCGTTCAAGGTGGTTCGGTGGGTGAAGCACACGGAAAGAAAATCGCCCGGGTGATGGACATGGCAATTCAGAACGGCGTCCCGCTGATTGGGCTGAACGACTCGGGTGGGGCACGCATCCAGGAAGGCGTGGATGCCCTGGCCGGTTATGGAGACATCTTCTACCGCAATGTGCGCGCTTCAGGTGTGATCCCACAGATATCGGTGATCCTGGGGCCCTGCGCCGGTGGCGCGGTGTATTCACCCGCCATCACCGATTTTATCTTTATGGTCGAAAAAACGGCTTACATGTTCATCACTGGCCCAGATGTGGTCCAGGCTGTAACGCATGAAGCGATTGATTCCGAAGGGCTGGGAGGTGCTTCCATCCACACCAACCAGAGCGGGGTGGCCCATTTTACCGCCGCTGATGAAGAAACGCTCCTGGGCCAGGTGCGGTACCTGCTTTCTTTCCTTCCACCCAATAATCTAACGCCGGCCCCACGCAAGGCCAACGATGATGACCCGCACCGGTTGACACCTGAGCTGGCAGAGATTATCCCACCCAACCCACAGCAGCCTTACGACGTGCGCCTGGTGATCGAAGCCCTGGCAGATAACGGTGAATTTCTGGAAGTGCAAAAAGATTATGCGTCGAACCTGGTCGTCGGGTTCGCCCGTTTGGATGGTTTTACCACCGGTATCATCGCCAACCAGCCTGATTATCTGGCCGGGGTATTGGATATCAACGCTTCTGATAAAGGCGCGCGCTTTATACGCTTCTGCGACGCGTTCCATATTCCCCTGGTAACTCTGGTCGATACTCCAGGTTTTCTGCCAGGAGTGGAACAGGAACACAACGGCATCATTCGCCATGGCGCTAAGATGATCTATGCATACGCCGAAGCCTCCGTCCCCAAAGTCTCCATCATTACCCGCAAGGCGTACGGTGGGGCCTATATTGTGATGAGCTCCAAACACCTGGGTGGCGATCAAAACTTCGCCTGGCCAGATGCAGAGTTGGCCGTGATGGGGCCGGATGGCGCGGTCAAAATCGTCTTCCGCAAAGAGATTGATGCGGCCAGCGACCGAGCGGCAGCCCAGGCCGAGCTGACCCAAAAATACCGTGGCGAGTTGGCCACGCCCTTCGTAGCCGCCAGCCGCGGTTATCTGGACGACGTCATTGCCCCAGAAGAAAGCCGTGCGCGCCTGATCCTGGCCCTGGAAAGCCTGCGAGATAAGCGCCAGGCAGTACCATCTCGCAAACATGGGAATATTCCACTATGAAAGTATTGGTAGCCAACCGCGGTGAAATTGCAGTACGTATCCTACGCGCCTGCCAGGAACTGAATTTCCAGAGCGTGGCAATTTATTCCGAAAGCGACCAGGTAGCCCTGCACGTCCGTTATGCCGATGAAGCTGTGGCGATTGGCCCGGCCAAGAATTACATGAACATTGCGGCTATCTTATCCGCTGCCCGCCACACCGGAGCTGAAGCCATTCATCCAGGTTACGGCTTCTTGTCGGAAAACCCGGCATTTGCCCAGGCAGTGGAGGACGCCGGATTAATTTTTATTGGTCCCCGGCCACAGACGATCGCCCTGACCGGCGATAAATTGGCCGCCCGGCGCGCCGCCGCTGAAGCTGGCCTGCCTGTATTGCCAGGTTCGGACGATCCGCTGCCGCGCCAACTGCCGGTAGACCTGGCTGCCCAGGTTAAATACCCCGTCCTGATCAAAGCTACTGCGGGCGGTGGCGGGCGCGGCATCCGCCTGGCCCGTTCAGTTGATGAACTGCATGAGATGATTGCCCTGGCTCGCCAGGAAGCCCTGGCAGCCTTTGGCAATGACAATGTTTACCTGGAATCGCTGGTTCAGGATGCCCGTCATATTGAAGTGCAGATCCTGGGAGATGGCGCCGGGCACATCTTATGCCTTGGCGAACGGGAATGCTCTATCCAGCGTCGGCGCCAAAAACTGATTGAAGAAGCCCCGGCCTCCGGGTTAAGCGAGGCACAACGCACCCGGCTTTACGATGCGGCTTTTCAGTTGGCGCATGCCTTGAACTACCGCAGCCTGGGCACGGTCGAATTTTTACTGGATGCGGACCAGAACTTTCACTTCATCGAAGTCAACCCGCGCATCCAGGTTGAACACCCGGTTACCGAAATGGTCACCGGCATGGACCTGGTCAAACAGCAGCTCCAACAGGCCACGGGAGTCTCGCTCCACTACGCCCAAGAAGCCCTAAATCTACGAGGCGCCGCAATCGAAGCCCGCATCCTGGCCGAAGACCCCGAAAATGATTTTCTCCCATCCACCGGCCTGATCACTCACTTGCAAGAGCCCGGTGGGCCGGGCATCCGGGTGGACAGCGCTCTCTACCTGGGTATGCCCGTTACCGCGGAATACGACTCCCTGCTGGCCAAAGTAATTGCCTGGTGTGAAACTCGTCCCGAGGCCATCCGGCGCATGCGCCGCGCGTTGAATGAATTTACCATCGCCGGGGTGCCCACCGACCTGACCTTCCTCAAGCAGGTCATTGAGAGCCCCAAATTCGTCGCCGGGGAAGTCACCACCACATACCTGGAGCAGTTTACGCCCGAAAAACAGCCTGATGAACCCACACTGGAAAGGGATGCAGCCGTCGCGGCGGCCCTATATGCCCACCGCCTGCGCCACCAGCCTGTCGAAACCCGCCATTCTACAGTCCAATCCAACCCCTGGCGTCAAACCGCGTGGGGCGAGCAAATGAGCAGTACTTAATGGCTTTCCGTGGTGAATCCCCCCATTCCACGGCCAATCCTGGAGAACCAAATTAATCACGAGGTCTCATGTCAGATTATTATGTTTCCATCAATAACCACGAATATCAGGTAAAAATCAACGGCAACAATTTGTTGGTCGACAACCAGCCCATCCAGAATAACCTGGTCACCTTGAACGGAAATGGTCTGCACATGCTCGACCAGGGACAACGCTCGCTTGAAATGACCATCCTCAGCAAGGAAGTCGATTCCTACGAGGTGCAGGTGAGCGGACGGCGCTTCATCGCCAGGGTTGAACCCGAACGCCCACACAGGCGCCGCCGCAGCGAGGTCCAGGCCGCTGGCGCGCTGTACGCGCCCATGCCCGGACTGGTGGTCAATGTGTGTGTAAAAGAAGGTGACAGCGTGACTGCAGGACAGACCCTGGTGGTTCTCGAATCGATGAAGATGCAAATGCAGATGCGTTCAGACATCACCGGGTGTGTGACACAGGTGGCGGTCAAGCCGGGCCAACAGGTAAGCAAAAATTGCCTGATGGTTCTGGTTAAAGCCAATTAAAATCCCTTGACAGAATACAAATTCCGCGTAGAATAAAACGCGGTATGAGCCATGTGAATAAGAATCCGAAACCCAAACACGTCTTGAAACAAACCCGGCTGGGTGAAGTGTTTCATTTTTGAAAGAGAGCCTTTTCCAAGGCTCTCTTTTTTTTGTCATTTTTCGGTGGCTGCGGCAGAAACTTGATGGGAGCATAAAACCTGATGAGATTACCCGGATTAATTGACCCGCACGTGCACATGCGCGAACCCGGCGCTGCCTATAAAGAAGATTGGGACAGCGGTACCGCGGCTGCCCTTGCCGGCGGATTTACAATGCTGCTGGCAATGCCCAATACCAATCCCCCCGTAGTGGACGCCCACAGCCTGGTGTTGGTCCAGGCCGCCGCGCGCCAGAAAGCGCGCTGCGATTATGGATTGTACCTGGGAGCCGGTCCAGATAACACGGTCTGGGACCCCCGCCTGGTGCGCCAGTCAGCCGGTCTGAAAATGTACCTGGACCAGACTTACGGTCCATTGCGCCTGGACGACATGCTGCTCTGGGCTGCCCACCTGTCCAACTGGCCCCGCCGGTCTGGCGCAAGCAGACGTCCCATTGCCGTCCACGCCGAAGGGCGTACCCTGGCGGCGGCTATCTTACTCGCTTCCCTTAACCGCCGCCCGCTGCATCTCTGTCATGTTTCGCGCCGGGACGAGATAATGCTGATCCGTGCCGCCAAAGAACGCGGGCTAAAAATTACTTGCGAGGTCACACCGCATCACCTTTTCCTTACCGAGAAAGATGCGCCGGCCATCGGCCCCGGGCGATGTGAAGTGCGCCCCGACCTGGCAGTGCCTGCTGACCGAGATGCTCTTTGGGAAAACCTGGCTGTGATCGACGTCTTTGCAACTGATCATGCGCCTCACACCCTGGCAGAAAAGGACGGAAAGAACCCGCCCCCCGGTTTCCCGGGATTGGAGACCGCTCTCCCTCTCTTCCTCACCGCGGTAAGCGAAGGCCGCTTGAGCCTGGACGACCTGGTTTTGCGCATGGTCACCAACCCCCGGCGCATTTTCGGCCTGCCCGATCAGCCAGAAACCTGGATCGAAATCGATCCGGCTGCGCGGAGCGAGATCCGTGCCAGTCAGACTTATACCCGCTGCGCGTGGACGCCTTTTGAAGGCCGGCAAGTCACTGGCCGCCTGGAAAAGGTGGTTCTGCGTGGGCGAGAAGCTTATGCCCATGGCCAGGTGCTGGCAGCCCCTGGAAGTGGGCAAGATATTCGTCAAATCCATGATAGGAGTCAATTCAAATGATCACGCCCATTACCAATTCAACCAATCCGCATCTGCCTTTTGGCGACCACCAGCAAGCCCCTTTTTATGGCAAAGACATCCTCTCGGTGAAACAGTTCAGCCGCGACGATCTGAAATACATTTTTGCCATCGCCCATGAAATGCGCGAAATGGTCCTGCGCGTGGGCTCATTCGACCTGCTCAAGGGCAAGATCCTCGCCAGCGTGTTTTACGAACCGTCCACCCGCACCTCTTCTTCGTTTACTTCGGCCATGGAACGCCTGGGTGGCAGCGTAATCCCGATTAACGAAGTGCGTTACAGCTCCGTCTCAAAGGGCGAGTCCCTCCCGGATACGGTGCGCACCCTGGAAGCTTATGCAGATGTCATCGTCCTGCGCCATCCCGAGGTCGGTTCAGCCGCCCTGGCAGCCCAATACGCACGCAAGCCAGTGATCAATGCTGGCGACGGCGTCGGAGAACATCCCACTCAGGCCTTGCTCGACCTGTTTACCATCAAAGAAGAGTTAAATCAGATCGATGGCCTGACCGTAACCATGCTGGGCGATTTAAAATACGGGCGCACAGTGCATTCGCTGGCCCGCCTGCTATCCCTGTACAAGATCAAAATCAATTACGTCTCACCGGATATCCTGCGCATGCCCTCCGAAATTGTGGCGGAACTCGACGAAAAAAGTATTCCGCAGGCTGAATATACCCAACTCGAGGCGGTCCTCCCCACCACGGATGTGCTCTACGTCACCCGCGTCCAAAAAGAACGCTTCACTGAGCCAGAAGCTTACGAGACGGTTAAAAGTGCTTACGTTTTGACCCCAGACTTAATGAAAAAGGCTAAAGAGCAGATGATTGTGATGCATCCCTTACCGAGGGTCGGCGAGATCAGTATGGAAGTCGATGATGACCCGCGCGCAGCATACTTCCGCCAGATGGAATACGGGCTCTACGTGCGGATGGCTTTGCTGGCCATGGTACTCGGCAAGGCTTAAGCCCGCTGCCCGATCAGCCTGCCAACCCGGATTAATTAAAACAAGAGGTGAAACCATGAGCTTTTTCTCTCGCCTGGAAGCGCGCGCTCGTTCGATTAATTCCTTGCTGTGCGTCGGCCTGGATCCCCATACGTCTGACCTTTCCGCCCCCACCGCGGCAGCCGCGAAGGATTTCTGCCTGCGCCTGATCGAAGCCACCCACGACCTGGCTCTGGCCATTAAACCCAATGCAGCCTTCTTTGAGGCCTTTGGCGCAGAAGGCTGGCAGGTTCTCCAGGATGTGATTGCGGCTGTGCCCCAGGGCATCCCGGTGATCCTGGATGCCAAGCGCGGCGATATCGCCTCCACCGCGGAGGCATACGCTCGTTCAGCTTTCCAGGTCCTCAAAGCGCACGCAATTACCCTCAATCCATACCTTGGGCGCGACGCGTTGGACCCTTTCATCGCTGACCCGGAATACGGCGCCTTCTTGCTGGCAAAAACATCCAACCCCGGTTCAGGCGACCTGCAAGACTTGACCCTGCTGATCGACCAGGCGATCGGGCCGGCCATCATCCGAGTTTACGAACAGGTGACCCACCTGGCCATCACATGGAACACGCACGACAACCTGGGGTTGGTCGTGGGTGCCACCCACCCCCAGGCGCTTAGCCGGGTGCGGACGCTGGCGCCTGACTTGTGGATTCTCGCGCCAGGTGTGGGTGCTCAGGGGGGTGATCTGGCCACGGCCCTCGAAGCCGGCCTGCGCCCGGATGGGCTTGGCCTGCTTGTGCCAGTTTCGCGGGCGATCTCGCAAGCGAAAGATCCCCGCCAGGCGGCCCTGGACCTGCGCGATCAGATCAACCTGGCTCGCCAGGAAATCACATCCAAACCGCGCCCGCAGCCTGTGCAAGGTTCACCCTTGGAAGGCTTAAAAGCGAATATCGCGGAAGGCCTGCTTCGGGCAGGGTGTGTCAAATTTGGCCAGTTCACCTTGAAATCGGGCCTGGTCTCGCCGATTTACCTGGACCTGCGCCAGTTAGTTTCCTTCCCGCTCCTGCTTTGGCAGGTGGCCACGGCCTATAAAACCATCCTGACCGGTCTTACCTTCGACCGGATCGCCGCTCTGCCCTACGCCGCATTACCAATCGGCACCGCCATCAGCTTGCAAGGCGGGTGGCCGTTGATTTACCCGCGCAAAGAGGTCAAAGAATACGGCACCCGCGCTGAAATTGAGGGCTTGTATCAGCCGGGTGAGCGCGTGGCCGTGGTGGACGACCTGGCTACGACCGGTGGAAGCAAATTTGAAGCCATCGACAAATTGGCCGCGGCCGGGCTGCAGGTCAAAGATGTGATCGTGTTGATCGACCGCCAGTCTGGCGCGCGCCAGGCCCTGGAAGCAGCCGGTTATTCCCTCCACACCGTGTTCACCCTCTCGTGGCTGCTGGACCATTGGGAAGCCAACCAGCGCGTCCCCGGCCAGCAAATCCAGGCGGTAAGGAAATTTTTACATCAGAATGATTAACACCCTGTATACCTCCATCTTACGCCCCGGGTTTTTCCGCATGAATCCGGAAACAGCCCATCATCTCACAGTGAATATGTTGCGCCTGGCAGGCGCAGTGCCCCTGGTAGTACCCATCTTACAGCGTGTCTTTGCGTCCCATTATTCCGGCCCGCCGGTCAAAGCTTTTGGTCTGACCTTTCCAAACCCGGTTGGGCTTGCCGCTGGCTACGACAAAGAAGGGGAAGCAATCCCTGGTCTGGCGAGCCTGGGCTTCGGCCACATCGAAATTGGCACCATCACCCCGCGCGCTCAGCCGGGCAACCCGGCGCCGCGCGTCTTTCGCATCCCGGCTGAAGAGGCGGTGATCAACCGAATGGGTTTCCCCAACCGCGGCGCCGACCCGGTCGTGGCCTGCTTGCGCAAACTGGCTGGCGAAAGCGGAGTCTACGGCGGCGCTGTCCTGGGGGTTAATCTGGGAAAAAATAAAGTGACTCCGCTCGAAAAGGCAGCGGAAGATTACACCAGCCTGATCCGCTCCTTTGCCCCCGTCGCGGGCTACCTGGCTATCAACGTCAGCTCGCCCAACACCCCCGATTTGCGCAAGTTGCAGAGCCGCGCAGCCCTCGAAGCACTGCTGGGTGAAGTGTCCCACCAGCGCCAGGCGCTGCTCCCAATGTTGAACCGCCCGCTGCCCATTTTGGTCAAGCTGGCCCCCGACTTATCCTGGTCAGAGATCGATGACGCCATGGCTGCCATAGAAGCCACCGGTATGGATGGAGTCATCGCCACCAACACCACCCTCAGCCGCACCGGCTTACACTCTCCACTGGGCAGCCAGGACGGCGGGCTGAGCGGCGCGCCGCTGCGCTCACTCAGCACCGAAATCATCCGCTACATCGTAAAACAGTCCCATCTGCCGGTGGTTGGCGTGGGTGGGATCATGAACCCCCAGGACGCATGCGAAAAATTAGACGCCGGCGCAGTCCTGATCCAGCTCTACACCGGCATGATCTTTGCCGGTCCCGGACTGGTTCAAACCATCCTGAATACACTCCATTAACTTCGCATTTGCGGCGCATTCCAACGGTAGAAAGAGGCGTTGGAATGGCTGGAGATCATTGAAAGGCAGGGAGATGAAGGAGAAAGAGAAAGTAATTTTTTTGAATGGAGCAACCATCCCGTCCTGTTTGTCGGGGTGGATTGCCCGTTGGAAGAATTGGAACGCCGAGAACGCGAACGCGGAGACCGGAGTCCAGGACAGGCGAAATGGCAGTATGAGCATATTCACGGGCATGCAACATACGATATCACCGTAAACACATTCGAAATGACCATCGAAGCCTGCGCGAATACCATCACATCAATGATGGACCGACCGGAGGATTGGAAGGCATTTAAGACGCTGAAAAACCAATTGGAGTATAAACGGTATCATGCTTCTAAAATGACGATCTCGGAAGAATACGCAAATAGCGAAGAAAGGGCGTGGGCTCTCACCTCATCACAGCAGCGGAAGAAAACGCGCGCAAATCAGGGTGCACCTTCGCACAACCCTGGGCATATTCTTATCCTGATTCGTGGAAATACAAATACCATCCGGCAGGCGCCGGAGTTTTTCCAGCGACAGGGTTATACTGTATATAGCATTCTCGATGAATTCAAGGACGGAATAGCCTGTTATCAGTTTAAAAAGCGGCTGGACGGCAAGTAATGTCTGGCATTCCACGAGAAATTCTGGAGAGCCGAAACTTTTATAACCCTTCTGCGTAAGTAAATGTGTGAGGAACAGTTAGGGTGAGACCCTATCACATCCAGATAGGCAGGAGAGAAAGTATGAAAAACGTTAAAAGTTACATCATTATTTTTATCACCATCGCCGCGCTCACCCTGAGCGCCTGCCAGTTCAGCGTCATCCGCGGATCGGGGCATGTCATCACCGAAAAACGGGAGGTTAGCGGGTTTGATGCAGTTTCACTTTCGGGCATCGGGGACGTTACTTTGACCCAGGGAGAGAACGAGTCGCTTGAGATCGAAGCGGAAGACAATATCATTTCCCACATCGTCACTGAGGTAAAGGGCAGCACCCTTTATATCTATGAAGATCAAACAGCCAGCCGGACTTCGGTCCAACCCACCCGCCCAATTAACTTCAACCTGGCGATAAAGAACCTCAAGTCCTTCGACCTTTCCGGTGCAGGCAGCATCCACACCGCCACCCTGAAGGCCGACTCTCTCTCGATCAGCATCAGCGGGGCAGGCAATATCACCCTGGATAAGCTGGAAGCCAATGCACTCACCACCACCGTCAGCGGCACAGGTAATGTGGACATCGCTGGCAAGGTATCTCAACAAAACTCCCACATGAGTGGGTTAGGTAATTACCACACCCCTGACCTGCAAACCCAATCATCCACAATCGAGATCAGCGGGGCAGGCAACGCCACAGTCTGGGCTCAAAACAACCTCGCCGCGCATATCTCGGGGGCTGGATCGACCTTCTATTACGGCCGGCCGCAGGTGACTCAATCCATCTCAGGGATCGGCTCGATCAAAAGTCTGGGCAATAAATAAATGTCATACTGGCCAGCCTGTTGTTCGGTTTGTTTTTAGGGAGAATTCTATGCCCATGCTCAACCGACAGACATTAAACCCGGTTTTTCAGAAAGTTTCGATCACCGCTCTGACCCCTGGATTATTAGAAAAGTTTACCCGTCTCTGGTACGCCTGCCCAACCGATCTGCCTGACCTGGGAAAAACCTATTCTGCCAGAGAACAGGGGCGCCTGGAAGGACAGGCAGCCCGTTTACTCGATGGGTTGGTATTCGAAATCAAACACCTTCCCCGGGATCCCAAGGACAGGCAGGCGATCCAGGAGCGCATTCAATCCGCCGTGTTCGCTTTTGCCAAGACCAGCCTGGGTGTGGAAGACCGCCACCTGGAGCTGGTAAAAAAATACCACTTCGTAGAGATTGCCCGCGAATTTGCCCAGAAGGCGCGTGAATTTGATGCGTCGATCGACTCGGAAGATATCTACCAGGCCAGCCGGAATGTGCTGACCATGAATTTTCTACAGCTTATTCTGGATCTCCCGGTCGAATTGACCCCGGCCGTGTTTGCCTATAGTATGCTTTACCCATACACCGATAACTATCTTGACGATCCTTCGATCAGCCCCAACGCCAAAAAACTATTCAATGACCACCTCCGCCTCCGCCTGGTTGGCGAGGATATGGTTCCAATGAACCACAGCGAGCAGGCCATCTTCGACCTGGTCAAAATGATCGAAAACCAGTTCGACCGGTCCCACTATCCACAGGTCTATGAAAACCTGTTGGCTATTCACCTGGCCCAGACCCGCAGCTTGCGCCTGCACCGCGGTCTGCACCTTGGTGCAACCTCGCCTTACGAAGTGGATGTACTCGGCTTGAGCTTTGAAAAAGGCGGCATGGCAGTGGTCGCCGATGGCTGCCTGGTGGCCGGGTCATTGCTTCCCATCCAGGCCGAGTTCATGTACGGCTACGGGGTCTTTACCCAGTTGATAGATGATCTGGAAGACCTGGCGCGTGATCGCCAGGATGGCATCTTAACCCTCTTTACTCATACCTCCCGCGCCTGGAAGTTGGATGCGATCACCAACCAGTTGTTTAACCTGGGAACCCAGGTGTTTACCCTGATGGAACCCTTCGCCAGTCCAGTATCCCTGGAATTCAAGGAGTTGATCGCGCGGTGCATCAATCCGCTCTTGATCGATTCCGCGACCCAATCGCCCGCCTTTTATAACCGGCCCTACCTTAAAAATATCGAGACACACCTGCCGTTCCGCCCGGCTTTTCTCGCCAAACAGCGCCGTAAGCTGGAACACCAGAAGCTATCCGCGATCAAGCTGTTCGATGGCTTGATCTAAAGTACCAGCTCAGCCATGCGAAGAAAGTTGCCGAATTTGAGGTATTTGCGGGTGCTTCGCACCCGCAAATACCTCAAATTCGGGTCTTTTTCACAGGGGCCTGAGTAGTAACTATCTAAGGTACCAGGCTGAGCGCGGAGTAAATCTCCCCCATAAAGCTGCTGGGAACCCTGGCCAGTTGGCGCGTAGCAACAAATCCACACCGTCCGGCCAGGCTTACCCAGGAAGCCATCGAAAGCGGATAAGGCACCCACGGGTTACCTTTATCCGCGTTGTATTCCACCAGTATAAAACGCCCGCCAGGTTTTAAATAACCTTTCACTCTCTGCAAAGTCCTTTCCTTGTTTCGCTGAAAATGCAGCGCGTTGGCCATCACAATGCCATCCAGAGGGGGTAAGGCAAGCGCTGAGTTAAAATCCTGGTTTAGATAATGCACACTCACGCCTGAAAAGCGCTGGTTCAGCTCAAACTGCTGTTCGAGTAGGTCAGAGCCAGAATGATCAATCGAATAGATCGTGGACCCTTGGCCAAGTAGATCGGCCAGGGCCAGGGTGAAGGCGCCTCTCCCCGAGCCAAAATCAGCCCACACCCATCTTGGGGTGCACACTCCAGGAGGGGCAGGGATACCATCCCGCAATAAGAAGACATGATCGGTGTGTTTCATCGCATTGAGAAATGGGTCATTTGCTAAAGCTAAGGCACACGTTAATAAGGCCCGAATTTGAAGTGTCTCGCTCCTCATGGCTGAGTAGTTAAGATCATTTAATCTAATTATAAGATTAAAAGGATATTATTTAGAATTAGGCATCCTTTGCCATCCAACTATCGATCCATGGGAGGAAAAATAAACACCATGCACCGTTCTTTTGTGATTAACCTGAGCCTGATCAGTCTGGTGTCTCTGTTGTGCGTCCAATGCACGCCCGCGACCGCCAGTCCATCACCAACCGCTGGATTACCTGCTACCCAAACCAACCAGCCGTATAACACCAGCGGTCCCACGACCACCAGTCAGGCGCTACCAACCGGTACGCCGGTCGAAACTTTAGCCCATACCCCACCCACTGTCCTCACGTCCACCACAGGTCCTAAAACACCCACCCCTTCAAGTTATAACTGGCTGCAGTTCAACGGTAGTTCCGAACATACCGGCGTCAACGCCGTCGAAACCACCATCACACCCTCGAACGTTAAAACTCTTGCCAGACTGTATCAGGTGACTCT